>Ga0256841_1000749_pt1 | contig 31303 bp, 23 predicted proteins | sample 356308metaG_FD_185971 | JGI IMG/M metagenome (GOLD analysis project Ga0256841, IMG submission 185971) | Hydrothermal vent microbial communities from Mid Atlantic Ridge, Atlantic Ocean - 356-308 | ecosystem: Environmental > Aquatic > Marine > Hydrothermal vents | place: Atlantic Ocean: Mid... | reverse complement strand
GTTATTGTAGCTGTTGCACAGACATCGGGATTCGGAACGGTATTACAAACTTGGTAATCTACCGTTACCGTACCTCCGGCTACTGCTTCTGCTGCTGTTGGGGTATAGGTAATTTCTCCGGTAGCAGGGTCGAAACTTACCGTGCCTGCAGCGGTACCGCCGGTTTGGGTGATACCGGTATTGGCACCGGGTACAAAATCGTCATTGGTTAAAATATTGAATGTGGTTGACCCTCCGAAAGCGGCAGTGAAATTATCATCTACTGCGGTCGGTACTAATGGATTGGGGTCGGTACCATCAGGATTACCATCATTATCATCATCAGGGTCTGTTACGTCAGGATCACCATCACCATCTGTATCTAACAACACTTCAATATCAAAATTTGCCGTTGCTGTACCTCCCCTACTATCGTTTACTGTATAGGTAATTGTGGGAACAACTCCCACATAATCTAAGGCAGGAACAAAAGTATAACTTCCGTCAGCATTAACCGTTATGATTCCTATTCCCGGAATATTGACAGATGTACCTACAACTTGGGTACCGGCAATTCCTGCAATGGTATAATCTTGAACTGTTAAGGGATCTGAGTCAGGGTCAGAATCATTATTCAATAGGCCATTGGCAGCATTGACGGTTAGGGTTACATTTTCTGGGGTGGTATTGGTATCATCAACGGCCACAGGTGGTTGGTTACAGGCAGTAGTATCTGTATTATCAGTTACTGCTGCAGTGGTAGCTTGTGGGCTTCCGGCTATTGAGGGTACTCCGTTTGGATTCACACCACCGGTTAACATATTATTTCCATCAATATCTGCTATTGTAAATGATCCAGCTGCTTCTAGGGCATCTGGGCAACCATCGTTATCAGCATCTGTTTCTAATCTATCAGGAATGCCGTCGTTATCGGTATCTGTACAGACATAAACATTAGCCGTAATCGTCATTCCTTGAATTCCTCCCGGTCCATTATCATTTGCATTTCCAACATTAATATTTACTCCTGCTAAACAGTCATAGGTAAATGAGGTATTTAGAATCCAACCGGCAGCGGAAGCATCCATAAATGGCAAAGCGTCCATTTTGGTACCTAAAGTAGTATCTACCCATAAATGGATTTCTCCGTTACTTTTAATAATCAACTGTGGGTTTCCTTCATTGCTCCAAGGTGTCCATTTGCCACTACCATTGGTATCGAAAATTCCGCCGGCATTGAACTCTGTAGTATTAGCACCAAGGGCTCGGTCCCAATTAGATTGATCGAAATACAAGACATTTGTACCGTCAATAGCGGCTTGCATACCGTCATCAAAGCTTGTAGATACGATGGTAAATTCACAACTTTCAAAAATATCATTTCCGTTAAGGGTTGTTGAAAGGTTTAAGTTTGTAAGTACTTCTACTCCATTACCGCTACCGGTGTTTCCTGCTCCGGAAACTGATATCGGATAGCCTCCTGTTGCTGTACTATTAATATCTCCTGTCATGTTTACTGATGATGTGTTTGAACCACATTCGTCTGCATCTAAAATTCCGTCATTATCATTATCTAAATCTACGGCATCTCTAACACCATCACCGTCACTATCTTGAACAGATCTATAATCTGCATCGGTAGCATCAGAATCGATATTGGTTAAATCGCTTAAAGGATTGTTCACATTGCCATTGGGATCTGAATAATTTGCATTCACACCATCATCTATACCATCATTATTATTGTCAGTATTAGAAAGTATTAAGCCGCTCTCTGAAGTATCGCTGACACCGTCATTATCTGAATCGGTATCAAGATAATCGGGGATTGTATCTCCGGTAGCACTATCTGTATTTTGTGGGTTTACAAAACCGTAAGGGGGTATTCCTAAACCTGTTACATCGTTTGAAACGTCTCCGTCATTACCTTGATAGCCACTTGTGGGTTGGGCTTCTACTGTATCAGGAATACCGTCATTATCTGCATCCAAATCTAAATAATCTGGAATACCATCACCATCAGATTGTGTGGGGGTTATCCAATTATTTGCTCCTGCTAAGGCTTCTACTGAATCAGGAATTCCATTAGTATTGGCATCTGTAAAATTATCAATGATGCCGTTATTATCGGTATCAAGCGAACTTCCTCCTGCTTCATAAATATCTGAAATACCGTCGTTATCTGAATCTAAATCTAAAAAATCAGGAAAGTTGTCGCTGTCTGTATCAAAAGCAGCTTCAACCAATCCATCATTATTTCCTATCGCACCACTATTATCATTATCATCTAAATAGGCATAGACACCATCTCCATCGGCATCGGCATAAGGGTTATTACCTCCAGATTCAACTGTATTTAAAATTCCATCTCCATCGGCATCCGGATCAAAAGGGTCTAAAATATTATCTTCGTCTTGGTCAAAAGCAGATTTTGCCGAAGGGCAAGCAAAACCATCATTACTATTTGTGGCTTGTGAAGCTATTAAAAATTGTGCGTGTGGTGTTGGGGATAAATAATCTTCTATTACATAAATACCTCCTGCGTTATTAGAAACATATAATCTTTTTGAATTATCTGAATACGCTGCACCGTAAGTACCATTAGGAAGTCCTATGACGTTTTTTCTACCTTTGGTTTTGGTATCTAAATCCCAAAAGGATATTTTACTATTTCTCGCCCCCCAAAGCCTTCTGTTAGTTCCATCATTTATAAACGCGACATCTGCAACGGAATCTGCCGTACCACTCCAGCCTCCAACTACTGTAACAGAGGGGGTGCCGTTTACCGGTAGTAAAGAAATATTGTCTATTTTATTAAAATTTGACCCTACTTTATACCATAACGCATCGTTATCATCTACATCACCCGAAAAAGAGCTCGTACCCAAATTTCCTAAATCTACTATGGTACCATCTGCCAAAATTCGTATAATATGGTTTATGGCTACGGTACCTCCTGATTGATTTACCAAAGCATACATAAGGCCATCCTGCTCATTATAGCCACCGTTATTATACCCGGATCCATTACTATTTAAAGGTGCAGAATACAACCCTGTTACCGGATTTAAACTTTTCAGTTCGCCACTGATTACTTGATAAAATAACCTTGGGCAATTAAAACCTTGTGAAAAAACTTGATTGTTATTGAAAAAACCAACTACGACCAGTAGCGTTAAGAGAACTTTGTTTTTAGCAAAATTACTAAATTTTAGTTGTAGTTCTCTATGAAAAGGTTTATGTTTGTTATTCTTCTTTTCTGTCAAAAAAGAGAATACATTATGTACAAAAAAATTTGTCATGTTAATTGATTTTTACTTGTAATTATTAATTATTCATGATGCCGCCCCGGTTATAGTAATGCTCTCAAACGTTTTCTATAACTCGGGGTTTTTCATATTTTATATATAAACTTGTTTAAAATTTTTAATCATTAAATTTTAATTTTTTCTATTTTTGCTCCAAAAATATTCTTTCTATTGTACGATACAAAATAGCGTTCTCAACAAATTATTATGGCGATAAACATCATCTTCTATTAGAAGAAAATCAAAAAAAAGAATGAAAAAATATTTTTGTGATATTACTTTCATGAGTTTAGCGACATAGCAACTACTTCAACTATCGCGGTAAAAGTAAAAAAAATGTTAAAAACACGTTAAAAATGTTAATAAGTATCGTTAATTGTTAATAATCCCTTGTTCTAATTTGCTAATACAACAATCGGCTTTCTGAAATTCCTACTCAGAAAGCGCATTTGAGCTTTTTAAATTTCTCAGAAAATATTTATGATATTCAAATTATTTAGTTCAATTATTTCTAATTTGCACCAAATTATAAATGGCCATGAAGTATTTTTTATTACTCTTAGTGTTTTTGATTTCGGCTTCACAAACCTATTCGCAAGAGGTTATCAATGCGATGTTTTACAATTTATTGGATTTTCCGGAAGCTCCCCCATCTAATAGGGCTGACATTTTAAAAACAATTTTAGATGATTACCAACCTGATTTGTTTATGGTTTGTGAATTGCAATCGCAAGCCGGAGCCAATACCATTTTAAATACTTCTTTGCAAACGGCAGACAACCGTTATGCCATGGCACAATTTGTATCGAATCAATCGAACCCTAACAGCAACTTACAGCAATTGGTGTTTTACAATTCAAATAAGTTGATTTTAGACAGCCAAGATATTATAACTACCTTGGTAAGAGACATTAATCATTACGTTTTTAGGCTGCATACACCCGATGCCGCTACCAATCCGATTTTTTTAGACGTTTTTGTCACTCATTTCAAATCGAGCCAAGGCAGTGCCAATGAAGAACTGCGTGCCAGTATGGCATCAGACCTTACGAATGCACTCGAATCTATACCCTCTGATCATTTCATTGTTTTTTCAGGAGATTTGAACCTTTATACAGCGAGCGAGAGTGCCTATCAAGAATTATTAGACCCTACGAACCTCGTTATTTTAAAAGACCCTATTAACCGCCCCGGTAGTTGGCATGTAAATGCTAATTTTCAAGATATTCATACACAGTCTACCCGGGTTTCAAATTCGGCATTCAGTAATTTTGGTGCCGGAGGCGGATTGGACGACCGTTTTGATTTTATCTTAATCTCAGAAAATTTACAAAATAGCAGTTCTTTACATTATGTTGCCAATTCTTATAAGGCGTATGGCAATAATGGCAATTGCTTTAACGGCAATATTAATGATGCTTCTTGTTCGGGTACTGAATTTTCGCAGTCAATCAGGAATAGTTTGTACAATATGAGCGACCATTTGCCCGTTGTAATGCAACTGGAAACCAATCAGGTTTTAAACCTTTCTGACAATTTGCAATCAAATAACTATATTCATTTTAAAAACGGCAATGTAATTACCGATGCAATTAGGTTAGAAATTGATGCCGGTATATTACATGAAACCATTGTTATCTATAATAGTATTGGCCAAAAAATTAAAAGTATTCAAGTCAATTCAACGATAACAACAATTGACGCAACCAATTTAACCGGAGGTATCTACTATATGGTATTGCAAGATTCGCATACCTCGAAACCTTTAAAATTTATAAAGATATAGCTTGAATTTTACTAAGTACATATTCATATTGTTTTTAATGCCTTCTTTTATAAGTAAGGCTCAAAATAATATCATTAAGATTGATGCATCTTTACATTATGAAAAAAGGGAAATTCAAATTCAGCAAGAAATTCTATATTTTAATAAAACCAACCATGTTTTAGACACCCTCTATTTCCACAATTGGGCCAATGGATATAAAGATCGGCGAACGCCATTATCAAAACGGCTCATTGAAGATTACGATAAGAATCTCTATTTTGCTAAAGAGGAAAAAAGAGGCTATTCTGTTATTAAAAGTGTATCTAATAATTATAGTGCTACCCAATGGTCTACTGTGAAAAATGCTCCTGATATATTCAGTGTAATATTAAATAAACCGCTACAACCCAATGATTCTACCTTGTTGGCCTTGACCTATATTGTTAAAATACCTGATGCGGCCTTTACAAGGTATGGCAGAAATAAAACCACTTATAATTTACGGTTTTGGTATATCACACCTGCAGTTTATGACAATCAATGGCAATTGATGAGTAATTTGAATATGGATGATTTGTATATGGATACGGCAGATTATGACATCAGGTTTACAATACCCGAAGGCGTTCACCTGAACACCGACCTCTCTTTAACAAAAAACGACCACCCTCCTAATAGCACTTATCACCTAACGGGGAAAAATAGGATTGATATCGAATTAAATATCACTATTTTAAATGATTTTTTACATTTTAAAACAGATGTCGTAGAAGTAATCACCAACCTCAACGGCACTGATTTAAACCGACAATTAAAACAGGATATCGTATCGCGGGAAGTGGGTTTTATCGAAGAATATTTAGGCGCCTATCCGCAGGATAAATTATTAGTAAACAAAATTTCTTATGACAAAAACCCTATTTACGGCTTAAATCAATTGCCTAAAATATTGAATCCGTTTTCAGGGGCTTTTGAATGGGATATAAAAATGTTTAAAGTTTTGACACGTAAGTATTTAGAGAATACTATTTTGGTCAATAGAAGAAATGATGCTTGGATATTAGATGGCATTCAAACCTATTTACTGATTAAATATGTAGAGAAATATTATCCTGATGTAAAAGCAATGGGTAAAATTTCAAAGATTTGGGGAATTAGAAGTTATCAATTGGCAAAGTTGAATTTCAATGAAAAATATGCCTTTGTAAATCTATTTGCCATGCGTAAAAATTATGACCAAGCATTGACTACAAGGGCAGATTCACTCTCAACCTTTAACAGAAAAATTGTCAATAAATACAAAGCGGGCATTGGCTTAGTATATTTAGACGCTTATTTAAATGACAGTATTGTTTTTAAAAGTATTAAACAATTTTATACCGAAAGTAAGGGTAAAAAAACCAATAGCAGGCTTTTTAAAGAAATCATAACTTCAAAAACCTTAAAGGATCTCGGTTGGTTTTTTGGCGATTATTTAAATTCAAAAAAGAAAATAGACTATACCATAAAAAAAGTAGTAAAGACAGATGACTCGATAAAAATTATTATTAAAAATAAGCGAAATTTTACGGTACCCATAGCCCTTTACGGGATTAAAGATAAAAAAGTACAGTTTAAACAATGGTTTACCGATATTGACAGTACAAAAACAATTACTATCCCGAAAGGAGATTTTACAAGGTTGTCATTAAACTATGAAAATAATTATCCTGAGATAAACTTAAATAATAACTGGAAAAATTTAAACCCCAGTATTTTAAACAGGCCTATCTTATTCCGCTTTTTAAAAGATATAGACAATCCGTATTACAATCAGCTATTTTACAATTTAGAATACGACTATAATTTTTATGACGGTTTATTATTAGGGGCAGTACTATCAAATAAAACTGTCTTTAAAAAGCAATGGAACTATAAATTTGTACCTACTTATGGCTTAAAAGGCAAACAACTTACAGGTAGTTTTTCGTTATTTTATCAATATTTGCCCGATGAAACCCCTATCTACAGATTTACCTCTGGCATTAGCGGCAGTTTGTTTCACTATGCTCCTAATTTATCATATAAAAGCCTAACGCCATATATCGGCATTGAGTTTAAACGCAAAAGTTTACGCGATGTAGGCGGAAAATCAATCTTTGCCAGATATGTTTTAATCGATCGTGAAACTGAACCCAATGCCCCATCGTTAGAATCTGATAATTACAGGGTTTTCAACCTGAGGTACGGGTATTCTAAGCCCGACATCATTCGCGATTTAAGATATTTCCTTGACCTTCAATTTGGTGAAAATTTTAGTAAATTTTCTGTTGATTTTAGGTATCGAAAACTTACGGATAAAAATCGGCAATTTGATTTTAGGACTTTTTTCGGTACTTTTTTATACAACAATACTACCGGTACGTATTTCAATTTTGCGTTAGACAGGCCGACCGATTATTTATTTGATTACGACTTTTTAGGAAGGTCTGAAGAATCGGGTTTTTTCAGTCAGCAAATTATTATTGCCGAAGGTGGGTTTAAATCTATTTTTGAAAATCCTACGGCCAACCGATGGATGTTTACTACCAATGGCAGTTTTAGCATTTGGCGATGGATTGAAGTGTACGCCGATGCCGGTTTTTACAAAAACAGAAATATCAACCCTATTTTTAGATATGATAGTGGTATTAGGTTCAATTTTATCCATAACTTTTTAGAAATTTATTTTCCACTACAATCAAGTTTAGGCTTTGAGCCTTCATTACCCAATTATAGCACTAAAATCAGATTTGTACTGACCATTAGCCCTAACAAAATTATCAATTTAGTGAGAAGGGGATTCTTCTAATTGTAAAATGGCACTTTATAGGTTTTTAGTTCTGCTCCAAAAATTGTACGTTTGCAAAAGTCTAAACAGCATACTACATGTCAGAAAAAACAGCTATCGGTACTCAAAAAATATCCTATCAAGATTTCAAAAAAGAAATCTTAGACGATTATAAGATTGCCGTAACTAGCAGGGAATGTAGTTTGTTAGGGCGTAGGGAGGTGCTTACCGGAAAAGCAAAATTCGGAATTTTTGGCGGTGGAAAAGAAGTACCGCAATTGGCAATGGCAAAAGCCTTTAAAAATGGCGATTGGCGGTCAGGTTATTACAGAGACCAAACGTTTATGATGGCGATTGGCAAATTGACGCCCGAACAATTTTTTGCCGGTTTATACGCCCATGCTGATATAAAAGCCGAGCCTCAAGCGGCAGGAAGGCAAATGGGAGGCCATTTTGCCACGCATACATTAAATGACGACGGAAGTTGGAAAAACCTTCTTCAACAAAAAAATATAAGTGCCGACATCTCTCCTACCGCCGGCCAAATGCCGCGCTTATTAGGATTGGCACAGGCCTCAAAACTCTATAGAAACCTCAAAAGCCTGCCCAATGCCACCCTTTTTTCTGATAACGGCAATGAAATTGCATGGGGCACTATTGGCAATGCCAGTACTTCTGAAGGCCATTTTTTTGAAACTATCAATGCTGCCGGAGTCTTACAAGTGCCGTTGGTAATTAGTGTTTGGGATGATGAATACGGCATTTCCGTTCCGGCAAAATACCACACAACAAAAGAAAGTATTTCAGAAATTTTAAAAGGATTTCAACGTGACGAAAACAATAAAGGCTATGAGATTTTTACGGTAAACGGTTGGGATTATTCTAAATTAATAGATGTCTATAATCAAGCATCAACAATTGCAAGAAATGAACATGTACCCGTTTTAATCCATGTAAAAGAATTGACACAGCCGCAAGGGCATTCTACTTCGGGCTCACACGAACGCTATAAAGACGAAGCACGCTTGCAATGGGAAATTGCCCATGATTGTAATACCAAAATGCGCGAATGGATACTCAGTGTTTTTGAAAATGAAGAAGAGTTAATTGCCATAGAAAAAGAAGCAAAAAAAACAGTAAATGCTGCCCGAAGGACTGCATGGAGTAATTACTTGCAAGAGATTATTCAAGCGCAGAAACAAGTACTGGGCTTACTCGGAAATGTAGCTGAAAAAAGTGATAATAAAGCTTTTATTATAAAATTGCGAAATGATTTAGCAACCATTAAAGACCCGTCAAAAAAAGACGTACTCTCTACGGCTCGAAGAAGCCTCATCTACTTAACTGATAATACAAGCCCCGAAAAAATACAATTACAACAGTGGATACAAGCCTATACCAAAGAGCAGTACAGTAAATACAGCACACACCTTTACAGCGAGAATAAAAATAATGCCAAAACCATTAAAGAAATAACCCCTACTTATGATGAAAATGCCGAAGTTGTCGATGCGCGAATCATCTTAAAAAATAATTTTGACAGTATTCTTTCAAAGTACAATGAAGTTGTCATTTTTGGCGAAGATACCGGTAAAATAGGTGATGTAAACCAGGGCCTCGAAGGTTTGCAAGAAAAATACGGACTCTTAAGGATAAACGATACCGGAATACGGGAGGCTACCATTATGGGGCAAGGAATTGGCTTGGCCATGCGTGGGTTTAGGCCTATTGCAGAAATTCAGTATTTAGATTATCTATTATACGGCTTACAGATTTTAAGTGACGATTTAGCCACCTTGCGTTACCGGAGTTTTGGCAAACAAAAAGCGCCTTTAATTATTCGCACCCGGGGCCACCGCTTGGAAGGTATTTGGCATTCAGGTTCACACATGGGAGCCATTATTCACCTATTACGGGGTATCTATATCTTAACACCGAGAAATATGACCAAAGCCGCCGGTTTTTACAATACCCTTTTACAAAGTGATGAACCTGCTTTAATTGTTGAAAACCTTAACGGATACCGCCTTAAGGAAAAATTACCCAATAATATAGGTACTTTTACAACTCCCATAGGCGTTGTAGAAACTGTTAAAGAAGGCGATGACATTTCCATTGTTTCTTATGGGGCTACCCTTAAACTTGTAGAAGAAGCCGCTAAAGAATTAGCTCAAGTTGGCATAGAAGTTGAAATTATCGATGCACAGACATTAATGCCCTTTGACTTACAGCACGATGTTATAAAAAGCCTGCAAAAAACCAATAGGTTAGCCATTATTGATGAAGATGTTCCCGGAGGTGCCTCTGCTTACCTACTCAATGAAATTATAAATACACAAAATGCCTATGAATACCTTGACAGTAAACCCATTACAATTACCGCTAAAAACCATAGGACGGCATACGGAACTGATGGCGATTATTTTTCAAAACCCTCTGTTGAGGACATTTTTGAAGGTATTTATAACATAATGCACGAAGCAAACCCTACCCTGTATAAAAAATTATATTAAAACGTTTTTTAATTTTTAGTTTTCTAGTTTAGAACTATTTATTTACTTTTGAAAACCCTTTAAACTCTAAATTTTAACCATAATGAAATTATCTAAGATATTTATCTCATTTATTTTCCTTTTATTTACTTCTCTTATTGCCTTTTCACAAAACACGGGTAGCGCAGGAAATGAAGGCTCTTTAAATAGTGGAAACATTGAAAGTCAATTTGATTACCTGTATAAGAAATCATTTAAATGGACTGACCCAAATACTGGACAACGCTATAAGACCGTTAAAGTAAACCATCTGTTTAAGTTTAAAAACAATATTCTCGATTCTTTAAAATCAGGAAGGAAAAAATTATTAGACATACAGAAAGTAGTTGCCGCCCAGAAAAGTGAAATAGAAGCGCTAAAATTAGAATTGGGTACTATTAATAAAAAGTTAGGCTCGGTAACAGAAGAAAAAGACAGCATCCGCTTTCTTGGAATTCCATTGAGTAAAGCCAGTTATAATACTATTTTATGGACGATTATTGCAGCGTTAACGGCAGGACTCATCTTATTTATTACCCGCTTTAAACGCAGTAATGCCATCACGGTACAAGCCAAAAGAGACAAAGCCGATATAGAACAAGAGTATGACGAACACCGGCGCCGTTCTTTAGAACGCGAACAAAAATTAAGGCGTGAGCTTCAAGACGAGTTGAATAAACAAAAATACGCCCAAACAACAAAAAAGAAAAAGTAAAATCTATTATTACTTTTGTAGCACTCCTTATTGATAGGTATGCTGTAACTAGATAGAGGCATACTATTCTGTTACTATTATCCTTAGAAGGATTGAATTTACACAAGGATAGTATACATGTCAATTGTTTGGCTATTTGTTAAAATTTTACAATTTAACTTCTCTCAGCACAATAAATCAATAAATAACCAGTTATTGATGTTGCTGCAGTTCTCGGCATCGCTATGGATTAAAGATTTTTTACGCGTTAGTTACTTTGCCTGTTTAATGTCTTATTAAATGGTGTAAATTAACTTTTTTAACTAGCAATATTATCGCTATAACGGTTACTTAATAAAATTACTGTATTATTTTTATGTATAAAAAAGTACTTTTCTTAATGTGTTTTTTCCTTTTAGCCGGCTCTCTTCGTGCATGGGAAATAACACTGTTGAACACTGTATTTTTGAATGCTGAAAACCCAACGGCCGAAAAAATATTCACCTCATATTCTACCAAACTATATCATAAAATAGATGATAACGACATCAATTTTGAGGCTTTTACATACGGGCTGAAGGGTTATTTAAAATTACAGCAAGAAAAAAAACTGGGCAATACCAAATACTTAACTATTATCGATATGAGTGTTTCTGCAAACACCAAACGTTTCTATATTATTAATATGGAAACATTGCGGGTAGAACACAAAAGTTTGGTTGCCCACGGCAGAAACTCAGGGTTAGAATATGCTCATCGGTTTTCAAACAATATGAATAGCCATCAAACCAGTTTGGGTTTTTATAAAACGGCCGAAACGTATGTAGGAAAACACGGTTTTTCTTTACGGCTTGACGGATTGGAATTTTCGAATAACAAAGCCAGAAAACGCGCCATCGTAATCCATGAAGCCGACTATACCAGTGAAAACTTTATCAAAAGAAATGGCAGGTTGGGCAGAAGTTACGGATGCCCTTCCTTACCCAAAAAAGACTATAAAATAATTATCGATAAAATAAAAAACGGCAGCTGTTTATTTATTTATTATCCTAAAGATTCTTATTTAAAAAAATCTAAATTAGTGAATGCTGACATTGCTGTTTTGAACACTATTATTGGCTAATGCCATCATTATTTTCTCATCTTTTTTATAAATATCCTTATAAAATACAACCCTTCCTAAACTATCGGCACTTACAGTGGTATAGTATAAATAAATAGGGAGCTTCGTATTGAGGGGCATCGGTTTTTCTTTCTGCTCTTCAATATATTTTTTGATGCTGTCTCTCGTATATTTATTGCCATCAGATGTTAAGATATAACTTGCCAAATCTACGGCTTTTTGAACCCTGACACATCCATGGCTATAAGCTCTTATCTCTTTACTGAAATAGTATTTTGAGGGTGTATCGTGCATGTATATGGCATATTTATTCGGAAAAATAAATTTTACCAAGCCCAAGGCATTAGACCCTCCTCCTTTTTGCCTGATTAAATACTTAAAATTCTTTTTAGTAACACTGTCCCAAGCCACTGAATCAGGATTCACCATATTTCTAGAATAATCGAATATTTCATAATTATTACGTGTTAAATAGGTAGGGTCTCTTTTTATTTTTCTCAAAATTTCTTTCACCGAAATTTTCCGGGGTACATTCCAATATGGATAGGCTATGATATACTCTAAAGTATCTATTAATTCAGGGGTCTGATTTTTCGTTTTGCCCACAATCACTCGATGCTCCCTTACCATTTTTGCCTCTTTATAAAGTTGCATTTTATAACTCGGAATATTCACATAGATATAATCTGAAGGCCAATCTCCTCTCCACCGCCAACGTTCTAAGTTTATGACGAGTTGTTTGTAGTACCAATACGGACTTATCGATAAAGCCTTTGCCGTATTATTGCCAATCAAACTATCGGGTTTCAAGCCGTGCTCTTGTTGAAATTTAGTAAGTGCCTTAAAATATAACGAATCAGAATTCATATGATCTTCAGCCAAATATTGATGCACTACCAATGCTTTTTTAGCTTGCTGTACAGCCGCTAAAGAATCAATTCTAAAATTTTGAACCTCAATATTTTCTGAAGACAAATTACTCCTTTGCAAAAAACTTTCTAAGCCCTTTTGTAAATTGCGATATTCGGCGTGTTTGGGCTGTAAGTCATATAATTTTTCAACAATACTATCTGTTTGAGAAGCTGCATACAAATGCGCCGGCAAATCAATGGCAAACTTCTTTCTTGGCAACATAGTAACACTATCTATATCTTTGAGCACGCCATAGTTTAATTGCTTGCCGTACATCATATAGTAGTAGGTTAATAATACTTCTAACTGAGTGGCATTGGCAAACCTATCACCGTCAAAAACGGTATCTTTATCAAGCGCTCTTTTAAGCTCTAATAAATTAGTAATAGCAAACCATTGCGGGTCTAAACCGTAATTTTTAGCCTTAGAAAACTGATGTATCAAATTTAGCCCTTTTGCAGATAACCGAACTGAATCGTTTATCCATAAGATTGCATACTTATTATTATTATAAAATGTATGTACCCATTGTAAACTGTCTAACGTAATTCCGGCTATTTGGGGTACTGCAATACTATCGTAGTTAGTTTTGAAGTATTGCCTTAACTCTTGCTTATAATCTCTTTGTGTTACTTTCTTAACTTCCTCTCCGGCTTTCTTTTCAATACCCGAACATGAAAACAGCAAGTATAACACAGAAACTACGAGTACAAATTTTTTCATAACAAATTTACTATTACAAATTTAAGAATTTATTATTGCTTTGGTTTTTTACATTTATTTTTTTGTTGTACTAAACCAATACACTGCAAATAACATCATTCATTCTCTTCATAAAAACACTTTAAACTGTGAAAATTTTATCCCTGAAAACAGGGTGCTTTTTAAAATTACTGCCGTTCTTTATTGAGCTTAACATTCACAATTCTAGCTATCATATCCTGATTAAATCAAAAACCCTGCCTTTTCTCAATCAGCTCATTTTCCCTTTCAGAAAAAAAGGATTATTACTAACTAAAAAGAGTTATGTTAACGTACTATGAAGTGGTAACCAAGGCATTGCCAATAACACATTGCAAACATTTTTGTTTTGAGCAATATGTATTTTTTAACTGTAACAATGCCTGGCTTTCCATAGCATTCTCGGCAATAATATGCAATTTTTTAAATTTATTGATAATTGCATTTTTTTCAGGATTGATTTCGCGTAAACTATTTAATAATGCTTCTTCATTGAATTCGTGTGTATAATGTAAATATATAAACTGTAATGGGGCAATGGTATTTATGATTACCAAATCGATAAAAGGCTTTGTTAACTTTTTTGAAGACTGTTTAGAAACTGCCGTAAACGAATAATGCGTTTTCCAGTAGGGCGATACGGCAATATCAAAAAGGGCATAAAACTCTTTCAAAGATTTTACTGCCATTATTTTTGAAAATAAATTTTGTTGGCAATACAATAGCGCCGCTAGCTGTGCCAACCTAACGGTCGGAAAATTATAAGGCCGCAACCTAAAAAACTGAAATTGCGGCTTTGTAATAAAAGTGAGGTGGTATTTCTTTTGTAAATATCGATACTCTTTTTGTAGTTGTTTATAATACCCGTCTTGAATAGTATCATTTAGCAAACCGGCTTGCCCGAAAAGTAAGGCCTCTATACTTTCTAACCGATGCCTTTCTTTTCTAATTACAGCAAAATCAACCGAATTCGCCAGTTGTAAAAAAGCATCACCATTGACTTTTAGCCCGAAATTCTTAGAAAGTAATTTGAATAAAACCGCCTCCCAATCATTCTTTGAGATGTTTAAGAGGTTTTGTATCAATATTGATTTTTGTTCTAGGCGTTCAATATACAAACGTTCTAACCAATTGTCTACTAAGAACGTATCTACTGAAGCCAAATCATTTTCGCAATTAATCCATTTATGGCTTGCAGAAAATAGGTGTTGGTAATTTTTCAATATTGTTTTATCAATATATTTTTTAAGTTCTAAAGTAGGGATTGTTGAGTTATCTTTACGGTGAATGTCAATATCATGTTCCCATACCACGTGTAAAATCACCGTATCATAATTACTGTCTTTTTCATGGCCGTGTACATACCAATCTGAAGATTTACTGTGAATTTCAATATTGCCGGCCCAACGTTGCTTTCCGATAATCAACTGTGCATTGAAAAAATCAGGACCCGAATGATGATTATGAACCCCTGAATGGAGCACCTGAACAACTTCATTTTGGGTAGTTGCCAAATGAGTCGAGGCTACTAAATTGTGTTTCCAGATATAATGTAAAAAATCTTCTCTCACAACGTACTTAGTATCGTTTTTTTTCAAAAACTTACTACCTGTTTCTGAATACTTATGCCTTACTCTCATTTTTTTTATAAAAGAACAGGTGCTAAATGACATTTTTTGATGAATACTCGTTATTTTTTGTAAGTTAGCCTACTTACTTACCACCACTTATTTATGAAAAACTTCTTAAAATCTATTTTTATCACCCCGTTTATACTCTTTGCCGTGTTTTCGGCGGTATACAGTGGTTTTCAATTCTTTGCCCATGAGTTTTCATTTCAATACCTTGGTTTATTAATTACTTCATTTACCATCGCTTTTTTGTTTATAAAAGCCATGATGTTGCAAAACACAGCACGAACCAGTGCTCATTTATGGCCTCGGACAATCGTTGTTATAGCCGGATTTTTAGTTGGTATTATTGGCTATTTTTACGAAAATAACGGCCTTTCACCTTTATTGCCCACGTTCATATTAGTTTTCGGGTGGTTTTTATACGTGTTTTGGTATTCAAGGTTTGATAAAAGAACACACACTTTTGAAATAGGAAAAACACTACCTGATTTTGAACTCGAAACCACTGATAAAAAGAAAATTATATCAAAATATTTTATAGGAAAACCGGCAGTTTTTATGTTTTATCGCGGTAATTGGTGCCCTTTGTGTATGGCTCAAATCAAAGAATTGGCTGCGCGCTACAAAGAACTCGAAAAACGTGGTGTTGCCGTTGTATTGATAAGTCCACAACCCCATCAATTCTCAAAGTCTTTGGCAGAAAAATACCAAGTTAATTTTCAATTTTTGGTAGACCCCAATAATAAAGTTGCCAAACAATTGGGTATTTTTCATAAAAACGGACTTCCTGCCGGAATGCAATTAATGGGTTATCAAAACGATACGGTAATGCCAACCTTAATAGTTACCGATGCAAACGGTACTATCATTTTTGCCGATTTGACAGATAATTACAGGGTACGGCCTGAGCCTGAGACTTTTTTAGCAATTTTTGATAATGGTAAACTAATATGATTCGATATAACTATAGTTTTGGATATTATTTTAGGCTTCAAATACGTTTTTTATCGATTATCGTATTACATTAATCACGTCATATTTTGTGATGATATGAAATTTACCGTTTCCTAGGTCTACCAAAACGGCTTTGTTATCTTTAGAAATTAGTGTTGATATTTTTTCTAGTGATGTATTTTTAGCTACTACAGGAAAGGCTTCGCGCATAACTTCTTTAATCGGTCTTTGTGCAATGTCTTTGTCTTCAAAATACAGTTTAAATAAATCGCTTTCGTCTACCGAGCCCACAAATCCGTTTCTATCTTCTACCGGAATTTGAGAGATTTTATATTTGCGCATCCTATCGATAGCATGAAATACTAATTCTTCGGTCTTTACAGAAATTAACGGTTTGTCTATATGGTTTTTAATCAAATCAACGGCTACGGTTATTTCTTCGTCTAAAAACCCTCTATCGCGCATCCAATCATCGTTAAACATTTTTCCTACATAACGGCTACCGTGGTCATGAAAAAGTACTACTACTACATCATCGGGTTTAAAATGCTCTTTTAATTGTAGTACTCCTTTCATTGCCGAGCCGGCAGAATTTCCAACAAAAATACCTTCTTCTTTAGCCAATTTTCGCGTAAATACAGCTCCGTCTTTATCGGTTACCTTGGTAAACCCGTCAATCACATCAAAATCGACATTTTTGGGTAAAATATCTTCACCGATACCTTCGGTACTATAAGGGTAGATTTCATTTTCATCAAAAATACCGGTTTCATGGTACTTTTTAAATACTGATCCATAGGTATCTACGCCCCAAATTTTAATATTCGGATTTTTTTCTTTTAAATATTTACCAATGCCCGAAATGGTTCCGCCGGTACCTACTCCAACCACAAAATGCGTGATTTTACCATCGGTTTGTTCCCAAATTTCGGGAGCGGTTTGCTCGTAATGTGCAATGGCATTTGACGGATTGTCATACTGATTTACATACCAAGAATTTGGTGTTTCTTCGGATAATCGTTTGGACACCGAATAGTAAGAACGCGGGTCATCGGGTTCTACATCATTGGGGCACACGACAACTTCTGCCCCAACAGCTCGTAAAATATCTATTTTTTCTTTTGATTGTTTGTCGCCAATAACACATATTAGTTTATATCCTTTTACTATTGCTGCTAAGGCCAATCCCATTCCGGTATTTCCAGAAGTTCCTTCTATGATGGTACCTTCGGGTTTTAACCGTCCATCAGCTTCGGCATCTTCTATCATTTTGACGGCCATCCGGTCTTTTACAGAGTTTCCGGGATTAAAAGTTTCTACTTTTGCCAATACCAATGCCTCGATATCTTTGGTAATGGTATTAATTTTTACCAAGGGCGTATTTCCGATGGTTTCTAATATATTTTTTGCGTATTGCATACCTTTATTTCTGATTCTATATTTTATTTATTGCAAAACTACAATATTCATTATGAACTTTTAAACATTTCAGGAAAAGTATCAATGGTAGATTTTTGCATTAGGTGAAGCCTGAAAAATGAACGGAGAAACCCCAATCCGTATCCAAAAAATTGAATAATTGTCGTGAGGATACTGTACAACGCCACTGAGATATTTTTACTTTGAAAAAATGCGTCTGTAAAAATGAGTAAAAAGTATCCGACGAATAACTGCAGAGGAAGGTATATTCCTGCTAAAGAAAAGAGTATGGATCCTACCAAAGCAATAATAAATATACTTGGAAACCAATAGGTGATTTTGGCCGTTTTCGGATGTTGCTTGTTTAAAATAGGGCGTGCTGCCCCAAAATGAAAGGTTTGTTTAAAAAAACTTTTAAAATCTACCCTACGTTTATGATATACCAATGCTTTTTCTATCAATTGGGTTTCAAAACCGTTTTCCCACAAACGAAAAGCCAAGTCAATATCTTCTCCAAAACGCTGGCTTCCAAAGCCTTTTGTGCTTTTAAAGGCTTTTTTAGAAATGCCCATATTAAAACTTCTGGGTTGAAATTTGTCAGGCGAATTTTTCTTACCCCGTATGCCTCCGGTTGTCAAAAAGGAAGTCATCGAATAATTGATTGCTTTTTGGATGGTTGTAAATGTATCATCAGCCGCATCCGGCCCGCCATAGGCATCTGTATAGGTATGTGCCAATGCCTTTGATACTTCTGTTATATAAAACGGCGGTAAAATACAATCAGAATCAAGAATAATAAAATAGTTACCCGTAGCTTTTTGCATCGCAAAATTTCTACTTAAACCGGGGCCTGAGTTTTCTTTATAATAATAACTGAGTTGTAGTTGGCCTCGATATTTTGTTATAGCATTTTTAGCACTTATTTCTGAGCCGTCTTCAACTATAATTACCTCAAAATCATCAGAATAATCTTGATACATGAGGCTTTTTAACAGCTCATCAATTTCATCGGGACGATTGTAAACCGGAATAATTATCGAAAACTTTACATCCAAAAAAAGTAGTATTTAGATGTCAAAGATAACCAATAGCTGCGTAACTATAAAAGAAAAATCCTCATTTCAAGTATTTGAAAGAGGACTTCTAATTCAATATTTTATATGGGCCTATATCAGTTTTTTATAACTTTAAACGAGCCGTTGGCATTACCAATAGTAACGCGTACGTAATAGGTGCCGGCGGGCAAATTAGACATGTCTAGTTCAGCGCTCAAATCTAACGATTGTGTCAGCCTTTTTACTTCTCTTCCTAAGATGGTATACAAACTCACTTGGTCTATCGATTCATTGGCATTCATTTTTAAAGTATTTTTCACCGGATTCGGGAAGTAATAAAATCCTTTGGCAACAATATCGTCTATCGATAAGAAATCGGTTGTTGCTGACAGGGTAAAAACGCCTTCGGGTTCATCATTAGTACCACTGGGATATCCAATATTTATATAATATGTTTTATTCAAAGTAGAGGTAAAAGCTACGGCTTCTACAAAGCCCGAAGCTCCCACATTACTATCGCCTACACAGGTAAGGGCACCGCAACTTCCTTCATAAACACCTATGGCGGCATCCCATGCGTCGGGTGTAACGGTAATGGTAATTTTCCCGCCGTCACCTACTACGGTATACCAAACGCCGTCATTCAAATCCATACAACCTGCACTTGTAATAAAACCGGCGTTGTTGGTTGCCGAGGTAGCATCCATTGAACTGTTAAATGGCAAATTGGTAATTGCTAATGCATTTGCACAATCATCATTTGAAGGTGTCGTTGGTGTTGATCCTACACAGATATCAAAAGTAGTATCTGCCCCTGATGCCGGCGAATCGGTAAAAACACTTATAAAATACGTGTTTCCAACGGTAAGGCCTGTTGGGGTTCCCGGATTGGTACTTCCGCAAAAAATGCCTGTCATTGTAGCACAATCACCGGTTGCACCGCCGTCAAATACCATATAGTACATATTTGTTTGTGAGCCGGCAATATTTAATAATTCAATTTTATGAGAAGTGTCTGTAGCTACAAATTTATACCAAACATCATCATTGGCATTTGCCGGAGTACCGGGGCATCCGCTTACCACACCCGAAGCCGTAGCTTCAGCCACAGTTCCTGATGTTATATTGGTACATAAAAAATCAGTGTTTACGGTCAATGCTATGGCATTGGCACAATCATCATTGGGTGGAGTAGCTACTATATCTATATTTTTTTTTCCTTTACTTATAAGGGCATTTGCATGCCATACAAACGGAAAGAAAAACAAGATCAAAAGACCAATGGTAGCTTTTCTTTTCATAATTGAGTAGTTTAAATTGGATTAATATATTAACAAACGTTTTTTTTAAAAAAAAATTATACTTTTTACTTACTATTATTCAAAATAATTATTCTTATCACTTTTCTTCAAAATAATCCATAACAGACTGACTTACACCTATATTAGAAAATCCGCCATCGTGAAATAAATTTTGTAATGTTACTTTTTTTGTCAAATCTGAAAATAAGGTGATGGTGTAGTCTGCACATTCATCTGCCGTAGCATTGCCTAAAGGCGACATTTTCTCGGCATATGTAAAAAAGCCGTCAAAACCTTTTACGCCTTGCCCTGCAGTTGTAGGTGTTGGTGATTGTGAAATTGTATTTACCCGAACTTTTTTATCGGTGCCGAAAAAATAGCCAAAACTTCGGGCTACAGATTCTAAATAGGCCTTGTTATCGGCCATATCATTATAATCTGGAAATACACGTTGTGCTGCCATATAGGTAAGTGCTACAATTGAGCCCCAAGGGTTCATCGCATCTTGTTTGTATAAAACACTCATTACTTTGTGAAATGATACTGCTGAAACATCCCAGCCTTTGGTAGTATAGTCATAATTTTGGTCGGTATAATGCCTGCCTTTTCTAACGTTTACAGACATCCCTATTGAATGTAGCACAAAATCTAATTTACCGCCGAGTATTGCTACTGATTTTGTTATTAAGTTTTCTAAATCTTTCATAGAAGTGGCATCTGCCGGTATAATTTCTGAGCTTGTTTTTTCGGCTAATTCATTGATGGTACCCATTCTCATTGCTATCGGTGCATTTGTCAACACAAATTTCGCTCCTTCTTCGTGTGCTTTTTCTGCCGTTTTCCATGCGATGGAATGTTCATCTAAAGCACCAAAAATGATGCCTCTTTTTCCTTTTAATAAATTGTACATAATTAAGTCTTATTCTTTGGTTAGTTAAAGCGCTCTCATTGAAACCTTTTTAAGGCTGTATAATAAGTTTAACAAAAATAAATGAATATTTTGTATTCGCTATTTAAAATCGTTAAAATTATTGATTTAGCAATTGTTTTGCATGATTAAAAGCCGCTTCGGTAATATTTTTACCGCTTAGCATTTCTGCAATTTCATCAATTCTTTCGGTTTCTGAAAGTAATTTAATATTAGTGGCTGTTTGGTGGTTTTCTACGGTTTTATATACTTTGTAATGATAATTTCCCTTAGCGGCAATTTGTGGCAAGTGTGTAATTGCCAGTACTTGCATATTTTGACTCATTTTTACCATTACCGAAGCTATCCTGTTAGAAACTTCCCCTGAAACGCCGGTATCTATTTCATCAAAAATAATAGTGGGTAAGTTAAGGTGGTTACTCAAAATGGCTTTTACAGCCAACATTATTCTTGACATTTCGCCTCCTGAGGCCACTTTTTTTACGCTTTTATATGTACTGCCTTTGTTGGTTGCTATTAAAAATTCTAATTGGTCTTTGCCATTGGTAAAAAACGCATCTGTTTTAACGATATTAATTTTAAACGAAGTAGCAGGCATTTCAAGCATCTTTAACAAATCTTTTAATCGTTTTATCAAGGTTGGCATTGCCTTTTTTCTCGTATCGTGTATAGATTGTGCCAATGAATTGAGTTGGTTTTCTACCACGGTAATTTCGGCATTTTTTGCTGCGATAATTTCGGAAGCATTTTCTACATAACCTACCTTTACTACTAATTGCTGTTGTTTTTCTAACAATTCATCGATATTGGCCGCCTGATGTTTTTTTAACAAATCATACAACAACTGTAACCTCTCATTGTATTTTTCAATTTCTTGCGGACTATACGATATTAATTCGTTATTATTCTCGAGCTCATATACTATATCGTCAAACTCTATTTTTACACTGTTAATTCTTTCTGACAAACTTTCAAATTCTTTACTAAATCGGCTCAGTTTTTCAATGATGGTAGCATAACGTTGTAATAAATTGGCAACTCCTATTTCATCAGCTGTTGCGAGTTGCTGTGCTTCTGTAAGGTGCAATTTTATTTCTTCTATATGATTGAGTTTTTCGAGGGTCTGTTCTAAAAACCTTTGCTCATCGGGCTTAAAATTTGCTTCTTCTAACTCTTTTAATAAAAAAGAATGATACTCGTGTTGTTGGGTTGCTTCTTGTTGGGTATTTATTAACTGTTGCAGTTCTTTTTGCAGCTTTTTATATATATGTAGTCCTTTTTGATATGATTTTAAATATGTTGTATTTTCTGCCAATGCATCTACTATCAAAAATTGAAATTGCGTATCTGCCAACTGTAAGGTTTGATGTTGTGAATGTACATCGATTAATTTATCACTTAATGACGATAATACCGCAAGCGTCGTTGGCGTATCATTTACAAAGGCTCTTGATTTGCCATTAGGTAAGATTTCTCTTCTGATGATGGTATGTTTTTCGAAGTCTAGGTCATGTTTTTTAAAAAAAGGCTCTAAATCATATTTTGAAATTAGAAATTCTCCTTCAATGACACATTTTTTTTCTTTGTTTTTTATACTGGATAGTTCTGCCCTTTTTCCTAAAATCAATGCCAATCCACCTAGAAGAATCGATTTTCCGGCGCCTGTTTCTCCTGTAATGGTTGAAAAACCATTGTGAAATTCAACAAAAAGGCTATCGATTAAAGCGTAGTTCTTTATAGAAAGTGATGTTAACATTTACAGTATTATTCTTAAGAAAAATAGGTGTATTTACACTGTTCAAACTTAACTAAAAATTTCTTGATACGGAATAGTTAGGGTATAGAGATTGAAAAAATATTGCTTTTAGAAGATTTAAGATTTAATCTTTTCCCATTTGGCATTAAAGGTAGGGTAAACTTTTAACAGCATTTCTTTAAGGTTTGTCGTATTAACCCTAGGGCCATCTGAAAAGATATCTACAATTTCATCAGACTTGGCATCAATAAATACGCGTAATAAATAGGCATTCGCCCGCCTGTTATAAATATTTTGGAGTTTCATCAATGCCGTTGCTATATTTTTTTTAGCTTCTTTCTTATTTTCACTCATCTCATCCAACCCTTTTAAGTGATAGGTATACAATAAGTCTCTATAATCTTTATAAACGGGTGACAGTAAATTTTCGTTTAGCTGATAACGCGTTTTGCTGCCATCTATCCTATTCCATCCTGAATAACCTCCTTGTTGCGCTTGATTGACAACATTTTCTGCCAATTTATAAAATTTCTCTCCTCCACGGGGTGCAAAGGTATCGGCATCAATTCCTAAAATAGTATAGGCATAAAAGGTAAGTATTGAGATTAAATTCGATTCAAAACTCGTTTCATTATAAATTAAAGGTTCATACTCATTATATACAATACGTACCTTTTCATCTCGGTAATTAAAAATAGGGGTTTGGTAGGTTGAATTAAATACCGGGCGGGAAGCCTGTATTTGAAAATCTATATCGAACTCATTTGAAGAGATTTGTTTGGTAACAAATAATGTTATGGAGCAATTAATTTTTTCTTGAGGCTTGTAGTTATTTGTGGTCCATCGGGTATTGTTCATAAACTCAGAAACAGCATCCTTCAAATTACTATACGTTTGTGTATTAGAATTTTGAGCTTGTTGGGCATCAACAATAACCAAGCAATTCAATTCTTGGCTATTTACTTGTGAAATGACACTAAAAACGAGTATAAAAAATAGTTTACGCATTTATTTTTTTAAGTATTTCATCAAAAATATCTTGGGCAACAGCTGCCTTGGGTTTTAAATTAAACTCCATAATATTTTCTTTATTATCAATAATGGTAATTTTATTGGTTGGTTTTTTAAAGCCCGCCCCTTTATCTTCTAATGAATTGAGTACGATTAAATCTAAGTTTTTACGTTTTAATTTGCCTTTGGCATTTGCCAACGCATTGTTGGTTTCTAAGGCAAAACCCACTAAGAATTGATGCTGTTTTTGTGCTCCTAAAGATGCCAAAATATCTTTGGTTGGTGTGAGTTCAATAACCATACCGGCATCTTTTTTCTTAATTTTTTGTGATGCGATAGCGGCCGGTTTAAAATCAGCCACTGCTGCCGCTAGAATAGCAATGTCAGCATCTTTATAATATTGATGGGTGGCTTGATACATTTCTTCGGCACTTACCACATCAACACGTTGGATGAGCGTATGTGATACTTTTTCATTAGACGGCCCTGAAATTAAAATTACTTGAGCTCCCAAGTTAGCGGCTTGTTTTGCCAATTCGAACCCCATTTTTCCTGAGGAATGGTTTCCTATAAACCGAACGGGGTCAATGGCTTCATAGGTTGGCCCTGCGGTTATTATTACTTTTTTTCCTGGTAACGGCAATCGTGAGATTATATCATTTTCTATAAACGACATGATGGTTTCGGGTTCTGCCATTCTACCTTCGCCTTCTAAACCACTGGCTAATTCGCCACTTTCAGCAGGAATCATCACATTGCCAAACTGTTCTAATTTTTGTAAGTTTTCTTTGGTGGTATGGTGTTGGTACATGTCTAAATCCATCGCCGGCGCAAAATACACATCGCATTTTGCAGATAAATAAGTGGCCAGCAGTAAGTTATCGCAAGTGCCGTTGGCCATTTTAGATAAGGTATTGGCTGTTGCCGGGGCAATGACAAAATAATCTGCCCAAAGTGCTAAATCAACATGGTTGTTCCACACTTCATTTTCATCTTTTATATCATAAAAAGTTGAGTGTACCGGATTTTTAGACAGTGTAGAGAGGGTAAGCGGCGTTACAAAATCTTTGGCGGCAGGCGTCATTACTACTTGTACATTAGCCCCTGCTTTGATAAATAACCTTACTAAATACGTAATTTTATAAGCAGCAATTCCGGCAGTAACACCAATTAATATATTTTTACCGCTTAGTACAGACATTATTTTTTAGCTTCTGCCTCTTGTTTTCTGTAATATATTTTACCTTTCAACCACTCTTCAATAGCCATTGCAGTGGGCTTTGGTAATTTTTCGTAAAAACGAGAAACTTCTATTTGTTCTTTATTTTCGAAAATTTCCTCCAAACTATCATTATGGGTAGCAAATTCTTCTAATTTATCAATCAATTCAATTTTCAAATCTTCACTAATTTGAACGGCCCTTTTTGCCATGATTGAAATGGCTTCATAAATATTATTGGTAGGCTCTTCAATTTTAGTCCTATCGTACGTAACGGTTGTTAAGGGTGCTTCAGAATTTTTATAATCCATTGGTTTTAAATTTTTCTTGTTGTTTTTTCAATAATTTTAGTTCTTTTTGTAAGTTTTCTACCAATCCGGCAAATTCTTTTATCCTCGTTGATGTTGGAAAACTTTTTTCAAATCGCTGATGTGTCAAAATAGCATCATTGATTCTTTTTTCTTTTTTATAATCTACACTTTTCATTGCTAACTCGTAAGAAGCCAAAAACTTATAAGCCATAGCATCTTCTTTATAGATGGTTCCGAAATTGTCTTCAAGAAAGGTATCTAAGGCTACGATGGCTGCTTTATAATGTTCTGTTTTATAATACAGTTTGGCATTGTCAAAAGCTTTTTTTTCTAATCTTTTGCTAAGTTCGTCATAGTACTTATTGGCTTCTGCCAACTTATCAGAGTTTGGATATTTATCGATAAACCCTTGAAAAGCATTTAGGGCTTTTTCTGTATCTGCTTGGTCTCTGTCAGATTTTGGCGAAGACAAATAATAACTATGTGCTGCTAAAAAAGAGGCTTCTTCTATTTTTGAGCTATTGGGATAATTGCCAATAAACCTATTAAAGTAATACGACGCCAAATCGTAATTTTTAGTTTTATAATTGGCATTGGCTATCATAAATTGGATACGCTCCATTTGCGGTTTGCGTTGGTATTTTGGAATTACCTTTTCGAATAATTGAATGGCTTTGTTATACTTGCTTTGTTCATACAAATCAGTTGCCATTTTATACTGCTCATCTACAGTACCTTTGTTTAATACTTTTTGATATTCGCCACAGGCTGTAAATACAATGGTTACCAACAATAAAACACTAAGTCTCTTCATTTTTTGCATTTTGCAAAATTACTTATTTAAAACGGATTAATAAAACTATTTTTTGAAAGTGACAAAAATAGGGTTACTTTTTATAGCATTGCACGAAAGATTACTAAAAGTTTGTTAATACTTAGAGTTTAGATACTACGAGAAAAATACGCTTTTCCCTATGCTCGGTAATTATCTACAAAGCCATGTATTTTTTGCTGTAATTGCTTACTCGCTTCTACTAATGGCAAACGGACAAAGGGTTCGCAAAGTTTTTTTTCTTTGAGCAGTGCTTTGATTCCGGCCGGGTTATTTTCTTCAAAAATTAAATTGATACAATCCATTAATTGATAATGAATTTGGTAGGCCTGTTTGGCTTTTCCTTCAATTCCGAGTTGAATCATAGTAGCGAATTCTTTTGGAAATGCTTGTCCGATTACCGAAATGACGCCTGCCCCTCCGGCAAGAACTACCCCAAGTACCAAATCGTCATCACCCGAAATGATTAAAAAATCATCGGGTTTATTTTTTATGAGTTGTAAATATTGGTGTACGCTATTGCCGGCCTCTTTAAGGGCAATAATATTGTCAAAATCTGATGCCAACCTAAAAATTGTTTCAGGGGCGATATTTTTTGCTGTCCTTCCCGGAACATTATACAGTATTATCGGTTTCGGGCATACTTTTGCGATAGCACTAAAATGTTGATAAAACCCTTCTTGCGTAGGTTTGTTATAATATGGGGCAACAGACAAAATGGCGTCAAATGCCTCTAAATTAGCGGTCTTAATTTCATCAATTACAGCTTGGGTACAATTTCCGCCTATGCCCAAAACCAACGGTAATTTGGCATTATTAACAGCTACAATGGCTTCTCTAACTTGTGTCCTTTCATTGGCACTGAGCGTTGCCTGCTCGCCCGTAGTACCTTGTACTACCAAATAATCAATACCATTGTCAATTTGGTAGTTTACCAGTTTTTCTAAGGCTTTATAATCTACTTTTCTATCTTCTGTAAAGGGCGTAATTAAGGCCACACCTGTTCCTACAAACTGCTTCACTCGTTTTAAAATTTATCAGTTACTAACTATCTTGAACACTCAATATCGAGGGATTTCTCATTGGCTAAATTAGTGCTAATATTTGCAAATATTTTGCCAACTCATCATTAAAAATATCTATCTTATTACCTTCTATAACAATCATAAAATCGTATAGTTCTTGCATGTACTTGTCTGCGAATCCGACTTTAATCGCGGCCTTTGAACGCACTGCAACAATACTGGTAAAAATACTCTCGCGACTACAATAGTTAATCAACAAATCGAATTTGGTATCTATAAAGCCAATTACATTTTGCGCTTTAATTTTTCCGTACATACCAAAATCTTTTTCGGTAAACGTATTGAAATGCTGCGAAACAAAATCGTCTTTAAAATTTTCAAAAATAAGAATTTCAAAATTTTTATGTGCCATGTCTAACTTTTGGCTTAAATTTCTCGAAATATCATAACTGCCAAATAGCCTTGAGTCTGCCAATACTCCTATAGTCTCAATCTTTTTAGGAATTTGCTTTCCTCCTTCGGTTGCCTTCTTTAATTGCTTCTCTAAAAACTGGTTTGCAGTTTTTTTCTTAAAACCGGTAAAATTCATTTATTTTTACAAATTGGTGTGTAAATTTAGTCAAATGAATATAAATATTCTTAGAATGACTCATAAATTAAACGGAAAAAAATAAAATGTTAGTATTTGAACAGTATTCATTTTTAAACTTGTTTATCAATAAATGTATTTAAATTTTTCAATTGGCTAAAAAATTAGAATTTCAAAAAGTATTACTGAAATGATTTATCCTTTATATCGATATGGCTAATTATAGTATCAAAACAAATCGTTTGGGGCTGCGAAATTGGCAAGACAGCGATATTGAGAAAGCTGTGAATATGAATTCTGATGTTTCTGTGATGGAGTTCTTCCCAAGTATTATGACTCCCGAGCAAACTATCGGCTTTATCAAAAGGATGCAATTGCATTTTACTGCGCATGGTTTTTGTTATTTTGCTGTTGATGTCTTAGAAACGGATGCATTTATTGGTTTTATAGGATTGTCTACCCAAACATTTGAAAGTTCATTTACGCCTTGTGTTGATATTGGTTGGCGATTGCTGCCTTCTGCTTGGGGCAAAGGTTATGCTACCGAAGGTGCACGTGCCTGTTTAAAATTTGCTTTTTCGAGGTTGCGGTTACCCGAAGTATATGCTATTGCTGCGGAATTGAATATAAAATCACAACGGGTAATGCGTAAATTGGGGATGACAGCATTCATCCGTTTTGCTCATCCTAACATTGCTGTTGAAAATCCTTTAAGGGATTGTGTGGCTTATAGGATTTTAAAAAACTCATTATAAAACTTCACCTAATTCTTTTAACTTTTGGGCATTTTCTGCCAATTTAAGTTCTTCAATAATTTTGTGGATATCGCCATTGATGATATTACTCAAATCATATAAAGTCAAGCCGATTCTGTGCTCTGTTACACGGCCTTGCGGGTAATTATAAGTTCTAATTTTAGCTGACCTGTCTCCACTGGAAACCAATGAGTTTCTTTTGGCAGAGTCTTCTGCCAGTTTCTTTTCCAGCTCTTGTTCATACAGTCGCGAACGCAATACCTTTAATGCTTTGTCTTTATTTTTATGCTGCGATTTTTGGTCTTGGCATTGGGCTACAATCCCGCTGGGAATATGTGTCAATCGCACGGCAGAATAGGTAGTATTTACCGATTGCCCGCCGGGGCCTGAGGAGCAAAAATAATCAATACGGATATCACTCATTTTCAAATCGATATCAAACTCTTCGGCTTCAGGCAATACCATTACGGTAGCTGCCGATGTATGAACCCTACCTTGGGTTTCGGTTTGTGGTACTCGTTGTACGCGATGTACCCCCGATTCAAATTTCATATCTCCATATACGTCCGCTCCGGTAATACTAAAAATAATTTCTTTAAACCCACCTGAAGTCCCTTCACTAATATCTTCAATTTCTGTCTTCCATCCTCTATCAGAACAATATTTGGTATACATACGATAAAGGTCTCCTGCAAAAATACTGGCTTCATCACCGCCGGTACCGGCTCTAATTTCTACAATGACATTTTTCGAATCTTCAGGGTCTCTCGGAATTAATAAAAATTTAATTTCCTCTTCGAGTTGCGGTAACCTTTTGGAGGCTTCTTCCAATTCTAATTGTGCCATTTCTACCATTTCGGCATCAGAACCGTCTTTTATAATCTCCTTGGCTTCGTTTATATTATCGAGTAATGTTTTGTACTCTTCGCGTTTATCAACGATTACTTTTAAGTCTTTGTATTCTTTATTCAATTTGATATATCGTTTTTGGTCTGTAATAATATCCGGTTGGATAATCAAATCAGAAACTTCATCAAAACGTTGTTTAAATATGTTTAACCTGTCTAACATCTACTATTTTTTAGAATTGCAAATTTAAGGCTTTTTTAAGTATCTTTTGGTTTATACAATTCACATTTGTTTTATGTGTAATTAATTATGGCTCATTACGACAAAATTATCTTTAAACGTAAACCAAAAATAAATTTTTTATGAAAAAAAGAATCCTTACTCTCGGTATTTTAAGTATACTTTTGATTACTTCCTGTAAAAAAGAAACCGCTAAAAGCGAGCCGAAAGCTGAAACTGAAGAAATAACTACTGCCGTACCAGACGAGCAACCGTCGGTTGCTGAGCAAGCTGCCGAGACACAAGATTCTGTCGTAACAGAAACTAGTACAGAAACTCCTATAAAAGTTGCCGATGCAAAAAAGGAAGTTGTAAAAGCTGTTGAAGATGTTAAAAATCAAGCTGTCAATAAGGCAGTACAGCAGAGTGAAACCGTAACTAAAAAAGTTGAGAATACAACCACTAAAGAAACTGAAAAAGCAACAAAAGTTGTTGAATCGGTTACTGAGAAAACATCGACGGTGAAAGAAACCGCCCAAAAAGAAATTGATAACGTTACCAAAGAGGCGGAAGCCGTCAAAAAAGAAATTAGCACGCCAGCAGCAAAAGCCCCCAAACAGCTTACTCAAGCCGAAAAAATAACACGTGGCAAAACCCTCTTTACTACAGGTATCTGTAAAAATTGTCATAACCAAACAAAAAAACTGATCGGCCCAACGTTGGTAATTATCGGTTCAACTTACAAAAAAAAGAAAGGCCGTATTGCCAACTTTTTACAGGGCAATGCCAAGCCTATTGTAGACCCCAAACGGTTTAAAATGATGAAACCCAATATAGATGATGTTACGCGCCACATGCCAATTCAAGATTTAGAGGCTTTAGAAGCCTATATTATGAGTTTTGCGAAATAAAAAAGAAGTTTTGTCGGTTACAAAGTCCTCACCATTCACTTACTTATAAAATATTTATTGTTTAGAACGATTATAAATTATGATTTGTAAGATGATAATATTTTGAAAGTTTCATTATAAACCAAGAATCTTCTATTTTTGTCAACTGAACTAAAACACACTAATTATGAAAAAAAAACTAATCCTTTTTGGGGTACTTGCTTTTATCCTTGCCAGTTGTGGTGAGAAAAAGAAAGAAGAAGTAAAAAAAGTAGAAGAACCGGCAGCTAAAGAAGCTCCTAAAGCTCAAGAAACTACTGCAACTGATGCAAAAGATGATAAGGTTGCCATGGGTGAAAAATTATTTACCGAAAAAACATGTACTACTTGCCATGCTGTAGACAGCAAAGTTATTGGCCCTGCTGTTAAAGACATCGCCAAAACATACGCAGAAAAAAATGGCAATATCGTTAAATTTTTAAAAGGAAATGCCGATGCTATCGTTGATACTGACCCTACGCAAGTAGCAACAATGAAAGCCAATATCGATGGTATTCTTAAAGATGTAACTCCTGAAGAAATGCAAGCTATTGCTGCTTATATCCGCAGTACTAACAAGTAATTCTTCTCACATAAAATACTAAAAAAGCATCCGCCTAAAGCGGGTGTTTTTTATTGAACTCATTTAAAC
>Ga0256841_1000748_pt1 | contig 31307 bp, 31 predicted proteins | sample 356308metaG_FD_185971 | JGI IMG/M metagenome (GOLD analysis project Ga0256841, IMG submission 185971) | Hydrothermal vent microbial communities from Mid Atlantic Ridge, Atlantic Ocean - 356-308 | ecosystem: Environmental > Aquatic > Marine > Hydrothermal vents | place: Atlantic Ocean: Mid... | reverse complement strand
CGGTCCCTGGCCACGAACACATCCATATTGCTGCGCCGCACCACCCGTTCGCAAACGGTGCCGATGGTTGACCCCGCCACGGCGCCCAGCCCCAGTGCGCCGATGAACAGCACGTCGTGATCCCGCCGGTTCATCGCCTCGACCAGGCAGGCATAATTCTTGCCCTCGGGTGACAGGCGATCAAACGGCACGTCCGCCTTTTTGGCCAGAGCCTCGGCGGCATCATGGTAGCTGTCGGAAATCAGACCCAGCCCCATGCCGATCAGATCCTCGTGCACCTCGCGCTGATGTTCCATCTCGCTTTCGCGCTGATAGCGTTCGGGCAGCCCCCCTTCCATCTGTTTGAAACGGCGGTCATGCAGGCGGGCGGCGTAGGCGTGGATGCCAGTGATCCTGCCATCGCACAGGCGGGTTGCCTGTTTCATCGCGTTGTTGGCGTAATCGGACTGGTCCAGCGCCACCAGAATACGTTTCAGCGATACGGGGGCGTCGCCTGCCGCGCCCTCTGCCCCTTCGTCAATCGCCAGATTTACAACCATGGTTTTTCTCCAGTTTGTCAGCCCTGTTCCGGCCGGTGATCATTCGTCCCTGGCGCAGCGGAACCCCACAAATTCGGCATATGAATTCGTGTAATCCCACAGGCGGTTGCTGGCGACGGTCATATGCGGGCGCCCGTTCCAGCTGTTTCCCTTGATATAGGCGCAAGGCTCGCTCGGGACAGACGGGTCCGCTGCCGCCGGAGATGTGCATAGCGCCGGCAGTTTGCCGCCATTCCGGGCTTTGAGATCTTCCAGAATGCCACGCATTTCCGGTGTGAGTTTGCTATAATCCGGCCCCTTGTCGTCAAGACAGCGCCCGGCGCGGGCCGTTTGCGTATCGGCAACCCATTCCGAGACATTCCCGGCCATATCGTAGACCCCATAGGGGCTGACATCACGCGGGTAGGCTTTGACGCTGACCGGCGCATCGCCCGATATGCAGGCCCGGCTCAAATCCTCAGTATTGCCCCAGGGGTAAATCTGCCCGTCGGTCCCACGCGCCGCCTTTTCCCATTCAATTTCGGTAGGGAGGCGCTTGCCGGCCCATTTGCAATAGGCTGTTGCATCCTCGTATAAAACACCCGTGACAGGTTGCTCATCGGCATTGAACACCGGATCATCGTCAAAAGCAGCCGGGGCGTGCCCCGTTGCCTTGACGAATTTGCGATAGGCGGCATTTGTGACCTCGTACCTATCAATCCAGAACCCGGCCACATCATAGGGACGTGGGCCAAACAGCCCTGTATAATAGACATAACCCAGCACCGCCGGACCACCCGGAACGAATGCCATCCCCGCAGGAGCGCGAGGGGCGAGGGCAACATAGCCTCCCGCCCCCAAAACCAGAACGGCTGCTCCGGTCAGTGCGATTTTTTTCAGTGCAACAGCCAATATCCCACCAGCATCAATACCACGATGACATTGACCAAAGCGCCGGCAAGCACAAACACATTGAATGGATTCAACCTGTTACGTTTTCGCATCTGCCGCGCTCCTTTGGTTGTGATCAGTAAGAAAGATCCATTGTGACTTCACCGTTGGCGTCCACAGTGACTTCGCCTGCTTTCTTTTCGCCCAGCGCTCCATGCCACATCATGACCTTGTAAGTTCCGGCCGGCACATCGTCGATTTCGAAATGACCATTCTCGTCAACGACAGAGAAATAAGGATTTTTCGCCACAAAAACGAAGCCGTGCATGAAGTCATGCGCATCACATTCGACCTTCATGCCATCGCCCCGGCGCATTTTTATCGTTTTTGTAACCGTATCCCCGGCGTTTGGCTGCGATACATTGAAAATTGTCCGGCGGGCTTTGCCGATCTGCTCATAAGTGTGAATATTGTGCAATGTGTGGTCGTCATTTACTGCGGTCAATTCACCCTGGTTGGCCATAACGCCAAGATAGGGAACAAATGTGCATTTCTTTTGATTGATGGTCAGCTTCATCAATTCTTCGGGCATGGGTTTGCCCTCTTTTATATCCACCAGAAAAACAACGGCATTTTGCAGCATGCCATCCTTGATTGTCACGAGCGGAACTTCGCGGGTTCCCTCACCGCAGATTTCAGGATCCTTCGAGATGGTAAAGGTCCGCACATCGGGCTGTGCGTCACCCGCGGCAACGCTTCCGACGATTTTTCCACCATCAGTAACCTCAATTGCCTTGTATTTCCCGGCTGATGCCATGGTGGCCAGCCCAATAAGGCCGGCTGCAATTGCAGTTCTTGCAAGTCGTTTCTTCACGGTTCTTTCCTCTCTGATTTAGACACGTTCTCCACCCGACTGAAATCGCTCACGTCAGGCAACTTTCAATTCATCCGATTTGTTCTGCTGCGAAAAAAGCTCGCCAAGCGCGTCGATTGCAACAAGCCAGAACTGCCGCTGGCCTTCATCCTCAAGAACGTCAATCAGCCGTTTTGCTCCTGTTTCCGGGGCAAATTCCCCCAACAGACGGCCAATGTCGCGCCTCTGGGCTCCGTCATTCTTCAGCGCATAATCCACAAGCGCATCAGCACCCTCATCCCTCCAGATTTGTGCTATGGCTTTTGCCGCCGCAATGCCCACCCCGACGTAGCGATCATTCAGGCTGTCGAACAAGGCTTCGTCAGCAACACCTCTTCTTGCCAGGGCGTTAACAGCCTCGACGCGGATCATGTCGTCTTCATCAGCAAGCAGGTCATGCAGTTTTTCCTCCACGTCTTTCCCGGCCAGCCAGATATATGTCCGCAAGGCCAGCAGGCGTGTTTCGCCCGATGTTGTATCAAGCAGTTCCAGTAGCGGCTGTTTTATATCCGCAGGCAGTTCGCCCGTCTGCTCGCCGTGCTGTCCAAGTGAATAAAGGATGGAAACCCGCATTTCCGCATCGGCATCAGGCAATGCCGCAACAAGGCTTTCGGTAACGTCCTTGTTGACAACGCCGGCCAAAAGCCGCGCGGCAAACCGTTTTACGTCCAGATAGGGGGCTATGTTCGTTTCCAGCGAAACTTTCTTCTTTGACAGCCTCCTTTTCCTGGACAGTTCAAGGAGACGCTTTTCTGCTTCGCCAAGAACAATCGGCTCTGCCGGCTCATCGGCAACCACTTCCGGGTTGACGGCGGCTATTGATTCCAGAGTCGAAGCCGCCCCGCTCTCTTCAGCCGGGACAGCAACCAAAGGCAGGCTTTCATCTATTTCCTGCATTTCTTCTTCGCTGATCCGGGCGGGTTCCTCTTCTGCGCCTTCCGCCTCCTGCAACGCGGCTTCGCCATCTTCGCTTTCGGGGTCTTCGTCTGGCTCGACCAACTCTCCCCTCAGGGCTGCCAGCAACCCGGAACCCGCTGCATTTGGCCAGATCGGATCATTCGCCGCAAAATCGACCAGGGCCGCCAAAACGGCCAGCCGCAACTGTCGTTCAGAAACGCCCGCCGCTGCCAGGAATGACGGAACGGATTGATGCCCTGCCTTTTTCAAGACATCGACGGCCGCCAACCTGAAATCCAGCGGGACACTGTCATCCGTCAGGACATGGGCAATGCCTTTTGCCACTTTTGGTCCCTTGAGTGCCATCAGGGCAAGTGCAGCGTGCTTGGCTGCCCCAGGGTCGCCAGTGATTGCGGTCTTGAGGTTTTCGACCACCTTTTCTGTTTTGAATGAAGCGGGATTAGCCTCAATCACCTTGAAAACTTCTGTCCGTACCTTGGCTGAGGCATCCGCTATCAGTGTTTTCACTTTCTCCGCAAACGTGTCACCAGCCTGCTTGACGGCTGCGGCGCGAATGTCCTTATTCGCGTCCGCCATGAATATCTCCAGTCTCGGATCTGATGGCTTGAGACCGGCTAATGTTATCAGGCGCACTTGCACTGAGTCATCTTCAAGCAAGGCATCCTGCAGCCCGGCAACATGGGCATTGGCCCCGGCTGAAACCTCTCGGGCGATCTGGCGCCGCAATCTTTCCGGCGCAGTTTCGAGCAACTGCGTCAGGGCTTCCGCTCCCGGCTTGCCCAGCTTCGCCAACGCCGATACACCCGTTTCAGAGAGGTCCTGCCCCATTTCATCTGTCATGGCCGAGACGATGGCAGGCACGGCTGCTTCGTCACCCAGTTCTGCCAAACCGCGTATGGCCTCAAGCTGGACATCCAGCCAACTGTCCCATCCGTCGGAATAAAACTCATCCTCATCCCAGGCGATATCCTCAGATCGCGACACGACCAGTTTGCGCAGGATCGGCACAACAGGGCCATGGCGCATGGCAACCAGGGCCCGAATTGCCGCGATCTTGACGTCCCCCTCGGGATCGCCGACCAGATTTTCCATCAGGGCTTCAGCGCTTTCCGGGCTTTTCAGGCGGCTCAGTGCCGAAGCTGCATCGGTGCGCACATCCGGATCCTCATCCAGAAGCGCCTTGACCAAAGCCGGTACAGACTGTGTACCTCCCAATACGCCCAACCCGCGTGCTGCGGCGCAGCGATGCACATCTGCCCCCTCTTTCAAGAGGTCAATAAATATATCTGTTGCCTTGGTTTTCATGGGGTATCACCTGTTCGTTGATTTCTCGACTGTATGAGAGAAGCGAGCCGTCGCGCATTGATGTACGTCAACCTTTGAAAAGGCTCGGCCGCACCAGACAGGTACGGCCGATTATTGCTTGTTCGTACGGCTCTGGAGCGCGAAATCGCGCTCCAGAAATTTTTGTCAGATAACTCAGATAACAATGTCCCGAGGTGCGAAAGACATCGAGCGGAAGGATTTCTTGTACGGAGATTCACCGATCTTGGCGATCTTCGCCACACCCATCTTGTAGTTGTAGTTGCCGCTTATCCAGTCGACAACCCGTCCTTCCAGCGCATTTGCCGGCTGGCTCGTGTGCAGGAAGTCCATATAGATAACCCCCTTCTTGATTGCACGGGTGACCATCGCAACACCGGTGACGGCAGCTTCGTCCAGCCTGACATTGCCGTTCTTCATCTGCCCGGCAAACGAGTAGTCGTCCGGCTCGACACCGAGAATGACATCCTTCAGGGACGGAACCCGATCAGAGGAAATCATCACCATGTCACCACTTTCGATTCCGCGGGCCGCAGCATCCTCAGGGTTGATTTCGACATAGTTGTCGGGCCAGCGCTGCACGATATACGGGCGGCGACGGTCATCAAACCCTGACTGCCAGCGCTCGTTCGTGCGCCCGGATGTGCACCATAGCTCATCCCCTTTCGGCTTCATCCATTCCCAATAGTCCGAGAACAGTGACCAGGGCGATTTCTGGATGTTGCACTTGCCGGTCTGCGAATTGAAATGTGTCAATTTCTTATTGAACATATTCGCCGCGGCAGGGCCTGTAGCTGGCAGTTTGCGCTGCGTGTCATGCAGGCGCTTGGTGCCCATCAGCGATCCGTCATCATTCATGAAGACCGGGCCCTGGATACCATTTGTTCCCATTTCGCGGAACTTCTGGTGCAGGGTTTTACCCTCCCGGCGCGCTGCAACCAGAACCATGTTGAAGTCTTTGCGGCTGCCACGGGTAAAGCGTGCGGCCTCCTCTGCAACATCATTGGACGTCTTCCAGTCATAGCCTTCAAAGCCGATGCGCTGAGCCAGTTGCCCGATGATCCACCAGTCCGGTTTCGCTTCGCCAGGGGCATCATAGAATTTCTGGTACAGGCGGATACGACGTTCGCCGTTTGCCCGCAGGAAATCCTCTTCACCCCAGGTCGCAACCGGGAAGATGATGTCGGCAAATTGGTTGCCGATCGGATCAACCAGATAGATATCCTGATTGATGACCACCATGCCGCCCGAGTCCACCCGTGCTTTCAGTGTCTCAACAATCTTGTCGCGGTTCATGGATTGGATCTGATGCGGATTGCCGCGGGTCAGTTCCTGGAAACGCGCAGACATTTCCTGCGACGCGCACATGGACTGGATCCAGGTTGTGCCGATCACATGCGCCATGCGCGTATGGCCCGACAACAGCCATGTATCCGTATCCAGCGCCCGGCGACGACGGCCCGGCAGTTTCATCGGTGATTTGTTGCGCGGATATTTCCCGCCCGACACACCACCACGCTGGTGACCACCGGCACGGCCAATGACCTGCCCCGGCCGTCCGCCAGCACCGACAATGATCCCCAATGCCGCGATGGCCTCGGTATTGCCGGTGTTGTTGGACCAGTAGAACCCTTTCTCGATCATGATCGAGGTTTTCGGGCGCTTGTCACCCTCCGGCTTGGCCATCATTTCGGCGGCCAACTGGATTTTGGCGGCATCTATTCCCGATACGGCCGAGGCATTTTCGAGCTTGAACTCGTCTTGCGCCAGCAGCCATTTGGCCCAGTCATCATAGCCTTTGGTCTGGAATTTACCCCAGGTTGTGCGCCACTGCCACGGCGTGTTGCGCGTCCCCTGGCCAAAGCCTGAAGAGGATTCCCACTTGTTGTTGACCCACTTCTCGATCCACTCCTTGTCCTGCCAGCCGTTTTCAACGATGATCCGGGCAATGGCATTGACAACCAGAAGGTCGGTTCCCGGCGTTACATCGAGCCACAGGCCGCCATTCTGTTCGGCATAGGCCACACCGGCGGTCTTGCGCGGCACCATCATGATGGTTTTCTGGCCGTTCTTGATCCCTTCCATGATCCATTGGGTAAACAGGATCGTTTTCGTCTCGTAGGGATCCGTGCCGCAGATAAACAGCGTTTCCGCGTCGCGCCAATCCTCATAGCTTGGTCCGAAGTTATCAAACCCGGCGTCCCGGAACCCCGGTGTCGAGGTAACGTTTGACGGTGAGTCATGGTTGGCGAAGTTTGCCGTATTGATCGAACGCAATGCATATTTGCGAATGGCGTATGTGTTTTCGATATACTGGTAGGAATGGCTCTTGACCGCATAGGCATTTGTACCATGCTTCTTGATCACATATTTTGCCATTTCCGCTGCAACATCCAGCGCAAGATCCCATGTCACCGGTGTCAGGATGCCAAACAACCGCATCATGGGTGTTTTCAGGCGGTCACGTGTCGGCGTTTCCGGGTTGTAACATTTCTGCGCAATACAGCCGCCCCGAACAGAAGAGTCGCCGTTGGTATTCACAAACTCGGCGCTCTTGTCAGGAATGATTACCACATGATGTGGCTGACCCTTGTGCATCACGATATTATGCTGGTTGGGTGCCACCCAGGGGCCCAGAGTTTCCACCGGGAAGTCAACGCCAAAGGCATTGTCATCTGCAGTGCCACTGCCGTTATGGTCACCGGCAACCGGCCAGCGATAGATTTTATAGCCACAGGCAACAATGCAGTAGTCGCAAGCCGTTGTCAGAACTTCGGCGTTCTTCGGCGGTAGCGGTACATTGCTGTCCGGAATGTAATATGGAGTAGTCATTTGTTCCCCTCCTTTAACCGGCCAAGTTGTTTTCGCGGCCGAAAATCAGCCCGAAAATTCCAGTGGCATAAATATCATCACCATCCAGTTCCAGCAGAACCTGCGGAAGGCTTTGATAGGCTTGACCGGAAATCAGAATGCCGTGCCGCGTCAGGTCATAGGTTGACAGGTGCAGCGGGCAGGCCCCCAGCGATTTCGTGTCTTTCTTGTAACTGCCGACCAGCGATCCACCCTGATGCGTACAGGCGTAGTTGAAGGCAACGATGTCCTCGTCCGGGCCCAGGCCACCACCGGCCTTTACGCCCATCTTGACGATCATTGAATCCGCATGCGCCCCGTCGTCCGGGTAGACAAAATCAAACGGCTCATCCAGCTTCAGATCGGATAGCTTCACCACGAACTTGCGTGGAAAGGTCGTGATCGTTGCTGGAACCTGCTCGGCCAGCGCCGTTCCGGCATTCATGGTCACCATGACTGTCGTGGTTGCGATACCTGAGCTGATCAGAAAGTTCCGCCGCGAAACCAGGCACTTATGGCCCACTTTCCTGGCTATCTCCTTTCGGGACAGCTGGGTTTCATTTGCAAGATTGTTACTCATTTCATTTCCTCTCCTGCGGCTCAATCAGAAGCCACTAATCCGTATGCGGGCAATTCAGGCGGCTCGACCTGGAGTTCGTCACCACTGAAGGCGTTCAGGAATGCCACAAGTTGGCTGACTTCCTCGTCGCTCAGGCCAAGCGGCTTGAGCAGTGGTGTTTTGGTCGAGGCAATAGTGCCATCGGTGAATTCATTCTCACCGCCACCGGCGTTGTAGAACTGTACGACCTCTTCCAGATCCCAGAATGCACCGTTGTGCATATAAGGGGCTGTATAGGCGATATAGCGCAGCGGTGCCGTGCGGAACTTGCCCATATCATCCGGGTTCTTGTCGCGGAAATAGAGACCGGGATCATCCTTCAGCTTGCGATAAAGTTCCTCGGTCACGCCTTTTGCATACAGCTCGTAACGGAATGTGATCTGCGCAAGGCCGTCTTCCTCCCAGCGCTCGGCCGGCGGAACACCCAGATTATAGTATTTTTCATCTGTCGTGTTGGCGCCATTATGGCACTGGATACATCCGGCCTTGCCATTGAACAGCTCCATTCCAGCAATTTCATCGGCATTCAGCGCAGATTTGTCACCGGCCAGATAGCGGTCAACCGGCGTATCCTTGACGATCAATGTCCGTTCGAATGCGGCAATCGCGCGCCAGGCGTCCCCGATCAGCGGATATTCCGTTCCGAACACTTCCTTGAAGCGGGCGCGGTATTCCGGGATATAGGCAAGCCGTGTTTCCATCACGTCATTTTCACCGTTGCCGGCAACCGCACCCTTGGCAGCGCTCGGAGCCTGTTTCTCGAGTGAGGCGGCAGAACCGGCCCAGAAAACCTGCCCGTAGTAGGCGCTGTTGATCACGGTCTGGCTGTTGCGCCAGTGAACTGTGCCCGGATATCCGCGTGACAGACTGTCACCAAAAGCCCAGCCCTGGCCGGGTTCGTGACAGGTTACACAGGCTGTTGAAGCATCTCCGCCAACACGCGGATCCCAGAACAGCATCTTGCCCAACTCAACCTTGGCCTCGCTCATGGGGTTATCTGCCGGAATGGGCGGATCCCCCAAGGGGGCCAATGGCGGATAGGCCACGCCATCCGCACTTGCCAAACCCGCCGAAGTCGCGATGGCAGCAGCCGAGGCAAGCAGCAAGAAGGAGTTTTTAATCGGTTTCATTGATCCAGCTCCCTTTCTTTAATTTGCAACTTCGCGCCAGTCTTCGATGACGGGATAGTTGGTTGGAATTTCGTCTTCCCAGACATAATCCGGCCCGGTCAGCGGATCGCCGGACAGAGCTTCAAGGAAGGCAACGAGATCGGCCTGCTCATCAGCCGAAAGGTTCAGTGGCTTGATGCGCGGATCCTTGTTCGGATCATCACCACCACCGGCGTTGTAGAACGCCACAACATCCTGCAACGTCGCAAGCATGCCATTGTGCATATAAGGCGCCGTGTATTTCAGCTCGCGCAGGGTTGGTGTGTTGAACTTGCCGATATCGCTGCCGTCAGCCGGATGGCGAATGATCTGTGCCCCGACATCACGCCGGACGTTCATATAGTTTTCAACACCCATGAAGCTGGCAAATGCCGTCCATGTCATGGCGCGCATCGGGTCCGACCAGAGATCAGGATTCTCCGGAACGCCGATATTGTAGGCCATATCGTCCGTCAGGCGGGGGCCGCTGTGGCAAGCCACACAACCGGCCTTGCCTTCAAACAGGGCCTGGCCGCGTTTGGCAGCATCCGACATGGTGCCAGCATCAAACGGCGCATTTTTCGAGATCAGCGTTTTCAGATACTCGGGGATCGCCTTGCGCACAGAACCGTTTGACGGCTCGCCGTATCCGGCATCCTTGAACATCTGCACATAAACCGGATCCTGCTTGATACGCTCCTGCATCAGGCGCATGTCCATGTTCATGCTGTAGTCTTCGGTGATGCTCTCACGCGTCACGTCGTTCAGGTTGGTGCCGAGACGTCCATCCAGGAACCAGTTTTCAGCCAGCGCGGTATTGATCAGCGTTGGCGTGTTCCGAAACCCCTTGGAACCGGGATAGGCCTCTGACAAGGCCAGTCCATCGGTGAACCCCTTGTCGGGCTGATGGCAGGTTGCACATGCTATCGCCGCATCCCCCGAAAGACGTTTGTCAAAAAACAGCCGCTTGCCCAATGCCGCCTTGGCTGCATCAAACTCGGGCGCCACAACCGGGCCCAGTTTGCTGTCGCCAGCAGAGACAGGGCCGGCAAGAACCGCCCAGCACGACACCGCCGCCCCGAGAGCGGATACCGAGCCGCCTATAAACCGAGATACTTTCATCGGTCTCCCTTTCTGTTGAAATGAAATCCGACTCGATTGCTGAGTCAGACCGTGGTCTCACGCAACAGAATGGAGAGCATCAGATTGCTGATCATTGACGGGTATCAAGATTTTGTGATTTACGGAATTTTCTGAAAAACAAATGGCAACAGAAGTCCTGTTGCCTTTTGTGTCTGCTGTTTGTCGCCAAATCAAGACAGAAGAGCTTCTCCTAATATTCTGTTTTTCAACATATTTCATAAAACCCATCAGGAATAGCGTTTGCGCGCCCTTCGGGCAGCGACCAGAAACAGCAATCCGGCGAGCACAGCCAGCGCGGCGGGAATTCCATAAGTCCTTGCCGGGTTTTCTTCCGGCTCCAGCAAAAGCCAATACCAGGATGTAAAGCTGTGGCGCCCGCCCTTTTCGCCGGCAAGACCATCCCAATCGGCAAAGGCGATCGGTGTATAGGCGCCTTCCTCAAACTGGAAATCATTTGCCGCATCGGTTTTCAGAGCCCGTTTGAAAACAACCTGCCAGCGGCCGTTTTTCCATTCCCCATGTGCTTTCAATTCAGAACTGTCCGCACGCGGAACCGGCGGTTTGTTCGGCCCGGTCGCATCCAGAACCGAGGCCATTTCCGGGCTTTGCGGCTCCTGGCTCGGCGCGGCCCAGTACCACATGTTGACCGGGTTATCCTTGTCACCATGGCGAAACCAGGGTTTTTCGCTGGTGCCGGTCAGGGCCTGCGGCAACTGCACCGCAACTGCGTCGCGTGTTGCGTCAACGCCTTGCAATGCATACTGGCGCTCCAGTTCCGATCCCGGGACAGAAAATGTCCGGTCATCAACGTCAAGACGCAGCGCAATGCTATCGTCATTATACAGCGCACGCACCGTCACCATATCATTCAGAGAGGTAAACAGGCGGGGTTCCTTGATGATATTCGGCGACATTGCAAATGTCATGGCCGGGGCCCTGTCCCAGGCAGGATCCTTTGGATCCTCGGGCAGGTCCCCGTCAACCCGGACCGCCTTGACCACGGTTTCGCCCTGACTGAGAGGCACGGACCCTTCGCGCAAGGTCATCACGTAATCGGCAATGGCCCAACGGTCCTCGATGCTCATGGTCGTGGTATGTTCGGGCATCGGTGTGCTGGGAATACCCGTCGAAAGCCGCTGAAAAACCTGCGTTGCCGTACGGGTGACCCGCCAGGTTTCCGGTCGCGTCAGATTGCGCGGCCAGATACGGTTGCCGGCATCGTCTTTCAGCCGTTTGCCCGATGTTATGTTCCCCCGCCCTTCGTCACCGTGGCATTGCACGCAGGCTTTTACAAACAGCTCCCGCCCGCGGGCAATCAACTCTGGGGTTGCCTTTGGCGGGGTTCCCAGTTCGATCGGCTTCAGATCGGCCGGATCTTCTTCGTCCCAATATCCGAATACCTTGATCTTCTGGATCAGCGCGTCGATTTCGGCGTCACTAAGGACATCTTTCCAGGCCGGCATTGCCGTGCCGGTCAGACCGTTTCTGATTGTATTGCGCAAATCCTCATCGGTTGGAAATTCACTATTGGCATCGGTCGTCTTGTACTTGAACAACCCCATGGTGAAATCGCGCGGGGCCGGATACATCGTCTCGGCGGCAACCCCCAGGCCGTCCCCTTCTTCCCCGTGACATTGTGAACAACGTTTCATGTAGATCGCGTCAACGGCTGCCGCATCCAGCGTCTCGGCCCCCTTGCCCGTATCCGGCTGAGCTGCGGCGGCATCGACCGCCCCCTCTGATGACTGGCTGTCCAGTTCCCATGAACGGGGCTCATGCCCGGTATAATCATAAAGAAAAGTGATGATCTTCCACACGTCTTCTTCATCGAGCATTTCTTCCCAGACCGGCATTGCCGAAGCCCAGGGCGTACCTTCACGCGGCAGGCCCGGGCCGCCTTTGGTTATGCGCCAGAAAAGAAAGGATTCCTGCAATTGTGCGATTGTACCAACATCCTGAAAGTTGATCGGGCGCGGATTGAAAACACCGGCAAAATGCCCCTGCCCTTCCAGTTTGTCGCCATGGCAATAATAGCAGTTCTTGTAGTATAGTTCCTTACCCTCTCCAACGGCGGCGGCAAACTCTTCACTGTCCTTGGAATATTGTTCCCGGATCGGATTTTGCAGCGTCAGCAGATCAACGGTTTTCCCGTAAACCTTAAGAGAAGACGGCGGCGCCGGATGGATCGTGCGCAATTCCAGCGGTGCCGCACTGTTCGGTTTTACAAAAACATACGACAGCCACCCGACCCCACCCATGACGGCAACAAAGGCTGCAATTCTCAGAGGCAGCAATCTGGGATTGCCGAGAACGCCCATGATTGGCTCTGCCATCCTGGCGGCGGTTCTATCGTCAAATGTCGCAACCAGCAAAACTCCGACCGTGCAAATCACCATATACTGGATCAGCAGTGATTTCGGCAAAGGCGGATAAAGAAGATAGGCAAACACCACATAAATGATGCCCAGTGCAAGCAGTGAAAGAAACAGGGGATGTTTGAGAAAACGCATCATGATTGCACTCCCCTCACTCAGGCAGATTCAAAAGGTAATCGACGATCAGCGTCAGCTCGCTTGCGCTCATCTGCTCGGCAAAGTCCTGCGGCATGATATCTGCCTCGTAGCCTTCTGCGATCGTGTCGTTCGGGTACAGGATTGCATCCATTAGGTCTCCCCGGCTCATACGTTTGCCAATGCCCGCCAGGGGTGGGCCGGTGTCGGCTTCACTGCCAAACAGGTCGTGACAGGCCGCGCAGCCAAACTTGTCAATTGCATCTTCTGCGGTCGTCGCCACATCCGGGCCCTCCGAGCTGCTTTCGTCCGGAACAACCACATCCTCGGCACTCGGAAGCGGAACCGTAGGCTCGATACCGGCACGATCCTGAAGAAACGCAATCACCGCGTTTATCTCGATTTCGTTCAATTCTACAGGTGGTTTGTTGATGGTCGGCATCGGCGATTCTGTATCGTTCGTGCCCTTTTTACCGAATCCCGCCACCACATAAGCCGAAGGATCAACCATTGATTCATGTATGTATTCTTCAATGGCTTTCGGCCCCTCTTTGCCGGCTGCAACCCCCTTGTAACGCGGATCTTTCAGGCGTTCGGGAAAGGTTTCAGCCAGGTTCATTTCAAGCAGGTCAGGCGCACGCCCCATACCATTATGGCACAATGTGCAGGTGCCCTTGCCCTTGAACAGGCTTTCCCCCAGTGAAATCATCCCGGCCATATCAAGCGACCCTGTATCTATGATCTCTTCCTTGGGCGGATCCGACTGAATCTGCGGCAGGACATTGGCAAAACCGGTAAAGACCAGCAGGACGGCGACACTGAACAACACAACCCGAAGAAACGTCATGACGGGGCCTCCGTTTCATCCTGCCTGGTGGCACCCAGCCGCGACAGCCAGAAAACAAACACCATGATCGCCATAAAGCCCAGCGTAATGGCGGTAATCGTGTTCCCCGCCTGGCCGATTGTCGGAATATAAGCCTCGGCAGAGTTGTCTTTCATGATGGTATAAACGTGCCAATGGGTGCGCAGCGATGACCGGATATAGCCCATCAGCCCCATCAACCAGGTAAAGGCGACCGGCAAAACGAAAAGCGCATATTGGGACCGTTCGGACATCCGCCCCCAATGAACGGTTTCAGGTTTTGATCCGCGCAGGCGAAAGACATCTATGATGACAGAACCGATGATGATGGTCAGGGTGGTTACAACCTGCGGTACAGAGGCGCCGACCTTGTAAACCGTCGGCGTTATATAGCCATACAGGCCCGCACCAACAATATTGATGCAACCGATCACATAGAGCGCGACGATAAACATATTGCCCGCTTTCGCCCATGAAACAGTGGGGATACGCGACGAGCGGTAAAACATCTGGAACGACATGAAGGTGAAAACCAGCATCAGGTTCACCGCGGTATTCTTGGCCGGCATGATGCCCAGCGGCCCAAGCAATTTGTGGTGTGTACCACCCAGTTGCTGTATTTCCTGCGATGTCAAAAGCAAGGTATGCGGCGTCACCCAAACCAGGAACCCCCCGACAATCACAACCGCTATGTATTTCACATATCTTGCATAATGCGCCCCGCGATCCGTACGCATCAAACCGCTCCACAGGTAATAGTTCGCCGCCATCATGATGGTGCCGATCAGCACCGCCTGAATGATGAACAGCCACGCCAGAATCCCACCCATGGCGGTAATCCCCATCTGCTGGGAATAGGCGTAAATTTCGGCCATCAGCCAGTATCCGGCAAAGGGGAGCGGCAAAAAGCCGAGAATCGCGATGAAGTTGGAGGTATAGCCCATCCAGTCATAATGCGCCTTCTTGACCGGGTCCTTTTCGGCCAGGAACATATAGGCTGCATAGCCCCCCACGATCGCCCCGCCATAGGCAATATTTGCCAGGAAACGATGCAGGTTCAATGGGTTCCAGAGCGGGTTTCGAGTCACTTCCCAAATCGTTCCGGTGACGGCACCCGTGGCCGGATCGACCCCTGCCGGCGACATCATGAACGTGGCCCAGGCATTGGCAATGAACATCAGCGTCAGACCGATCGTGTTCAGTGTCAGACCGATCGACATATGGAACCATTTGCGGTTGCCACGGCGCAGGGCATCCCACGAATAGTAGTAAATATAAAGCGTGATGGACTCAAATCCGAACAGGGCTGCATAGACCAGCACCTGCCCGCGGAAAACCTTGAGCATGTAGCCCATCATTTGCGGGTAAAACAGGAACAGTGACAACGTGAGACCGCCGCCGACGAGCGCCGTCAACGAATAAGCCGCCATGCTGATTTTCATGAATTCATGCGCCATATTGTCAAACCGGTCATCGCCGGTAACTGTGCCCATGAACTCTGTCGCCAGCGAAAACAGGGGAACCGACAGCACGAATGCGGCCAGAAACAGGTGCATCTGCGCCATACTCCAGACAACGGTCCGCCCGGAAATGCCCCAGATCATCGGATAATCGAGCCGCGAGGGTTTTGGCGCCCCCTCCAGAACGGCGGCAACCTCATCACCTGCCGCGAAACCGTATTGCGGGATCAGAACCAGCAGCAACACAGCAAGCAGACCCAGAGAAACATGCAAGGTTTGTTTTTTCATTGGACCACCTACTTTGGCATCAGATTGGCAGCGACAGGCAAGCCCTGGCCTTCCATGATGGATTTGTCGATGAAATAGAAATATGCGGCCCAGAATGCCAAACCTATGACAAGTGCAAGCCATTTGTTTCTCAGCATTCATGCCCCCTATTGATGATGCATTGACACGACACCGTGATCGTAAAGAAGGAGCCACCAGAAGAAGAACAGCATCGCAACTGCTGTCAGGCCAAATACCAGCTTGCCTACCAGGGTACTTTCTTTCTTTTCTGTCATTCCGGTCTCACCAACGCGTGTCCTGTTGCAGGTTTGGACAACCCACCACACAAGCCGGGGCAAGTAATTGACGAAGGTCAAGATTTGCAGATTTTCCCTGCGGCGGCGCTTCTTTGTGCCTAATAGGTGGTTCCGCAAGTTTCGGAAATGCGGTTGCGCAATCTGGGAATATACTGTTCGACAGTTTCACCATCTTCCTGCGGAACCAGAAAAATCAACTTGGCGGCAATAATGAACGGTCGCTTCTTCTGGTTTTCAACCGGCGTATCGCTGGTCAGAATTTTTCTGACAATTGCAACGGTTTCGTCGGGATTATTGCAGTATCTCGGCAGGGCAGAATTCGTTGCATACCAGTCGGCGCTGTGAAAAATGAACAGCATTGTTGCCGCTGTCAGACCAAAAACGATCAGAATACGCCGCATTTCGCTTTCCCTCGCAGTTTTCGCAATCCGCAAAACAGGCCCTGACAGAAACCCTATTTTACAAAAGTTAACAACCTTTAACATTTATCAGGGCAGGTTCTGATATATGTAAATAGCAAGTTGCCAATGACTCCATACTCAGCCGGAGGCAACACCAAAATACTGGGGGAAGATAACTCATGAGCTCAATGCCGGCGGAAAAGTGCAAACAGTGCTCGCTCTTCTTCAACAGGGATTTTTTCTGTTCCCATCTTTCGCCCGATGAGTTGACGAACCTCAGTGGTATTTCGCGCACGATGGCCATGCACCGTGGCGAAGCCGTCAGTGCCGAAGCTCTCAAAGCCTGGCCGATCATCGCTGTCGCCTCGGGTGTGTTGAGTATCCAGCATCTGCTGGAGGACGGGCGCAGATCAATCGCAGCCTTTTTCATGGCAGGGGACATCATCGATTTTCGCAGCTTCGCTGATCATGCGCGGGGCCAGGTCATTGCGCTGAGCAAGGCCAATATCTGTCGCCTCTCGCCACAAGTTTTCAAACAGATTGTCAAAAACAATCCAGATGCCCAGGAAATCATGTGGGAAAACCTGCGCAACCAGTCCTTTCGGGCCATGGATCACTCTTCCGATCTGGCCAAGAAACGCGCATTGGAGAAGCTTGCCTCCTTCCTTTTCGAATGCCGGTGTCACTATACGATTGCCCCCCAGGGAAGCACCGTGTCCATCCCGGTGCGCCGGATTGACCTTGCGGATTATCTGGGAATGCAACCGGAAACCGTCAGCCGGTGCTTTCGCGACCTCGAAGAACAGGGAATTATTGAATTCAAAACGCTCTCATCGGTCACCATCAAGGATGTTCCACTCCTGCGACAGATCGCGAACGGCGCCAAGGATGCCTCAGCTTACCAACCCGCCGACAAGACCATGAAAATCCTGAGATTTGCCTGAATGCAAAAGGGCAAAATCGGCATCCTGCTCATCAACCTTGGCACGCCTGAGGCAACGGATTTCTGGTCGATGCGCCGGTATTTGCGGGAATTTCTGTCCGACAAAAGGGTGATTGAGGCCAAGGGTCCGGTCTGGTGGCTGGTTTTCAACGGCATCATCCTGACCAGGAAACCGAGAAGCAGCGGCAAAGCCTATGCAAAGATATGGAACCGCGAGCGCGATGAATCCCCTCTGAAAACAATCACCCGCTCACAGGCCGAAAAGCTCGCATCCGGCTATCAGGCCAATCCCGAAATCGAAGTTGACTGGGCCATGCGTTATGGAAAACCGTCAATTGCGCAAGGCATGGAAAGCCTGGCAGACAAAGGTTGCGACCGCCTTCTGCTTTTCCCGCTCTATCCGCAATACAGCGCCGCAACCACCGCCAGCGCGATGGACAGGGTATTTGACACCCTGAAAACCATGCGCCATCAGCCCACATTGCGCATGGTGCCTCCCTATTACGACCATCCTGCCTATATCGACGCGATCACGACCAGCCTGCGCGATCATCTGGCAAGGCTCGCCTGGCAACCGGACGCGATCATCGCCTCGCTGCACGGTCTTCCCCAGGCCTTCATCGACAAGGGCGACCCCTATCAGCAGCAATGTGAGGCAACCGTCGCACAACTATGCAAGACACTGGGCAAAGACATTCTGCTGACCTACCAGTCACGCAGCGGACGCGCCGTGTGGATAGGCCCGGATACCGAAGAAACCCTTGTCGAACTGGCCCGAGCCGGGCAAAAGAATGTTGTCATCATTGCGCCGGGATTTGCCGCGGATTGCGTTGAAACGTTGGAAGAACTGCAAATCCGGGCGGCAAAGGCGTTTGTTGAGAACGGCGGCAAAAACTTCTCTATGGTGCCGGCACTGAACGACAGCGAAACATCCTTGTCTCTGTTGCGCAATCTGGCAGATCAGCAGCTTTGCAACTGGGCCTGACGGTATCCGCATCAAGGAAAATGGTGGGTGATGAGAGACTCGAACTCCCGACATCTTCGGTGTAAACGAAGCGCTCTACCAACTGAGCTAATCACCCGTGTGGCGTTGATTATCCAAGCTGCGCCAGTTCTGCAAGCGCTTTATTTGTGATCGCCCCTGGAACCATCAGGCCGATGCACCAGCGAGCCAATCACAAGAAGCTACACATGCCTGCCCGCCAGTTATTCCGGATGTCCGCCGCATATGAAACGGGGCATCAGAGCAGGTTAAGTGATAAAGGCTTTCCGGCTACCGGACGAACCCCAGCACATCCTCCAGCGCCACCACATGACAATAGATCATGTTGATCACCGCCAGTTCGTGCCGGTGCAGGTCCATGGTGGCTGCCGCACAGCAATCCTCCACGACGATCGTGTTGAAGCTTTCGTCGGCCAGAGAGCGTACGGTCGAACTGATGCACTGGTCGGTGAATATCCCGGCAACGATGACATTCTCGATGCCCATGTTGTGCAGGATCAACCGCAGGTTGGTGCCGGTCAAGGCGCTGTCGGTGGTCTTGATCACGGTGATTTCGTCATCCTGCGGCGCCAGTTCGGGCACGATCTGGCTGTCGGCCCGGTCCTTGGGCAAAAGCAGATAGTTGAACCCCGGTTTTTTCTGGCTGAGCGAGCGGTCGCGCCCGTCGGGCTTCTGGCAGGCAATGCGGGCGAATATCACCTCGACCCCGGACTTGCGGGCCACGGCCATCAGCCTGGCCGTATTGGGGATGACCGTGGTGCGCATGCGCTCGAAAAAGGGCGCCCAGGCACCGGCTTCCTGTGGCTCCTCGGGCGTTTCCAGATATGTATTCTGGATATCAATGACCAACAGCGCCGTTTTCCCCGGCTCCAGAACAATATCTTCGGGCGGCGGGGCATTGCGGTAGTAGAAACTGCGATGGGCGGTTTTCCAATCACTCACGCCTTGCGTCCTTTCACCTTTTCCAGGGTATTGATGATGGCATCGCGGGCCTTTTGCATGTCTTCTGTCGTGCCGGACATGAATATCCGCCCCGAGGCCCCCATCATCTGCACATCGTTGATGGTTGCTTCGGGGGCGGCGCGTTCGGCCTCGTTCGCTGCGACACAGGCAAAAAGCGCCGGTGCCATCTCAAAAATCAACAGCGAAACACCCGGCACCAGGATCGAGCCATCGCGCGAGCGGTTCAGGATGATCGCATGCTGATCGGACAGGTCTTCGATGATGTCGTGGTAGAGCACCTTGGGCATCAACTGGTCGCTTTGCCGGGCGCCGATTCCTTTGAGAATTGCCTTGCCGGCCGCATCGAGTTCGGCCTGATTGTCCGAATGCAACTCCAACAGGCCGAACTGGCGTTCGGTGAACAGAATCCCCGGCTCCATGTCCGGCGCTTCCTTCAGGGCCAGATCTGCAATGTGATGAATGGCAAGCGCCGGAGCCACCTCGATAATCAGGCTGTTCTGCCCCTCGAACGGCGGATAGCCCCGCGCCCGCGTCGGAGAGGACAGCCAGGCCGCAAGTTGTGGTTGCAGATCATGGATCGGCAGATAGACGCGAAGTTCGGTCATGGCGCTGTCCTTACCCTGTATCTACTTTGCGGCGACTGCGGTAAAATGTTTGCCAAGGTCATTGTGCGGGCGCGGAATCACATGTACCGAAACCACCTCGCCGATCTGATTGGCGGCCTCGGAACCCGCCTCGGTGGCGGCCTTGACCGCTCCGACATCGCCCTTGACCACGACCGAAACCAGACCGCCGCCGACCTCGTTGCGCGCCACAATCTCCACATTTGCCGCCTTGACCATGGCATCGGCCGCTGCCAATGCCGGCACATAGCCGCGGGTTTCGATCATTCCAAGTGCCTGACTAGCCATTTTGCTTCTCCTTGTTCAGGTTTTCGTTCAGTCTGGTTTGGGCAAAACTGCCCCTAGGTTTCGTCGATCGACCCGATGATCAGCGCGTCGATTGGCGCCTTGATCCCGGTGAAATATCCTGCCGCCACCGAGCCTTGGGTGACCAGCACCGACTCGCCTTCGGCACAGCCCAGCGGGTCGAGCGCGATCAGGCTGCCGCCCCCCTCCAACGCCACTTCCAGAAGCGCACCCCCAGGCAGGGTTTCGATATGTTTGGAGGACCAGATCCGTCCCGTTACACGGCCCTGTATCATGATGCTGTCCTTTCGATCTTGATGCCACGCCGGCGCAATTCGTCACGTGCCAATGGTGTAAAGCGCACCAATGTGCCCACCTGCAGGCGCCGGACTTCCTGGCCCAATGCGGCCACGTCGCGTTCGCCCACCAAACCGCGTGTAAAGCGGACCGCTGGCGCCACGCCCGGTGTCGGCGCCAGTGGCTGATGCGCCTGAATTGGTGGTGATACACCGGTATCAGCCAGCCGGAAAACATGCCGCCCCGCCTCTATATCGGCGCGCAGGCGGCCATCCTGTGCCGCCGTCAGCAGGCGCTGCACAAAACCCGCCAGATCGGCATTCGAGCGGATCTGGACCTGTTCCACAGTTACCTGCGGCTCCGGGGGAACCGAACCGCGCATCCGGCCCAGTTCTTCGCGCAGTATGTCGCGTATCATCTGGCGGAGATCTGTCATCAGCGGGCCCCGGCACTGCGTAACGCGGCTTCGGCCGCATCGCGGGCATTGCGCACTTCGGCCTCGTCCCCGGCCAGATAGACTCGGCCATTCGGGCCGATCATGCGATAATCTATGACCTTGATATTGGCCTCCTTCTCGGCCTCGTTACAAGCCAGAATGGCATAGGACGCCGACTGGCATTCCAGAAGATACAGGCTGTCGCCGGCCACAATCATCGACCCCATCTTGTTGCGGTTGATCAGAAAGGCGTGCTGGCGATCGACCCGGGTCACGATCTTGGATGCAAGGATTTTTGGCGGTGCCGCATCCTCGCTCCGCGCCCCCAGCGCAGCCAGTACCGCTTGCGCTCCGGCCTGTACCTCGGCGGTGGAGCGGGCGTGAAATTCCAGCGTGCCAAACTGGCGTTCAACCACCAGCAGCCCGGCCGCGACGTCGGCGCCCTTGAGGGCCACATCCGTCAACGCTTCGATATCCAGACCAGGCGCTATCTCGATGATTTGCGCGGCCATGTTGCGACGGGGAAGATTGCCGCGCATCCAGGTCGCCACATAGGCCAGCGTCTGGGGCTGCAACTGATCGATAAAGATGAAAGAACGAAGTTCGGCCATGATCGTCTACTTTCTCAGAAGGTCGCGAAGTTCTTCGGCAATCAGCCGGCGCAATTCGTCTTTGCTGGCGCCATCAAGGGCTGGCGATTGCGGTGCATGCCGCGGCGATTGCGCAGCCCCGGCGCCGGGCACGCCATCCGCCGGCGCATGGGCCAGCGGGCCGCGAAACTCGCGTTTCAGCCCGTGGTATTCGCCGAAGGGTTCACCCTTGTCGGAATTATGGGCAATCCGGGTCCAGTGCACCAAATGCTGCGGGCCGATATTTTCGCCGATTGACGAACGCCCGAAATAGCCGGTGCCGATGGTAAAGGTCGGGGCCAGATTGGTGGCAAAACCGGCCGCGCCCTGCGAACAGGGTGCATTCACGATCACCCGGTAGGCCTCGACCATACCGGAATACCGCATGATCACAGCTTCATCACGGCAATGGATCGCTGCCGAATGGCCGGCACCGGTCAGCCGCAGGACAGCACGCGCCTGGGTCATGGCTGCGTCACGGCTTTTGGCCACATGCAGGGCCAGAACCGGGCAGAGCTTTTCGCGGCTCAGCTGTTCTTCAACGCCGATGCGGCCAATCGGGGCCACGAGGATTCTGGTCGACGAAGGAACCCGGATACCGCACTCTCCGGCAATCCAGCTGGCATCGCGCCCGATTGCCCCGACGTTGAAACCGCGCGGATGGAAGAGGAACCGGCGCAGGCGCTCAACCTCGTCATCGCTGCAGATATGGGCGCCAGCCGATTTCAGTGCGATTTTCAGTTGCTTTTCTATATCCTGCGTGGTGATCAGCACGCTTTCATTGGTGCACAGCACCGAGTTGTCGAAGGATTTGGAATCGACGATGCGCCGGGCCGCCTTCGTGATCTCTGCGGTGGCGTCCACATAAACCGGCGCATTGCCTGGCCCGACTCCGATCGCCGGGTTCGACGACGAATAGGCCGCGCGCACCATCGGTGTGCCGCCGGTGGCCAGGATCAGATTGGTCTTGGGCGAATGCATGAAGGCCTCGACCATCGGGATGGTGGGGTGCTCGAGGATCTGGATCACCGCCTCGGGGGCACCGGCAGCCACGGCCGCTTCGCACAGGGCATGCGCCGCCGCGACCGAGCTTTCACGGACCGCCGGATGCGGGCTGATGACGATGGCATTGCGGGTCATCAGTGCCAGGATCGCCTTGAAATGCAGGGTGGCGATCGGGTTGGTCGAGGGCGTGAGAGCAAAGATCACCCCGGCCGGGCGCGGCAGTTCGACGATCTTGCGTGCTTCGTCCACCCGGGCGTTGACGAAATCCTGATCACGATAGAAATCCACCAGCGGATGCGCCGTCAACTCGTTCTTGATTTTCTTGTGCGCGGCCACGCCAAAGCCGCTTTCGGCCACTACCGCCTCGCCGAAATGGGCGGCATGCTCATGCGCCTTCGCGGCCACCGCCTCGACAATCGCCATGGTGGCCTCGCGGTCATAACGCTCAAAAACCGTGGCTGCCCAGCGGGCGCGTTCCAGCATCATCTCAGCGCGCCCCACCCGCGCCGCATCGCTGTTGGAAATATCGACCAGCGGTTCGACCTGTTGTGCCGTCATCAGACCATCCTCCGCCGGTTGCCCATGACGTCTTCGCGCGCCTGCTCTACAGCGATTGCCATCCGGCGCAGGGTTTCTTCGGCATCTGCCTGACTCAGCAACAGGCCGGGCTTGAATTGCAGCACACTGGGATCAAGGGTGGAAAAGATCGCCCAGACCCCGTTTTCGTATAGCCGTTTCATGACCGGTTTGGCCCCTTCCGGATCGTTGAACATCAGCCCCATCACCAGCCCGTGCTGGCGAATCCCGATGAAAAAATCCGGGAAGGCCGCGCAAATGTCATCAAGCCCCGCCCGCAGGAAATCCGCGATATACTGGCCCATTGAACGCGATTCCGGCCGCTGGACGATCTCCAGCGTCTTCATCGCCACGACACAGCCCAGTTCAGCCCCGCCCATGGTGGACATGTGGCCAAAGCCGTCCTCCTTGAGCCAGCCGCCGCAGGCCTCGGTGATCAGCACGCAGGCAATCGGATACATTCCCCCCGAAATGCCCTTGCCGGTAACCATGATATCGGGCTCTACCCCGTAACGGGTGCAGGCCCACATCTCGCCGGTCCGCATCAACCCGGTCTGCACTTCGTCGGCGATATAAAGCGCACCATATTTCTCGCACAGGGCCTTGACCGCCGGCAGATAGCCCTCCTCCGGCATGGGAAAGCCATAAGTGGCCGGGATCGTCTCCATGATCACGGCGGCCACATCACGCCCGCGCAGGGCATCCTCCATCGCCGTCAGATCGTTGAACTTGACATGGATGAATTCATCATTGGTATCTTCGGATAAAAACAACTTGGAAAACCGATGATCACCAGCCTTGACGGCCAGGCCGGTATGGCCGTGATAGGCCTTGTGGATCGAAACGATCCTGCGTTTCTGATTGGCATGGCGCGCGGTTTTCAGGGCAATGTCGATCGCCTCGCCCCCGCCCGAGGCATAGGCGGTATATTTGAAATCCGGCCCCGGTGCCGTGGCCCGCAAGGCCTCGGCCAGCGCCACCCGTGCCAGGGCCGGGAAATGGTGGTTGCCCATGTCAAAGCGCTCAGTCCCCGCCTTGAGCACTTCGACCAATTCAGGGTGACGGTGGCCCAGATTATAGGTGCCGCCATTCAGATGCATGTCGATCAGCCGCTGGCCGTCCATATCAAACAGGTAGTAGCCCTCACGCCGATCGATCACCAGATCAACGCCCATGTCGATCCAGTCCTGGGTTTTCCCAGGGTTCCAGAACTCCTTGGACCGGGCGAGAAAATCCTGTTTTTTCTGGCTCATGGCAGATCCTCTTCGTGATTGATCCGAGTAAACCCGATTCTCGCCCTCCCCCGCTTGACCCACGCGCGGGGAAAGTTGACATCGGCTAGGCTGACGCGAACATTCTCAGGTATTCTTGTCCCAATCGCGCTGTCACCTTGGCAAAACCGGGTGCAAGCGCCTGAGGCTCGGGGGCTTCGATATGGCTGCCTATCCAGGCGAGCAGCGCCATTCGGCGTAGCATGATAAAGGTGTCGATCTCGCATTTTTCCGCCGAACTCAGGGCCCGCACCTTGCGATAGCCCCTGACCCAGGCATCCTTCATCACTGCCACGTCGGGGTGATCTTCGATAAAGCTGATTGCGGTCGCAAAATCATACAGATACCAACCCATGCCACAATCGTCAAAATCGATCAGCCGCGTCTTGCCCTTGTCCACCAGCAGATTGGCCAGCCTCATGTCGGCATGGATCAAACCAAAGCGATCCGGCCCCTTGCCGAAATTGCCAAGCCGCACCTTGATCCGTTGCTCCACCCGTTCGAGCACCTCGCGCACCGCACCGGTAACCTCGGGCCCGTCGCGCCAGTTGCCCCAGGTGGGCGCGGGTCCGAAAACGGTGTTCTCGTCCCAGATCAGACGTTCAAACGGCTCGGGCTTTTCCCAACCGGCCGAATGAATATGGGTGCGCGCGGCGATCTCGCCCAGTTCCTCGAAATGGCCAGCGGGGTTGTCGGCCTCGTCCGGCGGATTGCCCTCGACAAAATGGAACAAGACCATGAAGCGCGGCGCCGGCAGGCCCGGCACCTGCCCGGACTGCACCCGCTTGCCATTACGGCCCACATAGACACCGGGGGTGATCACCCCGCCTTCGTCATTGAGCGCGTCTGACCAGGCCAGTTCGCATTCAATCGCCCGCTCGCTGTGATAATTCTCGCGGTGGATGCGCAGGACCGACTTGTAGCCGGCGGCCTCGACAAGATAGGTGGCATTTTCCGATACGTTGATCAGGCGGGCCTTGGCGCCGGACGGCACATCCCACAATTGAAGTGATTGATTGGCAAGCGTTTCCAACAGCTTGAGGCTGTCCTCAAGCGACATTTCGACGGGTTCCATGATGGCCCTGCCTTTCGGTTTTCAAATTTCATCAATAGCCTCAAGGGATTCCGGCAAGGTCTGCCCACCATCGACGACAATCTGCTGGCCGGTGATATAGCCGGCTTCGTCCGAAGCAAAGAACAGCGCCGCATTGCCGATATCCTCGACCGCACCCAGGCGCCCGAGCGGAATGGCCGCAGCCATGCCATCCAGATATTCCTGTCCCAGATCCTGGAGACCCTCAGTATAGATATTGCCCGGCATGACCGCGTTGATGGTGGTGTTGTAACGTGCAAGCTCCATCGCAGCCGTACGCAGGAAACCCAGTTGTCCGGCCTTGGAGGCACCGTAATGCGACCAGCCCGGATAACCGGTGAGCGGCCCGGTAATCGACGAGGTCAGCACCACCCGTCCCTTGCCGGCCCTCTCGAAATGCGGGATCGCGGCCTTGACGCTCAGAAAGGCCGAGCGCAGGTTGGTCGCCATCACCTGATCCCATTCGGACGGGTCCATGTCGACGATCTTGGTTTGCGGAAAGGCGCCGGCATTGGCGCACAGCACATCCAGCCCGCCCTGAGCGGCGGCGGTACTGTCAACCATGGCGCGCACGCTGTCCCAGTCCGACACGTCGCAGATTTCATAGCGCACATCGCCCCCGGCGGCCTCAAGTTCGGCGCAGGCTGCCCTGAGCGCCTCTTCGCCACGCGATGCCAGTGTTACCCTGGCCCCGGTCGCCGCGAAAACCCGCGCAATACCACGACCGATCCCCTTTGACCCGCCGGTCACGATTACACTTTTCCCTTTCAATGACGTCAGCATGACAACCTCCCGATTTGATGATTACGATTTGGCTTTTCCGGCCCTGCGTATCCCCCGCATCAGCCAGACCACGGCAAAAGCGAGCATGATCAACAGGAATGACCCGACCACCGACAGAACCCCAAGCGTGGGAACCAGCGGCGAATAGCCCGATACCATCTTGGCATAGAGCCATTCGGGCAAGGTGGAATCGGCCCCTGTGGTAAATAGCGACAGCGGGAAATTCCCCCAGCTCAGCAGGAAGGCAAACAGCCCCGCCGAAATGACGGCCGGCATCAGCAACGGCAAGGTAATTTCTCGCAGAATGGTAAAGGTCGACGCCCCCATGTCGCGGGCCGCCTCCTCCAGCGCCGGGTCGAAACTGTAGGCACGAATGGCAATGATCAGGGTTGCGATTGGCGCAATCCACACCAGATGGGCCACGACCGCTGTCTTCCACGTCGGGATGATTCCCAGCGAATTGAACCACATCAGCAAGGCCAGCCCCAGCACCATTTGCGGAAAAAAGATCGGCAGAAGGATAACCTTCTGAAACAGCGACCGATAGCGCCATTGGTATCTGGCAAAGGCTAGTGCCCCGAAGAAACCGACTAGCATCGACACGACGGTCACAATGAGCGCCACCTTGAAAGATGTCATCACCAGATCCCGCACCGACTCGCTTTCCAGGGCCTTTGCATACCATCGGGTCGAATAGGCCTTGATCGGAAAGGTCAGATAGCGCGCTTTGGAAATCGAGGCGAAACTGACAGAAACCAGCGGCAGATAGAGAAAGCCGATCACCAGAAGGCCATAGAGAAACAGGACAATACGCGTTGACTTGTTCGGTCTCATCGGCCTTTCCTCCCCATGATTGCATCCAGATCAACCTTGGAGATTCCGTAGACGGCAATCGCACCGATGATCAGAATGAGGATCAGCGAAAGGGCCGCCCCCAATGGCCAGTTCTGGCCAAAGGTAAAGGCGGTTTCCACATCATCGGCAATAACGATCACCGCCTGGCCGCCAAGAATTTTCGATTCTGCCGCCGCACCGGCTGCCAGCACGAAGGTCAGCAGTGAGCCGACCATGATCCCCGGTGCCGCCAACGGCAGGTCGATATGGCGAAGAACCTGCAAGCGGGTGGCGCCAAGGTCGGTTGCCGCTTGACGCGCATCATCCGGGACCATTGAAATGCCCTGGGCCAGCGGGAACAACATGAAGGGAAAGTAGACATAAACCAGCCCGAAAATGATGATCGGCACATTGTAAAGCAGCCCATCGAAACCAACCCCGAACCAGGCCCGCATATGGCCCTCAAACAGCCCGCCCTTCATCAGGGTCAGGCTCCAACCGAACAGCCGGATGTTTTCCGAAACGAACAGCGTCATCACCACTGCGATGGTCAGTACCAGTGAAAACCGGCCAAAGACCTTTGCCATGCCATAGGCCAGTGGCCAGCAGATCACGAACAGAATCACCGTAGCCGCCGCCGCCATGCCCAGCGACCACAAAAGCGATTTGTAATAACCCTGCTTCAGAATCACTGCAAACGAGGAAAAATCCGGCAGATGCAGCAGACTGAAAACTTTCTGCGGCATGACCGAAAACCCGGCAATCACCAGCAGCGGCATAAGAAAACTGACGCCCAGGACCAGGGTCAGCGGCAGGGCGTTGAGAAACCCGAGCTTATGGTCAATGCTTTTCATGGCCAGCCTCTCGGATAAGGTGCACGGCTTCCAGATCGAACCCCAGCACCACCGTATCACCAAGAGCCCCCGTAAAACGATCTTCGCGCAATTTTTCCACCGTAACCATTTCGCCGCCGGAGATTTCAACCTCGTACTGGATGCGCGACCCAAGCGCATATTCCGCATGCAGGATCCCCGACAGAATGAAATCAGCGGTTTCCCCCGATGGCAGGAAACGCATGAATTCCGGGCGCACGACAAGGGTTCCGGTTTCGCCGGGGGCAAGGGACAAGCCGAAATCGCCGCCCCCGCCATTCACGTGAATTTCCATCTCCGGTGCCCTGAAGACGCCCCCGTCCACGCCCTCGACATCAAACAGGTTCACCTCGCCCATGAACTCGGCAACAAAACGGTTAACCGGACGGCTGTAAATTTCGTCAGCCACGGCGATCTGAACAAACCTGCCCTCTTTCATGATGGCAATGCGATCAGACATTACCATCGCCTCTTCCAGGGAATGGGTGATGTAGACGAATGTCTTGCCGGTCCGGTTGTGGAGGTCTTTCAACTCCTTTTCCAGCGCCTTGCGCAGGCGGTAATCCAACGCCGAGAGCGGTTCGTCAAAAAACAGGATTTCGGGGTCAAAAGCCAGCGCCCTTGCCAGTGCCACCCGCTGCCGTTCGCCGCCGGAACACTGGGTCACGCCTTTTTCATGATAGCTGCGGGGCAGATGCAACAAGTCCAGCAGTTCCAGCGCCCGTATTTTGCGCTGCTCCGGTGCCACGCCCCGGATCCTGAGCGGAAATTCGATATTCTGCCCCACCGTCATATGCGGAAACAGGGCCAGAGACTGAAACACCATGCAGGTGGGGCGCTTGTTGGCCGGAGTCTGGTCAATGCGCTTGCCGCGCAGACGAATCTCTCCCTCGGTAAGATCATCCATCCCGACCAGCAGACGGATCAGGGTGGATTTGCCACTCCCGGAAGGGCCGACGATGGTTAGAAACTCACCTTCTGAAATGTCCAGATCAATGGCATGCAGGGCGGTGAAATTTCCAAACCGCTTGACGATGCCCTCCAGGCGGAGAATCGGGTCAGACGACATGTGCTGTTCTCTTGCAAAGGTTTTAGTGAGTAGGTCCGACGCGTCAGGAACGCGCCGGATAGCTGGTATGAAACGCCCTCAGGACCGACGCGCCTGGGTATAGATGTCAATCAGCGCATCATAGCTGGGCACGATCTGGTAATCCAGTGACCGCGCCATTTCCTCTTCCAGACTGTCCATCTGGATGGCGTCCAGTTCTTCGGTATCGAACCTGGCCCGCACCTCAGGATTGGCCATCTGTGCAATCGGATTGTAGGTGCCTTCGGTAAAGGCCACGGCCTTGCAGATGTCCGGTTGCTGCACAAATTCCAGGAAATCTTCGGCCAGAGGGGATGGATCGGGGTTGTTGACCGCCGAGGTAAGCTCGATCCAGACAACGCCGCCCTTGCCGTCGACCGGGCCAGAACTGGGCGTGATGCCACGCACATTGGTGGCGCCGTCATACCGGGCCGGCGAAGCCGTATAGGTTCCCCCGGTAAAGTAGGCGTCTATCTCGCCATTGATCAGCGCCGTGTTCATCGCCACCAAATCATCGGTCAGCAGTTTGGCATTGCCAAAGATCTGCTCGGCGACCGCCTTGAAGGCCGCCTGGCCAGCCCCATCAATCGGGGCAAACGGGTTCAGATCCGCGGTCAGGCACATATGAATAATGTTCCAGTTATCATAGGTCAGCACGCCATAGCGCCCCTTCATCGCCGGGTCGAGAAACAGCTTCCAGCCCTGATCCTCGGCAGTTTCCCGGCTGATCTTGTCGGTATTGACCACAAAACTGAACGGGCCGTAGCGCTGCGGCATACCGATCAGGTTGCCGTCATCAGCATAGGCCAGCGGATAGGGGGCGGCAAATTCCGGCAGCATTTTTTCGAAGTAAGGCTCAAAGCGCTCCTTGTTCAGCGGCTTGATCAGGCCAGCCGGATAGAGCTGCCCGCGGGCCCATGGCTGGTTGACATTGATCAGATCCCAGACATTGACTTCGCCGGCGCGCAGCTTGTTGATCATATCCGGGTCCGAGGTGCCGCTCTCGGCGCGGACAGCCGCGCCTGGATGGGCCTTGCGGAAGGGCCCCAGAACCTCGTCAGTATTATAGCCTTCCCAGCACAGAATATTCATCTGATCTGTGCGCCCGGCAATTGCCGAACCTGCGGGAAACAGCCCGGCTGCTCCAAGAGCGCCAAGCGTGCGCTGGGTAAACTGGCGACGGGTAAGCGTCATGATTTCATCCTCCTTGTTGGGTTTCACTATTCTTTTGATGAGTCCCTTTTATTATCCGGCAAGCCTACCAACCGCATTCAAACCGGGCTTGACAACAGCGAACTGAATCTTGACAGGAGAAGATCGCAGGCGATTCCGGCAAAGCCCCAAGTTTACTTTATTGAGCTTTCAGGCTAGGATTTCCCGATAAAATAAGGGTACCTGGGGGGAATTGTGCGAACAGCCAGTGATTCTTTTGCCCTGTCCGGCGCAAGGCCGGCCAAGGTGCTGGCTGCTGCAACGAGCGGCGCAACAGAGTTGTTCCGCAAGCATGGCGGTGATATCGACCGTATTTTTGGCTGTGCCGGGCTGAAGCTTGAGGATATTTCAAACCCGCTTGAAGAACTTAACCTGCACCAGTACTGCCGCTTGTTCAACGAAGCCGCCCGCCAGACCCGGAACCCGTATATCGGTCTGGAATTTGGCCACAACTTTTCACCGAAACAGTTGGGTATGCTGGGCTTTGCCGCGATCAGTGCCCCGACCCTTGCCGCGGCCCTGCGAAATATGGAAACATATTTCCCGGCCCATCAGAACCATACCAGCTTCGGCCTGATCCAGGATTGCGACATTCTTTGGCTCAGCTACCGCATCTTTGATCCTCGCGTGCGTTCCCGCAGGCAGGATGCCGAATTGTCGGTTGGCATGTTCTGCAACATTTTCAAAACCGCACTTGGTCCATCCTGGACGCCGCTTGAAGTGAGATTCGAGCATGATTCGCTTGGTGAAAAAGAAAAGCATGAAAAGTTTTTCGGCGCACCTGTCCAGTTCGGTCGACGCACAAATGCCATCGCATTCCGACGCCGCGACCTGGATGCGCTGATGCCGGATTGCGACCCCTACCTGGCATCAGTGATAGAGCCCTTTCTGCAGGGGCGGTGCGAAGCACAGTCAAACGCTCAGGGGTTTGCCGCAGCGGTCAGAAACGAGGTCAAGCTGCATCTGGGCGAGCGCATCCCCACCGTGTCGGACATGGCCAACCTCTTTGGAGTCACCGAACCGGCCTTTCAAAAACAGCTTCGTGCGCATGGGCTGTTGTTTGGCGACATTCTCAAAGCAGCACGCCACGAATTGGCGCTACATTATATTGCCGACCCTGACATCCCCCTGACAGAAATTGCTTACAGCCTGGGCTATTCCGAGCTATCGGCCTTTTCACGGGCATTCCGAAACTGGACCGGCATGAGCCCCCAACGCTATCGCAGGCAGAACCGGAAATCGTGCCCCTAGG
>Ga0256841_1000747_pt1 | contig 31314 bp, 23 predicted proteins | sample 356308metaG_FD_185971 | JGI IMG/M metagenome (GOLD analysis project Ga0256841, IMG submission 185971) | Hydrothermal vent microbial communities from Mid Atlantic Ridge, Atlantic Ocean - 356-308 | ecosystem: Environmental > Aquatic > Marine > Hydrothermal vents | place: Atlantic Ocean: Mid... | reverse complement strand
ACGATTTGGTCCTGTAATAGCGTTCAGGATTTATTTAAAGATACCTACCCCCATCTGGATGAACAGGGAATCATGGTTTCCGCAGATCGGGTTGCGCCGAGAGATACGGTGATTGCTTCGATCTCGGCCACAAATCCATTGGGGGATGGTCCTCTTACCTATGAATGGAGCACCACAAACGGCACTTTTATGGCTCCGGCCGATAAGGACACGGTAAAATGGATAGCTCCTTCCAGCGGAGGCCTCGAAACAATCCGTGTCCGCGTATCTAATTCCCGACACCATTCCGACGCGCAGAAACAAATTGCAGTAATCAGTTCGAACAAACCGCTGGTAGATATTATCGAGCCTGAAGCAAATGCCTATTTTGTTTTACAACAAAACATCGCAGTACAGGCCACTGCAGAGCATGATAATGGTATTGCCGTGGTTCGTTTATATGTGAATAATCACTTGCAAGCAGAAACGGATGCCCGTGCCGATAACCATTATCGCTTTACTTTTAAAGCCGATTCAACCATGGTCGGTACCAGTTGGATCAAGGTTGAAGCGGAAGCATCCAATCAATGGTCGGTGAAGGGAAGTGATTCTCTCGCTATTCAAATCGGAGGCATTGTAATAGGAAAGAAATGAATAAAAAGAAGATTATCGAAACCGGAAAAAAAGTAATTCGTATTGAGAAAGAAGCCATTGCTGCCGTGGAGGGGCGGATTGGTACTAATTTCGGAAAGGCCGTTGAACTGATCCTGAACAGTACGGGTCGGGTGATTGTCACCGGAATGGGCAAATCCGGGGCAATAGGGAAAAAAATCGCTTCCACCCTGTCCAGTACGGGCACCACTGCGGGTTTTTTACATCCTGCGGAAGGCATCCACGGTGATCTCGGTATGGTTTTAAAAAATGATATCATTCTGGCCATTTCCAAGAGCGGAGAGACGCGGGAATTGTTAAATCTGCTGCCCTCTTTTCGTCGGCTCGATGTACCCATTATCGCTTTTACCGGTAATCGGCAATCGACCCTGGCGCGCTATGCTACGGTTACCCTGGATATTAGTGTAAGAGAAGAAGCCTGTCCTAATGATCTGGCTCCCACGGCCAGCACAACCGTTACCCTGGCCATCGGGGACGCTCTGGCTGTGGCGCTCTTAGAAAACCGCGGTTTTACAGCGGAAGATTTCGCCCTCCTGCATCCGGGGGGTGCACTCGGTAAAAAATTGCTGTACCGCGTCTCCGATTTGATGGAAAGCGGAGAGCGCCTGCCGTTCTGTTATGGTTCCGATCCCATGCGAATTGCAGTTTTGGAAATGGCTCATAAACGCGGTATCTGTCCGGTGGTGGATAAAGATCATCGCCTGATCGGTGTGTTGACTACAGGGGATCTGAACCGGTTAATCGAACAGACGGACAATTTCTCACAGATTCCGGTCAGTCGGGTGATGAATAAAAACCCGAAATGGATTCATGAAACGGATTTGGCTACTATTGCCTATAAAGAGATGGAAAAATACCGGATCATTGCTTTGCCCGTCTTAGACGATCGGGAACATTTGGTAGGAGTTATTCATTTACATGATTTAATGCAGGAAGGAATTAGCGCCTGATGAAATACTTGTATATACTCTTTACAACCTTGCTTGTACTAAGCTGTTCGACTTCCGACAACCAGAAGGCCGGAACCACACCGGAAACCAAATCCTATCCGGATCAGGAGAGCTGGAATGCCACCATGTTTATTACCCGTGAAGGTAAGACCATAGGTCATTTAAAAGCAGCTCATGTCCAAAAATTTACCAAAAAAAATATTACCTTACTGGACGGCGGTATCCAGGTTGATTTCTATAATGAAAAGGGTCGGCACACCTCCGTGCTCACTTCGGATGGGGGAGAAGTAATGGATGCAACGCAGGATATGACGGCCTACGGACATGTAGTAGTGGTTTCCGACAGCGGTTTAACCTTACATACCGATACATTGAAGTGGAATAATAAGAAACAAAAAATCTATTCTAAAAATTCAATCATTTTAACTACTACCAAACACGATACCCTTTACGGGGACGGCTTTGTGTCCGACCCGGATTTGGCAAATTATGAGATTACCAATCCCCGGGGAAAGAGTAGCAAATCCTTAAACATTCAATAACGAATAACTTATGCGGCGTTTCCTATTATTTCCTCTTATTGCTTTCCTGTTGATTGCCTCGACCGATCAGGGATTGCGTTTGATTCATGCCGACAAGAGCGTGGGCACGAAACAGAGCAATGAGCGCATTCGTATGTTCACCGGAATGGTTCATTTCCAGCAGGATACTTTGAATATGTTCTGTGATCAGGCTGTATTCTATGATGAACAAAACCGGGTAGAATTCATAGGGAATGTTTTAATCGATGCCGGCAATAAGCGTATCCGGGCATTAAAAATCGATTATTATCCGGACAGCCGTTTGGCGGTTTGTACGGGCCGGGTGCGCATTCGTACCGCCAATGATTCTTTATATAGTGAATATTTTTCCTATAACTTTAAAACCGAACGAGCTGTGGCGGAAACCGATATCTATATTCTGGACCGAACCAATCAGGTACAGATCTGGGGTGAGAAGGGTATATCTGAACCGCAAAGGAAATTAAGCCGTATCCGACAAAAGGCTCGTTTGATGCGGATCGATACTACGGCCAATGATACGTTGCATATCACCAGTCGGATTATGGAATATCATAAAACAGACGATCCCTTTGCCCTGGCCATAGACAGCGTGATTATTCATCAGGGGAAGTTAACGGCCCGATGTGATACGGCGATCTATTTCCCGAACAAGCACGAAATTATTCTCAGAAAAAACCCCGACGCCGAATATGAGGATAACCGCTTGTTAGGAAATAAAATGACCGTCCTTCTCGATTCAATGCGCTTACGGCAAATTTTTATTTCGGATCAGGCCCGGGCGCTAAGTCTGGCTGATTCTATAACCGGAGATGAGAATATTTTGAAGGGAAAGCTGATTCGCTTCGATATATACCATAATCAACCCCGGCAGATTCGATCCGTGGGCAATGCTTCCAGTATTTATTATTTGAAGAATGAAGAAGAAAAACAGGGTGTTAACTTTGCCACAGCCGATACGATCGATATCTTCTTTAAAGAGGGGAAAGTTGACAGTATTCATATTCAAGGCGGTGTACAGGGAATTTATTATCCCCAAAATTACAAGGGAGAAAAAAAGTTTGAAGAATAATCCGTCCCTTTTGAACGCAAAACAGCTTGTTAAAATTTATAATAAACGTAAAGTGGTCAATAAAGTATCTATTCAGGTACGTCAGGGAGAAATCGTCGGTCTGCTCGGTCCCAACGGGGCGGGCAAAACCACCACTTTTTACATGATAACAGGAATGATTCGTCCCAACGAAGGGCAAATATTCATTGATGATTCGGAGCTTACGCGACTCCCCATGTATAGGCGGGCGAGACGGGGCGTAGCCTATCTTCCCCAGGAAGCGTCCATCTTCCGTAAATTAACGGTTGAAGAAAATTTATTGGCTATTATGGAGATGAGAGGGGTTTCCAGAAAGCAAAGAAAAATACAATGCGAAAAATATTTGGCTGAGTTAAATATTACTCATCTCGCTAAAAGGAAGGGGTATCAGCTTTCCGGTGGGGAACGCAGACGCACTGAGATTGCGCGTACTCTGGTTACCAATCCCAAGTTTATCCTCCTGGATGAACCTTTTGCCGGAGTCGACCCCATCGCTGTAGAAGATATTCAGAATATCGTTCATAGCTTGAAAAATCGTGGGATCGGGGTCTTAATCACCGACCATAATGTGCATGAGACTCTATCCATCACGGATCGCGCCTATCTGTTATTCGAAGGAAGAATACTGAAGCAGGGAGATGCAAATTTTCTGGCCAATGATGACGAGGCTCGAAAATTATATCTGGGAGAGAAATTCAAACTGGACCGCTAAACAAGACTTATAAAGCGGATTTCCGATATTTGAGGGGAGTGCTTCCCTGGATAAAAATCGTATTTTTTTCACCAAAAATCTTTTTAACCAAAAGTGGAGATAGATTTGTACTTCGGGGAAGATGAATGCGGTTGAATGGAAAAACCGTATTGGCCAATAAGACGGATTCTTCGTTTATGTATTCCAGATGATAGTGATGTTGTTGTAAAATACGCACCAACTGGTCCGTAGATATTTTATTGAAACGCAAACGCATGTTGATAATAGGGTGATCCTGACCTACAGGAAAAGGCTGATTGTGTTCCTGGCAATTTGTCTTGAGAATAGCTAAGGCCCGCTGAACTTTTAAACGCACTTCTTCTTCGGAACTGGACTGGGTGTAACAACCGGGAACATTTTCACAGGAAGCAACATAAACCTGACCGTCAAATTCTTTTTTTAGAATAATTTTCATGGCAACAAAAGCTCAGTTTTTTAAGAAGAAATGCTTTAAAATTCTTTATACAATATAGCCCGATTTTATTGTCGAGTCAATATGAAATATCCGGATACACATAAACATAAACGCTTCAAATGGATATTTGATCCCGCTAGTCAAAAATCCATTACAAAAAAAACCTGCTTTTTTCATTATTTTTATTAAATTTATTACAAATCAGTTCGATATTAATTTACAACAGGCGTGAAAATAATTTTGGTATTATAAACGAAAACAGTCAAAGAATTAATGCCTTCAAACTGGAAAAACGATATCAAAATGCGAGAAAGCGAGCAGATCCAAAAAATCCTGTTATTGGTTCACGGCGAGAAACGTCTTGATCTGAATTTCCTCAAAAAATTTCCGGATGACCTTCCAAGGGAAGTAATCTCTTTTACACAGATAGAGGAACTACCCGATTTTCAACTGGATGATACCAATACTGTGATTGTTTATCTCGCTTCCGAGCTAAAAGAGGCTGACTTTGAATATCTTAAAAAGATTTCCGAGCAAAATAACTCTCATTTCCTGATCCTTGTCACCAACCAATTTAATAACAGGTACAACGATTTTCTTTCTCAAAATGAGAATATTCTATATTTTACAATTGAGGAGATAGAAACCCTTTCTTTTATGCCGGCCATACGGCTCATCCGATATCTAATACGGAGCAGGAAAAGAGTCCGGAGCGCTCAAGCCGGTTTCCGAAATTTAATGAGAGGCAGTTCGGATGCCGTTGTTTCCATCGACAGTAAAGGAAAGATCATCGATTTCAACGATCCGCTGCTCGATATCAGTAAATATGGCGAACAAGAAATTTTAGATCAACCCTTTAAATTTTTATTTCCTGCTCTGGATTTCAATTTGATTACAGAGCGCAATGAACCCTTCGAAACCTACCTGCTAAGCAAAGACGGTGAATTGAACCCCTTACAACTTACTTTTGTAAGGGAGGAATCCGGAGCACAGGACAACTATCATATCATTTGTCATAACATCAGTCAGTTTATTGAGAATGAAAAATTAAACTGGCAATTTCAAAATCAATTATTGGTTTTTAAGAATCTTCTCGACTCTTATCTTTCCGGTTCGCCCAATCAGAGCGGCCTGGCATCGATCTTTAAAGATATTAAATCGATTCTGCACTGCGATTATCTGTTCTTACTGTCCATATCGGAAACAGAGAGCGGGGCACAGCAGTTGAAACACCATTTTTCTTTTCCCGACGGCGCCAGCATGGAAGAGGTCTATTTAACTGCTCTGCCGAAACTGGAGACTTTAACGGATCCGGGCTTTTACACCATTCCCATGAAGGTAGGTGTTCCCTATACAGGTCTTTTTATTCCCTTTAAAATAAAAAAGCCGGTGAAGGATCAGCTTATGTTGGCAATCTACAGCCGTCAATACCATCCTACTGAACAGGAAGTGCTTGTTGTCCGTATTTTCCTGCAAATTTATTTTGCCCAGCGTTTATGGAACCAGTACTTAGTCGAGACCCAGCAATCAAGATTGTATTATCAAAACTTAGTCGAGCAGGCTCAGGACGGCATATATCAGAGTACCATGGATGGTAGACTTCTCTTTGCCAATAAAGCTCTGGTCAAGTTGCTGGGCTACGATTCGTTAAAGGAACTTAAAAAGCTGGAGATTTCACAGGCCCTTTATGTGGATCCGGGGCAGAGGCAAGTTTTTCTTGAAAAATTAAAATCCAAAAATGAAGTATTAAATTACGCAGTCAATTTAAAACGAAAAGACGGCCGAATAGTATCTGTAATTGAGGCGGCTCATCTCGTAAAACATAGCAAGGGTGAGTATATCGAAGGTATTATTCGCGATATAACAGACTATGAAAAAGTCAAGCAAAAGGTAGCCGCGGAAAAATTCTTTTCGGATCAGCTTATTGAACATGCCAGTATTCTTATTATGGCTTTCGACGCCAAAGGCGACATTGTTATCTGGAATAAAAAAGCGGAAGAGGCCAGCGGGTATTCCAAAAAGGATATTATGGAAAACCCGGATTTTCTGGATCTGATTTTTACAGATGTCGGTCAATTTCAGGAAAGAGTCCTGCAGGCGCCCCGGATCGAACAGGAAGGGCAACGAATCCCTGTAGATTTGAAGCTCTTTACCAGGATCGGGGAAGAAAAAATTATTCGCTGGACAAGTATTTCCTTACAGACTCCGGAATACCCTCGACTCAAAGTTTATTTTGGCCTTGATATCACGGAATACGAATCCATCCGAAAACGTTTGGACAAGGATCGCCGTGATGCCGAATTTCGTGAAATTGCCGATGCGGTTTATACCAGTTTCGATCGGATCGTTACGAATTCCATCAGCTACCTTCTGGATCTGAAAGAGTATCTGATCGAAAACAAGCTCGATCCCGAGAACTTAAATTCCTTCGAACAAACATTAAGAAACGGGTCGGATTTCATCCGTCAGTTAATGCTGCTCTCGGAAAAGAAAAATCCCCAGGCCGAAATTATTCATCTCGATGATTTTGTTCAAAACGTAATCGATAATTCGATCAAACTCGTTCCAGGAAACATCCATGTCAACACCTTCTTAAAACCGGGAATTCTCGTAAAAGGAGATTCATCGAAGCTGGCCATGGCCCTACTTAATATATTACGTAACAGTATCGAATCTATCGGCCAGGAAGAAGGTCTGGTTGAAATTCATACGTACTTAAAAAAACAAGGTGACTTTTCAACTCCGGTATCGGTTATAGAAATAACGGATAATGGCCCGGGAATGGCCGAGAACATTCTGAATCAGGCACTCAATCCTTTTTTTACAACCAAAAAAGATCGTGATTTCAGAGGACTGGGACTGACCATTGCCAATAAAATAATCGAAAGTCATTACGGTGCATTGGAATTGCACTCCATTCCGGAGCAGGGAGCACGGGTGCTGATCACCTTACCGGCCCAGGAAGCGGAAGTTGAACCGAGTATGGAACAGATTAAAAACGAGATGTATACTGAATCTCGTAAGCCGGGTAAAGTTCTGATTGTAGATGATGAAATGATCATCAGGGATTTATTAAGTGATATTTTGGCCACACAGGGGTATTCCGTTTTGGTGGCGGAAAACGGTCTGGTTGGATTGGATATTTTTAAGAAGCAGCCATCCGAGATTGATATGATCATCCTGGATATTATCATGCCTGAAATGAACGGCCATGAGTTCTATTTTGCAGTTAAAAAGCTTAAACCCGATGTAAAAATTCTTTTAACCTCGGGCTTTAGTAAATCCAATATAAAGAAAGAACTACTCGATGCCGGAGTAGACGGTTACCTGCCCAAGCCATTTACGATTAAAGAAGTTTTGGAAATCACGGAAGACATCATGAAGCCGGTCGAATAAGATGCAGGGAAAAGGTTCTATAAAAAATATAGCAATTAATGTAAAGAATTTGTATTTTAATCGTTAGCATAATACACCCTAACGGAATGGAAATTTGGAGAAATCAGTATGAAAAAGGTGTTGGTACTCGGTTCTGATAATGCATGTCATAGTATTATGATCGCCGCTTTGATGAAACACATCTCTTTTAATCGCATCGAAGCCTATAGTGCCGGGCTTAGGAAGAAAAAAGTAAACAATTATGTGAAAAAGGTGATGCAGGAAATAGGAATTGATATTGACAAGGAAGAAACGCATTCCATGAATGAATTTATACATACTAAATTCGATGTGCTTATTACGACTACGGAAGAGGCAAGACACAAGGCCAGTAACCTTCTTACGGCAAATACCAAGATTCATAAAGAATTTGAAGACCCGCGTCAATTCCGGGGGTCTAAAATTGACAAAGAAAATGCGTTCAGAGAATTAAGAGAAGAAATAGATGAATGGTTAAACGAGTTTATTTCCAGACATCGTCTGATTAAGGAAATTTAAAAGATTTTTTCGATCTGCCCAGTTGCGCAAAATCAGAAATAATTTGAAATTCTACCGGTGGTTGGAGGTTCACATGAGATCTTTACCCAAGAACATTTTTTTACTTCTTAGTATGACACTCTTGCTCATCTTAGTATCCAGTCGACAGAGTATCGCACAGCAATCTTCCGATTCTCTTGCGACTGCACAAACGGCCGTGCAGTCGGAAGTCCCATCGAACCATGCTGAAACTAAAATGGAAAAAGAAGGAAGTCAACGCCATCTCGGTGAGGAATTACCTTTATGGTCCACGATTCCTTTCATTGGAATTCTGCTGTCGATTGCTTTATTTCCATTGATAGCCCCTCATTTTTGGCATCATCATTTTCCGAAAGTATCTGCTGCCTGGGCATTACTTTTTGCCGTGCCGTTTATTTTCGCTTATGGTCATGAGGCCTGGCATGAAATTTTCCATATTTATCTATTGGACTATATTCCGTTCATTATTCTGCTGTGGGGCCTTTTCACTATCGCCGGAGGTATTCTGGTCAAAGGGTCACTAAAAGGATCCCCGGTGATTAATCTGCTTATTATTTTTATAGGCACGCTGCTCGCTTCCTGGATTGGAACTACCGGAGCCGCCATGGTGATGATTCGTCCCTTACTTCGGGCCAATGAAAAACGAAAATATAAGACCCATCTGGTTATCTTTTTTATCTTCCTTGTAGCCAACGCCGGTGGATCGCTTACTCCTCTGGGCGACCCGCCCCTTTTCCTCGGCTTTCTTCATGGGGTGAGCTTTTTCTGGACATTGCATCTCGTGCCGGAGATGAGCGTAGTAGCCGCAATTTTACTGGTTACATTATTTCTCATGGATTCGTATTGGTACCGGAAAGAAGATAAAGCGATTTTTGACGACGACACCAAGGAAGCCATAAAAGTGGAAGGTTCCTTTAATTTTCTGCTTTTACTGGGCGTAATTGGCGGAGTAATCTTCAGCGGAGTCGTCCATATCGGTCATGTTAATGTCCTGGGTATCCATATGGCTATTCAAAATATCATTCGGGATCTGTGGATTGTCTGTATGGGGCTTCTCTCTCTTAAGTTTACCCGAAAAGAGACCAGAGAAGGAAATGAATTCAGTTGGTTCCCTATTCTGGAAGTGGCCTACCTGTTTGCCGGGATTTTTATGACCATTATCCCCGCTTTAGCTATTTTACAAGCCGGAGAACACGGAGCCCTGGCTTCTCTGATCCGTGCCGTTAAAAATCCCGCGGACTATTTCTGGGCCACGGGAGCGCTATCCAGTTTTCTCGATAATGCCCCGACCTATTTAACGTTCTTCAACAGCGCCCTGGGCAAGCTGGGTTTAACGGAAGAAACGATTCGGGCCGCATTTATTTCCGGTACCATTAACCAGCAATTCCCGGAATTTATCAGTTACCTGAAGGCTATTTCCATCGGTGCCGTTTTTATGGGAGCCAATACCTATATCGGTAACGCACCCAATTTTATGGTTAAATCGATAGCAGAAGAATCCGGCATTGCCATGCCCAGTTTCTTCGGTTATATTCTCAAATATTCTCTACCTATTTTAATACCGACTTTTATCATCGTAACCTTGATTTTCTTCGAATAAATTTACAAGGCGGATTTCGATCCGCCTTTTTTATATTTTTTTCTATCCCATATTTGTTTAAATTGGCCTCATTAAAAATAAACTCGTGAATGATGTGAATAAACAAAGAAATAAAATAAAAATACATGTCTTGCCGGATACTCTGGCCAATAAAATCGCTGCCGGGGAAGTTGTGGAACGCCCTTATTCGGTGGTGAAGGAATTGGTGGAGAATGCCATTGATGCCGGTGCCAACCGTATTTCGATTATCATTGAACAAGGAGGCAAGAAGCTAATTCAGGTCATCGATAACGGTTACGGCATGAATGGCGAGGAGATCCCTCTGGCCTTTGCGCGCCATGCCACCAGCAAGATAAAAAGCATCCAGGATTTGGATCAGATTGACACGCTCGGTTTTCGCGGTGAGGCTCTGCCCAGTATCGCATCTGTCGCTCAGGTTGAAATAAAATCACGCCCAAAAAACGAGCATTTAGGTACTGTATATACACTGAACGGCGGGAAGGACGGGCGTTTAAAAAAACTGGCCGCCAATGTGGGTACCAGCATCAGCGTTAAGAATCTTTTCTTTAACACCCCGGCCAGACGAAGATTCCTGAAATCCGATGCTTCTGAATACCAAAAAATTATGGATGTACTGAAGCGTTTCTTTTTGGCCTATCCGCATATCCATTTTGAATTCTATGTGAAAGATCGCCAGGTCTTTAATTTAAAAGCAACCGATCTGGGACAACGCGTACAATCGGTTTTGGGGCAAACGATTTTTAAAGGCTTACTACCGGTGAACCATAGCTTAGGAGGTATTGAACTCAGCGGCTTTATCAGCAGACCCGATGTGATTCGAAAATCACGGGGTCATCAATTTCTTTTTCTGAATGGTCGGCCGATTCAGGATAAATCCTTGAGTCATGCCATCTTTCAGGGCTATGCCAATTTAATCGCTCCCGGAGAATACCCCGTTTATTGCCTTTTTCTGGAAATGGAACCAAATCTGGTCGATGTAAATGTACATCCCACCAAAATGGAAGTTCGCTTTACAAATGAACGTAGTCTGTATTATTTTTTTATCAACAGCGTCCACAAGACTCTCAGCCAGGAAGGGGTCATCCCTGAATTTCATTTAGGTCCCAGCGGCGGGGCAGTGGAGAAGACAACAACAGAAGCGTCTAATCAACCCCGCGAAATAATTAATGAATTACGCCATCGCCATTCTTCCATGGCCCGCTATGCAGGAGCCCAACTGAGCCTGACTTATTTTAGTCCTGATGAAGAATCCAAAAAAGAGAAAACATCGCCGGAACCGATGCAAGAGGTACCGCCTACCCTTTCAAATCCTGCTGTAGATTTAAGTCAAGATCATTATGCCCGGGTAGATGTTCAATTTTGGCAAATTCATAACCGCTACATCCTTTCCGAGATCAAATCGGGCATTGTTGTCATCGATCAACATGTGGCTCATGAACGCATTTTATTCGAACGAATCAGTAAACAGTTACAAAAAGGCCAACAGGTTTATAGTCAAAAATTACTTTTCCCGCAGAAAATAACCCTTGCTTATGATGATTTTATGATCTTTAAACAGATTTATGAAGTTCTCAACCAAATCGGGTTTAGTATCAAGGTATTCAGCGGAAATACCATTGTTATCGAAGCCATGCCGGCCGATGTAAAAGTGGGCAGGGAATCCCAGATTCTATTGGATATAATTGATTATTATCGTAATGAACCGCTCAAAGACTTTAATCATCTGGAAAAAGTTGCCGCAGCTTATGCCTGTAAAAATGCCATCAAATCCGGTGAAAAATTATCTCAGGCTGAAATGCAGACCCTGATTGATCAACTGTTCGCCTGTGAATCCCCGTTCTTTTGTCCGCACGGCCGTCCGATTATCATCACCATCGATTTAGAAGAACTGGACCGTAAATTTAAACGAATCCCTTAAATCGCATGAGCCGTAAACCAAAGATTCCCTTCGTTGTCGGACCGACTGCCGTAGGAAAAAGCGCGCTTTCCATCGAATTGGCCCGAAAAATTCCGGTGGAGATTATCTCGGCAGATTCCCGTCAAATCTTTCGATATATGGATATTGGTACGGCCAAAGTCTCCCGCATAATCCGTCAGGCAATTCCTCACCATTTTGTGGATATTATTGATCCGGACGGATATTTCAGTGCCGGCATGTTTTCCGAACAGGCCCGCCAGGTCATAAAAAAAATTTTATCAAGGAATAAAATCCCGTTGGTTGTTGGCGGAAGTGGTCTGTATATCCGGGCGCTAATCCATGGCTTTTTCTCAGGCGATATTAAAGATCGGCAAATCCGAATCCGACTGGAAGAGGAACTGGCTTCCAAAGGGCTGGAAGTCCTCTATGAGAGATTAGAGCGCTGTGATCCCGAATATGCCCGAAAAATTAGTTCCCGTGATACCCAACGCATCCTGCGCAGCCTGGAAGTTTACCAAGTATCGGGAATACCGTTCTCAGAATGGCACAAGAAAGGTAATCAGGAAGCCTTTTTTGAAGCCGTACAGATCGGATTACGAATGCCGAGGGAAGTTCTGTATGAACGCATTAATCAACGGGTTGATCGGATGTTTGAGCAGGGTTTCATTGAAGAAGTAAAAGCACTCTTACAAAAAGGATATTCATCAGACCTCAACGCTCTGAACACGGTCGGCTACAAAGAAATCTGCGCCTGTCTTCGTGGTGAAATTTCATTGGAAGAAGCCAAATCGCTGATTAAACGGAATTCACGGCGTTATGCCAAACGCCAGATGACCTGGTTCGGCAGAGACCGTACCATTCGCTGGTACGAGATTCAAAACAAACAGGACCTGGCAGGTATAGCAAATAAATGGTTAGCCGATTTTAAAACCTTCTGATTAATCCGTATCCCGCTTTTTGCCGAATTCCTTGTCTAAAGGGATGAAAGGCAGGATCAGAAATCCGGGAATAGTGGCTATCATTACCCAAATGAAGAAATGCTGATAGCCGATTAACTCCTGCAGCCAGCCACTGAACATACCCGGAATCATCATACCCAAAGCCATAAATCCGGTGGCAATGGCAAAATGTGCTGTTTTAAATTCGCCCTCCGAAACGTAAATCATATAGAGCATGTATGCTGTAAAGCCAAAGCCGTAGCCAAATTGTTCAAGGGCAACACAAAAATTAATAATCCAGAAACTAGTAGGCTGAGCATAAGAAAGATAGACATACACCACATCCGGTAAATTAATGGAAAGGGCCATGGCCCACAACCAGAATTTCAGGCCCTGTTTTGCCGCTAAAAAGCCTCCTAGTAGTCCGCCGATGGTCAGAAATAAAATTCCGACCGTTCCGTAGATAAATCCAACCTGTCCGGTCGTTAAAGCTAATCCCCCGGCTTCCTGAGCGTCCAGCAGGAACGGTGAAGCCAGTTTAACCAATTGCGATTCGGCCAGCCGGTAGAGCAGCAGGAAACCCAGAATGAGCAGAATCCTGTCCTTCCTGAAGAAAAGAACAAAGGTATCGAAAAATTCTTTGAGAAAGTTTTCTTTTCTTGCCGCGTCCGCAGCATGATCGGAAGCAGGAAAGGGTAAAATAAATTTATGATAGAGAAAGAATAGAATGAACAGCGCCGCCAGGAAAAAGAATGTTATGGACCAGGCTAAGGGAATATTGCCGGCCTGCGCCTTAAAAACGGCTTTACTGGCTTTTTTTAACTTCGGATCCAATTGAATTACGGCCAGCGCCTTTTGATTCCAGTTGCTTCGATTGAAAACAAAGCGGTTCCCTGTTATTAGAGAGATACTCTTATCCCCGGTATGTCGACCGAAATTAACCACTACTTCCTTATCGTTTTGGGGTGGTGCACTTAATGAAAAATAGAGTAAACCGATATTTCCCGTGAGATCGGAAGAAACAGGCTTGACTTCCTTACCGAAATGCCTACGGATGTACTTTTCCAGAGGTTTTACAAAATGGCGTTGATAAGCAGATTCGGAAGCAATCTCAGCCTGGGTCGGAGTCTGTTTTTCCGGCAAAGTAAAATGGTGAGCGACATTCCATTCCCGTGCATAATGAATCATGGAATCAACCCGGGCGCGTTGCCGAAGTTTTAAAGGGATCTTCAGCAAAGGGGGTTGGACAATCATTCTTAATTCGGCCGTTGTTTTGCCGGATGTATGGATAGAGTCGGGAGGCGTCCATTTTTCGTGAATGGCCATATCCGGATTCACTTGAACGGGTACTTCAACACTCGGAAGACCGGTATGAGCCTCGAAATATCCGGCAAAAATGATGAGCAGACCCTGTCCGGTGATCATGGCAAAACGGTAAAATGTGCTGCGTACTCCCACAAACCAGGCTTGTTCGTATTCCGACAAACCCAACATATAGAAACCGTCGGCAGCGATATCATGGGTAGCGGAACTGAAGGCCAACAACCACATAAAACCAAGGGTGAATTTAAAGAAAGTGGGCAGGGGAAGGGTCAATGCCACACCGCCCAGCCCGGCACCCACAATTAATTGCATGGTAATGATCCAGAAGCGTTTCGTCTTCAACAAATCGACCAGTGGACTCCAGAGCGGTTTGATCACCCACGGTAAGTATAGCCAACTCGTATACAGCGCTATATCCGTATTGGATACTCCGAGACGTTTATACATTATGACGGATACCATCATGACAATGGTGTAGGGGATTCCCTCCGCATAGTACAAGGAAGGGACCCACAGCCATGGATTGCGCTTTTGTTTTTTCATTCCGTTTTTTCCTGTCATTTACTGTAAATTTGTTTTAGAATACTTCCCGGATAATAATGGGTTAGAATCGCTTCTGTTGAATAGTTGTGGAGGGCCATGCCTAGAGCGCCGATTTGACAAAGTCCGACGCCGTGTCCCCATCCCGCTCCATGTAAAATAAAACGAAGGGGAATGTCCTTTTCATCTTTTTCAATTTCCACATAAAAAGCGGAACTATAAAGAAACTGGGGGTGTAAAGATTGGCGGACTGCGAATTCACTGCTCAGCTCCAGGCTGCGCTCAATCCCGTTCTCGTCCGTATAGAGAACGGTTAAGTGATTAATCCGACCGGAACCTCCGCGCTTTTTGACAATCAAGTTGTTTACATAGCGGACCGATAGGGAGTGAAAAGTTTGTAATGTGTTACATAGAGTTTCCTGAGTGATTTCCTGCACCCAGCGGAAATAGGTTCCTTCTTCATCCACACTGCCCAGGTATTTTTTCAAATCCTTCTCAGGAATCATATGCGGCGAACAAAATGTGTTGGGAACATGATCAATCCAGGTTTTTATATGTTGTTCCTCACTCAGCGGCTTTTTCCATTCCGGGGGATCGGATTCGGCATCTGCTTTCACCTGTAAGTAGGGAACAGGCTTATTATCCCAGATAGTGGCAAAGGATTCCATGACCCCCCCGCAACTTTTGGAATAGCGGGCATCACAAATTTTTTGATCATACAGTAGAACCTGACCGAAGGTGTTAAGAGCGCCTGTCACGGATTGGGTACTTAAAAAAGTGGTCCCCTGATAACGCTGACAACAATCATCGTTACATACATCAATACCCAGATCAAGATGTTTCTGTTCCACATTGGCCAATATCCATGAGCGGGCTGCAATTGTTTGGGCCTCGATTAATGCGGTAGGACTGGCAGCACCCATTTCGGAAGTGGCCACACACATCAGATAGTGTTCCAGGGGTAGCTGATTGATCAGCATGAGTCGGTTTTGCCGGTGACGGACAATGAGCTCTCCTCCGAGACGTACATCAATGTACTTTTTCCAATGGAAACCGCGTCCGCTGATTACATTCTTTACGAGACAACCCTGCTGCGGAGCTAATCTCTTTGTTTCTCGCACCGGAAAGAGATGAAATTCGGTTTCCGTGGAAAGCAATTCTCCCTTTAACTGGAGTTGTAGGGTGTGTTTACTGAGTTTAAAAAAGAGTGGAGACCCTTCTTGCAGTCCAAAATCCCTGCCGTCTACTGAAAGTTGATACGCTTCCTGCTCGGGAACAAGGATAGTTACCGAAGTAAAATCATCTTCGGGCAGTATGATACCTACCCGGATCACCGGTTCTTGGGAAGGAATAAAGTCGGGTTGCAGCACACGAATTCCTTTACATTTTTTTCCAATTTAAATAAGCATCTATGCCGGCACCCAGGGCAGGCGCTTCCCGCAATTTAGAAGTATACATACGTTTCTCAATCGGCAGGTAATGATCCTTGGCTCGTCGATCCAAAACGGTAGATTCGGAGATGAGTGCATTCAGCCCCTGATAAAGCGGATCGGCCAGAACAATTTTACCTGCCGGCGAATCAAGTAGCTCTCCCAGTCGTTGTCCTACGATAATACGTTCCAAAAGTTTTCCCAGATAGGGGTGCTGTAATAAAAGGGAAGGGCGGTTTTCATTGACAAATTGAAACAACCCCTGCCATCCGGCATATAGGGTGGTGATACGCTCGAAGAGTAAATCCTGTAAATGAAGCCGTACTCTGTCAAATGTTTTTTGAGCATCCGTATCACCCTTCCGGGCCAGGGAGGCAATTTGCAAAGGATAAATTTGATCGGCATTTAATTCTTCCGTGGAACGTCCGCATATTTCACCATACAAACGTTGGATGCCTCCGGCCGAGGCAAATTTTTCCATACTCTCTCCATCAGAGTTTTTCAGCTCCCAAGACTTGGCGATCCATGTTTTGGCCTGATCAAAAGGGATTAAGACACCACCCAGTTTCATGGCATCAGCCACACCGGTTCCACCTCCTAAATAATAGGCGTCATTCACGTCTCTAAATAGACCACGGGCGGCATAATTCTCACCGATTCCACAATAATCCGCATCGCTTCCTATGTGCGATATTTTTTGTATAAATTGAATATTTTTTAAACGCAATCGTTGTTCCAAATGATCGGCATAATGAATCATGCGCGGGCCGTTGGCCAACACTTCTATGCCTCTTCCGTCTCCTGTTTTAAGACCGGGCATCCCTAAACCGACTAAAATCGGTTTCTGCTGATCGGCACCGGTAATTTGTTCAATTACCCGGGCACAAGCTTCAATATAAACCGCGCTCTGTTGTTCTTCCTGCGGCGTCAGTTGAATGCTATTTTTTGTGCGTTGATTCAGTTGATCTTGAATAGGGACTGCCGTGAAATCTGAAAGAAAGCCCGGAATTTCATAGTAGGAAACGGTAGCATGCAGTTGACCCAGTTCGAATGATTGTTCCGCTGTCGCAGGGACGATTTCCCAGGCACTGATTTTTGTAGCTCCACCGTCAATTCCGATTAAAATAAATTCCTGCATCGTTTAACCTTTTTGATTCAATTTCTGTCTGCGTAATATGGCCTGTAAGCGCATATAATCCTTGGCTTCATCGTTGCGATCAATCGTAGCCTGGTCAATACTATGATCCGTTCCACCGGAATGTCTCACTACCTCGTAAATAGCCTCCCACACCCGTCCGATACGATGACGCTCGCTTATTTGCAAAACCATATGATAGTCTTCTCCGTAGTTACGGGCATAAGGCTCATCATTTACACTAAATCCGATTTCATTAATCAAAGCAATCGGAATAGAGCGGGGCGCCCCGGCGCCATTGACCCGTAACAAATTATTTCTTCCGTTTTCCTCAGTCCATTCATCGTGGGTTACTACCGGAAGTTCTTCCATTCGGGAATAGTTTCCATGGTCATCTAATTCCCAGACCTCATAGGATCCGATTACCATTCCAATTGTGTTATCACTTTCATAAACCTGTAAAATCTTTTCAACGGCATTCGGTTTTAACCGGTCGTCCGAGTCCAGTTGTACATAGTAAGCTCCTTCAGCGATTTTGGCGCCCATGTTCAAACACAGACCTAAATTATTAATATCATAAACCAAAAGCTTTACTTGAGGTTTGTTAGGGCTATACTTGTCACCGCCGGCCATATAGCGTTTTACTTCCCGGATGGTCGGATCATCTGCACCGCCATTGACCACAATAATAGCCTCTACCTCGGGAACCGTTTGAGCCTGAATGCTTTCGATAGCAACGCCCACAAACTGAGGCCGATTGTTGACCGGGATAATCACGGAAGCTTTTAATTTTGCACGTGCTGAGGCCTGAGGGCGGGCCTGGTAAAATTTATGAGGCGGAAGATAAGCCTGAATGCGTTTCAGATGACCATTAACAACCTCTTCGGCCTCGGTCTGACTCTCTTTGCTGGCCAGTAGATAATCAAATACATTGTGCTCTTTACTTTCGGCTACGATTCGAAACAGGGAACCGGCATAACGGTTGGCAATATGAACCAGTTCATACTTTTCCGCCAATTTTAAACGTAAGTCGTAAAGAGTGTTGAATTTTAATTTCGGATCACAAAACCCGACTGATTCCAAAGCAGCCTTTCTGAAATAGAACACTTCCCCGTAGTCCTGATTATCACGAACCCGGCCGGGATGGTGTTTTAACAGGTGAATCTCTTTAACCGCCCCTTCTTCTTCCAATTCATAATCCGCATAAATCATTCCGGCCCGCGGATGGTGCTCCATGGTCAGGCAAAATAGGTCGAGGGCAGCCTGTTTCAACAAAATCTCAGCCTTTATATTGTGCACATATAACACAAATTGACCCTTCGATTCTTTTAAAGCCCGGTTTAATTGTGATCCGAGGGTAGATTGATTTTCTGCAGAAAGAATTTTTACCGGGAAATTCGTATCCAAATTAAGATCGTTCTTTTCATCTTTGTGGTCGGTCAGGATAATTACCTCAAAATCTCTGTGGGTCTGTTCTTGGATAGTCTTCCATAGTGTTTTAAATTTCTTATGAAGGTTCCGATGAACAATAATCGATGTAAGCATTTCTATTCCTCAATAAAGTAAGTATTTTTGTCGAATTTTTTTAAAGGCTTGCAACTCTTCCTGCCATTTCGATTCAATATCCTCAACCGGAATATGATTCTTTAGATCCTTGGTAATCCAATCGCAGCCCATCACTTTGTTAAACATCTTAACCCGGTTCGAATCGGCAAAGAGAGTATGTTGGGGATACAGGTCCATAACGGTTTGCATGATATAAAGGCCTGTATTGTATGAGTGGTAGGCTTTCGGATCTGTAATATGCAACTGGACTCCCTGGCAAATTTGATCTTTAAAAGAAGCATAATAAGGATGAAAATACAGGGGACGGAATAAAACTCCGGGTAATTGTAATTTGTTGAGCGCGGCAGCTAATTGGTAGCCGTCAATCCATGGTGCACCCACCATCTCAAAAGGAGAGGTATACCCTACACCTTCGGATAAGGTATGCAATTCTCCGAAAGTACCCGTACTTCCCATGTATAAGATGGTCATCCAGTGGGGAACATGGGGAGAGGTGGGCACCCAGGGAAGATGTGTGTCCGACCAGAACATATCTCTTCGCCAGTTTTTCATGGGAATGACCTTTAATTTAGCATGAATCTTAAATTCATTATTAAAGAGCAGGGCCAGCTCTCCGATGGTCATCCCGTGGCGATAGGGAATAGGATAGAGTCCCACAAAGGAGAAGAATCCCTTCTCAACCAAATTGCCCTCTATAGCCCGGCCGTTTATAGGATTAGGACGATCGAGTACAATGACTTCCTTGTTATATTTTGCGGCCGCTTTCAGCACTTCGGCCATGGTATAAATATAGGTGTAGGCCCGGATTCCGATATCCTGAATATCGATTATAAAAACGTCAATGGAATCCGACATCTGTTTCGTAGGTTGGCGATGACGGCCATAAAGGCTGAATACAGGAAGCCCTGTATGGGCATCCTTGGCTTTGGAAACATGCTCACCGGCATAGATGGCGCCCCGGATACCATGCTCCGGGCCGAAAAGGGCCACGAGGTTTATCCCTGGATTTTTAAAGAACACATCGGCCGTACTGTGCAATTTACTATCCACACCGCTGGGATTGGTAACCAATCCTACCCGTTTTCCCTTGATCAGAGTAAGAAATTTTTGAATAAAATTTTCATTACCCAGAATAACTTTAACCGTTTTATTACGGGGCTTGTTTTTTGAGATCATTTGTAGTGAAGAACAGGAGAAGAGTAGCGAAGAGAGAAACAGCACGAAGGATAACCGGAAAGGGTGCATAATTTTCTTGGACAAAAGAATCATATTTAAATCCTTATAGTGAAAACAGGTTGATTCATGAAATGAACAAACTTCTATAAAATAAGGATCATTATAATAAAATTCAAAATGAAAATGAAATTACTTTAAAAATATTGACGAGCGAACCTTTTTACCTATTACAGGAGTATATAAAAAGTATAAAACAATTGTAAAAAAATGGTTTTTTACGTAATCTTTACCAAGAAAATATCTACAAGCGGTTGTAGCAAATGGCCATTGATTGGAAAAAAAATCACAGGGAGCATCTCTTAAGGAGTATGGTTGCGGTCCTTATTTTGCTGATATCTGTTTTCTTACTGTTTCAACGAATACCCGAAAAGAATGCCCCGGTTCCGGTTTTTAGGGTTCCGGCCCTGTCGGTCACCATCATTCCCCGTACCGTACAAAAGACCAAAACCGCACCGCCTCCCGAAAAGCCGGTCATTCCGGTATCTTCGGATGAAATAGATATCCTGGACAACATTCCTGTCCACTATCCGAAAAAAAATAGGAACCTTCACCTCGAAACCCACGGTGCTTATCAAGTAGAAGAATTACCGTATGTTCCCAGACAGATTTTGGAAGTTCTGCCAGCGAATTGCGGGCAAAAAATTCAGGGTAGAATTGATTTAGCTTTGCTCATTGATACGGAGGGTCATGTAAAAGACGTTCGTGTGCTCAAAAATACTACCGCTTCCGATCTGTGTTTAAAAAATGTTCTGCAAGCCGTGCATCAATCCCGTTGGGAAGCCGTAACGATCGATGTAAAGAAAGTATCTTACTGGATTTCCAAATCTTATGTATTCGGATCTTCCGAAACAGGGGGTCGGTAGGATAGGGTATAATTTATTTTATGGAGATGAAAATTTGAAAGGTGATTATCTATTCAACGGCGGTCTTTGTTACAGTACTGTTCTGAGTTTGGATTTTTTTAGAAATTAAAATATTAAAGCCACTTCTAATGTAAATCAAGATTCTCTGTAGAAAAGTATTCATCATTTGTTTATAGAAAATAAAGCCATACAGTAAAAGTAGAATCTGAAATCTTATAAAAGATTTATCAAAAAAAAATAATTTGAAAGGATAAAAATTAAAAATGAGTCATAAAAAAAGATATATATTTTGGTTAGCGCTTAATTTTTACTTTTTTTTGAGTGCCTGTTTATATTCACAAACTTTTTCGCATTCCTGGATTCGAACAAATCCCGGAGGTGGAGGAGCCTTTAGCACTATCGGGGCCGGTCCATCCGGAATTATTATTGCGGGAAGTGACTTGAGCGGAGCTTATCGCAGTTTGGATGGAGGAAAAGGTTGGGATGCAATTGGAGTCAATCGAGGAATTTTCGAAACACATATTTCAGGGATTGGGTTTGATCCGTTCAATGAAAAGGTTATTTTTATTGGTACAGAGAAGGGCATTTACCGAAGCAAGGATGGTGGAAATTCATATGTTAAAGTTTATGATACAGGATATATAACCGATATTGAAGTTTCCCGAAGTAATCCATCCGTAGTTTATGCAGCTTATCGGACCCAATATAATAAGCTGAGTAGTCGGGTCTTGCGTAGTGAAGATGGTGGGGAAGCATGGCCTTTTTTTCACACGAATTTTCCATCTGGCAGAGCTATCTTGAAACTTCTCTGCGATCCACAAAATGAAAATATTGTTTATGCATTAACCGGTAAAAGTCGCTTTGTTTGTGGACCTGCTGAGGTATATAAAAGCACAAATAAAGGGGAAAACTGGGTGCGCTTAGCTTCAGATGTCGGTTCAATTATGGATATCGCAATTGACCGGAACAATCCGGCAATTCTTTATTTCACCACCTATTCGGCGACATGTAGTAACAGTTGGGGTTGGACAAATATGTCAGGCAAATTATACCGAACTATGGATCAGGGGGAAACCCTGGAATTTTTGACGAATAGGACGGGCATCATCTTTTTGGATCCTGATTCGGGCAAAGTGATGCGCCTGCTGGACCCACGCGAGATTAATTCTTGGAGAGAAGATGCCGGAACCTGGACATCGGTAGACAGTGGACATACTTTTATTCAGACCGGTTTTATCGAAAACTGGGATTGCGGTTATAACGGTATTTATGATCCCGATTTGTCTACCCACAAAACTTACGGCGTTAGTTTTAACGGTATCGCTCAGACCCTGGGAACTGATCTATCAAACCCGAATGTCATACTATGGACAAATAGCCAATTTAGTTTCCGCTCTGTCGATAATGGAACAACTTTCCAGAATACCTTTACCAGAGAAGTAAAACCGGGCTGGTGGCAATCAACCGGTTTTGATAATATTGATCCCCTATACTTGGTAATCCATCCGTCAAATCCGAACATCATATATATCGGTTCGTTTGATATCGGCATCTGGCGTAGTTTAGATCATGGCGAAAGTTGGCAATCATGTAATCATCCGAATTATACAGGCGATTGGGAAGGCTACGGCGGCAATACCATCGCCATTACCATTGACCCTGAACGGGAAAATGTTGTCTGGTCGACAAATTCAGGTAATCAAGAAGGTGAGAGCCCTACCTACCTTTTACGCAGTAACGATTATGGCGAACGTATGAGCTGGATAAAATCCAATAGCGGCCTTCCAACTAAGGAAGTAATGGGCCTTTCATTAGACCCGACAAGTCCGGTGAATAATAGAACACTATTTGTAACCGCTGACGGCGATGTATATCGCAGCACAGACGATGGTTATTCCTGGTCAAGTGTAAAAGACAACGGCGGTTTGCGATTTACGGCGATTGATCACTTTGAGGGCAATTGGGTTTACGCAGGCGGCGGAGCCGGTTTGTGGCGTTCCGAAGATGGAGGAAATACCTGGGAAGAATCCGGACTTCCGGAAATGCGTGGGAATAATGACTTCTGGGGATCAGGCGGACAGGGCGTTTTTGATATTCATCCTGATGTACATAAAAAAGGTAGAGTCTATGTAACTGTATTTGGAAAGGACAAAGGATTGTGGCGGAGTAATAATGCGGGCCAGACATGGACAAAGCTATGGACAGATGATTATATGAGAAGAGTTGCCGTTTCTCCTTTAGATTCCAATATCATTTATGCCACATCCTCGTCTGCTTTCACTCATGGAGGATATGATTCAAACTCAAATGGAGTGATCTTTTCGTTTGATGGAGGTAAAACCTGGAAGAGCGCTAATGATCAAATGGCCTGGCCTTTTGCTATTTGTGTGAAACTGGATTCTACAGGGACCGTTTTTGTCGGCTCACCAGGAACAGGTTTTCAAAAGGCGCATGTCCCTGATATGACCTATATAGAAAAAAGACAAATAAATACATTTACAGGGATAAAACTATCAGCTTATCCTAATCCTTTCAATTTGTCGACGAAAATTGAGTATGAAATTTCTACAACCCAGAATGTTAACATCAGTATTTATAGCCTTCTGGGTGAGAAGGTAAAGACTTTGGTTTCCAAAATACAGCCAGCGGGCATTTATGCTGTAAAATGGGATGGAAAAAGTGACAATAATAAGTTAGTTTGTTCGGGAATATATATATTGCGCTTACGAAGCGGGTATAAATATCTAGAAAAAAAAATAGTATTTATTAAATAAAGAGAATTTTTCGGTAGGTATTGGGAAAAAAGAGGCTACCTGCATACTCCTACAGTAGCACGAACCGGAAATCCACTGCCAAAGCGGAGGGCTTTCTTTATGCGACTCAGAACACTTTATACGATCGTTCTTTGTAAAAGACGATGGAATAAATTTTTATCAATTCGTTAGATAGGGAGAGATTAATGAAAGTAGGATTAAAAAATCAGTTTTTAATTGGCATTATTCTTTGTTTACCCTTTATTATAAATGCCCAAAAGATATTTGATTGGGAAAATCCACAGATATTTGGCATAAACAAAGAGCCGGCGCATTTTGTTCACATTCCCTATCCGGATATCAAAACTGCATTGAAAGACAACGGATTAAGGATCCACTCACCTTATTACAAATCGCTGGATGGACGGTGGAAATTTTATTGGGCTAAAAATCCAGATTTTCGTCCAAAAGATTTTTATAAGCCTGACTATGATGTTAGGGATTGGCGTGGAATCAATGTACCCGGCACCTGGCAGATGCAGGGATATGGAATGCCAATCTATGCCAACCAAGCTTATCCCTTTAATCCCGACTATAAGACGTTGCATCCTCCATACATTCCGCATGAATATAATCCTGTTGGTTCCTATCGCATGAAATTTACCATTCCTGAGGATTGGTCAGGAAAGGAGATTTTCGTTCATTTCAGCGGAGTAAAAAGTGCCTTCTATATCTGGATCAATGGGCAAAAAGTAGGCTATAGTCAGGGGAGTATGACTCCTGCTGAATTTAATATCACTTCTTATCTAAAAAAAGGTGAGAACATATTAGCGGTAGAAGTCTACAGGTGGTCGGATGGCTCTTATTTAGAGAATCAGGATATGTGGCGCTTTAGCGGGATCTATCGAGGTGTCTTTTTGTATGCACTTCCGAAACTCCACTTTGAAGATTTTTATGTGAATGCTGGTCTGGATGAGTGGTATAAGGATGGTGTGTTACAAATTACTGCGAAGGTGCGTAATAGCTTTGATCAGCTCCAGAGACTGGTTCATGTGGAAAGCTATTTATACAACCAATACGGAGAATTAATATCAAAGGCGTCTCTTATGCCCGGAAAAAACGATAAAGATATACCTGCCGGAACGATTGTTGTGTATAGATTGAAAAAGACTATTACCAATCCTGAGAAATGGACTGCTGAGACGCCCAACACCTATACTGTAGTTCTTGCTTTAAAAGATTCGGATGGTAAATTTTTAGAAACAGTTCGTACTCTAACGGGATTCCGCACAATAAAAATAAAAAATAGTGTTTTTCTTGTCAACGGACGCCCGGTAAAGCTTAAAGGAGTAAACATTCATGACCATGATCCTGTTCACGGAAGAACTTTGGATATTAAATGGATAGAAAAAGACATTCGGATGATGAAGCAGGCCAATATCAATGCTATTCGTATGTCACACTATCCCCATGATTCGCGATATTATGATTTGTGCGATCGATACGGAATATACGTGATGGACGAAGCAAATATAGAATCCCATATTTTATCCATTCAAAGGGAAAGACTTCCAGGGAGTGATCCTTTATGGATGTATGCTTCTTTGGATAGAGTCGTCAGAATGGTTAGCAGAGATAGAAGCCATCCGTCCGTGGTGATATGGTCCTTAGGGAATGAAGCAGGCAAAGGCCAGAATTTTTTAATTATGCAGGCGTATTTACATGCCGTTGATCCCTCCAGACCTGTTCACTATTGGGATTATACGGATGCTTCAGACTTTTTTACCTCAGGTTATGTAACACCCGAAGAATTGAATAACTTACATGATGAGAGGAATCGTCCACTTATTTTGACAGAATATGCCCATGCGATGGGAAATTCTACAGGCAATTTAAAAGACCTCTGGAATATCATATATAAGCGGGAGGAAATGGCTGGCGGTTATATCTGGGATTGGGTGGATCAGGGATTGCAAAAATTTGATAAGAAGGGAAAGAAGTTCTGGGCTTATGGGGGTGATTATGGAGATACAATAGGAGATGCTAACTTTTGTATAAATGGTCTTGTCTTCCCTGATCGTAAACCACACCCAGCCTTGTCTGAAGTGAAAAAAGTGTATCAGTTTATAAATTTTAAGGCCTATAATTTATTGAGGAAGCAAATAAATATTCATAATGCTTATTCGTTTACAGATTTAAATAAATTTTATCTTTCATGGTCGTTAACTGATAACGGTGAAATCATTCAAAATGGTATACTGGCCCCTTTTAATCTGCCGCCGAATCAGGAGACAATGATTACAATCCCGTTTAAAAGTCCAAAATTCCATCCCGGCGCAGAATACTATTTACTTGTTAAGGCACATTTAAAGAATCAAGAATTCTGGGCTGAAAAAGGGCACGTAGTGGCATGGGAACAATTTTATGTACCGTTTGTTCCTTTGGCAATTCAGCCTAAACCATTAGTAAATCCTGATGAATTCCCGCCGCTGACTGTCGATTCTATAAAAAATGATATGATTATAAAAGGTAAAAAATTCACGCTTACCGTTGATAGAAACCGAGGAACAATTACAAAATATTTGTTTAACGGAAATACAATTATTGAAAGCCCGTTTATTCCAAATTATGGGCGCGTACCTACGGATAACGATCTCGCAGGTTGGGGACATACGCTTGATGCCTGGAAATTAGGCGGTCAAAGTAGAAGCGTCGAGTCTTTCTCTTTAAAACAATTATCATCGAAGATAGTAACGATTGATATAAAAGGAAAAATTCCGGTGGGATCATCCACTTATAATACCACTTATCAAATCTTTGGTAATGGTGCAGTTAAAATAAACCATACACTTTTTCCTAGCGGCAAAATTCCTAAGTATATACCAAAGTTTGGAATGTCTGCTCGCATTCCAGCTAGATATAATAAAATGACCTGGTACGGAAGGGGACCGGAAGAAAACTATTGGGATAGAAAAGACGGGGCGCCTATCGGTCTTTATTCCGGATTAGTAGATACCTTGTGGACAAACTATGTACGACCGCAGGAAAACGGCAATAGAACAGAGGTGCGATGGGTTGCATTTACCGATGAAAAAGAGCATGGTCTTCTAATATTAGCAGCCCCCATTATAAATGTTAGCGCCTGGCCATATAGTTCGAAAGATTTGGAACAAGCCAAACATATAAATGAATTACCGAAACGTGATTTTATCACTGTAAATATAGATTATAAACAAATGGGGGTCGGAGGTACGGATACCTGGTCCCAGAAGGCGCGGGCTTTAACCACATATCGACTACCCGGTGATCGCGAGTATTCTTATCATTTTATTATCATCCCCTATCAAAAAAACAAGGAAGCGTTCAAGAAAATTACAAACAAAAGGTTTGCCCCTTTTTATTAAAATTAAAGATTTAAGGTGAGAATGAACGCATATCAAGGGATCTCGGTATAAACAGGGTCAATGGCGCCGGTAGCACCTTTTCGGTAAAAAAAGCGAGATTGGGTAATCTTTGCATCGATTGAGGCTTCGAACAACCATCTATTTCAAATGCGTAGTATTGCAACTGCATGCCACCATGCCTTAATTTTGAATGTATTTATATTAAAAAGATGGAAACCGGTGAATTTATTGAAATTCTTTCTTCTATGGGTATTGTTAATAAACTTTTTTGATTTTGAAAAACCAAGAACTTGCAAACAGATATAAAGGGAAATTCAATATTTAATGGCCCAAAGTTATCTTCATTTCAGATTTGATTATTTAAGGCCCTCTAATTATATTTCTCACTTATGAAAAATTAATTATTCACTAAGCCGAATTGCGGAAGGAATGCATATGTTAAAGCCCCAGAAAAAATTGACCAAAAAAGAAATCAAAGAGGATAAATTTGTCCAGTTCACCATGCAGGCGAAAGCCTTTGCAGAAGATAATGCCAGGATGCTAAGCATTGTCACTACAGCGGTCGTTGTCATAATTGCCGTTTTTTTTATTTACATGCATTTTCATAACCAAACGATTCGTAAAGCAAGCACCCTCCTCGGTGAAGCGCAGTTGGAATATCAGAATCTGAATATTTCCAAGGCCAAGACCCTGCTAACCCGCCTGATCGACGAGTATGATGGCACGAGGCCTGCTCTGCAGGGAAAATTTCTTTTAGCGAATATTTACTTTCAGGAAAATAATACCCGCAAAGCTGAAGAGACCTACCTGGATTTCATTAATTCTTACAGTGGTAGCCCAATTCTTTTAGCATCCGGTTACGCCGGGTACGCGGCTTGTCTGGAAAGAGACCATAAATATCTGGAAGCGGCCCGATTTTATAAAAAGGCCCGGGAAGCAGCACCGGATTTTGTAGAAGCAGCCGATTATTTGTATCTCGCCGCATTAAATGAAATATCCGCGCAGGCGTATGATCAGGCCAAAGCGACTTTAAATAAAATTATTAGCGATTATAAAGATTCTTCCCGAAAAAACGATGCGGAAGCTCAGTTAATTCTTTTAGCAGGGAATTGAAATGGAACTCTTAGAGGAAGGTAAAAAATATTTTATTGAAGTGTATCGCCGTTTCCCGATCGATGTTGAAAAAGGAATGGGAGTTTATCTGTATGATAAAAACGGTACCTGCTATCTTGATTTTTTAGCCGGTATTGCCGTAAATGCCCTGGGATATAACCATCCGGCCATCCATTCGGCGATTAAGAAGCAGTTGAACAGGAACCTTCATCTCAGTAATTATTTTTTACAGGATATTCAACTTGAATTGGCCAAAAAACTGATCGAATTAACCCCTTTCGAGAAATTATTTTTCACCAACAGCGGTACGGAAGCCATCGAAGGGTTACTCAAAGTGGTTAAAAAATGGGGTAACTTACATGATAAACAGGAAATAATTGCTTTCGAAGGAAGTTTCCACGGCAGAAGTTTGGGCGCGCTTTCCATAACGATTCAGGAAAAATATCAGAAGAGCTACCGTCCTCTTTTGCCCAACGTAAAAATAGTTCCTTTCAATGATGTGGAAGCATTCGAAAAAACGGTCCATAAAAAGACGGCTGCTGTTTTTTATGAGGGTATAACAGGTGAGGGAGGTATTCATCCTGTATCTTCGCACATGTTTGCTGCAATGCAAAGGGCAAGGGAAAAGTATGATATTCTGTTAATCGCAGACGAAATTCAGACCGGTGTTGGAAGAACCGGATCTTTTTATTATTTTGAACAAACGGAGGTTGTACCCGATGGAATTGCCACGGCTAAAGGTCTTGGGGGCGGTTTGCCTTTAGGTGCTTTTATCGTGAACCGGAAGTTAAGTAATCTTCTCGATCCTGGAGAACACGGTACCACGTATGGAGGTAATCCATTGGCCTGTGCTGCCGGATTAGCCACCGTAAATGTAGTTTCCCGGAAAAGTTTCCTGCACGATGTCCAGCAAAAAGGAAATTATCTGGAAAGTAAACTCTATGATATTTCTTCCGAATTTTCGGATGTTGTCTCTGAGGTGCGGGGGAGGGGATTAATGCGTGGCCTGGAAGTTAGAAAAGATGCCTTAAAAATAATGCAACAAGCCTTTAAAGAAGGCCTTATTTTTAATATTGCCGGAGGTAATACTTTACGATTCGTGCCTCCATTAATCGTGTCTTATGACGAAATAGATGAAGCTTACGAAAAATTAAGGCAAACCTTTTTACATCTGTTCCGTTAACAAGGGGACATATTTTGATTTTTGAATATGATATTCAGATATCATTCATTTTAATGTCACTCCTGCTATTTACACTGACTTTATTCCGTCCGACACTGGCCCAGTTTAAACATGATCAAACAGACCAGCCCGAAGTATCCGTTAAATTTATTCAAAAAATCGTATGGAATATTCGTATTATTTCGATGTTCCTGATAGCAATCATCTTAACCAAACTCTTGTTCATAATTATCTTTCCCAAAGGAGCCATGCCATTCTCGGGAAATCATTTTTATAGCCTTCTGGAAATTTTTTTCATGATACAGGTAATCCTGACGATCGTTTACCTGGTTTTTCCCTTTTCCTTAAACCTTAATTTACGGTTAAAAAAAGAAAAACGATTTTTCTTTATTAAAAAAGTTAGTAATTGGCTGATGCCGGTTGTCTTTTTGGATATTCTGGTCACTTTTATCTTCTATCTAATCCTTACAGATCACAGCCTTTTCCCGCTGGTCGGCAAAACATCCCGCGTCATTTTCAATCCAAATACCACTTCACCGGTATTAGTATCTTCGCTGGGTTTATTTTTACTGACATTGATTTTGTTTATTCTCTTTTCGATATTTTATTTACGGTTTCAGAGATCATTGAAAAGAATATCCGGATTTATCTACTATGGATTGGCTATACTACTCTGGGCATTGACCCTCACCAGCAGCGGACTCAATTTGTCGTTTTTTTCCAACCTGCACTTATCGGTAAATAGTCTCAATTTTTTTTCATCTGATTCCGGCTATATCGGGTTCCTGTGGCTATTCGTGCTAATTATCGGAACCGTATCTTTTTTTATGAGTTTTATTATATTCAAATTAAGAAAGGCGTTTATTGCCGAGTATTTAAGAATACATCATTTAATTCAATTAAACCGTCTTACACTGATCAGCTTGTCCATCTTGCTTCTATTTAACGGTTGGCCCTTTCTAATGATTTATTATTTTAAATAACGGGAAGAATTATGGCATCGGTAAAATTAATTCATGTTCATAAATATTATGAAAAGCAAGTTCATGCCATTCAGGATGCGAATGTCGACATCCGAGATAAAGAATTTGTTGTGCTGGTCGGTCCATCAGGCTGTGGTAAAACAACCTTACTCAGAATGATTGCCGGCCTGGAAGAAATTAGTGAGGGTGAAATATATATCGGAGATCGCCTGGTCAATAATGTGCAACCCAAAGATCGTGATATTGCCATGGTATTTCAAAATTATGCTCTGTACCCCCACATGACGGTTTACGACAATATGGCATTCGGCTTGAAACTAAGAAAATTTTCCAAACCGGAAATTGACAAACGGGTGAGAGATGCGGCTCGTTTGCTCGAACTGGAAAATTATCTTGATCGAAAACCGAAAGCATTATCCGGTGGACAAAGACAAAGGGTGGCTCTGGGAAGAGCAATCGTACGTAAACCCCAGGTATTTTTATTTGACGAACCCTTAAGTAACCTTGACGCCAAATTACGTGTCCAGATGCGTATCGAAATCAATAAACTGCATCACCGTCTCAAGGCTACCATGATTTATGTGACCCATGATCAGGTTGAGGCTATGACCATGGGTAATCGCATCGTGGTGATGAGGGATGGCCTTATCCAACAAGTGGGTTCGCCTTTAGAGCTATATAATCATCCGGTAAACATATTTGTTGCCGGCTTTATAGGAAGTCCGGCTATGAATTTTATTGAGGGAGAACTGATCGTCAATAAGGGCGATATGCAATTTCGGTCATCTTCGGCCATAGTTGACCTGGAGCCCGTATGGATCACAAAATTGAAGGCTAAAAATATCAAGAAAGTTGTTCTCGGCGTACGTCCCGAAAATCTGATCTTATCGAAAGCGGACCAGGCCTCCGGCAACAATCACCTTAAAGCGGAAGTAGAAGT
>Ga0256841_1000746_pt1 | contig 31322 bp, 25 predicted proteins | sample 356308metaG_FD_185971 | JGI IMG/M metagenome (GOLD analysis project Ga0256841, IMG submission 185971) | Hydrothermal vent microbial communities from Mid Atlantic Ridge, Atlantic Ocean - 356-308 | ecosystem: Environmental > Aquatic > Marine > Hydrothermal vents | place: Atlantic Ocean: Mid... | reverse complement strand
GAATGGTAAAATTGTGGGAAAAGCATTGCAAACCGCCGATCCTTGTCCACCGCCACCTTGCGAACAAAACTGAATCTTTTACGATGCCTGAATATTTGGAAATTTTAAGAACAACAAGCATTGCTTCTATTTACATCCTGTTCGCTGAAGTAATTGTTTTACTCTTGATTAAGGGAAAAATAAAAGACCGTTCATTACAAGTATTCGCGTATGTTTGGGTTCCTTTAGCTGCACTAACTCAATTTTTTATGACCTACTTCCGGTTAAATTTGCACAAATCGAATTTGCCGTTGATGAATTTTTATTTGATTTTCGAAATGACAGTGCTGATTTATGTACTTTTGAGGATAAGGAAAAAATACAGAAAAAAAGAAATTAATGCGTTAATCTGGATTTCCGTTGTTCTTGTGGGAATTGTCCTTCACTTTTCGGATGCTCTCGATTCTCTGCACTCCGCAGCAATTTTGTATACAGCTATTGTTTATTTCAATCTAACAATCAGCTTTGTCGATTTGGAAAAAGCCAACAAAATTTACCGGGATCCTTACGCTTTAATAAATCTTGGAGTTTTTGTTAAAGCGGTCGGTTACTCTTATTTCACAATTTACAATATCGATTATAAATTCCCGCTAAGTATTTACAGTTCTATGAACTTGTTGGTTCAAATGATATTTTTCATGGCCATAATTTATTACTACAAGCACGAAGTGGCGGATATATCCGGGAGAGAAACATAAAATTTATACGGTGTGAAAATAAAAAACCGGAAAATTCCGAAGTTTTTCGTGACTCCGGAACTTTCCGGCATACAAGTCATGAAAACATATTTTTGAATCTTTCGTAATTGAAAATTCTTAATTTCGAGCCTTCCAGTTCTATCAAACCTTTCTTTGCAAAAGAATGAAGTGTACGTGAAATTGTTTCGCGTGAAGTTCCCGCCATATTTGCCAAATCTTGCTGAAGTGGTAATTTGTCAATTTCCACAATCCCTTGCTTTATTTTCCCGATGTCGTTTGCCAATTGTAAAATAACGGTAGCCACTTTACCTTCGGCATCTTTCAAAGAAAGTGATTTAATTTGCATGTCTGCGGTTCGCAATCTTTTCGAAAGTTCTTGCATCAGAGCAATTGATATTTCGGGATGTTCTTTGAGAAATTCGAGAAATTGATTACGCTGGATAATAAAAATTTCCGAATCTTCCATTGCAGTAACGGTTGCCGAGCGGGTTTGTCCGTCGAGCAGCGCCATTTCGCCGAAAATATCCGAATCCGTTAAAATATTTAATATAACTTCCCTGCCGTCGTTACTTGTTCTTGTAACTTTGACTTTACCTTTAACGATAATAAATAACGCCCCTCCAACTTCATCTTCCATCAAAATTATACTGTCTTTTTTGTACGTCCGGGTTGAACCTACTTGGGCAATTTTTGCAATGGTATCCTCCGGTAAATCGGAAAATATTGGGACGTATAATAAAAATTCAGTGGAATTTGACATTAGCCCTCCTTTTATAAAATAGGCGAATTGTGATATGATTTCTTATTTCATTCCAAATATATCGATTTATTTTAAAAATTCTTTAAAAAAAATTTACGCTTTGTTAAAATTCAGTTTTAATAAAAATTTGGATATTTTATTTTAAATAGGTTAATATTTTATTAATAGTTAGTGGCGCCGAACCTTCGTAATGATTGTTTACATTAACAAAAACATCAATTTGGCGCTCGAGTAGATCTTGGATCATCTTTGTGATTTGCTTTAGATTTTCATCTTGTGGCAGAACAGTTTTGTTCCATTTTCCACCGGTCAGTTTCTCAATTACCGTACGGTTTCCGCCCAACAATCTGATTACCGTTTGTTTGTTTATGTATTTTTTATATTTCCCGTAAATACCGGTTACAGGCGGCATGTAATAACCTTCCGTAAAAACATGACTGATACCGTGGGTTTCCAGAAACCGGAAATATTGTTCATTTAAATAATTAGGGTTTCTAATTTCGATTGCAACCGGGATATTCCGCGGTACATGTGTAATGAATTCTTCCAATTTCGATAAGAAGATTTGTTGAGCCGGCATTTTTTGTTTATTCAGATATTCGAACTGAAAAATTAACGGTCCGGTTTTCCCGCCCATCGGTTCCAATTTTTCGAGAAAAGCTTCAAACAAATCCACGGACAGGAAATAAGGATTTGCTTTTAATTCCCCTTTTGTATATTTCTTGTAATAATGTGTAAGAGTTAAACTGTTCGGAACTTTGATTGAAAAAAGGAAGTTATCCGGAACCGCAGCGGCATATTGTTTAACGGTTTCTTCAGCGGGCAGTTTCGGCGGTGTACCGGGAAAAAGCGACCAGAACCATTGGTCAACTTCCACGGTATCAAATTTTTTCGAATATGCGGCAAGGTATTCCGTTTTATCAAGGGTGGAATAAAGAATCCCAACCCACGAATCGTATTTCCAACTGCAAGTTCCTATCCGTAACATCCGGTTCCAGGTTTATTAAATCCGAATTTATAAAAACCAGGAATTAAATGTTACGGTTTTTCTTCCCTTTTAGTTTGATTCCTGTATTTATACTGGAAATCTTCTATGGAAAAGTATTCCAATTTTCCATCTACTTCCACAAGGAGAAAACCTTTGCCGAACATTTCCACTTTTTGGTAAGAGATGTTGGTCAGTTTATTACCGTCTTTGTCAATCAACCCCCATTTTTGGTCTCTCAATACTTTCGAAACCCCGAAGTTTCCATAGAAGGGGAAGATTGCATCGTATTTGGCTTCCGTAATGCATTCGCCGTTACGGTCGATGAAACCCCATTTACCGTTTTTCTTAATTCCGTACAGTCCTTTGCTGTAAGAAAGTGAAACTATTTCGTCAAATTCGAAAGGAGCAATCTGTTCCCCTTTCTGATTAATTAGCCCCCACTTGCCGTTTAATTTGGCCCTTGCAATTCCTTTGTAAAAATCTCCGAAAAATTCGAATTTGTTCATATCAAAATGCCGGGAATATTTGTTTTTCATTATAGCTCCGAATTTGGTCCTCAAAATACCAGTCGAAATTTATCAGAAAAAATTAAAGCCGGTGTGAGATGGAACACAACAAATTTAATTTGGTGTAATTTTTAACGCCGTATTTTAATTAACCGAAACGGATAATTATGTAAACGTTTTAAACTTATAATATTAAACCATATTTTCATCAAAATTCTCGAGGAGTTCCTTAACTTTGCGGAGGAACAACCCACCGAGCATTCCGTCGACCAAGCGATGGTCGTGGCTCAGCGATAAATACATCATCGGTTTTATCGCGATAAGATCGTTACCGTTGACTTCGACTACAACAGGTTTTTTAACAACGGCGCCCACACCGAGGATTGCAACTTCGGGCTGGTTGATAATGGGGTTACCGAACAATGCACCGAAAACCCCGTAATTCGTGATGGAAAAAGTACCGTCCACAACTTCATCGGGGTTCAATTTTTTATTTCTTGCGCGGTAACTCAAATCGGCTATAGCTTTGGCTAAACCACGAATGCTTTTCTCATCGGCGTTTTTAATATTCGGAACGATTAAGCCGTTAGGCTCAACTGCAACCGCAATACCGAGATTAATATATTTTTTAAGGATAATTTTATCACCGTCAATCGAAGCATTCATAAACGGATATTCGCGCAAGGCTTTTACCGCGGCATGCGAGATGAAAGCCATATAGGTTAGTTTTATTCCTTCTTCCTTTTGGAACCTTTCCCTGTTAGCTTCAATAAAGTTATGAATTTTCGTCATGTCCACTTCCATTACTTCGGATACATGAACGGATGTATCCCGGCTTTGAATCATGTGCTCCATGATTCGCTTGCGCATGTTATCCATTGGAATTATTTCGACACCTTCACCCTTTTCATAGGTTACTTTAGTTGCTGCTTCCACTTTTCCGGTTTTACGGTTATCCAAATATTTTAATACGTCTTTCTTTGTAACCCGTCCTTTAATTCCGCTTCCTTCAATTTTTTCAAGCTCATCGAAGGAAATATTTTCCTTCCTTGCAATATTCAAAACCACGGGGGAATAAAATCTGTTTGTTTTCGATTTATCGAATTTTTCTTTTTGTACCGGCGCTTCAACGGTTTTGCTTTCCGTTGGAGTTACTGTTTCTTTTTTTTCCGTTACGGGTTTGCCGGTTGGTACTTTTTGCGATGTTGCGATTCTTGCAACAATTGTATCGACTTCAACAGTTTCATTTTCTCCGGCGAGAATTTCAGCCAGAACGCCATCAACAGGCGAAGGTACTTCGGTATCCACTTTATCGGTACTGATTTCAAATAAAATTTCGTCTTTTTTTACTTTGTCGCCCACTTTCTTATGCCACTTGATGATTGTTCCTTCCATCACCGATTCACCCATTTTGGGCATTGGAATATCGACTAAATTTTCGCCTTCTTTCGCCGTTTCCTCTTCCTTTGTAGCTTCCGTAACAGATTCTTCCGCAGTTTCGCTTTCCGTATCCATGACTGCAACGACGGTATCAACCTCAACAGTTTCGTTTTCCCCGACCAAAATTTCGGTAAGCACTCCGTCGGCCGGAGCAGGAATTTCGGTATCGACTTTGTCTGTGCTTATTTCAAAAATAATTTCGTCCTTTTTAACTTTATCGCCAACTTTTTTATGCCACTTGATAATAGTTCCCTCGGTAATGCTTTCCCCCATTTTGGGCATTAAAATTTCTTTTCTCATAATTTCTCCCGTAATTGCTTAGTAAGCAAGTAATTCTTTAAGTTCGGTGTAAATTCTATTGCGCGTAGGCAACACATATTTTTCAAGATTTTCGTTAAACGGAATATGGGCATCGCGGGCACAAATTCTTAATACCGGTCCGTCCAAATATTCGAAAGATTTCTGCGCGATACGTGCGGCAATTTCCGCTCCGAATCCCGAAGTCAGTGTATCTTCGTGAATAACGGCAACCTTTCCGGTTTTCCGGATTGATTTGAATATTGTTTCTTCATCCAACGGAATAAGAGTTCTAATATCTACAATTTCAATCGAGTAACCTTCGCTTTCAAGTTCTTTAGCTGCAAAGTTAGTTTCATGAACCATTGCACCGTAAGTAACAACAGTTAAATCTTCTCCTTCCCTTACCACTTTTGCCTTTCCGAAAGGTAAGAGATAATCGGCATCCGGTTCGGGTGTAGCCGCATAACTTTGCCGGTATAAACCTTTATGTTCAAGAAACAAAACCGGGTCGTTCAGTCTCAATGCGGTTTTCAATAAACCTTTTGCATCCGCAGCGTTGGAAGGATAAACAATATAAATTCCAGGAATATGGGCAAAGAAACCTTCAATGTTTTGACTATGGTAAAGTCCGCCGTGTATAAAACCGCCAACCGCAACCCGGGTGACAACCGGAGCCGCCCAAGCATTATTGGAACGGTACCGGTATGTTGCAAGTTCGTTCCTCATTTGCATGAATGCCGGCCAAATATAATCGCCGAATTGAATTTCCACACACGGTTTTAATCCGGCTAGCGCCATACCGATAGCTACACCTTCAATACTGGCTTCGGCAAGAGGTGAATTAAAAACGCGCACGTTACCGAATTTTGTGGATAAACCTTTTGTAGCAGTGAAAACTCCGCCTTTTCCATCGGCAACATCTTCACCGAATACATAAATTTTTTCGTTCCTTTCCATTTCTTCGTGCAAAGCGTGATTGATTGCATCAACCATAACGGTTTTTTTGCCGGAGGGTTCGCTTTTTTCATATTCCAGTTTGTCTTTCAAACCGCTTTCGTCAAAAACAAATCGTACTGCCGATTCCGGTTCGGGTTCCCTTTGTTCCAACGCCCAGTCCGCCACTTTTTCCACTCTGTCGTGAATGTCGCTCTTTATTTTCTCAAGTTGCGCTTCGGTGAGGATTTTTTCTTTCAACAATACTTTTGAGAGTTTGTCGATCGGGTCTTTTTTCAAATCTTCTTCAAGCGATTCTTTCGGTCTGTATTTTTTTTGATCATCCGAAGACGAATGGGAAAACAATCGAACTACGTGTGCTTCAACCAGAACGGGACCTTTTCCGCTGAATGCGTAATCGTATGCTTTGCGTGCAACTTCTTTCATATTTAAATAATCCGTTCCGTCAACATTTAATCTTAACAAGTTTTCATATCCTTTCATCATTTCCACAACCGAGTGGTTTTTGCCTGCGGTTTGCTCTTCCACGGGAACTGAGATTGCCCATTTATTGTTTTGGATTACAAAGATAACCGGCAATTTTTCACGTGCCGCCCAGTTAGCGGCTTCGTGGAATTCACCTTGACTTGTAGTTCCTTCGCCTGCGCTAACGTACACCACACGGTTATCGTTTTCTTTTCTAAATGCCATTGCGGTTCCGACGGCTTGCAAAAATTGTGTGCCCGTTGGACTCGATTGCGATGGAATATTAAACTCTTTCGAGCCCCAATGATTCGGCATTTGTCTTCCCCCGTTTGCCGGATCGTCCGCCTTTCCAAGCATTTCCAGCATAATATTTTCGGGTGTTACGCCCAATGCAAGCAGTACGGCTTGATCGCGGTAGTACGGATATGCCCAATCGTGTTTGGGTTTTAATACTTCCCCGAATGCAACTTGTGTTGCTTCGTGACCTGCACCGGCAATAATAAAATGTGCTTTCCCTTGTTTTAACAAAGTGAGTACTTTGTGATCGATCGTGCGGGAAAGTATCATTGTTTTCAAGGCATTGATTAATTCTTCGTTCGAAAATCCCTTTAATTTATTTGCCGCTTTCGATTGTTTTCTTTTTGTTACTGTGTTATCTCTTGCCATTTTTAATTTCCTTTTGGTCTTGATTTTATTTTATGTTTGAACCATGTATTGTAATAAGTCAACCGTTTCAAAGTTATTGTATTTAAAATAATTTACAAATTGTGAACTTATTTTTTCTTTCACTTCTTGAATTTCAAATTCTATTCCGAGTTCGGCTTGCAATGAGGTAACTTCTTTATCTTTGATTCCGCAAGGAATTATTCCGCCGAACATTTTTAAATCGGTGTTTACATTAAATGCAAAGCCGTGCATTGTAATCCAATTTTTCACCTTAATACCGATAGCACAAATTTTTCTGTCTTCAATCCAAACTCCGGTATATTTTTCCTTCCGCGTGCATTCCAAACCGTATTCCCTGCAAACCCGGATGATAATCTCTTCCAGTGCGCGCAAGTATTTTCCGGTATCTTTTTGCCAGTTAGCCAGATTCAAAACCGGATACCCTACAATTTGTCCCGGTCCGTGATATGTAATATCACCGCCTCTGTCGATATCGAAAACCGAGATATTATTTTCTTTCAAAAATTCATCGCTGCCAATCAAATTTTTCCGGTTGGCGGTTTTACCCAAAGTATATGTATGCGGATGTTCCACCAGCAGCAAAATATCTTCTTTTGAATCCAGTTGTCTCTCCTCGAAAAGCTGCCGCTGTAGATGCCAGGCTTTCTCATACCGCATCGTACCCAAATCGCTTATCAATAATTTTCTATATGTGGATTGATTCGTCATAAGCATTTCCCGCCGCTTCCATAATCATTTCCGACAGGGTCGGATGAGCATGAACGGTTTTAACAATGGTTTCGTAATCTGCTTCAAGCTCCTTTGCAATTCCGAGTTCGGCAATTAACTCGGTTGCTTCGGCACCAATTATGTGGGCGCCGAGAAGCTCTCCGTACTTTTCATCGAAAATTAATTTTACAAATCCTTCACGGTCGCCTGCTGCAGTTGCTTTTCCACTTGCGGAATAAGGGAATTTCCCTACTTTAATTTTGTAACCTTGTTCCACAGCTTTTTCTTCTGTTAATCCAATGCTTGCAACTTGCGGGTGAGTGTAAGTGCAACCCGGAATCGAATTGTAATCGATTGCCGGAGGATTTAAGCCTTTGATATTTTCAACGCAATGAATTCCTTCCGCCGAAGCTACGTGTGCAAGTAAAGGCGGACCGGTAACATCGCCGATTGCATAAATATTTTTGATGTTAGTTTCGAATGTTTCTTTGTTAACTTTAATAAAACCGCGCTCCGTTTCCACACCAATATTTTCCAATCCGATGTTCTCAATATTTCCAACAACACCAATTGCGGAAAGAACAATATCTGATTGCAATTTTTGTTTACCTCCGGAGTTTTCAATTTCAACGGTTACTTTTTTTCCTTTTTTGCCAACCTTCAAAACTTTGGTGGAAGTGTGAATTTCAATTCCCCTTTTTTTGAAACTGTTTGCCAAAGCGACGGAAACTTCTTTATCTTCGAGCGGGACAATGTTATCCAGCATTTCAATAATTGTTACTTTGGTTCCAAGTACATTGTAGAAATAGGCAAACTCAACGCCGATTGCACCGGCGCCGATTATTATCATTTCTCCGGGCAATTGTGAAAGGGTCATTGCTTCTTTGCTGGTAATAATTTTTTCACGGTCGACCGGAATAATATCCAATTCACGCGGTCGACCGCCAGTGGAAATTATTAATTTATCAAATTCAATTTCCGCTACGCTGTTCCCGTCTTCATCCGAAACGATAACGCCGTTCTTTCCGGTAATTACACCGAAACCTTTGATAACATCAATTTTGTTTTTGCGCATTAGGTATTCTACGCCTTTCGTTACCCGCTTCGAGACGTTGCGGCTTCTTTTGATAATTTTATTGAAATCAAACGACAAACCTTCAACTTTCAGACCGAAATCGCCAGCGTGGTTTTTCATGGTATCGTAAAGTTCCGCACTCTTCAACAAAGCTTTGGTTGGAATGCAGCCCCAGTTAAGACAAATCCCGCCGAGATTTTCTTTTTCTATCAGAGCGGTTTTAAAACCGAGTTGCGCCGCACGAATAGCGGCAACATATCCACCGGGTCCGCCACCCAAAACAACAATATCGTATTTTTTATTCATACAAAAAGTCCATTTTTATGATAATTATTGCAAATATAGTTACAAATTCGATTAAATGAAAAAATAAGATTTTAATTTGCAAAAAGTGATACAAGTTTAGCTTTCCGTTAAACGGGATTAACCCAAAAACACAATAAGAAAAACACCGGTACTCATTATGAATGCACCGGCTAATCTGCTTTTTATATTTCCTTCGTTAAAAAAAATTTTACCGAGAACAACCGAAATCAGACCGGACAATCTTTTCAGGGCAATTACGTAAACAACATACGTCATGGAAATTGCAAACAAATGAAAAATAAACATCGATGCGGTAAACATGCTAATAATCAATAAATTTTTTATCCCTTTTTTATCCCCTTTCTTCAACATCAAATGATTTTTCTTGAAAATATTGATTAATGTAAAAGATGAAAATAAAAATATGTTCGCTAAAACAATATGCTGCATCACGGAAGAATTTTGAATTGCCACTTTATCGAAATTTGAAGAAAAGCTGAACAAAAAAGCCACAAGCAACATCAACCGCGTGCCTTTTTGAGTAAATATTGATTTGAACGGAGCCCAAAAATCGTGTTTGTTTTCCGAATGTAAAATATATGAACCGGCAACAACCAGTAAAACTCCGGCAACACCGTATTTGTTCGGGAATTCGCCAACTATTAACGGACTGGTAATCAAGAGGAAAACCGGAGTAAAGCTAAGCATCGGCATGACAACCGAAATATCGCCTTCTTTTATAGCTTTCATGTACAGAACAGTTGTTACAACATTTATCAGCCAAGTGCCGGTAAACCCAAGCACAAATTTCGTATTAATTTGAATATCGATAAAAAACAGAAAAGGGGAAAAAATTAATACGGGTATGAAATTGTTAGCCCAAGCAATAATAAAAGGGTTGTAATCCGCAGATGCTTTTTTGGCGAACACGCTTCTAAAAGCATCCGCCACTGGGTTTAATAAGGCAAACAGCAACCACATTGCAGTTAAACGTTATCCAGTAACATAAAACTTCTTGATTTGGTTTTGGAATTATTTTCCGGATTTTTATCAATATAATTGCAAATTTTTTGCAACGGACAAATTCCGCACGCCGGATTTTTGGGTTTGCATATTTCCCTTCCCAAACGGATTAAGTTTGTGTGAAACGAATGTGCAATTCCCTTAGGAAAATTTTCATTCAACAGAAAAAATGTTTTGTCCGGCGTAGAAGCCTTCACAATTCCGATTCTATTTACCGTACGGTGAACGTGAGTATCAACCGGGCATACATCCTTATCGAATGCAAAAAGCAAAACGCAACTTGCCGTTTTTACTCCCACGCCTTTGTATTCCGTTAATTTCTTAATTGCGGAAAGATTGTCCATGCCTTCAACAAATTTCAAATCGATGGAAGATTTTTCTTTATAAACGGAATCGATAAAATTCTTAATTGCCCTCGACTTTTGTTTACCCAAACCGGCAATTTTAATCAACCGCTCAATTTTTTGCACCGGCACTTTTAGCAGCATTTTCCAATCGGGATATTCTTTTTTAAGATTTTTATATGCTTCGTATGAATTGCCATCGTTTGTATTTTGGGAAAGAATTGTTGCAATCAACAAATCAACCGGATCGGGCAGTTGCCGGTTTCTGTAAGGTTTACCGAATTTTTTCAGAAGCAACGAGTTTACTTTCCGGATTAACTTATTTTTTTCTTTTACATTCATAAAAAATTCCAAGTCATAAAAAAAAGGAGCATTCGCTCCTTTTCGTTTAAATATTTTGTTAAAATTAAAATATTAAACCCAAATCAAAAAATTGCACATTTTCCAAGCGCCCGTAATCTGCATAGCCGTAATTAATGTAAACACCAAGATTATCGTTAAACCTGTAATTCAGACCGGCACCAAGAGTAAGACCCTGCACGGAATTATTTAAGAATAACGATTTATAACCGACGCGGAAAAATATCATTTCATTGTAAGCAAATTCGAGTCCGCTGTTTACGTACTCGGAATTATCATTGGGATGATTTGCATCCACCGCAGCTGTAATTCTGACATATCTTTCCCTCACCACATCCATCGCCAAACCGATTCTGAAAGTAAGCGGTAAATCGAAATCGTTCATTCTGTATTTTGCGGGAATGTTATTCGGTCCGGTATCCGGATTATCGTTAGGGTCATCGTTAAACAGAATATCGCGTCCGTCCAATTGCATTTTGGAACCGAAATTTGTAATTGCCGCTCCAATCATCAAATCGTTAAAAGGGGTTCTGTACAGCGTTCCCACGTCGATGGCAAACCCGGAAGCGCTGGTATTCCATATTGCTTCACGGATATACTTAAAGTTAAAACCAATCGAAAACCTGTCGGTAAGCTGGCGCGCATAACCGACACCGATTGCAAGTGAACTGGCATCCCAAACACGACCGTCGCCTTCGGGATTTTCGAAGGTTCTTACCTTTTCTTCCGGAACGCTGAAATTAGTAAGAGTACCGGAAATAGTTCCCAAACCTTCTATTTTCGTTGCCACACCTGCAAAATCGTAACTCATTTCCGCTAGCCAGTTGGCATGATTAAAAGTAACTTCGGAAGAGTTGGGACTGCTGGCAATACCGGCGGGATTCCAATACAACGAATAAATATCGGTTCCGAAACCGGCATAGGCACCGCCCATTGCAATTGCCCGCGCACCGGCTCCAATTTTCAAAAATTGTCCGGCGGTTGTTCCAACTTTCGATGTACTTCTGAATAATTGAGCTTCCGATGTTTGAAACAATCCGGATATTAAAATTATAACCGTCAAGTGAATAAATATTTTTTTCATAAAATTAATCCTCCGATAAATAAACAGAATCATACGGATTCCATTATTTTATTAGTGCAAATCTTCCTATTTTTTCTCCTACGCCGGGTGCATCCACGTGATAAATATAAACTCCGTATGCAACCCTCTGACCTTCAAACGATAATAAATCCCATGTTGCCATATTCGACATATCGTCCTTTTCGATTGTTTGTACAAGTTCGCCTGTAATCGTATAAATTCTGATTGTACACGTAGGCGGTAAGTTCCGGAATTGAATTACTTTATCTCCGCGTTTATCCGCAGAACGACCGGGTTCTTCGGCAATACTGTAAGCAACATAGGGATTCGGCACAACGTAAACATTATCGAGCTGCGGTTTTGCTTTCGCACCGCTGAATTTTACCGGTTTGGTTTCGAACGTATATTTGTCACCGGCTTTGAACGGTTTTTTCGTTCTAACGGTGTAAACGTCGCCCTCCTGAGGTAATTTCGGAGTAACGTTCGAATCGCTGGGCAATGAAAATTCTAGATAATACGAGCTTTCGGTGGGACCGGCGTTGGTTGCCCGCAAAATAATACCGTCGCCCCAATCCCATCTTCCATTGCCTTTTGTATCTTTCTGTTCGACAACGAAGAAGTTACCCGGGACGTCTTCTGTAATATTCCAAATTGTAAACGGGCAGTCCACACTGTCCGATAGTCCGGTAAGCGGAGCCCAAGCCCGGGTTCCGACGTTTGCCCATGACCCGTCGGCCAAAGTATCCAAATTGTTCCACCTTACTTCCCAATCGGCTCTGTAAAGCGTTTTGGGAGAACCCGGGTAATTTCCGTTCGGATCGTATTGAAGCGAATCGCGTACATTAACATCGGCTGTTGGCGCCCAACCGGAATTTTCTACATCGAGCGCAAGTTCGTCTTTCTGCACATATACTTTTAAGCCGTCGAATGCGGGATTACCATCTTCACTATTTACCAAATTACTTTCGTAAACGGGATAGTAACGGTATTTAACCGTGAATTTTTCACCTTCGGGAAGCGAGCCGGCGGAAGTTCCGCGTATTTTCCCGAAGCCTGGATTCACAAAATATTTTGCCGGATCGACCGGATTATTTCCGGCGTCTAATACTTCTACGCTTTCAACTTGAATGTTTTTATGACTCAAATCCACAAACACCGTATCTTTAGCCACAATCTCGTCAACAACGCCGGTAGAATCGAGAACGTTGTATTTTTCTTCTTCAATAAAATCAATGGAGTACAGTTTATCTTTAACTTCGAGGTCTTCCAATACCTCGATTGAAATTTCACCGGTCGAGTTAACCCAAGGAGCGGGTGTGGGATGACCGTTAATCCCCGCTTCGGCATTTTCCACTCCGGCGCCTAAAGGTCCCGGTGTAACTTGAACCGTATTGGGGTCGAAAGTCAGCTCACCCGTTATCGGGTCTCTTAAAATAACAGCTCTGTTTTCCGAAGGCGGTATCTCATCGGTGCCGCCATCGTAGGCAACAACAGCATAATAATAATTGATGCCGTTAGTAACGGTACTGTCAACAAATTTATGAACCAAACCGGTATTGTCTCCAACGTAATATTTCACAGCTCTACCGGCATATTCAACGGGATGATAACCTTGCAACGAATCAACCAAATCGAATTGAGCGAGCGGTTTTCCGAGGAAAGGATTCCCTCTTCCGTCGGTAATTGTAAATACATCGGAAAATGTATAATCGCGGCTTCTGTAAATTTTATAACCTTGGAAATCTTTTTTACCGCTAAGTGGGTCAACGGATTGTTCTGCGCGTGTATCCCAATACAACGTAACGCGTCCGTCTCCCGGCACCGCTCTTACAATCGGTTTTGCCGGCGGTTGTGCAAAGCGGTAATCGGCTTCCAAAATCCGCGTTGAGGTTTCCGCATTAAGTACCAAGTCATTTAAATCCGTACCGAAAAGAATACACATCGAAAATCTTTGGGTTTCGCCTATATCCAAACTAAGCGGACCCGTACCGAAATTGAATACGTTATCGCCCGGACTGCTAAGCAATTCTTGCGATGCATCTATAGTATCGGCGGACAGCCATTCCCACATCAAAGGATCGTTTCGGGGTACGTTAGGATCGGAATTTGTGTAAACCGCAGCGTGGAAACTGCTAAGACCAATTTGATCCGATTCGGATATATCGCGAAGACCGAAATTTGGTTCCGAACCCGCCCATTTGTATCCAGGCAATCTTTCAACCGAGAGGGGTTCACCTTCATCGTAGTCGCCGTTTCCATCGGTATCGAAATACCATGCTTGCGAAGGCACTCCGTCCCCTTCACCGAAATCGGGACCCGGATAGTTTGGAGATTCCGGACCGATGCCGTCGATGCCGACATCATCTTTATCCGGATTCCAATCCCCGTCTTCATCCCCTTCGAAACGCGGTTTTGGAGCCCCGAAGACTGCTGTATATTTTGCCACATCCGAAATTCCTTGTGTAAGCGGAATACTGACACCATCGATAAAATTACCTGCACTGTTAGCCGGGGTTTCGTCGGCTATACCGTCATCGTCGTTATCAAAATTGTCCGTAGCGTTCGACGGGGATTCGAGGAACTTCCAACCGAAATAACCGGTTTTTCTTCCTCCCATACCAACACCGTCGCCATCCCAAGAATAAACCATATTTCTGGAGCGTTGCGGGAAGTTTGTACCTTGCAAAGAGTTTCCGAACGGATCGATAAAACCGGCAAGGTCATCGCCATAATCTGCCGGACCGCCAACGTGCGGGTCGCCGTGCATTCCGAAATATGATTTTTCAATTTTCTTTTCACTTGCGTTGGTTATTTGATAAACCAGAAACATTATATCTTCTGCAAGAGGATTGTTGAATTGTATAATGCGAACTTCCATATCAAGTCCCAAACCTTTTTTACTTGTATCGCTTGGGAACGGAGTGTACGGAAATTCGGCATTCGTGTAATCGTCTACAACGTAAAAAACTTCTTCATCGGGAGCGGTTGCCTGGTCGCCCAAAAATGCGGGCCACAAATATTTTCCGGCTCCCGGCGAATACCAACGGTCGGGCCAAGAATCCGGTTTTCCGTCGCCGTCGTTATCACCTATATTCAATCTTGCAATTTCATTTTGATTGGGGTCAACATATCCGTCTTTCGGCAACCATCCCCATTTAAGTGTTCCATCGGGTGAATAATCGCCTTGGAAAGTACGGATAAACGAATCGTCGACAATATGCTGCACATTACCCGAATCGTCAATTACTTCGGCTGCTGCAAGCGGTCCAAATTCAAAACCGTAACCCAAACCGTTCCAAACCAAGTCGGCTATATTTCCCAATCTATTCGGTGCGCAAATCGAACCGTAATTAAATACTATTGTTGTTATTGCATTTCCGTTGATAATCGATTCCTTAATTAAACGGGGGTCACCGTTGGTTTTAAAGAATTTCGGAGCGTACATATCACCGAAAATTCTCATCGCATCTTCTTCGGAGAGGGTTTTGAGATTATAATTTCCGTATTCGTCCTTCTCCTGTGCGATTAGAATACCGCTTAAGAATAAAACCAAAATCAAGAATATTATTTTAAACTTCATTGTTTTAATTCCTCACAATTTTTCAATATTATAAACTTAGGGAAAAACCTACTCTTATTTCTCTCGGTCTACTCACTCTTTCAGGCCGTTTCGAATAGTAGCCGTCTATCTCTTCAATGCCGAACAATCCCGGATCACCTCTTTCTATTCTTTTTCTTATGTCGGTAAATTGAAAACTGTTTGCAGTTTCTTCAACCGCCGAGAGCGCCCTTCCGCTGCTCGGGTAAATAACAAGTTCGTTTTGTGTATCGAATAAGTTTTCAATTTGAACAAAAAGTGAATATTTGACGTTGCCGTAAGTAAAGAATTTTTCGAATTTCAAGTCAACATTCCACTGTACCGGTTTTCTGTCGGAGTTTTGTTCGTACGTAATTATATTCGGGATGGTTGAAGGTAAAATCGGCGTGTAAGGAGTTCCGGTTTGAAAATTGCCGATAATTCCCAAAGCCCAATTATCTTGATCGTACAATCCCATACTTAAATTAATAATATGCTGTCTGTCAAAAGCCAACGGCACAAGATAAGTTTCCGATTGTTTGCCGGAAACTTCGCTGAAAAATAATTCATCTGAGGGATAAGTTCTGTTCCCTTCGGCAATCTGGAAAGTGTAATCCAGATTTGCATAGAACATTCCGTCTCTTGAGCGTCTTTGTGTGAAGGAAAGCGTTATTCCCCTTACGTTCGAATAAGCCAAATTAGTTAATACTCTGAACGACCTTCCCGTTTTGGTATAAACCGTTTGGGTATAAATGTAATCGCGAACGTCTTTGTAAAAACCGGTCAAATCGAATTTGAAATTATCGGTCAATTGTTGTTGGAGACCAATTTCATATTGAACCGATTTTTGCAGATTTACATCTGGATTTCCGAATGTGGGACTTGTACCTACATTGGTAACGTAATATTCCGGATTTCTATACAAACTTGCCAAAGAGCCGTTTTGATAGAAATGCCCGTAAGAAAATCTAATTACACCTCTGTCGGTAATGGGGTACGAAATACTGATACGGGGTGAAAGTTGTTGTTTGATTTTAGCCTTAACCAAATTCTTTTGCAGAAATCCGAATTTGGATTCAAGCAATTCATCCGAAAGTCTGGGATTCCAAAACGCTTTCGGGTCGAAATATTCGTATCGCAATCCGACGTTGAGTATTAAAGTTTTTGCCAACTCTATTTTATCTTGAACGTAAACAGCTCCGTCAACCGGATATTTTGTGTACTCGGTAATTAAAGCAGGTGAGGTCGGCTTTCTTCTAATAATGGTTAAAGTCGAATCGTATAACAAATCATCATTGGTCAAATTCCCGAAACTACCGTCGGGATTGAGCTTGCCAATTTCCACGCTGTAACTTTGTGCAAAAATTTCGTGGAAGCGAGCTTCGAACCCGGCTTTTACTTCATGATTGCCAAACAACTGCGCAACCATATCGCCTTTAACCGTGAATGTTTTGGTTTTTCTGAAAAACCTTCTGTTGTCCGTTCCACCGGAAAGAAATCCCGTAGTGCTTACACCACGTCTGTAAAGCCTTGGTAAATACCCCGGATTGTTAACATCTTTGTACAAGTACGCTTTAACTTGATTATAGCCGTAAGATGCTTTTAGAGTGTAAAACATTTTATCGTTAATGGTATGTGTAAGGTCCAAAGTTTGAATCAATCCGTCCGAATACCAAGTCCGTCTTCCGTCGGGATTAAATTTGTAACTTCTGATATAATTTTGCCATTGACCTTTGTTATAAACAGCTTCGTAACGGATTTTAAACAAACTGCTTAAATTGTAACTTATATTTCCTTGAACATTCCAGCTTGTTGAAGGGTTCATCGGTACAATTTTGCCGTCACCGGTGGGAAGTCCGTTACTGTTCGGATCGTACGGATTGAAAAAGTAAGGATCGGTAGGTGAACCTTTCCGTTCATCGCCACTGCTGAAAGCTTCGGGACTTAAATAAGAATCGGTCGGTCTGTAAAGCCTAACTCCGTACAAAGAACCTTTAAAATTTTCGTAAACGGAAGAGACGAAAAGTTTCATTTTTTTATTGGTGAACGGAACCGGACCGCCGAATGTAAGTTCGGAACGTCCTCTGTTTAAGATATCGATGTCGTCAATATTGTCGAACAGATCGGTTCTGTTTGTAAAATAGTCGCCCATATAACCACGCAGGCTGAACGAATATTTATCACCGCCTTCTTTGGTTACATAATTAACTACACCGCTCAAAGCATTTCCGTATTCGGCTGCAAAAGTTCCGCTTGAAACCGAAACTTCCTGGACGGCATTCGTTGCCAAACCAATCGACCTTCTGTTACCGTAAGGATCGTTCAATGAAACACCGTTAAGAGTAAATGAAATTTCATTACCGTAACCGCCGCGTATGTGAATATCGCCACCATCGTCCACAGTAACACCTGCTTGCAATTTGATCACATCCGAAATTTGATCTACCGGTAATTCATCGATGGTTTCGGAAGTAATTGCAACGGTAGGGTTCGTTAAATCCTGGCGTATTAACGGATTACGTTCCCCTTCAACAATTACCGCAGCCATTTCAACCGAACCCGGGTGAAGTTTGAATTCCAACCGTGTGGTAAAATCGACGTTCACCCGTACATTTTTAATTGTTTGTTTTTGGTAACCGACCACCGAAGCGGTGACCGAATATACACCGGGCGGCACATTTAAAATTATAAAGTTTCCTTCCAAATCGGTTGCCGCACCGAACGATGTTCCTTCTACAAATACATTTGCAAAAGGAAGTGGCTCACCGGTTTCGGCATCGATTACCGTACCGGCTATTTTTCCGGTACTGCCGGCATAAACCATTGTGCTGAACAAAAGTAGATTAAATAAGAAAATTAGTTTGTAATGAAGCTTCATTATTTGTTACCTCAATAATTATAGTTGTGGAAAGCTAATAACATCTTGTGGTTCTGTCTATTATGTTGCCAGTAAAAATAGTAGGCTAAATTAACTAAATCAACTGAAAATGAAAAAATAATCGCAGTTATTTATCCTATTTTACCGTTCTGTTTTTCAAACGCAAATCTTTTTGTGCTACAAGACAATTTTGAATTAAAATTCATTAAATTTACGGAAAAAATTTCACGGAGGATATTTTGGCAACTTTGATGGTAAGCGTATCGGGAATAAGAGGGATTGTGGGAGACGGATTGGATCCTCACACTATTGTTAAATATACATCGGCATATGCCGATTTTTGCGGTGAGGGCGATATTGTAATCGGTTCGGACGGCAGAATTTCCGGCAAAATGGTGAAGGAAATAATAGTCGGAACACTATTGGCCAAAGGGAACAACGTAATCGATATAGGTATTTGTCCCACTCCAACCGTTTTATATAATGTAAATAAATTGAAAGCAGCCGGCGGAATTTCCATTTCGGCAAGCCACAACCCGAACGAATGGAACGCACTCAAGTTGTTGAACAACCTTGGTGAATTTATGACGCCCGAACAAAACAGGGAAATGCTTGGCAAATTGGAATCGAGCAATAAAAATTATAAAGCATGGAACGGACTCGGTTCAACGGAATTTTATTCGGAAGGATTGAAAAATCATTTGGAAGACGTGTTGAACTTACCGGTAATCGATGTGAATGCGATTAGGGACAGAAAATTCAAGGTATTACTGGATTGTGTAAACGGCGCTGGCAGCTACGTTATGCCGGAATTACTCGAACGGCTCGGTTGCGAAGTGATAAAAATTAATTGCGAGAAGACGGGAATATTTCCACGCTTACCCGAACCCGTTCCGGAAAATTTAACGGAAACAATGGAAGCTGTAAAAACACACAAAGCCGATTTGGGAATTGTTGTTGATCCCGATGTTGACCGCTTGGTGCTAATTACCGACGAAGGGAAACCGTTCAGCGAAGAAAACACAATTGTTCAGGCGGTAAGATTTGTATTGGGTAAACAAAAAGGGAATGTTGTTGTTAACATGTCCACCACCCGCGGCGTTGAAGACGTTGCCTCTGAAGCCGGATGCAAAGTGTTCCGTTCGCCGGTTGGCGAAGCAAATGTTGTAAAAAAGATGAAAGAGGTCGATGCCGTAATCGGTGGTGAAGGTAGCGGAGGAGTCATTTACCCGGCTCTGCATTACGGTCGCGATGCTTTGGTTGGAACCGTAATAATTCTGCAGCATTTGGTTGAGTTTGGCGGAACTATCACGAAATTAAAAAACGCCCTGCCCTCGTATGAAATCGTCAAGAAGAAAATCAATATTTCCGGAATCGATCCGGACGAAGTAATAGACAAATTAAAAGAGAAATACCGCAACGCTAAAGTTAACACCGATGACGGATTACGCGTTGATTTTGAAGACCATTGGGTACACTTCCGTAAGTCAAATACCGAGCCCATTATCCGTTGCATCGCCGAAGCAAAAACCAAAGAGGAAGCGGAAAAATATATTGAGAAATATTTTACCGAAGTAAAAGCTCTAATCGAAGGGTGATTATCCGGTTATTTACTTTGCTAAAATGTTGAAGCCGGTGATCAATTCAAATTTACATTAATACTTTATAGCTTTAGTTATAATATTTAGAATTTAATGGTTATAAAAATTACCGTTTATCAAAACATTTGCCTTCGCTTCTTGAAATAATTGAACAGCGCTTTATCGAACGAAGCGGTTGTTTCTATCAAATTATAGTCGATACCGTTACGCAAACATTCACTTTTAATTGTATGAAGAAAATTTTGCATCGTGTCGGCGTACGCTTTTTGAATATGGAACGGTTGTGTTGTCAGCTCCTCGTTGGTTTCCTTGTCGATAAACACGGCATCCTTGCCGAATGCAAAATTAATTTCAACCGGATCCAATATTTGGAAAACAATAATTTCGTTTTTCTTATAATGGAATTTTTTCAATGCGGTTAAAACCTTGTTCACATCGTCGAAGAAGTCGGAAAAAATAATTATCAATCCCCTTTTCTTCACGCTCTCGGTAATTTTATTAAGATTTTCCGCCGTATTGGTCTTACCGCCGGGATTGACCGATGCCAATTCGGTTAATAATTTCCTAAGATAAATGCGACTTGCTTTAGGGGGAATGTAACTTTTAATGCCCTCCGCAAACAGCGTTAATCCCACGGCATCGTGCTGGTTAATCATCAAATAAATCATACTGGCGGCAAGTGTTGCGGCATATTCGAATTTTGTGATTTCAGCCGTGTGCTTGAAATCCATCGAACCGCTTACATCAACAATAACGTGAGCAATCAAATTTGTTTCATCTTCAAATTGCTTTACGAAATATTTTTCACTTTTAGCGTAAACTTTCCAATCCAAGTTTTTAACCGGGTCGCCTTGCATGTACGGGCGGTGCTCGCTGAACTCAACACTGAAACCGTGGTACGGACTTTTATGCAGACCTACCATGAATCCTTCCACAACAGATTTTGCGCGCAGTTCAAGCGACTTTAGCTTAAATACGATTGAGGGATCGAGGAAAGTCCGGTAATCTTTTGTATTAAGAGGCATTACTTGGAATTCTTAAGTTTTTCCATCAAAATTTCCTCGGGTGATTTTCCCAAGTTTGCCAACTCGATTTTTGCATCGTCGGCAAGTTCTCCGTCCGGAAAATTTTCGAGATACAAATTATAAGTTTTTTTCGCCGCTTCCAGATCGCCCAGCTCATTTGCTTCTATGAAGCCCGCCATAAACAATGCACTCGGTGCAACTTTTGCCTTGGGATATTTCTCAAAAATTTTTTTATAGTAATTCACCGCTTCCTTTAACGATTCTTTTTCATCTATATTTTTCAGTACTTTTCCTTGGTACAACTTTGCCAGTTCGAACATTGCATCGGCGGCATGCTCTCCATCCGGGAATTTATCCAATAACGATTTGAATGACGCAGCGGCTTCGGAATATTTTTTTTGTTTAATCAATTCTTTCCCTTCTTTCCACAAACCGGCTTCATTTTTGCCGCTGCAACCGGCTAACATGAAAACCAAGACGAACGAAAGTATAATTTTTACAGAATTTTTCATTTTAACCCTACCGAATTTTTTTCGCATTCATTAATATACAACCAAATTTATATTTTTATAAAACAAAATCCGGTTATACAACAATAAAAGTGATACGGGAAATTGCTATTTTTACAAACGCTTCATTCAAATAGTTTCGGAAAATGCTATGAAAGTAGGACTTGTCCAATATTCACCGGAATGGGAAAATGTTAGGGGAAACATTGCAAAGCTGGAAAATTTATTAACTAAAAACGGCGACGACTTATTAATTTTTCCGGAGATGACGCTAACCGGATTTACAATGCATCCGGGACAATTTGCCGAAGAGATTGACGGCGAAGGTTTTATTTATTTCATAAAAAAATCCGCCGCATTAAAAAAACATATCTTTGCGGGAATAATAGAAAAGGACGACGGCAAATTTTTCAATTCGTTGATCCACTTTGACGATAAAGGATTGATTACCGCGCGGTACAGAAAAATACATCTGTTTTCAATGTCGGGTGAAAACAAATTTTATTCGGCAGGCGCTGATGCGGTGGTTACAAAAACCGGCAAAACGAAAATAGGGCTTTCCATTTGCTACGATTTGCGGTTTCCCGAACTTTACAGGTTTTATGCAAAAGAAAAAACGGAAGTAATTGTCGATATTGCAAATTGGCCTGTACAACGGATTGAACATTGGAAACACCTTCTGAAAGCGCGGGCAATAGAAAACCAGTGTTTTATGATTGGTGTCAACAGGACCGGTACCGATCCGTTCAATAAATATAACGGTTGCAGCGCGGTTTACGATCCGCTGGGAAATGAAATTTTATTAGCCGGCGATGATGAAAAAATTTTTTCCGTTGAACTTGATTTGGAAACGGTTACGAAGGTAAGAACCGAATTACCGTTTTTGAACGATATTAAAATGATTTAACATTGAATTATTTTCATTCAATTCCGAATAATTTTTTAAACTCATCGTTATCCATATTTTTGATGATGTCGTCTTCCTCTTGTTCGGCAACGTTATCTTCGTTTTCCATAACTCTTTTTGCAAAATCTTCACATTTCATTCTTCCGCAGGCGTTAACTTTGGCATATTCGTAAACACTTGCATCGGAGCTAATTACGGTTATTAATTTCGGGTTTTTGTGCCGGTCGATTTCCTCTTTAATCAAAATGTCCGCCGGGCGGTTTTCGGAATAAATGATTTTCAAATTTGCTGTACGTATCGCATCTTTCGGGTAACCGTCGAAATGCAAACTGACCGAAACTTTTTTGCGGGAGAAATATCGGTCGAGCATAAAAGCAAGCTTTTCCCGTGCACGTTGACCGTCTTGTTTTTGCAAAGCAAACAGCTCTTTGATTTTCCCGATCAAATTGTTTCCATCGATGATGTAATGCTGCATAGCTTATCTTCCCGTGTACAATCCTTTGGTTTTTGTAACCTTAATATCTCTCAGTTCCGGAGCTTTCATACGGATTTCGAACCGGTAACCGCGGTATCGGCCGAGCGGCCGCCAAGTAAAATTCATTTCCCAGCAATGCAAATCGCGGTAAATCGTTACTTGCGGTGCGGCAATTTCCTCTTTTTGAAAATCATAATTTCCACTGACCGTAAACTTCCAGTTTTTTGTAAGATTAAATCCCAAATTCACTCCCAAATTTGAATTAATTCTTGCCGCATCGGGTGTGGTTTTAAACAAATTAAAATTATAAGTTAAACTTAAATTCCATGGAATGGAAAAATCGGCTTCCGGTTCATCGTAAACCGAAATGTAATCGGATTTTTTAAAAGCAGTAAACTCTCCGGGTGTTTGTTTTTTCCCTGTTCTTTTCTCACCGGAAATTTTATCGCCCGAAATTGAAGCCGAAACTGAAAGGCTTAAATTCGTCAACCGGAATAACCCTTTGCCAACGTTAGCCAAATAGGTGTTTGTTTTTTTACCGTTTTTGTAATCATAAAAAGTATAAGATGAAGAACCATTAAAACTTAAAAATTTACCAATTTGAGTTCTGTAACTTAATCTTAAATCGGAAAGCTTCAGACTGTCGGCAGCAAAATTATATCCCGAAGCGATGTCCAAATTCAGCAAAGTAATTTTCTTCGCTTGAGATGTGGTGTCCGTGGGATCTTTTGTGGTTTTGATTTCGAAAATGTTACCGATTGAAAAGCTGATTTGCTGGCGTTCACCGGCGTTTACACCTCCGAAAATTTCTTTTGCGTACGGGTCGTATCTTTCCACAGAACCGTTTGCGCGTTTTAATTCTTTGTAATATCCCCATGCACCCGAGGAAAAATCGGGTCGGTAGTTATAGGAAATTCGCGGTGATAGAGTATGCCGGAACGCTTGAACCCCAAACATACCCGGTTGGAAAATTCCGTACAATTTTGTGGATGCACCAACTGAAAAATCGAAAGTCCGTATTATGCCTATTTTTTTTATATCGTGCACGATTACCGTATCTTCACCGGTAAGTTGATTTACTTCGTAAAGTCTGGGTGGTGCACCCGGTGAATTCTGCTGGATAACAACCGCATCTTTCTCTATTTGTTTATTATACCACTTTTCCTGGTAACTAAATTTCGGTGAAATACTGAAATATCCTATTTTGGGCGAAGCGCTTACTGCAAAATTATGTTGAATACCACCTCTTATTTCCAAATTCCCGTTTTGTTTCTTTCTAATGTTTTTAAATTTTCCCGTGTAATTGTAACCGATATATTCGTACCATTTCATATCTTTTGATTGCACGCCGTTTTCCCTGAACGGGTATGATAAAATTTTATTAAAAGTGATTTCCGGTAGAGTTTCCGTTATATTACCGCTTTCCAAATTTTGTATTCTTGAATAATTTATAGTTAAACTGTTTCCGGATTCATCCCACCTTTTGCTGAATGTAGCATTTGAGATAATATCTTTCCTTAACAAGTCGTTTAACGAAACACTGTTGTTTGCAATATAGCTTGACGATTGAAATTGTAAATTTACATCCAAACGGGTAGTGGGCGTAAAAGTTTGATTGTGGAAGAGTGAAATATTCCAATCGAGCGATTCTTTTCTATCGGGATCACCTTCTTCCCCAACAATAATTTTGGAAAATCCACCGTTAATATTTCCGTTGAATTCATAACGCTTTGCATAACGGAAACGGGAACGTAATCCGTATCCGCCTTTCAAATAATAATCGCCCGTTAAGGTAAAATCCATATAATCGCTTATCGCAAAAAAGTAACCGAAATTTCTGAAATATTGCCCGCGTGCCGGATCGGCGCCGTAACGCGGAATAATAATACCCGATCTTCGCCCCGTTTCATTGGGGAAAACCGCAAACGGCAAAGGAACCGGCAGCGGAACTCCGCCGATGTACATAAAAATCCATTTGGCAATTATTTTATCTTTTTGTATTACCTTCATTTCTTTTGCTTTGAAATAAGTATGAGGCGGTTCTGCATCGCATGTGGTATAAATTCCGTTCTTTATGAAATAAGTATTTTTGTCCACTTTTTTAACAGCTTCACCTTTGTATTTTGCGGTTTCCTGCTCCTGCTTGGCTTGGGAAATGAACCCCCGTTGAGTTTTGTAATTGTAACTTAACTTCACACCCTCATATTTTTCCGAACCTTCAATCATCACGGGAGTTTCAACAATCCGGGTTCCGGCAGTGTCAACTTCTTTTTTTATTCCTTCGGCATGTAAAGTATTTTTATCGAAATCAACTGTAATTTTCCCGCTTTTCAAATCTGTGTTTTTATATTTGATTTCCCCCGAACCGAAAATAAACATTCTTTTGGATTTTAAGTCGAAAATGAGCGAATCGGCTGCATTACTGAAAATTACAGCATCGATATCATACTTGCCTTTTTTTGTTGTATCGGCTGGGATTACGTGGCTTGGCTTAACCTTCTTTGACACCGTGTCCGTTTGAGCATTCAAAGGTTTAATAACAAATAATAATAATATAATTAATAAAACTTTTAATTCTTTCATACAACAACAAATCGAATTTAGTACTTGTAAAACACGAGTGCAGCTGCGCCTTTCACTCCGGCTTCATTTTTCAACTTCGAATGTTTAACGTTGATTCTGCCCTTCAACGGGGTTAATACCCTTTCCAAAATCGTATCTTCCACGGAATCGAATAGCAACTTTCCAAAGCCGGCAACTCCCCCGCCAATGATGACCGTGGGAATATCCAAAACATTAATTGCGGAAACCAATCCGCAGCCAAGATAGAAACCCAATTCCTTGATTTTATTTATTGCATATCCGTCATTCAGTAAAGCAGCCTCGTGAATTGTTTTGGGTGTGAGGTTCGAAAAATCGTTATCGATAATTTTCCAGATAACGGAATCTTTTTCTTGCTTCAATTCTTCCTTAACATCTTCAATAATATAATTGTTGCCCAAATAAGCTTCCACACATCCTTTGGAGCCGCATTTACATTGCTTGCCGTTATAATCAATTGAAATATGGCCTATTTCACCGGCACCGCCTCCATCGCCCCGGAAAAGTTTCCGTTTTAAAATTACACCGCCGCCTACACCGGTACCCAGCGTAATCATTATGAAACTGTCGAATTTATCACCGTGTCCGAATATCAATTCACCGATTGCCGCTGTGTTTGCGTCGTTTTCCACAAAGACTTTTTTCTCCAGCTGGTTTTGCAAAATTTTTCCGAGATGCACTCTTCCCCAACCCGGAAAGTTCGGCGGATATTCCACGGTTCCTTTTTTCAAAGAAATTGTGCCCGGTGCACCGATTCCTATCCCTTCGATTTTTTTTCTGTTTCCTTTTAAAACCGTTTGTACACCTTTCTTAATTTCCTTGATTACTCCTTTAGGTCCTTTTTCCGCATTTGTGGGCAACGTGAGTTTTTTCAAAATTTTTCCTTCGGAGTTTACCAGTCCGAATTTAATCGACGTTCCACCCAAATCCACACCGATTACGTATTTCATTTATTCAACCTTTTATTTGTAAGTGTAATCTACTATCGTTAATTCGCCGGGATAAGTTATATTTCCAACCGGGGTATCGAGTACGGGTCTGGCAACAAGTTTGATATGCGAAGTTGCACCTTTACCGCCGCCAAGTTTTAAGGCAAGATTAACAAGGCTTTCCAAATTAGAATTGGAAAAGAATTCCATAAGATTCATCCCGATGTTCAGTGGAATTACGGAAGTTTTATTTCCACCGGGGACAATTACGGGACTTGAAATATTTCCCGAGATTGTTTCCTTGTCGTCAATAAATAATTTCCATGGGAACGAGACAATTTTAATATCGGTGGAAGTGGTACCGATGGATTCCGCATTGGGATTTTTTGCCAGAACATTCAATGTAAAACTTACGGGCAAATTTCCTTGCGCCACTTGCGAAGTTAATTTCACCAAATCGAGCGGATTAAAATCCGACAGTTGGGATTTCCCGTTTACCGCTATTCCGCTGATTTTAAAATTGTTAACGGAATCGAGTTTGAATTTAAGTTTGGACAAATTCATAATTGATTTGTACATTCCGCAACCGCCAAATATTAAGGCGGTCAACAAAAGGGATACAATAATTTTCCTTTTCATATTTGTGAATCCTTAATTTTTTGAATTATAATATCGGCAATTTTAAGTGCTCTCAGACCGTCTTTCCCGCTAACAACCGGTTCCAAATCGTCCAGAACAGTGTTAATAAACAGTTCAAGTTCGTATTTGAGAGCGTTAACTTCTTTCTGTTCGGGTTGTTCATACACCACCGCCTTTTTCTTCTCTCCCACTCCAATTACACCAAATGAGAGAAAATGCTCAACGTTAATATCATCCGGGGAAATTAATCTGTACACTTCCGATACTCCGGTAATAAAATCCAATGCAAAATAAGTGTTCCTTTGAAACATTCGCATCTTTCTCATTTTCTTTTGTGAAATACGGCTGGCCGTTACGTTTGCCACTGCTCCGTTTTCAAATTCAATTCTTGCATTTGCAATATCGATATTGTCGGAAACAACGGCAACGCCCGAAGCACGGATATCTTTTACTTTACTTTTAATTAAACTTAAAATAATATCTATGTCGTGAATCATTAAATCCAATACAACGGCAACATCGGTTCCGCGCGGATTGAATTGAGCAAGTCTGTCGGTTTGAATGAACATCGGATTCAAATGATATTTCTCGAGTGAAAGCAAAGCGGGATTGAAACGTTCCACATGTCCGACTTGCAATTTCAAATTTTTCTCTTCTGCAATTCTAACCAGCTCCCCGGCTTCATCAATCCGGGTGGTTATCGGTTTTTCTATAAAAACATGCTTCCCGGCTTCAAGGGCTTTTTTGGCAATCTCGTAATGCGAACTTGTTGTAGTAACTACCGATACCGCTTCGGCATTATCGAGTAAATCATCAAGAGAATTAAAAACCGGCACTTCAAATTCAGCTCCCACACTTCTGGCGGTTTCACTGTTCTTATCGTACACTCCTATTAAATCGCTTCTTAAAATACTTTTGAAGAATTTGGTATGAAGCTTTCCCAAATGTCCGGTTCCTATTACCCCGATTTTCAATTTTCTCATTTACACCGCCTGAAATTTAATGCGCCATTTTTTAGGAGCTTATTTTAAAATAATTAAATATATCTTTCAGGAAACTTACCAAAATTTATTGTTTTTAGCATTCCGTAAGCGTAAATTAACATACGGGGGCTACCCGGAAAATTTTGATTGGGAATTGAAGTGCTTGCTTTTAGCCCTCGGGTTTTACACTAATATTAACCGGTTGTTAAAATAATATCGCCTCCGGTTGTTTTTGCGATGAGAGGATTGCCGGATTTGCCCACCGTAGCTCTAAATGAAAATCTTGAATTTTGCACATTTTTTAAATTTTCCAAACCTACCCGGATTTCTCCACCGATGGTTTTAAAATTTATATCGGCAGAAAAATTACCGGGAACTGAAATTTTAATATCTCCTCCGCTCGTGTAGAGTTCAATTCCTTTGTTTTCGCCAACGTAATCCACCGAAATATCGCCGCCCGCAGTGCTTGAATTTATTTTCCCCGTTACATCTTTCAATCCGATATCGCCACCTGAGGTTTTAGCAATTATATCGCCCCGTACCGATGTACAATTAATATCACCGCCGGCCGTTTTTAAGGATACTTCACCTTCTATATCATTTATCCGGATATCTCCCCCCGAAGTTTTTGCATTTACCGTGCCACGAACGGTTTCGATTTCAATATCGCCGCCGGCTGTCGCAATTTGCAAATCAAAATTTTTGGGGATCAAAACTTCATAACGCAATTCAACAGAAGAAAACCAACCGAACAATGATTTGACGTGTTTTTCCCCGGTAACCTTCACGTAGTCAGTATCGTTTTCAAAAGAAAATGTAAAGTTCTTTTTTGCTTCGGAGTTACCGGTTATTTTAACTTTTACCTTATTTTCCTCCCAAGAATTGACGGTTACATCACCGCCTTCGGTTTCAAGAAGAAATTTCCCCCCTTCCGTTACATTAAATTCTTTTTGTTTAATTAATCCCAATACGCCGGCTGCAGTGTTTTGCGGAATCATAAATCCGCAGAGTGACAAAACAATAAAAACCGTTAATGCACTTAATGTGCGATTTACATCCCTCATTTTACCTCCTTTATTGTTACAAGAATTTAGACTTATCAAAACGGAGAAAGTTGCATTGAAAAAATTATGACAATTATTCAAAAGAAAATGTTAATTTTATAAAAAAATTTTTCAGGAAAAATGAATTATTTGTTGGTTGGAATCGGCGCCGGAATAGGCGGTTCGTTAAGGTATTGGTTATCTGCCGTTGTTTACAAGATTCTCCCTACCTATTTTCCGTTCGGAACTTTAGCCGTAAACGTTATAGGCAGTTTTATTCTAGGAATTTTAATTTTCGGCTTGGACGAAAAGGAATTATTAAGTCCGACCCTCAAACTTCTTCTTGCCATCGGATTTTGCGGTGGATTTACAACCTTTTCAACATTCTCTTTTGAAACAATCAACTTATTAAGGGATTCGGAATTTTTATTTGCCGGATTAAATATTATTTTAAATGTTGTTCTTACGATGATTGGTGTTTATTTAGCATATTTGATGGTAAAATAAAACTATGGGAATAAAAGGCGAAGCAAAATTATTAAGAATATTTCTCGGTGAAACCGACAAAATCGGTTCCGTGAATGTTTATGAAAAAATCGTAATGGAAGCCCGGCAACAAAATCTTGCCGGCGCCACGGTTTACCGCGGTATAATGGGCTACGGAAGAAACAGCCGTATTCATACCACCAAATTTTTACGCCTTTCGGAAGATTTGCCGCTTGTCATCGAAATTGTTGACGAAGCGGAAAAAATCGAAAATTTCATTCCTACAATCGAAGAAATTTTGGACAAGGCAAATTCCGGCGCACTGGTGACTGTGGAAAAAGCCGAAATAATTAAATACTCTACTTCGAGAAAATAAATGGGAATTTACCGGAAGAAAATATCCGTTTTGCTAACCATATTTGTTTTTTTTTCAGGAACCCTTACCGCTCAAACCGGCTACGGTTTCGATGCTTTTATTGAGGATGCCGGAAATATTATTGCCAAGCCGTTCAATTGGGATTCTCAAGATTTACTGACTTTTGGCGGCGTTGTTGCAGCAACAACCGTTTCCATATTTGCCGACCGTTCTATAAAAAACTTTGCCAATGAAAACGGGCAATATAAAGATTCTTTTCCGTTCAAGCTCGGTAAGTTTTACGGTGAAGTTTACCCCGCAGCCATTTTAACCGGGGGAAGTTATTTGGGCGGTTTATTATTTAAAAGTAACAAACTAAAAAAAATAGGATTTGAACTGTTTGAAACTTTATTTTTTGCAGGTACCGTTACAACCGTGTTAAAATATTCCTTTGGCAGGGAACGGCCAACAGTTGCGAACGATCCGTACAACTTTGCACCTTTTTCATTCAAGGGTTTCGATTTCCGTTCGTTCAGTTCTGGCCACGCCGCCGTTGCGTTTTCACTTTCAACAGTGTTAGCTGAAAATGTAAACAACAACTATTTGAAAGTGCTGATTTACATTCCCGCAATTCTTACGGCAACATCGAGGGTTTATCAAAATTATCACTGGACGTCCGATGTAATTGCCGGAAGTGCCATTGGTTACTTTATTGGTAAGTTCGTTACTTCTTTACATTCAGGTGGTAAGAATAGACAAGTGTCTATGTTTATCTCACCGGAAGGGATAATTTTTTCCTACCGTTTTTAAGAATTAAATTTTCAGCATCCGTTGTTTATTGTGTCTTGAGATTCCCGCTTTCGCAGTAATGACTATGGTCGTAAACCGGTTGATTTTAGATCCCGAATCAAGTTCGGGATGAAGGCACGAAGCAGGATGACATTGCAAACAACCCGTCATGCTGAACTTGTTTCAGCATCTGATTATGCTTTTTATTGACCTGGTGGCGAGGTCCACACCTCGCCATACTCTTCTAATTTTTATATAAATAAATGCAACATCGTCGAGGAATGGTCATAGACGGCAATTATAATCCGTTCCTTTCAGATCCCGAATCAAGTTCGGGATGACGGTACGAACCGGAATGACATTGCAAACAACCCGTCATGCTGAACTTGTTTCAGCATCTGATTATGCTTTTTAGTGTCCTGGTGGCGAGGTCCATACCTAGCCATACTCTTTTAATTTTTATATAAATAAATGCAACATCGTCGAGGAATGGTCATAGACGGCAATTATAATCCGTTCCTTTCAGATCCCGAATCAAGTTCGGGATGACAGTACGAAGCAGGATGACATTGCAAACAACCCGGCATGCTGAACTTGTTTCAGCATCTATTGTTTCTTTTCAGATTCGTGCATTCGTGGCAAAATAGAAAAGCCCGGAATTCCCTACACTCCGGGCTCTATAATTTATAAACGTAATTACCTGCTACTTCATCAAAATCATTTTCTTTACTGCGCTGTATTTCCTCGAAGTTAATTTGTAAAAATATATCCCGCTCGGAAGTTCACCC
>Ga0256841_1000745_pt1 | contig 31546 bp, 30 predicted proteins | sample 356308metaG_FD_185971 | JGI IMG/M metagenome (GOLD analysis project Ga0256841, IMG submission 185971) | Hydrothermal vent microbial communities from Mid Atlantic Ridge, Atlantic Ocean - 356-308 | ecosystem: Environmental > Aquatic > Marine > Hydrothermal vents | place: Atlantic Ocean: Mid... | reverse complement strand
TGAAACCGCACAAAAATATTCTTTCGGTAAGCAAATTGCCAATCAAGTTGGAACCGAATATGAACAAAGTATTATATCAGATCCGGGTAGCGGAGGTAGATTGGAAATAAAATCAATTTCTCCTTTTTCTATCAGCGCTAATCCCAACAGAGGAGTGCCTACAAACTTAAGTTATCAAGCACCTTATAACAACTTAGGTGTAAGCTGGGCTTTCCTTTATGATGCTTTGAATGCTAAAGATTCGCTTTCTTGTTTTACCGCACAATTCGGTTCGCCCAACCCGCTTTTTAATGTTGTATTGCGTGGTTTGGGAACTCAGTTTCAACAAGCTAAAATGCAAAAACCAACCATGCTTACTTTTTGGCTGGGTAATAATGATATTTTACTTTATGCTACTCGTGGCGGAACTTTACCGTTTACACCGGTGCAAACATTCGCATTTTTATATAAGCAAGTAATGGATAGTTTGGAAACCTTGAAAAATCAATTCGGAACCAAAGTTATAGTTGCAAATATTCCAAGCGTTACTTCCATACCGTTCTTTACTACAGTGGGTCCTGCCGTAGGTGCAGCGTTAAAAAATATTCAATCGCAAAATTCCGCCGTTAAAGGACTTGTTTATCAAACAACCAACGAACCTTATATAGGTATTGCAACACCCGAACAACTTTTAACAGGTAAAGTTTTACTTACTTTGGATGCTTCTGCCGCTGCAAAACTAATTGGTGATAAAACCGGTGCATTTTATTCGTTATTCGGAATACCCGTACCTCCTAACGTAAATACTGCTTTCCCATTCGGTTTAACACCCGAAAATCCGTGGCCGAATAAATTTATTTTAGACGTTGGTGAAATTTCCAATATAACAAATACAACCGCAGCATATAATGCTACAATTTCTTCATTGGTTAGTGCCAAGGGATTTGTTTTGGTTGACGTTAATGCTTTTCTAAATAATATTGCATCAAACGGATTTCATTCCAACGGAATGACATTTACATCAAAATACGTTGAAGGCGGTTTGTTCAGTTTGGATGGAATTCATCCGACAAGCCAAGGTTATGCAATAATTGCTAACCTATTTATTGAAACAATTAATAAAACTTATAACGCCGAAATTCCCAAAATAAATGTTTCAACAGTACCCGGAAGTTTAAGTTTGGCAAAAAAAGTTATTTTTGATAAATATGGAATTCCCAACTTACAACCGGGAGCTTTAACTAACTTATTTTATTAATTGACAATTAAATTAAGGCTGACTATTTTTACATAGTCAGCCAATTAAGTTAAATAAATAAAAAACGATTATGAAAAAAACAATTATATTTTTAAGTATAGCATTATTATTCTCAGCTTGTTCGATATTTAAGCAAACAAAAGCATACGAAGAAGTTGACGATACAGCACAAAGCAATCAGTCCGAAGAAGTTTACGTTTTTGATGATAACAACAATAATGATGATGTAGATTCGACTGAAATAAAAACAATTAATAAAGAAATAGATAATGCACTTACACAAAACCAAGTAAATGAAGCTGATAATACTACTAATAATATAGAATCGAAAACCGAAACAGAGACAACTGCTACAGTTACAGAAAACGTTGTTACAACAGAGACACAACCGGTAGAAAATGAAACTTCCTATGTGCAAACAGATTACGGGAATGAGCAAACACAAATTTTTTATGTCCAACTTGGTGCTTTTTCTTCATTAACCCGTGCAGAAAATTTTTCTTCCGCAATAGAATCGGAAGTTCCATTTAATATTAGTGTGATTTACAACAATTCAAAAGGATTATATATTGTTCGTAGTTCACCATACACTACCAGAGAAGAAGCAGAAAGTGTTAGAGATAATTTAAAACAAAATTTTAAATTTAAAGATTGTTTTATAATTACAGAATATAATTAAATTTAATTTTTTATTGGGAGAAGTTATGGCATTTTCATTGAATAAAGTTATGTTAATAGGAAATTTAGGGCAAGATGCAGAGCATAGAATAACACCAAGCAATACCGAAGTAACAACTTTTTCTCTTGCAACCACATACAGTTATAAAGGGAAAGACGGCAATTACGTTAACGAAACTACATGGCATAACATCGTTGTTTTCGGTGTAACGGATTTTTTGAAAAATGCTTTAAAAAAAGGTAAAAAATTTTACGTTGAAGGCAGATTAAAAAAAAGGGATTATGAAAACAAAGAAGGTCAAAAGATTTATGTAACCGAAATTATTGCCGATAGATTTGGCATTATTCCTTTGGACCCTGCAGATTCACGATATTCGGCAACTTCTGCACAAAATATCGATACTTCCGAAACAATTGAACCCGATTCTACTGAAGATAACGATCTGCCGTTTTAGTTCGTAATTATGTTTAACAATTGAGGATAACTATATTTCTTGGACGTTGGCTGGCTTTCTAGAATAATTGCTTTAATTATTCTAATAATACTTTCTGCAATCTTTTCCGGTTCGGAAGTTGCTCTTTTTTCTTTGGATAAAAAAAATCTTGATGAAATTAAAAGCAATTCCAAACTACTTGGCAAATATATATCCGCTCTTTTGGAATACCCACGCCGACTATTAGTTACAATACTGATTGGAAATACAATATTTAATGTAGCGGCTTCCATTATTTCCGTAACTTTGGCTTTGAAAATAGCGGAAACATATCATTGGCAAACCAATATGGTACTGCTAATTCAAATTATTTTACTAACAGTTTCCATAATTATATTTGCAGAAATTTCGCCTAAAGTTTGGGCTAATAAACATCCTAAAAGTTTTTCAAAACTTATAGCATTTCCTTTGTATTGGACTCACAAAATATTAAGTCCTTTATCGAAAGTGCTTTCCGGTTCCGTTAATTTTATTGCAAAAAGAATTAAGTTCGATAAAACAAAAACCGCTCTTTCCACCGAAGAAATTACCGAACTTGCCGATATTGTAATTGAAAAGGGAACTATTATTGAAGAAGAACATGAACTTATTCACGGACTTGTATCTTTCAAAACCATAACGGTTAAAGAAGTTATGACACCACGGGTTGATATGACGGCAATTCCGGAAAATATTTCTTTCGATTCTTTGTTAAATATTATAAATAAATCGGGACACAGTAGAATACCGGTTTACAAAGAAGATTTGGATAACATTGCAGGAATAATTTATGCCAAAGATATTCTTCCTTTTTTGCAAAAAGGGAATAAAAAATTCCACATTAACTCCATTATGCGTCAAGCTTCTTTCGTTCCGGAAACAAAATTAATTAGTAAACTAATGCAAGAATTCCAAGAAAAAAAAATGCATATTAGTATTGTTGTTGACGAATATGGCGGTACCTCGGGCGTAATTACTTTAGAAGATATTTTAGAAGAAATTGTTGGTGAAATACACGATGAACATGATAGCGAGGAAGATGAAATAATTAAAATTAACGATAATAAATTTATAGTACTTGGTAAAACTAATAAAGATGAACTGGAAGAATTGCTGGGTGTACATATCGAAGACGAACATGATGATTTTGAAACAATAGGCGGATACATTTTTGAACATGCAGGCACAATTCCTTCGGTCGGATATAATTTTGAGGAACACGGTTATAAATTTACCGTAAAAGAAATTGAAAACAATAGAATTAATAAAGTTGAAATTGAAAAATTATAATATTACATTAAAAATTTATAAGTTAGATGATAAAGTATAAAACTTATAATTTTAATTATTAAAACTAAAAGAGTTGAATAATGAGTAACATGAAAAGAACCGAGATGAAAGTAGGTATTACAATTTTTACGGCTTTGATTTTATTCTTTTTTATATTCGGTTGGGCAAAAAACTTTAGTTTAAATGATAATGGCAAATTACTAAAAGTAAAATTCAATACAGTTGCCGGTTTGGAAAACGGAGATATTGTAACCGTTAACGGAGTTAGAAAAGGAATTGTAAATTCCATTACAACAAAAAACAATAACGCAATAGTGGAAATAAAATTTAACGATAAAGTTGATTTAAAAAAAGATGCTACTTTCAATATAATGATGCTTGATTTAATGGGCGGGAAAAAAATAACCATTAACGCAGGAAATTCTTCCGAAGGTATTGACTATGGTAAAATACAAACCGGAATATTTGCCGGAGACGTTGCAACATCCATGGCTATGTTAAGTTCCGTGCAAAACGATTTGGTTGATGTTATTAAAGAAATTAAGGTATCATTAAATGGAATTAACAAACTATTTTCAGATTCTATCTTCGTTCAAAACACATCGGAAACCATTAAATCGGTTCATAGCTTAACTCAAAATTTGAACGAGGTGATAATACAAAATAAACATGCGCTTAATGAAATTATATTAAATACAAAAAAATTGACCGAAAAAACCAATAACTTTATAGATTCGAATCAAGATGAAATTAAAAATACAATAGAAAACTTGAATAAAACATTGCAATCTTCTAACAATTTAATAAATAAACTTAACAAACTGAATAACGAAATAACCAATAAAGAAAATAATATCGGGAAAATTATTTACGATAAAAAACTTGTTGAAGATATAAAAACATCTTTTTCCGAAATAAAAAAATTAGTAACAACCGTAAACAAACAATTGGAAAAAGAAGGATTAAAAGTAAAAGCGGATGTTGATTTATTTTAAATTTATAAATTATTTGTAAAAAAAATGGTTCTTGGAATAGGAATTGATATAATAGAAATTGAAAGAATTAAAGAAAGTGTTGAAAAATTCGGTAACAGATTTTTAAATAAAATATTTACCGAAGTTGAGTTGCAATATTCACTAAGTAAAAAAAATAAATACCAACATTTAGCAGCACGTTTTGCGGCAAAAGAAGCAATAGCTAAAGCTTTGGCTACCGGTTGGAGTAAAGGTTTTCGATGGAAAGATATTGAAATTTTTAACGAAAAATCCGGAATGCCGAATGTTAAATTAAAAGGGAACTTAGCGGAATTCTTAGGTAAAGATAAAGCCCTTAAAATAACAATGAGTCATTCAAATCACTATGTAACTTGTTTTGCAATTATTTATGTAAATAATAACTCCGCATCATAAAAATTAAAATATATAACTAACTGGTTTTCTCAATTATTTTCATTATAATAAATATATCAATAATTTAGGAAAACAAAATAGGAATAATATAAAAAAAGAAAGATAAAAACTTGAACAATAATAGAGTTATAGTGGCAATGAGTGGAGGAGTAGATTCCTCCGTTGCAGCAGTATTGTTAAAAAGAAAAGGTTACGATGTTATAGGCGTTACAATGAAAACATGGAGCTTCATGGAAGTTGGCGGTGCTCCCAAACACGAATCCGGTTGTTGCTCTTTAGATGCTGTTTTCGACGCAAAAAATATTGCAAATCAATTTGATTTCCCTCATTACACTGTAGATTTTACAGAACAATTTGAAAAAACGGTTATTAAGGATTTTGTAAACGAATATTTTGCCGGGCATACACCAAATCCATGTGTAATTTGCAATCGTAAAATTAAATGGGAAGAATTAATTCACAAAGCAGATACTTTAGACGCCAAATTTATTGCAACGGGTCATTATGCAAAAGTTGAATATAATAAAACATCCAAAAGATACTGTTTAAAAAATGCAAAAGATTCGAAAAAGGATCAAACTTATGCACTATGGGGATTAACGCAAAAAAGTTTGAGCAGAACATTATTTCCGTTGGCCGATTTGGAAAAAACGGAAATAAGAAAAATAGCCGAAGAAATGGGAATAAAAACAGCTAATAAACCCGATAGCCAGGAAATTTGCTTTGTAGCCGATAATAATTACGAAAGATTTTTAAGAGAACGTGTTCCTGAAAAAATTAATAACATTAAAAAGGGAAGTCTAATTTATAAAAATAAAGTAATTGGAACTCATAAAGGCATTCCGTTTTACACAATAGGTCAAAGAAAAGGTCTTGGCGTTGCTCTCGGAAAGCCCGTTTATGTGAAAAACATTGATAAAAAAAATAACATAATTGAACTTGGAGATAATGAAGACTTGCTTGCAAACCGGGTAATTGCAAAAGATATAAACTATATTAGCGTTAACAAATTAGATGTTGGAGAAAAAGTAATTGCTAAAATACGTTATTCGGATAAAGGTTCGCTTGCAGAAATAAAATATGCAGATTCTTCAAAATTAATTTTGGAATTCTTTCAACCAAAACGTGCAATAACGCCAGGACAATCTTTGGTGATTTATAATCGAAAAGGTTATGTTTTGGCCGGTGGAATCATTAAAAAAGAATAATTATATTTAAACTTTAACTTCTTGTAATTTGAATATTTTGTTAATTTTTCAGGAGATTCGGATTTCGAAAATAGTTACTTAAATAATCATGTATTAAATGCTAAGGTTTTATTATTAAATCAAAGCTACGAACCGCTAACACTTTGCACCGCAAAAAAAGCAATTATACTTATCTATTTACACAAAGCGGAATTGATAGAACAAAAATCCACTTTAACTTTAAGAACGGTTTCCCAAGCTTTACCTTGGCCAAGTGTTATCAGATTAAAAAAATATGTTAAAGTTCCTTTCTCAAACATCAATTTAACACGCAAAAATATTTTAAGGCGAGACAAACATAAATGCAACTATTGCGGTAGGGGAGATTTGCCTTTGACAATAGACCACATAATACCCAAATCTAAAGGCGGGAACGATAGTTGGACAAATTTAACGGCAGCTTGTATCAGTTGTAATAACAAGAAAGGAAACCGAACACCCGAAGAAGCAAATTTGCCCCTCAGAAATAAACCTTATAAACCTAATTACATTATGTTTATTTTAAACTCCGTTAGTAGAGTTGACGAAGTTTGGAAAAAATATTTGTTCTTAAAATAACACTTTCATTGGTAAAAACGGAATTATTAAAATTGAATAAAACTTAAAAAGATGTAAAATAGGTTGAATCTCTATTGGGAAAATTACCAAGCAGATTTATGAAATTTCTATTTACCGAAGAATATCCGGGGAAAATATTTTTATTTTTCTTTGATAAACTTTCCATAATTTTTAATGAATTAAGAGTAATAAAATAACTTTCAATAAGTGAATTTCTTTTAAAGAAGAAAACTTTGGTATTTGCATTTTGTCCGAATTGAATATCAAAGGTATAATTTTCATAAGAAATACTTAAATAACCCTCAAACCATTTTTTGTTGTTGTGCGAACGATATTTCAAATTGTTAGCGGAAATTGAAACGATAAAGTGTAAATCCGAATTCGTCTGATCATAATTGGCAATCCAATGTCGTTTATACTTAGCGGAAATTTCTATTGGTATAACATTTTTAGAAGAAGAAATTAAAACTGTTTTCATAGCAAAGTTTACTTCATCGCCATAAATGGAATTATTAACAAATCCGTATTTACTATTTACCGAGAAAAAACTTTTGGTAGTATCCGCTAAATTGGGGTTTGAATTGTTAAAAGAAATTTTACTAATGTACGAAGCTTTAAAAGCATCTTGTTCTCCGAAAGGATTGGTCGAAATATTATCTTGCCAAACATACCAACCATCGGAAAAGAAATTATGATAGCTTCCATTCTTTTTAATTAATTCTAATTCATTGCTGCTAACCGAAGCTTGTTTGTTTATTGTTTCCAAAAGAATGGCAATAGTTTCATTTGCCAAATGTTCTGTTTGCAATTTAGCTTCCGGTTTGGATAATGTGAAAATAAATTTTTTCAAACCGTAAGGTTCGGTAATTTGCTCTGAACAGGAAATAAATAAAATAATTAAAAAAATAGAAATAAATTTATTAAAAAATTTATCATACACGGAAATATTTGCGTCCTCAAAATAAAAACAAAATTATTCAAACTATAAAGGGATAGGTCCCGGAAATTCGAAATTTTTTCCCAATTCCCAATCGGTTAAAGACGGAATATTATAAATAGCGTAAAAATTAGGATATTCATGCTTATAACTGTATTTCAATTTTCCATCCTTGTAAACTTCTGTTTTACCAACTCTGGAATTGTTAAAGGTAATTTTCAAAATAAACGGTTCCAAATCTACTTTAATTTTTCCTTTTAATTTATAATCGTTTTTAGCATTGCTGTAAAAAAATTTAAGATTATGAAAATCGAAATTGGCTTTGTATAGGTATTCGGCGTCTTTACCGTCTTTAATTCCCACCCATCTTCTGTTATAAATTCCTTTCATACTAATTAAAGTAGGATTAGCTTTAAGCGGAGTAGCATTACCTTCAACATCATACCAAACTTCGTCGCCGTAAGGTTTTCCGTTTACAAAACCCAAAGCTCCGTGAGCTTTGAAAAACCAATAAATATATTTTGTATTGTTATTAGGAGTTTTTACTATATTTTTTGAAGAGTTTTTGAATTGCACTTTTGCCAAATATTCGGCACTGTATGCATCTTTAATTTGAAAAGGAGATTTGGTAATATGACCTCTCCAAACATGCCAACCGTTAACGTAATAATAGTCGTCACTTCCTATTTTGGAAAGTGCGTTATTCGAATTTATTGTATGATAACCCAATAATGTTGAAACTGTCTGTTTCAATGTTTCGTTTATAATTTCCTCGGTTTGTTGTTTAGCTTCCGGCTTGGAAGGATAATATTGAAATTGAGATAATGTTGTATTCGGTTCGGTGGATGTTTTACAACCGATTAAAGCAAAAGTAAGAAGAATTATTGCAATTAAGCTAAAATGTATTGCTCTTTTTCTTTTCATTTTGTTTCTCCTAAGAATTTAAAAAAATTCTTAATTAATAATATTCGTTACATTAATATAGCAAAATTTGTATAATTTGTTTAATAAATTAATAAAAATCTAAAAAAGAAAAACAATTGCTTAAAATGTTGTTAGCCGTAAAAATATAGTAATATATTATAGTAGCTTATTTTTAAAAAAGAAAGGTAAAAAAAAGACTCCTGTTAGCGGAGTCTTTTTATTAAAAATACTTATATTCAAACTAAATATTAAAGGGGTAAGGATATTGGTGACGGAAAATCAAATAAAGAACCAAAATCCATATCTTGAACTGAGTTTAATGAAGGAACATTAAACATTTCGTAGAAATTAGGTAATTGAATTATGCGTGTTTGAACAACGGTTCCATTTTGATAAACTTTAACATAAGCTTTTCTTGCATTGTTAAATCTGAAAACTATTTTATATTTACCCATTAAAACCGTAACAAAACCGTCTAACCAATAATCGTTATTGGCAAATCTGTAAAAATATTTTAAGTTTTGAGTATTTAATCTGATTAGATAATGTAATTCCGTATCTTCGCCGTTATATATTCCAACCCAACGACGTTCGTATTCACCTTGAAAATTAACCAAGGAAGGGAAAGCTGTTGTTGGAGTAACAGCACCTTGAAAACGATACCAATATTCATCACCGTAAGGTTTACCATCAACAAAACCTAAAGATGCATGAGCCTTTAATGAACCTTCCATTTTCAAAGAACCGCCGGGCCAAAATTGCGGAGCACCGGAACTATCCATAAAACCTAATTTAGCTAAATATTGTGCTGTGAATCCTTCCGGATGTCCGAATACCTCTCTGGAAATATTACCTCTCCAAATATGTTTGCCTGCAAAATAATAGTAATCCGTTTTATCTTCCGTTTTTGCCAATTTATTTTCTGGCGTTTTAACAAACGATTGTTTGATAATCATTTCCGATACGGTTTGCATTGTTTCTTTTAACAATTGGTCTGCCTGTGTATTACTTTCTTTTTGAGTCGGTTGATATTCAATTTTATTAACCGAAGCCGGCTCGGTTGTTTTAGTTGTACAAGACGTTATGAATAAGCCTAATGTAATAATTAGACTGAATAAGTATTTGAATTTAATATTTTTCATATACTTTCTCCTTTATGTTAAATAATTGTGTTGTTATCTTAAAAATTTTTACATTCCTAAATTAGTTTTCGCAAATGCTAAACAATTGAATGCATAATGAATGTCTGTGATACAGATCAACAAAAGGAGAAAAAAATTGGTTTAAAAAGAGATTTTAAGGTAAAACCATTTTAGAATTGGAAACGAATTCCAAAAGAAGGAAGAATAGGCCAAAGATATACTTTTTTAATAATAGGTTTACCAACGCTATCAAATTTATATTCAAAGCCTTGTATATTTTGAAAGTTGGTTATGTTGCTGATATCAATAAATGTTTTAAGTACAAAATGTTGGAACTTAAAATATTTTGAAATTCTTAAATCTACTCTTTTATAATCCGGTAAGTAAGCGGAATTTATAGGTTTCTTTTTCCAAACATATTGATCACGTTTTTCATCGAAATAACTTTCTCTTGGTGTGTATGGAAATCCGGAACCGTAAGCAATTCTAGTATTTACACCCCAGCCTTTACCTAATGTTAAATCGGCAACCCATGTTAGCGTATGTTTCTGGTCTGTATAACGCGGATAGTATCCTATCAAGTTATCAGTTAAATTATTTTCTTTTGCATCTAAAAAACCGTAACTTATCCAAGTGTAAAAATCAGGCAAACTTAATAGAATATATAAGTCGAAACCTTTGGCATAACCTTTGGAATCATTATGCCTTGAATAAGCTAAACGATCGAATGTAGCAAAATAAGATGAAATCAAATTTTTATAATTTTTATAATACAAGTCCAATTTAATTTTTAACACGCTTAGTTTGGAATTGCTTAAACTGAAATTTTGTTCCAAACCTAATATATAATGTGTAGCATGTTGAGCTTGTGTATTGGTATCGGAAGCTACCGAATAAGCTAATTGTCTGTATATAGGCGATTGATAATATTCTCCCCATGCAGCACGAATAACAGAGCCGAATTTTGAAAAATATGCCATACTGATTCTCGGACTAAAATTCAAATTGCGATTTATATCAAAATAATCGAATCTACCACCAACATTTACTAAAAAGTTATTTTTTATTTGGAAGATGTTTTCCAAATAGCCGGATAGTTTATAGGATTTAGCATTCAATAACTCGTTAGCAAAAGATACTCCTTTTGTTGTGTCGGAATAGTATGTTGTATCCGGGTAATGTTTTATGTTATTGAAATTATCAATTATGTGATTGTCTGTAAAATTTTGCAGATAAACAATATTTTTAAAGCTGATACCGGATTTGGTTTCATAAAAAGGACTGAATTGATAATCCAAAGCTGTTTTGGCTTCCAAAGTTTTAATGTTTAGAACGGCTCTATTTTCTCTTGTTCCAGAGCGTCTATCAAAATAAATATGATCTGCAGAAATATCTTTCGACGAGCTACGTTTCCAAATTCTGTATTCGTTATCTCTTTGGTCGTAATAAGATAAATTGGATTTTATAAATGCATTTTTAGATAGGAAAATAATACTTTGTAAATCGAGTAGTGTACTATTATATTTCCCGATATTATCTTGATAAGTTTCTATTTTATCTCGAAAGAAAGCTTGTTGACCATTAAAATCGCCTTGATAGTTTAAGAAAGAATTAGCTGATGTAGGATTATATCTAAAATCATCGCCGGAATGTATAAATTCAAATTTCAATTTGTTTGTGGGAGAAAAATCGTATGATAAAACACCTTGTGCATCATAAAAAGAGGGTTTGGCTCTATCAATATCTTCATAATCGAAGTTTAACATACCAATTAAATATTCCAGATAAGTTTTTCTAACTCCAAAGATAAAGGAACTTTTTTTTGAAATCGGACCTTCAACATATCCGTCGGCATAGGCTAAACTAATTGTTCCCGCACCTTTATATTCTTTCCGGTTGCCATTTCTATATTCAATATTTACAACGGAACTCAATCTATCACCGTATCTGGCACTGAAGCCTCCGGTTATCAAATCTACATTATTTATTAAATCTACGTTAAATATTCCCACACTGGCGTTTGAAGCTTCTTTAATATGAAAAGGTTCGTAAACTTCTGCACCGTTAACCAAAACAAGGTTTTCATCTTTATTTCCGCCACGAACGTTAAATTCCGCACTATATTCGTTGTTAGCGGCAATTCCGGGTAAAAATTGTAAAGCTCTTAAAACATCCGGCATGGCTGTGGAAATTTTTTTTATTTTATCACTTTGAAGTGATAGGGCGCTAACTTTTATTTCGTCTTGTTTGTTTTTTACACTTGCATAAACAGATACTTGCTGCAAATAAACATCTTGCGGATAAAGGTAAACGTTTATTTTTTTTAGCGGATTTAATTTTTTTACTTCTATAATTTCGGTTTTGAAACCTAAAAAACTGATAAGAAGTTGTCCGTTTCTATAAGGAAGTGTTAAATGAAAATTTCCGTCAATATCCGTAGATGTTCCAATATTGGTATCCTTAAGATAAATATTTGCAAAGGGAAGCGGTTCGTTAGTTTGTCCGTTTAGTACTTTGCCTTTTAATGTTATATCTTGATTTTGAGCTTGTAATATTGTAAATGAAATTATTACTAAAACTATTATAAATGTTGGTATATTAAAAATTGTACTCTTCAAATTCTTTTCCATAAAAAATAAAATTTATTTCCCAAATAGTTGAATATATTTAGTGCAATCAAGTAAATAATAATCGTAAAGAAATGTAAAAATTATAGTTGCTTAAAATCATGTTAAAGAAAAATAGTTATAAATATTTTTAATTACCAAAAATGATTTAATAATTTTAAATTGTATAACATATCCGTAAAACAATTTTATATTCCAAAATTATATAACTATTGAAATTATCTTTTAGACAAGACCTTACCCTTTGTATTTATATTATTAAATCTATACAGTTAATAACCGACGGATTATTCTTATCATTAAAAGAAGGGAATAAATTGATTGTAGCAATAAATGTAATAAATATTTTAACACTGAATTCAAATCAAGGCAAGTTTATTTCATGTGAAAGGAGTTTATCGCTATCCCATTTAATTTGTTCGGTAAATTTTTCGGAACGAACATCACATTTACTAAAATTACAATATTTACATAGTGTTGAATCGCAATAATCAAAATGCATTCTTATTTCGGAATTAGGAATTGAAATAAAAAAAGCATTTGATATTTCGTCTTCAATATTGTGTGCTTGCTTTATGTTAAAAAAGTAAGGAACTGTTATGTGAAAATCTATAAATACTTTTTCGGCGGATTGCCAAAAGCGAAGATGATGAATATCAATTATATAATCCTTTTGATGATTAATAAGTAATGTAGTAATTTCGTCAAGTAAATTGTGGTCGGTTTCCATCATCAAACCTCCTATAGAAGATCTGATTAGCTTATAACCGGTAAATAAAATATTTATAGCAACCAACATTGCAATAATCGGATCTATAAAATTAATTTTTGTAATCAAAACAATAATTAAACCTATAACAATTCCGGAACTGGTAATAACATCGGTTAAAATGTGCTTGCCGTCTGCAACAAGTGCAATGGAATTTGTTTGTTTACCGATTTTAACCAAATAAAAACCGAGGAAAAGATTTACCAAAGCGGAAAAGGCAATTAATATAGTTCCGTAATTAAGTTGTTTCGGTTGTGGTGTTCCCAGCAAATCAACTATGGAAAAATAAAAAATTGTTATTGCAGCAACAACAATAAGAAATCCTTCTATGCCGGCGGAAAAATATTCAATATTTCCATGTCCGTATAAATGAGATTTATCTGCCGGTTTTGAGCTTAAAATTATACTGTATAAAAAAATTATTATTGCAACAATATGCACAATCGATTCAATTGCATCTGAAAAGATAGCTTTCGAATCGGTTAGAAAAAATGCAGTGGTTTTAATTAAAAATAAAAATATTCCAACAATTAATGATAACCATGCGGCATTAATTTTTTGTTTTATTTTTGTTTTGCTCATCGGTTCGGATTTCATATTAAACTATAACTTTAAAATAATTATCGGGAAATAAATTTTTACAATTGTTGGCATCTTTTTTTGTTTCGAATATTCCGTAAACGGTTGATCCGGTACCGCTCATTAAGGAAAATAAAGCACCGGAGTTATACATAGTTGTTTTTATTTTGTTTATTGACGGATATTTTGCAAATATAAATTTTTCAAAATCGTTTGTTAAATTTTCTTTTAGATAAATGTAATTTATTTTTTCATTATTAAGAAAATATTTGTAATTGAAAATATTTTTTTCAAATGTAATATTTTGAAATGCATGTTCGGTTGATATATGAATACCGGGATTTACAATTAAAATTGGTTTGGTAATTTTTATATTTGAATATTCTAAAATTTCGCCGCGAGATTTTCCTACGGCCGGAACCGATTTAAGAAAGAAAGGGACATCGGAACCTAATTGTAAAGCCATACTTAATAATTGATTAAACGATAATTTAAGTTTAAATAAATTATTCAAACTTGTTAAAGTACAAGCGGCATCGGAACTTCCACCGCCAAGTCCTGCTCCGATTGGAATTTTTTTTTCTAATTTAATTGTTACGTTTAACTTTTTCCGGGTAACTTTTTCCAAAAGTTTATGTGCTTTTAATATTAAATTATTTCTTTCGTTGTTCAAATTTTTGTTATTCGAAGTAAAAGTAAAATCGGAGGAGAATGTAAATGTAAGCATATCGTATAAATTATTCAGCGGATAAAAAAAAGTTTCAATATTATGAAATCCGTCCTTTCGCTTGGAAACTATATTAAGTCCCAAATTAATTTTAGCCGGCGTTTTAATAATAAAGGGAAACATAGTTATAAATTATTTTATTTATTATCGTAAAATTTGTTATAAAAATTTTCAAAAAAGGGAATGAAAGAATTTAGTACATTACCGTACGAAAGTTTTAAATAATTTTCCGCATCGGCAATTACGCATTCATAATCGGAACTATACGGGCACCAGCGTTTTGCCATTTCTTTATTGAGATATAAAATAAACATTGGAATTTCTTTGCCTGAAGCGATTTGAACCGCAGATGAATCCGGAGTAAATAAAAAATCGAGCTCCAAAATAATTGCGGCAAATTCATTATAATGATTATTATTAAATATAATACTATTGCTACGGTAAACTTGTTCGGCTTTTTCTTTATCTATAGGATGTCTTAATATAATTACGTTAACATCATAATTACTTAAATATTTTATTAGTTTTTTATATCTGTCAATTCCCCAAAAATTGTCGTTCTCTGAAGAAATGTTAATACCAATCAAAGGTTTGTTGGTATCTATTTTATTTTTTATGATGAAATCTACAACAAAACTTCTTGCGGAAATTTCACCATTATAATCTATTTTAATTTCTTTTTTTGTAAACGGAAAATCGAAAGGGTTGGTTAATAATAATATTTCATCCAAAATATGTAAATGTTTTTTTCTGTTAACAACGTGTGTATAAAATTCCGAGTTTTTTTTTCTAAATGAAATTTTATTTTCAATATCCAATTGCAAAATTATATTTTCTATAATTTTATTGTTTTCGAATTGTGTATTGATTAAAATATTATATTTATTACCGTTTAACTTGTTTAAAAAATTTTTACTTTCGGAAAATAAAATAATATTATTAACGTTCGGATTATTTTTAAATACCAAATCATTCCCCGGAGTGGTTAACACATCAATTTCACAGCCGGTTTCTTTTTTTATTATTTTAATTAATGATGTTGATGCAAATGTATATTCTATTTGATCAAAACATAAAATGAGTAGTTTCGAATTGTTATTGAGTGAAATTTTTTCATTGCTTTTCTTTACAGGATGTAAAAGCAAATTATATTTAAGTTTTATTTTATCAAAAGTCTTTGTCATGTTTTTTATAACCGAGACGAGTTCAAAAATGTTAATTTTTGTTTCGGATATTTAATGCAAAGCAAGTCCATAATTATTAACGCAATATTTTCAAAAAGTTTTGCCATGCCTATTCTTTGAGCATAAACTGCACCTTGACAACCGCAATTTATGTTTAATCCTTTTGCCATAGCAATAATAATAGCAGTTGAAAAAATCAACAAAAGAAATAAAATAACTATTGAACTTTCTTTAATGCTGATACCAAGTAATAATAAAGAACCGGCAACAACTTCAATCCAAGGTATAACAATAGCCGTAATGTTAATTAAATAGAAAGGAAGAATTTTATAATTTTCTATTGATTCTGCAAAACCTTGCAGGTCATTGATTTTTACAATTCCGCTTAGAATAAAAAACAGAGCAAGGTAAATTCTTAAAATTGCAATTGTATAATTTATAAGTATATCTCTTTTCATTTTATTTTTCTTTCTCTATTGGAAGTTTGGCTTCTTTCCATTCGGTAAAACCTCCCAAATATACATAAGATTTCAAATAACCTAATTTCAATAATTGTTTTGCAAGGCGTTTACTTACATTACAGTCGTTAGAGGAACAATAAACAATCAGAATTTTACTTTTAGGTATTTGGGCCAATTTTTTATTATCCGGTTTAAAACTAAATTCCGGAATATTTACAGCACCTTTAATATGGCTTTCTGCAAAATCCCATTGATCTCTTGCATCGATAAACAAAGCTTTTTTATTGTTAAATATTTTAACCGCTTGTACCAATGTAATGGCTTTAAGTGTTTTTGTAGAGTCCGATTCATCAATAATATCAATACTTTTTAACGGTTTTACAATTTGAGGTTCTCTAACAAAATCTATTCCGTCAACAGATACAATATTATAAAATAGACTTAAAATTATTGAGCCGCTCAAAATATAAATTATTTTTTTTATGCTTGTTTTATTATTTAATGTTAAAGGTTTAATATTTTGCATTTTTACTTTCTTTATACTAAATATATTATTCGTTAACCAATATACAATTTTCCGGAATACCGGGTTTAACCAAAAGTGTATTTTCTTTAGTAAGTAAAACTTTACCGGGTTCCATTCCTTTTTTTTTATGGACAAATTTTGCCAATGTGTAATTAACCGACGCAGTTCCCGCCGTTTTTGCTTTGCTGTAAAATGCAGCAATTGAAGCGGTTTTTTTTAATATATTTTTGGGAATTCCTTCTTTTGTGTTTTCAACGCGTAAAACAACATGAGAGCCCGGCAAACCTCTTGCATGAAACCAGTAGTCGTTTTGTTTGGCAAATTTTAATGATAGATAATCGTTGCTTTTACTGTCTTTACCAACAAATATATTGTATTTATCATCAATAAGATAATGTCGATATTTAAATTTATATCCGGTTTCCATTTTTATTATTTTTTCTTTTTTATGTATTAACTTATTATGAATTTGTTCAATAATATCAATGCCTTCGGCAGTTTCAAATTCTTTTTTTAGTTTAAGCAAAGATTCGTATTTTTGTTTCGTAAAGTTAAACAACTCTTTCGATTTATTATAGTTAATCTTTTCATCTTTTGATTTTTCATAGTATCTATCGATGTTCTTATTAATTGTAAGTTCCGGTTCCAATTTTATTATTACATTTTTATTTGTTTCATAATTTTTAAGTTCAACTTTATTTAATCCTTTGGTAATTACGTGTCTATTTATTTGTAACAAATTGGCAAAGGTTTTGTAATCATTTTCTTTTGAACCTCTTTCAATGCGTATTTTCAGATTGTTTAATTTGTTTGATAATTTTGTTAAATGCGTCTTAAAATATTTGTTTAATTCATTACTTAATCTTTTTTGTTTTTTAATTTTATAAAATATTTTTAAATATTCCGTCAAAGCGGTATTAAAAGAATTAAATTTTTGTTTACAATTATTCGCAGGAAAAATATTAAAAGTTACTGGAAAGAATTTTACTTTTTGTATAGCTTGAATATATTGAATACAAATATTTTTTATTAGAATATCATCTACAACGCTTTTAAAACTATCCGTTAAATTTTTATTTAAATTATTTTTCTCTCTTAAAAGTATTTCTTCCATTAAATCTTTGGAAATTTGCGGATAAGCGTTTTGTAATTCTTCAACGGTTTTAAAATTGTTTGCGTTTATTTCAAAATTTAAATTGTTAGAAAAAGTTTTATCATTTAATATTTTGTTAAAACTTAGTTTTGTTTTTGTGAAAGGGAAGTAATTACCGTTTTTATCATGTAGAACAACATTTGTGTTATTGCCCATCAAAATAAAATATAAAGAAAAAAGAGCAGTTTCAAACTTAATAATTCTATCGTTTTTTGCAATTGTAACCGATAAAATTTTTTCGGGCAAATAATTTTTATAAAACTCGATTAAATTTTTTTTTGCTTTATGATGTTTTTCTTTTATCAAAATATAAGGTAAATTTTGATTGGCGGAAATAATCAAATGCTTGTAGGGAGTTTCCTTTTCGGAAATATCGAAATATAAAATATTTTTTTCTTGCGAATAAATACTATGAATGGTTTTCCCGCTTAGTAAAAAGTTAAGTTCGTTTACCAAGCGAAGTAAATAAAAATAATTTTTAAACATTTTATTTCGGTAAACCCAATTTACGGCGTTCGTCAACCGTTAATTCGAAAACCTTTCTGAACAAAGCTTTGTCTATATCCGTCATTTGTACATTTCGTCTTGCCATAACTCTTTCGGCAACTTCAATACTTCTGTCTATATCGTAAGTAGTAATGGCATCGGAACCGCCCCAGCTGAAAGAAGGCATATATTTAGGTGGAAAACTTCCGCCGAAAACATTTGAAGAAACACCAACAACGGCGCCGGTGTTAAAAGATGTGTTAATTGCCGCTTTGGAGTGATCTCCCATAGTTAAACCTACAAACTGTCTGCCGCTGTCAATCGGTTTATTATTGATAAAAACTTTAATGTTGCCGTAATTATTTTTTAAATCGCTGTTAGTTGTTCCGGCTCCAAGGTTTACCCAAGAACCGAGATACGAATTTCCTAAAAAACCGTGATGTTGTTTGTTGGAATAGCTGTGTATAATTGTATCTTCAATTTCTCCGCCTACTTTACAAACTTTTCCTATGCTGGTATTATGATAAATTGTTGCTCCCATTTTTACCAATGAGTTTTGTCCTATAAAAGAAGGACCTTGAATAATTGCATTGTGAAAAATTTGTACATTTTTCCCTATAAAAATCGGACCGTCTTCGGCATCTAAAACTGCCCCGGGTTTAATGGAAACACCTTCGGAAATAAAAATATTTTTTTTATTGATAAAATGAACTCCATGGAATTGTTTTATATTTGGTTTAGCATCATTCGTAATTTTGTAATAATCTTTTACTAATTCTTCGGAATTATAACGAATGAAATCCCAAGGATATTCAATAACTTTTACGTTAATTTCTTTTTGTTTGAGCTTTGGGAAATCTGAAATATCCAAAACATCTTTTAATGAATCACCTATAATTTTAAGATTATTACCACTTAAGCGTGCCGCAACAAAAGTTGAACCCGAAGTAAAAATTTCATCCGGTCCTTCTAAAGGAACAAGTTTGTAAAAATCATCGTCAACAAGAATTCTACCGTTTACAAAAAGAATATTATCGGATTTGATATGACTGACAATTTCATCCGGATAATTTTGTTTTATTACCGGTCTGAGATATGCACGTGTATTTAATTCCACTCTTATACCCGGATAGTTTCGTCTAATCTTTCTGTGTAACGAAAGAATACCGCATCGTAAATGATAAGCCGGGCGAAAAAAAGTTAAAGGTTGAAGTTGTTGATATTTTTTATCTTCAAAAATGATTATGCTTTTCAAATTAAATCCTATATTTACTTAATAATAATAGGTTGCCAAGAATCTACATAAGTTCCTTTAAGTTTGGAAGCGGCATCTTTATCAACAATTACAAAAGCTTCTTTATGCATTTGTATTATTGAAGCCGGACACATTGCCGTAATAGGTCCTTCAACTGCTTTATGAATAGCATTTGCTTTAACTTTACCGCTGGCAACTAACAAAAGTTCTTTTGCGTCCATAATTGTTCCAACACCCATTGTTATTGCATATTTCGGAACTTCTTCGGAATTTTTAAAAAATCTTTTATTGTCTTTTCTTGTTCCGGGTGTTAAAGTTTTTATTCTTGTTCTTGAACCTAGTGAAGAACCCGGTTCGTTAAAAGCAATATGACCGTTCGTTCCTATACCGAGTATTTGTAAATCTATTCCGCCAAAAGATTTTATTCTATCTTCGTACCACTTACAAAATTGCACAACGTCTTTTGCCATTCCATGCGGAACATGAATATAACGCGGATCCAAGTTTACATTTTTGAAAAAATTTTGTTGCATAAAATAATGATAACTTTGGTCGTGAGAAGGTGGAAGACCTACATATTCATCCAAATTAAAAGTAGTAACTTTGGAAAAATCCAATCCTTCATATTTGTGCATACGACTTAGTTCTTTATACAAACCAAGCGGAGTGCTGCCGGTAGCCAACCCTAAAACTAAATTCGGTTTTTTCTTTAGTCTATCAGCAACCAATTTGGCAGCTTCTTTACTGAGTTTTTCATAATCTTTTTTTATTATAACTAACATTTAACCTCTAAATATATTTTTAGTGTAACATCATTCAAATATTATTTTAATGAATTCCATGCATCATTTTTGATAAGAGTTTATTTAATAGAAACAAAATTATCGATGCAAGTAATCCCATAGCAACAAAAATTGTAAAGAAATCCGATAAGTTATTAATAGAATAGCCAAGAAGAGAAGTAGTTTTTCCTGCTTCGGGATAAAAAGTGCTTAACTGCCCGGCTAACCAATTTGCAGCTGCATTTGAACCGAACCAAATGCCCATCAAAATTGATGAAAACCTAACCGGAGAAAGTTTTGTAACCATAGAAAGACCTATAGGCGATAAAGATAATTCTCCGAACGTATGTAAAGTATAAGCACCAACCAGCCAAAGAGGACTAACTTTAACACCTGTATCTGCAATTCTGGAACCCATAACCAGAACCGCAAAACCAGCAGCTAAAAGAAAAAGACCCATTGCCATTTTCATAGGAGTATTCGGTTCCTTGTTTATATTTCCTAATTTTGTCCAAATAGTTGCGAATATAGGAGCAAAAATAATAATTGCAATTGGATTTATTGCTTGAAAAAAACTGGCAGGAATTATATAATTACCCAACCAACCGATAACTCTGTTAGTTTGTTCTTCTGCAAAAAATGTTAAGGAAACACCTGCTTGTTCAAAAGCCGCCCAAAAGAAAATTACAAAAAAAGCTAAAATAAATATTACGGCAATTCTTTCTTTTTCTATCTTGGTTAAAGGAGTGTTTGCCGCTTCAAGTTTTTCTTCTTTGGTTTGCTTTTTAGGTACCATTCCTACCGGTTTTCCTGCGGGTGTAACAAGATGTTTATTTTTCCCGATTAAAAAAGTCAACAATCCGATTCCCATTCCAACGGCTGCGGAAAGAAAACCATATTTGAAATCCGCAGGATTTCCCGTATCGCCTAATCCTCCGGCAATAAACGGTGCAATTAATGCTCCCAAATTAATACCCATGTAAAAAATAGTAAATGCGGAATCACGTATATTTATTGCTTCGGCTGGGTAAAGCGAACCAACCATTGTGGAAATATTCGGCTTAAAAAATCCGTTGCCAAGTATTAAAAAGAAAAGACCGAAAATAAAAAGAATTTGTTGAATATTAAAAGTAAAAGAAGAAACTACGGTTTGATTTGCAGAAGCGGAATAGTAAAAACCGCTGGCAGATAATGTTAACTGACCTATAAGCATCATTACGCCGCCAACAATTATAGACCTTCTGTTTCCCCAATATTTATCTGCTACATAACCACCTAACAGTGGCGTTAAATAAACAAGTCCGGTGTAATAACCATATATTGATGATGTAAAAGCTTTATCAAATAGTAGTGCATTGATCATATAAAGAGTAAGAATTGCACGCATGCCGTAATAACTGAAACGTTCCCACATTTCCGTAAAAAACAAAACGTACAAACCTTTAGGATGGTCTTTAAACATAATTACTCCATAAGTTTAGTAAAAAAATTATTTATGTATAACGCTCTCCTAATTACAATTGAATTATACTAAAATTGCAAAATAATAAATTATCCAATTATATTTTAAAAAAATTATTATAGTTGTTAAAAAAAACCTTGTTTAATATATTTACGCAATGAATCCTATTCTTAAAAAAATAATTTTATTACTTGCAGGTATAATTACCGTTTTGGCTGTTGTTACATTTTTATTGGATGTAGTAGTTATGCCTTGGTATGTAAAAAAGGAAGAAGTTGTTGTACCAAACGTTGTTGGCTTACAAAAAGACGAAGCCAAAAAGAACGTGGAAAAACATAAACTTAATGTAATTCTTGAAGGACCTAAGTACAGCGATAAAATTCCTAAAAATCATATTGTGTATCAGAAACCGACCGCAGGTAAAATAGTTAAAACCGGCAGAAGAATTTATCTTTATTTTAGCGGCGGTAACTATAAAATTTTAATGCCCCTTCTAAAAGGCAAAACATTAAGAGATGTAAAAGTTACATTGAAAAGACTGGGCCTTAAACTTAATAAAATTAAAAAGGTAAAATCGGATTATAAAACAAACATTGTTATAAAACAATATCCCAAAGAAGAAAAAGAAATTACCAAAGGCAGTAAGGTAAATGTTGATGTTAGTATTGGTCCAAATATAGGAATGGTCAGAGTACCGGATTTATTGGGACAATCTTTCACCGAAGCCAAACAAACATTACGTGCAAATTCATTGACAGTGGGAAAAATAAATTACCAAAAATCGCCGAATCTTTTACCCAACACGGTAGTTGCACAGTTTCCTACCAAAAATAAATTAGTTAATGTAGGTTCTGAGATAGATATTTTTATAACCAAAAGCGAATAAATATGAAACAATTAGCTCCTTCAATACTTTCGGCGGATTTTAAAAATTTGGAACAACAAATAAGAGCTGTAGAAATTGGCGGTGCAGATATAATCCATTGCGATATTATGGACGGACAATTTGTACCTAACATAACATTCGGTCCTTTAATTGTTTCGGCTGTAAATAGCATTACGGAATTACCAATAGATGTTCATCTTATGATAAAAACACCGGAAAAAAGAATATCCGATTTTGTTAAAGCTGGAGCAAACTTTATTACCGTTCATTACGAAGAGGTTATACATTTGGATCGATTGCTCAATCAAATTAAAGAATACGGAATAAAAGCCGGTGTTGTAATTAATCCGGCTACTCCTGTTGAACTTTTACTACCCGTGTTGCATTTGGCAGATATAATTCTTGTAATGTCTGTTAATCCGGGTTTTGGAGGTCAATCTTTTTTAAATTACACACTGAATAAAGTCGAATGGTTATTCGAAAAAAGAACGGAAAATAATTTCGGTTATAAAATTGAAATTGACGGTGGGATAAATAAAGAAACTATTGTTAAAGCTTCCGATGCCGGTTGCGATATTTTTGTTGCCGGTTCGGCTGTTTTCAAAACCAAAAATATCACTGCTTCTACAACCGAATTGAAAAATTTAATTTTTTAACGAGGCAAATAAATTATGGATTATGCATTTATAGGAGCCAAAATAATAACACCTTTTAAAATTGTAAAAAATGGAATTATTACAACCAAAGGGAATAAAATTTACCGTATAGAAAAAAACAAGAATATTAAATTATCTTCAAGAATAAAAAAAATAAATGTTAAAGGAAAATATATTACTCCCGGTTTTATAGATTTATTGGTGCACGGAGGAGCCGGAGGTTATGGATTTTCCGACGAATCGGATAAAAGCATAAAAAAAATTAGTAATTATTTTTTAAAAAACGGTTCCACTTCTTTATTGGCTAGCCTTCATGCAAAACCGAAAAAAAGATTACTTGAAGATTTAAGACGGGTTGCTAAATTTATTAAAAACAATCCGGATTCGAATATAGTCGGTATTCACATGGAAGGTCCTTATTTAAATTCCAAACTAAAAGGTGCAATGAACGAAGACTATTTATGGAAACCAACCGTTGAATCATTTAGGGAACTGTGGGAAGCTTCCGAAAAGCAAATTAAAATTATGACTATAGCACCGGAATTAGACGGAGCACTTGATGTAATTAGAGAAGCTTCTTATTGCGGTGTCGTTTGTTCTATTGGTCATTCTACAGCAACATACGAACAAGTTGATATGGCAATTGATAGAGGAGCCGCACATGTAACCCACATGTTTAATGCCATGCCTCCCATTAACCATAGAAAGCCGGGAGTTGCCGTTGCAGCAATGCTTAGAGACGAATTAAAAATTGAACTAATTGCAGATACTTATCATGTTCATCCGGCAACAATGGAATTTCTAATAAAATCCAAAACTCCAAAAGGGATTATTCTTATAACCGATTCCATAAGAGTTGGCGGAATGCATGAAGGAGAAGAGACACAATTTTCGGACCAAAAAGTAATATTGAAAGGGAATAAAGCAGTAATGGAAGATGGTACCATTGCCGGAAGTACGCTTACCCTTAACAAAGCAATTAAAAATTTGGTTCGTACTACAGGTGTAAAATTAAAAGATGCCGTAAGAATGGCAACCGTTAATCCTGCTAAAGTTATTGGTAGCAATAAAGGAATTTTAACTAGCGGCAAACCGGCGGATTTTGTTGTTTTAGATAAAAAATTTAACGTACAAATGACTATAATGAATGGAAAAATTTGTTACCAAAAATAAGTTGAATGTTACTGAATATTTCGATAAGATATTAAAATCGGATTACCCGCTGATAATGGGAATTGTAAATGTTACGCCAGATTCGTTTTCGGACGGAGGAAATTATTTTAATACCAATAGTGCGGTTGAACATGCAATAAACTTATTGGATAACGGAGCGGATATTATTGATATTGGCGGTGAATCAACCAGACCGGGAGCAGATCCCGTAAGCAAAGAAGAAGAATGCAAAAGAGTAATTCCGGTTATAAAAAAGTTATTAAAACAACGACCGGGAACTATTATATCTGTAGATACTACCAAAGCTGAAATTGCAGAAAAATCATTACAAGCCGGTGCCGTTATTATTAACGATATAAGTGCCGCAACTTTTGATGAAAAAATTTTGGATACGGTAAAAAAATACAATGCTTTTATAGTTTTAATGCACATTAAAGGAAAACCCAAAACAATGCAAAATGTTGCCGTATATGATAATGTTGTTAGCGAAGTGAAAGATTTTTTACAAAAAAGAATTGATACGGCAAAGTTTTACGGTATAAATAAAATTATTATAGATCCCGGTATCGGGTTTGGTAAACGAGTTTTTGAAAATTATGAATTATTAAAACAAATAAAATATTTTGCAAAATTAGGTTATCCTATTTTGATTGGGCTGTCCAGAAAATCCTTTTTGGGCAAAGCACTTGACTTGGATGTAAAAAACAGAGAAAATTCCACAACAATAGCGGAAATGTTTGCAATTCAAAACGGAGTAAAAATAATTAGAACTCATAATGTTAAAAACACAAAAGAAATTGTTAAATTACTATCATTTATAAATAATCCCAAACAATTAGTTAATGTTTGAACTATTTAAAATAGGTTTTTTACCTTTTACGTTTTTAGATTTAATAGATATAGCGCTTGTTTCTTTTATTCTTTACAAGTTGTATAGGATAATTAAAGGAACAATAGCCGCACAAATATTTATTGGTTTGGTAATTGTGCTTGTACTTTCCTTTGTTGCACAAGCAATTAACCTACGTGCTTTAGGTTGGTTATTAAAATTAATTACCGATATTTGGGTTATTGCTTTCATAGTATTATTCCAGCCCGAAATAAGAAGATTACTTGTAATTTTAGGTAAAAGTCCTCTATTTAATTTCTTTGTTAAAAGCGACGACAAAACCGTAGCGGATATTATTTCGGAAGCCGCTTTTGAAATGGCTCAACATCAACATGGTGCTTTAATGGTTTATTTAAAATCTACAGGATTAAAAAGTGTAGTTGAAAGCGGTGAAGTTTTAAATGCCAAATTAAATAAAAATTTATTACGGTCCATTTTCTTTCCCAGAAGTCCTTTACACGACGGTGCCGTAATAATTAACAACAATAGTATAGAAGCCGCAAGATGTACTCTTCCTTTAACCGAGCTTACTTCTATAGACGGAAAAGATCTTGGTATGAGGCATCGTGCGGGAATTGGTATTACCGAAGAGGCCGATGTTATCAGTATTATTGTTTCGGAAGAAACAGGTGGAATTTCCATTGCGGAAAACGGACAATTAATAAGCGGACTTTCCAAAGAGAATTTACGTAAACATTTAACTCGCAGTATGAAAGTTTCCAAAGAACGGGGATTTAAAAACTTAATTGAATCATTTAGAAAACATAAATAAAATATGTGCCGTTATTCCTTTTTTCAACGAAGAAGAAAATCTTAAAATATTATTTCATAAAGTTATCAAATTTGTTGATTGTATTATTGCGGTTAACGACGGTTCAACAGATAACTCCGTTTATCAAATTCCCCAAAAAGATAATATAATTTTACTTAATCATAAAAAAAATTTGGGAAAGGGCAGGGCACTTAGATCCGGATTTTTACACAGTATAAAATTAAATACTCATATAACAATTACCTTGGATGCCGATATGCAGCATCTTCCCGAATTAATTCCTTCTTTTGTTGAGCAAATACATTATTACGATGTTGTTATAGGAAACAGACTTAATAATACAAAATCAATGCCTATTCAGAGAAAAATCAGCAACTATTTAACCAGTAAATTGCTTAGTTGGAAAACAGGTGAACAAATTCTTGATAGTCAATCCGGATACAGAGCTTTTAGAACTTCAATTCTTCAAAATATTATGCCCGATAGAAACGGATTTGAAGCCGAAAGCGAAATGATTGTAAAAATATTAAATAACAATTACAAAATCGGATATATAGATATTCCTACGCTTTATAACGAAAATAAAAGTAAGATAAATGCTTGGCAAACAATTAAAGGATTTCTTAATGTTATTATTACCGAATAATATTTTGTTTAATAATACTTTGTGCAGCATAAAAACCCATTGAAAAACATGCTTGTAATAAAAATCCGCCGGTCGGAGCATCCCAATTTACCATTTCGCCAATTGTAAATATTGCGGGATTCTTTTTTAATGAAAAATCTGGATTAAGTTCGGTTGTTTCTATTCCGCCAATTGTTGAAATTGCTTCTTCAAGCGGCCTCAACGATTCAACCTTTAACAATAATCCTTTAAGTTTTTCTATAAACGTTTTTTTATCGAGATATTCTTCTTTTGTGCTGTATTCTTTTATAAGTGATAGGTGTAACTTATTTATATTCAATATCTTCATATAATCTTTTGAAGTATATTTTGAAGGACTGATTTTTTTAATTAACTGAAATTTCTCATTATAAGGTTTAAAATCCAACTTTATAACCGTCTTTTTATTTTTATCAAAAGATTTTCTAATATAAGGAATTAACTTGTAAATCAAACCGCCTTCCAAACCATAATTTGTGATAACAGCTTCACCTAAGAAATTTTTTCTCCCGAACGATATTTTTATGTTTTTGAGTGGTTTACCTACATGATATTTCTTTATATGCGAAGACCAATTTATATTTATTCCACAGTTTGATGCTTGAAAATTTGCTGTTTTTATCCCTATTTTTTCAAAAGCAACTTTCCATGCTCCGTTCGACCCGGTTTGCGGCCAAGATGCTCCGCCTAATCCGAAAATAAAATAATCTGCTTTCGGTATTATTTTTTTACCTTTGCAATTTATTATCGGCTTATGATTATCGGTAAATTTTAGAAACTCACATTTAGTTATAATTTTTACATTCATTTTCAGTAAGTTTTTTTTTATGGTATTCAAAACTAATGCCGGATTTATTTCTTTTTTGGGGAAAATTTTTCCGCTGCTTCCTATAAAGGTAGGGATATTTAAATTTAACAACCACTGTCTTAATGCATTTGCGTTAAAAGATTTGACCGCATCGTCTAAAAAATATTTCGGAGTGTAATTTTTCAGAAATTTATTAATCGGAAGATTGTTGGTTAAATTAAGTCCTCCTTTACCGGCAATTAAAAACTTCCTACCAATTGATTTCTCTTTTTCAAATATAATTATATTAAAATAATCCGCTAAAAAATATGCGGCAATTAAATTTGAGGCTCCGGCTCCGAATAATACAACACGCTTTTTAGTTACTTGCATAAAAATATCTTATTTGTTTAATTGAAAAATACAAAAATGATATTTGCAATAACTAAAAAAAATCGCTTTAATTCGGTTTAAGACAATAATTACACTATCAATTCAAATATATTTTTAATGTTAGGCATAATTTATTGCCAATATCCGAAATTAAGATTTTAATCCTGATTATTACAAAATATTTTCGTTCCTATCTTCAAAAGAACAATCTCCACCTGCAACATGACCTTTGTATAATTCGTCTTTTGTTTTATCATAATGTTCTTCCAAAATTTTACATAAAAAAGGTTTAAGAATCCATTTGTCATTTTCGGAACAAATATTTTTATCCAATTTAATTTCGTGTTTGGTGTAAAGCCCGAACAATTCGGTTTCGGAAGGTGCAATATTATGCTCTGTAAGATATTCCAACAAACTGCAAATTGTATCCGAATAATAATAATTGCAAATATCTTCGTTCCCATTAACAATAAAATGTTTAGCCATGTAAGAATAGGGAAGAGTTTTATCGTACTTCGAACGTGCTCCGAATATTTTTTTTATAATTCCCATTTTTAATTCTCCTTTTATTTACGTTATTATTTTTCAGAAAAGGAAATTTATGTTATTACAAATTGAACAAAATAAAATTCAACGGTTTCTACAAATGGAAATTATACTATACTAATTTTTCATAAAGAACATGAAAGTTAAATTATTACCGGAAGAATATTAGAGGTAACTTTACATTTATAAAACTAAAGATAACAATAATGATTTAATACATCAAATATTATTTATTAGTTTGTTATCGTGCTAACTTTTTATCCGTAAAACAATAAGTGCAGAATAAAATTATTGGAATTTTAGCTTAATAAATTTTTACTATTATGTAATAACTAAAACTTTATAAAAAATTTGTTTAATTTTACTTATACAAAAGTAAAATAAGTAAAAATTATTTTGGAATGATTATGAAATTTTCATTAAATGTGGATCATGTTGCGGTTCTTAGAAATGCAAGAGCCGAAGAAATACCCGACCCTGTTACATTTGCTTTAATGGCCGAGCAGTTTGGCGTTGACGGTATAGTAGTCCATTTAAGAGAAGACAGAAGACACATAAATGAAAGAGATGTACGTTTATTACGTGAGCAAATAAAAACCAAATTGGATTTGGAAATGGCCGCCGTTCAAGAAATAATTGATTTTGCTTGCGACGTTCAACCGGATCTTGTAACGTTGGTTCCCGAAAAACGTGAGGAACTTACTACGGAAGGAGGTTTGAACGTGATTGATAATACTGAACTTATTAGAAATACAATAGAACAATTACACAATGAAAATATTTCCGTTTCTTTATTTATTGAACCGGACATAAATCAAATTGATATTTCGGCTGAACTTAACACAGATATGATTGAAATACATACCGGTGTTTTTGCAAATGCCAAAACCGAAGAGGATATGTTTGATGAATTGGAAAATATCAGAATAGCCGCAAAACATGCTAAAAAATTAGGACTTGGTGTTAATGCCGGTCATGGATTGAATTATAATAATATTAAAGAATTTATTGCTATGAAAAATATTGACGAAGTAAGCATTGGACAAGCTGTTATAGCCAGAGCTGTTTTTGTAGGTTTGGAAAAAGCAATTGAAGATATGATACAATTAATAAACAAAGTAGTTTGGTAATTTGATACCGGAGTGAAAAAATGAATAAATTACTATTTTTAATATTCTTTTATGCTTTCAGTATTTTTGCACAGTATCGTAATGTTCAAATTAATAATCCGGAAAGTAAAGAACCGAATGAAGTTACAATTGCAATCAATCCTATAGAACCTGCAAAAATGGCAGCTGGTGCTAATATCAATTATTTTTACTCAAGTTCGGATAGCGGTAAAACGTGGAAAGAAAATATAATTTCTTCTTCACTTGGTGTTTGGGGAGATCCATGTGTAATTTACGATTTAAATGGAAATTTATTTTACGGTCATTTATCAAATCCTGCAACAGGGCATTGGATTGATAGAATTGTTGTACAAAAATCCGTTGATAACGGAGCAAATTGGAATGATGGAGCAGGCATTGGTTTTAAACCGGAACCTTTTGCTCAAGATAAAGAATGGCTTGGTGTTGACTATACTAACTCACCTTATAAAAATAATATTTATGTTGCTTGGACAGAATTTGATAACTACGGTTCGTATGACCAAAATGATAGTTCCAGAATATTATTTTCATATTCTACAGACGGGATTTCATGGTCTTCACCAATCCGGATAAGTGATCACGGTGGTAATTCCGTTGATGACGGAAATACTGTTGAAGGAGCAGTTCCCGCAATTGGACCTAATGGAGAAGTTTATATTAGCTGGGCAGGACCTTTAGGCATTATGTTTGACAAATCTACCGATGGCGGACAAACTTTTGGTAGCGACGTTTTTGTAACATCTCAACCGGGCGGATGGAATTTTAATATCTCCGGTATCAACAGATGTAACGGTATGCCTATTACTGCATGTGATATAAGCAATTCTCCTTATAAAGGTAATATATATATAAATTGGTCAGACCAAAGAAACGGAGAAGATAATACGGATATTTTCTTAATAAAATCTACCGACGGTGGAAAAACTTGGGGAAATATTGTAAAGGTAAACAATGATAATACTTCAAGACACCAATTTTTATCTTGGATGGATATAGACCCCGTTACCGGTTATCTATATATAGTTTTTTATGACAGAAGAAATACGTCGGGTATCGAAACAGAAGTTTACTTGGCTAGATCAAAAGACGGCGGAACAAGTTTTGAAAATTTTAAAATTAGTAAATCATCTTTCGTTCCCGATAAAAATTATTTCTTTGGCGATTATATTAATATTTCAGCATTTAACGGTATAATAAGGCCAGTTTGGATGGCTATGAATAACAAAGTATTAAGTGTTTGGACGGCTTTAATTAATGATTCGAATCTTGTTGTTGGAGTAGAAAAAAGAAAAGTAATAAATAATTTTGAATTGTCGCAAAATTATCCCAATCCTTTTAATCCAACAACAACAATACAATATACAATTCCCAATAAAGTAAAGACGATGTTTACAACGTCTCAACAAGTACAATTAAAAGTGTATGATATGCTTGGAAGAGAAGTAGCAACATTGGTAAACGGAGAAAAAGCACCGGGTATTCACGAAGTTACTTTCAATGCAAATAATTTGCCAAGCGGTATATATATTTATAAAATCGCCGTTGGGAACTATTCGGAACAGAAAAAAATGATTTTACTGAAGTAAGCTGTGGATAAATCACTTAAGAGAAAATTGGAATATCATTATCAAAAGTTTGATTATTCCAAAATTTATCCTGATCCTCTGATCTTTCCGCATAGATTTAAAAACGAACTTGATATAGAAATATCAGCATTCATTTC
>Ga0256841_1000744_pt1 | contig 31571 bp, 25 predicted proteins | sample 356308metaG_FD_185971 | JGI IMG/M metagenome (GOLD analysis project Ga0256841, IMG submission 185971) | Hydrothermal vent microbial communities from Mid Atlantic Ridge, Atlantic Ocean - 356-308 | ecosystem: Environmental > Aquatic > Marine > Hydrothermal vents | place: Atlantic Ocean: Mid... | reverse complement strand
TGCACCAAACCGCTCCGGTTTTTCCTGTTTTGTCGGTCCGTTCACATCCACGCATGCTTCGTACGGGTCAGGCCATATCCCGTTACCCTGCGGATCTTTTCGCCGGGAAAAAATTTTCGCGCAAACCCCAAGGGAGAGGAACATGGTGGCCACGAACAACATCTCTACAGGAAAATTCCGAACTAGAGCGCAACATCCAGGCTGGAGCAGAGCCGTAGCCCCAGCGCAAACTTCAAGATCGAGGCGGTCGGGCTCCATGCGGATCGGCAACAATGCGCAAGCCACAGAAACCGACCGCCCCGAAGAAAAAAGGGGCGATGCACGCCCCTTCCCGTCGAACGATGAAGGCCGCCCTCTTCCGGCTCAGATGCGCATGGGCATGACTACATATTTGCTTTCTGTGTTCTCCTTCGGCGTGATGACGCAACTGGAGGCTGGATCGATGAGGCCGAAACGCACCTCTTCGTCGTCGAGTACGCTCAGCACGTCCAAAAGGTATCCCACGTTGAAACCGATGGTCATCTTCTCGCCGCTGTATTCTACTTCGAGCTCCTCCTCCGCCTCTTCATGCTCGGGATTGTGCGCCAAGAGATTGAGCAAACCGGGAGAGGTCTGAAACCGGACTCCCCGAAATTTTTCGTTGGAAAGAATGGCGGTTCTGGAAAGAGCCAGACGCAACGTCTCCCGGTGGGCCACGAGATCCTGCGTATTGGCGGTGGGAATCACCTTGGCATAGTCCGGGTAGCGGCCGTCGATGAGTTTGGTGGCGAAGCTGCTTTCTGGAAGGACCGCTTTCAAAAATCCCTTGCTGAACTGTAGCTCCACCGGCGTGTCGGATTTGGCGTCAAGCAACCGGTTCAGCTCCAGCACCGCCTTGCGCGGCACGATGGCCTGGATCTCCCCCGTCTCTTCTCTGTCGACGGCTACATCGCACAGCGCCAACCGGTGGCCGTCGGTGGCCACCGTGCGGAAAAGGCCAGGGCGGGCTTCGAAAAGCATGCCGTTGAGATAGTAGCGCACGTCCTGTTGCGCCATGGCGAAAGCGGTTTTTTCCAGAAGGCGTTTGAGCTCTCCCTGGGATAACGTCAGATGATCGGTGGCTGCCGCAACCTCCAGGTTAGGGTAGTCGCCTGCCGGCAGCGTGCTGAGCCGGTAGCGGCCTCGGCCGGCTCGAAGAATCGCCTTGTCTCCCTCTACTTCGATGGTCAGCGGAACGCCATTCGGCAGCGCCTTGCAGATGTCCACCACTTTCCGGGCCGGAAGAGTGAATTCGCCCTCGTCACTGGAATCTACCGACACCTGAGTTTTCACCTCTACTTCCAGGTCGGTGGCCATGAGCGTCATGTTTCCTTTTTTCACCTTCGCCAGCAAGCTGGAGAGGATAGGAAGGGTCTGGCGACGTTCGACGATGCTGCCAGTCTGAATCAGCGCAGGAAGAAGCGTCTCCTTCGTGGTCGTGATCTTCATTTTCCGGGGTCTCTGACTTATTGGAATAAGGTTTATCTTTCAAGCCTGTTGTTGTTGTTAAGGAGTTTCTTTCAATGGGAGAAGAAAATGAAATTACTTTGAATTCAATTGGTTGTCCATATGAACTCCGTTGTATGAACACTGTAGAAATGGTCGACAAGAGTGTGTGCGGATTGTGGATAAACCATCAAGCAAAAAGAAAAGCGATTTGGACACAGTTTATCCACAGTCAATGACTCAGGGTTCTCAACAGGTTTTTATAATCTTCGGCAATTCGATTGTCGCTTTCCCTGAGCTGTTGGATCTTGCGCGTGGCGTGGAGCACTGTGGTGTGGTCCTTGCCTCCAAAGGCTTGGCCAATCTCCGGAAGGCTGTGGTTGGTGAGCTCTTTGGCCAGCGTCATGGCCATTTGCCGCGGGCGAACGATGGTCCGGCTGCGGTTTTTGGAGCGCATGTCCGAGCTGCGGATGCCATAGTACTCTGCCACCACTTTCTGGATGTTTTCGATGGTGATCTGCTTGTCCTGGGCTGCAATGAGATCCCGCAGGGCGTCCTTGGCGAAATCCAGGGTGATGGGGCGTCCGGTGAACTGGGCGTTGGCCACCACCCGACGCAGCGCTCCTTCCAGTTCCCGGATATTGGAGCGAACCCGCTGGCCGATGAAGAAGGCGACTTCGCTGGGAAGCTCCACGTCGAACAGCTTTTGTGCTTTGTTCATCAGGATGGCGACGCGGGTCTCCAGATCGGGAGGATCGATGGAGACCGTGAGGCCCCAGCCGAACCTGGATTTGAGACGATCTTCCAGCCCATCCACTTCCTTGGGATAGCGGTCGCTGGTGAGAATAATCTGCTGCTGCGATTCGAAGAGGGCGTTGAAGGTGTGGAAGAACTCTTCCTGGGAACGCTCCTTTCCGGCGAAGAACTGGATGTCGTCGATGAGCAGGGCGTTTACCGAGCGCATTCGGTGCTTGAACGCGTCGATGGTGTTGTGTTGCAGGGCCCGCACCATCTCGGAAACGAACCCTTCCGAGTGAAGATAGAGCACTTTGTAGTGAGGATGGCGTTCGGCGATGAGGTTGCCGATGGCATGGAGCAGGTGGGTCTTGCCAAGCCCGGTGTCGCCATAGATGAAAAGAGGGTTGTAGGCTTTGCCAGGGGAGTCTCCAATACGGATGCCGGCGGCGCGCGCCATCTGGTTGGATTTCCCCTCTACGTAGTTCTCGAAGGTGAAGTTGGGATTGATGTTTATAAGTAAGTCTTCACTTTCACTTGAACCCCTTTGATTCGCCCGTTTTCGATCGGAGTTTACCGAGATTTTGGAGGAGTCGGCGGGACACTCCCCTGCGGCATCGATGGAGCCGATCGCCAATTTAACCCGGAGCTCGCTGCGGGGGTCGTACTCGTCCAGAAAGCCTTCGATGCGGGAAAGATAGTGCTTGCGCACCCATTCGAGCACGAAAGCGTTGGGCGCCAACAGTTTCAGCTCCCCCGGGATCTGTTCCGGAGGGCATTGCAGAGGGCGGATCCAGGTGTTGAACTGTTGGGCCGGAAGCTCGTTCTCCAGTCGTGCCAGGCAGTGTTTCCAATGTTCCATCTATTTGTGACCGGCGCGGTGGGTAAAGTATTGCAACTTAATGATTTTAAGTATATTTGTATTGATCTCGTCGCTCTAGGAGAGGAGCGCTTGGACAGGCTCGGCGGGCGACGCGAATCCAGAGTTTACTCCTCCCCAATGAAGTTATCCACAGCAAAGTTTCAACGGCTGGGAGCGCCTTGATCCTCACCTTTTCGGGGAGCTCTCCAAGGCCATTTTCATGGAACTTTGCTCTCTTGGGAGCCAAAATAAGATTTCTGCTCGCTTCCCCTGCCCGGTCGGTTCAGGTGCGATGGCCGGGCTTGGTTCGGGCGATTCCACGGGTCCTGCGGCAAGCGAATTATCGGAGTCGAAAATGAGTCGAGCACGCTACGCCAAGCCCCCCAAGTCGTTGTTGCGCAAAGTGGGCCGCGCCATCGCCGATTTCCACATGATCCGCGAGGGGGACCGCTTGCTGTTGGGGGTTTCAGGCGGTAAGGATTCGCTGAGCCTGCTGCAGATTCTGCTGCATCTGCGCACCTACGCGCCCGTCCGCTTCGATTTGGGCGTGGCCACCGTGGATCCTCAGATCGAAGGCTTCGACCCCTCTCCCTTGGTGGACTACTACCGCCATCTGGGCGTGGATCACCATTTTCTCCGCCAGCCCATTCTGGAGGAGGCGAAGTCGCACATGCGCGGCGACTCTTTCTGCGCCTATTGCGCCCGCATGAAGCGCGGCATTCTCTACACCACCTGCCGCAAGGCCGGCTACAACGTGTTGGTGCTGGCCCAGCACCTCGACGACCTAGCCGAGAGCCTGCTCATGTCGATCTTCCACGGGGGCCAGCTGCGCACCATGAAGGCGCACTATCGCAACGATGCGGGCGACCTGCGCATCATCCGTCCCCTCGCCTACGTGCGCGAGCGCCAGACCGCCGCCTTCGCCGCCGCCGCCGACCTCCCGGTGGTGCCCGACTCCTGTCCCGCCTGTTTCGGCGCGCCCACCCGGCGCCAGCACATGAAACAACTGCTGGCTCGTGAAGAGCGGGAGAATCCCCATCTGTTCGCCAACCTGCTGCACGCCATGCGGCCCCTCCTGGTGGAAGGAGGGATTCCCGCCGAAGAAGCGGGCGGCGATCAGGGCTCGATCAACTCCACCTTCACCTCCACCGGCTCCTGATCCTCCACGCTGCCGGTGGCGTAGCTCGTGGTGGCGCCGCGACTCCCCTTCCCTTTCAGTCGGGTGCCGCCGATGGCGATCCACGCTCCAAGACGTCCGGTGACCCGGCTGGTGATCTGCTGGATGCGGGAGTGGCGTGGCGTGCCGGCCGGTTCGGCGCTGAAAGGGGCGATCTCCAGCGTGACCCGGTCGCCGTTCACCCAGGGGGTGACATAGAACCCGCTGGTGACGTCGCGGTAGCGTTCCTCGACCCGATACTCTCCCCAGGGGCCCAGGCCATGGGTGTAGGTGGGCACCGACTGGCCGGACTGGATGAAAGCCGGCTGTCCCTCGGTGGCGCGGACATAGCGTTCCGCTTCGCTGGACCACTCCTTGTACCTTTTTTCCACTTGGCCCTCCAGCCCTTTCTCCGGCCCTGGCCGGCCGATGATCACGCTGCCCTCGTCGCCCGCCTCCACCCGGCCGCGGACCCCGGCCTCCAGGCGTTCCGACCGCCGAAAGCCGCCTTGCCGCACCGTGATGCGGAGCTGTCGTGGCGCCCGGTCGAAACGCTGGATGATCGTTTTCAGTTCCGCCAGATTTTCCGGTGAGGTGCGGATCACCAGTTGGCCGTTCATGCCCGTGACGGTGCCGCCGGGTTCGACGAAGGGGCGCAGCAGCGGCAGCATCCGCTCCACCGTCTGATGCTTCAGGGCAACGATCGCCAGGGGCGGATCGGCCCGGACGCCGAGGCTCGCAGCCAGCAGCGCCCCCAGCAGCCAGGGAGCGAGTCTCGGCGCTCTTTTCGTTTGCTTTTTCATCCTCTTCTGCTCCTGCGGAAGTGTGCCGGCCGGTCTCGAAAGCGTCGCCGGGCCGAAGACGGCTTCTACACGTCTTGTTCCCCAGGGATGCCGAGGCCGGGCCTTGCCGGCACCACGGTGGGATCCCCGCTTTCCCTGCCTACTCGCAGTATAATGCCGCTTTGACTCCGTCGTCCGGACCCATGACTTCGCGAATTCGCGAAATCCCCTACAACTACACCTCGTTCTCCGACCGCGAGATCATCATCCGTTTTCTCGGCGAAGAGGGATGGCGCCTCATCGAATCGCTGCGAGGCAGCCGTCGTACCGGCCGCTCCGCGCGCATGCTGTTCGAGGTGCTTGGAGACATGTGGGTGGTGGAGCGCAACCCCTATCTGCAGGAGGATCTGCAGCGCAACGCCGACCGGCGCAACGCGCTCATCCACGCGCTCAACCACCGTCTGGACCAGTTCGAGGCGCGGCTCGACGACAACCGCCAGGCCGCCCGCCTGCTGGAGACGGCGCGCGAGGCGGTGGACCGCTTCGCCAACCGATTCGCCGCCGATCTCCATCTGCGCAGCCGGGTGCGCAAGGCGCTGGAGGGGATCACCCGGCCCGACAATGTCGATTTTTCCGGCTTGGCGCGCGTCTCCCACGCCACCGACGCCACCGACTGGCGGGTGGAGCTCCCCTTCGTGGTCGTCTCTCCCGATCGCGAGGAGGAGGTGGCGCCCATCGTGCGGGCCTGCGTGGAGCTGGGGCTCACCATCATTCCTCGCGGGGGGGGCACCGGCTACACCGGTTCGGCGGTGCCCCTGGAGGCCCATTCGGCGGTGATCAACACCGAGAAGCTGGAATTCCTCTCCGGCGTCGAAGAGATGGCGCTGCCCGGCGTGGAGGGCACCGTGCCCACGGTGCGCGCCGGCGCCGGCGTGGTGACGCGACGCGTCGCGGAGCTGGCCGAGAGTCACGGTCTCGCCTTTGCCGTGGATCCCACCTCCCAGGACGCCTCCACCATCGGCGGCAACATCGCCATGAACGCCGGCGGAAAGAAGGCGGTGCTCTGGGGCACCACCCTGGACAACCTCGCCTCCTGGCGCATGGTGACCCCCGACGGCAACTGGCTGGAGGTGGAACGGCTCGGTCACAACCTGGGCAAGATCCACGAGCAGGCGTCGGTGCGATTCCGCCTCCGCCGCTTCCACCCCGACGGGCGCACCCCCCTGGGCGAGCCGGAGGAGCTCGAGATTCCCGGCCACCGCTTCCGCAAGGCGGGCCTGGGCAAGGATGTCACCGACAAGTTCCTCTCCGGCCTGCCCGGCGTGCAGAAGGAGGGGTGCGATGGTCTCATCACCTCCGCCCGCTTCATCCTCCACCGCATGCCGCGCCATGTGCGCACCCTCTGTCTGGAGTTCTTCGATCCCGAGGTGGCGCGCGCCGTGCCCGCCATCGTGGAGGTGCGCGACCACGTTCAGGGGCTGCCCGACGTGGAACTGCTGGGGCTGGAGCATCTGGATGAGCGCTACGTCAGGGCGGTGAACTACGCCACCAAGGCGGCGCGCCGCGAGCGCCCCAAGATGGTGCTGCTGCTCGACCTGGTTTCCGACGACGAAGGGGCCCTGGCCCACGCCGCCGACGAAGTGGTGGCCCTGGCGGCGGCGCGCGGCGGAGAAGGCTTCATCGCCGCCAGCGCCGACGCCCGCCGCCGCTTCTGGCTCGACCGCGCCCGCACCGCCGCCATTTCGGCGCACACCAACGCCTTCAAGATCAACGAGGACGTGGTGATTCCGTTGGAGCGGCTGGGCGACTACAGCCGCGGCATCGAGGCGCTCAACATCCGCCAGTCCATCCGCAACAAGCTGGAGATCATGGCGGCGGTGCGCGACTTTCTCCGTAGCGACCTGGAACCCTACTGCCGCTGCGATCTGGCCGACCGCTCCGAGGAGAGCCGCCGCATCTTCGAGGACAAGAGAGCCGCGGCGCTGGCCATCCTGGAAGAGACCATGGAGCGCTGGCGGCACATTCTCGAGCGCTTGGAGTCGCCGGCGCGGCGGCAGCAGGCGCTGCTCACCGAGGCCGAGCGCGCCCGGGTGCGCGAGGGCGACAGTCTGCTGGACCTGATGCTGCGCCGCGATCTGCGCCAGAGCTACCGCGCCGAGGTGGAGCAGCGCATCAAGGCGATCTTCTCCGGCGAGGAGCTGGCTCCCCTGCGCGACGAGCTGGACCGCATCCACGCCCGGTTGCGCGACCGTCGCCTCTTCATCGCTCTGCACATGCACGCCGGCGACGGCAACGTGCACACCAACATTCCGGTCCACTCCCACGACTACGCCATGCTGCAGGAGGCGGAGCGCCTGGTGGACGAGGTGATGGCGCTGGCCCGCTCCCTCGACGGCGTCATCTCCGGCGAGCACGGCATCGGCCTGACCAAGATCCAATACCTGGACGAAGAGAAGCTGGCCGATTTCAAGGCCTACAAGGAACGGGTGGACCCCGAGGGACGCTTCAACCGCGGCAAGCTCCTGCCCGGCTCCGGACTGGAAGGCGCCTACACCCCATCGCTGCGGCTGGTGCAGCAAGAGGCGATCATCCTCGAAGAGAGCGAACTGGGCGCGCTCAACGACGAGATCCGCCACTGCCTGCGCTGCGGCAAGTGCAAGCCGGTGTGCCAGACCCATGTGCCGCGCGCCAATCTGCTCTATTCGCCGCGCAACAAGATCCTGGCCACCGGCCTGCTCGTCGAGGCCTTCCTTTACGAGGAGCAGACCCGGCGCGGCCTCTCGCTGCACCATTTCGACGAGATGAACGACGTGGCCGACCACTGCACCATCTGCCACAAATGCCTCAATCCCTGCCCGGTGAAGATCGATTTCGGCGAAGTGACGGTGCGCATGCGCCGCATCCTCACCGACCGGGGGCAGAAGCGCTTCAGCCCCGGCAGCGCCGCGGCGCTGGCCTTTCTCAACGCCACCCGGCCGCGCACGGTGCGCTGGCTACGCCGCCTCCTGGCGCAATGGGGCTTTCGCGGCATCGCCCTGGGCCACAAGCTCTTCCGCGCTCTGGGACTGCTGCGCGACAACGGGCATCCTCCCCACGGCACCACCGGCCCCATGCGCCTCTCCACCCAGGTGGTGGAGCTGGTGCGCCGGCCCATCGAGGTGGAGCTGCCCCGGGTCACCTGGCGCACCGCCTGGGGAGTGGAGGACGCCACCCGCATCCCGGTGCTTCGCGATCCCCGGGTGGCCAGCGAAGAGGCGGAGACCGTCTTCTATTTTCCCGGTTGCGGTTCCGAGCGCCTCTTTTCCGACATCGGTCTGGCCACCATCGCCATGCTCTACGAGAACGGCGCCGAAGTGGTGCTGCCGCCGGGCTATCTCTGCTGCGGCTATCCGCAGAGCGCCGCCGGCCAGCACCGCAAAGGGCGGGAGATCACCACCGCCAACCGGGTTCTTTTCCACCGGGTGGCCAACACTCTCAACTATCTGGACATCCGCACCGTTCTGGTCTCCTGCGGCACCTGCATCGACCAGCTGCTGCAGTACCAGTTCGAGCAGATCTTCCCCGGCTGCCGGCTGATGGACATCCACGAATGGCTGCTGGAAAAGGGGGTCGCGCTGGACGGGAGCCAGAGCGCCCAATATCTTTTCCACGACCCCTGCCACTCCCCCATGAAGCGGCACGACCCCGTGGAGGTGGCCAGCGGCCTCATGGGCAAGGCGGTGACGCTCTCCGACCGTTGCTGCGGCGAGTCGGGCACCCTGGGCACCACCCGTCCCGACATCGCCACCCAGATCCGCTACCGCAAAGCGGAAGAATTGAAAAAGGGCATGGATAAACTGGGCGATGCGCCGAAGCGAATACTCACTTCATGCCCCGCCTGCCAGCAAGGACTGCTAAAGTACAAAGAGGAGACCGGCCTGGAGACCGACTACCTGGTGGTGGAGCTCGCCCGCCACCGGTTGGGAGAGGGGTGGCAGGAGCGTTTCGTGAAACGGGTGCTGGAGGAGGGAGGCATCGAAAAGGTGCTGCTGTGACCTCCTCCATCAAGTAAGGTGAAGAAGGAGGAGCTGAAGAGTGGTCCGGTTCGCGGACAGCAGTCGGGAATGGGGCGCGGTGACCCGCCTTCTCCACTGGACCCTCGCTCCCGCCATCCTGCTGATGCTGGGATCCGGCTTGTGGATGGCGCGGCTGGAGTACACCCATCCTCTCTATCTGACCTTGCCGGCTTTCCACAAATCGCTGGGGACCCTGCTCGCCCCGCTGCTATTGGTCCATCTGCTTTGGCGGGGAGCGAACCGTCGGCCGGCGGCCGCCCTGGGCGCCTGGGAGCGCCTCCTCTCCCGATTGGTGCAATCGCTCTTGCTGTGGCTGCCTATACTGATGGTGATCAGCGGCTATCTGCTGGTCACCGCCCACGGCCGGCCGCTGACGCTGTGGGGCGGATGGGAGATCCCGCCGCCGCCGGGGCTCGACCGGTTGCAGGAGCCGGCGGGCGCGGTGCACCAGGCGCTGGGCTGGACCCTGGGCGGGCTTCTCCTTCTTCATCTGCTCGGCGTTTTGAAGCATGTATGGATCGACCGGGACGATCTGTTGGCGCGGATCTGGTTCGGAGGTGAGAGACGATGAAAACCTTTCTCTTGGTCCTGCTGGCGCTGGCCACCGCGGCGTCGGCTTCGGCGGTGGAGTACGAGATCGACACTCAGGGCGCTCACGCCTTCATCGAGTTTCGCATCAAACATCTGGGGTTCAGCTGGTTGCTGGGGCGCTTCGACCGCTTCCAGGGCAGTTTCCACTATGACGCCAGGCACCCCGAGACCAACCGCGTTTCGGTGACCATCGACGTCGCCAGCATCGACACCAACCACGCCGAGCGGGACCGCCATCTGCGCAGCGCCCGCTTCTTCGACACCGACCGCTATCCCCGAGCCCGCTTCCGCAGCACCCGCTGGGAGCCCCTCGGCGGCGGCAGGGCCCGCCTGAGCGGCGAGTTGACCCTGCGGGGCATCACCCGGCCGGTGGTCATCGAGGTGACCGAGGTGGGCCATGGCCCCGATCCCTGGGGAGGCTACCGGCGGGGCTTCGAAGGCACCACCACCTTGAAGCTCTCCGACTGGAAGATGAAAGAGGCGAAGATCCTCGGCCCCGCGGCGGAAGAGATCCTGGTCTATCTCTCCATCGAAGGCGTGCGCAAGAAGTGAGGAACTGGCTCCTTCTGCCGCTGTGGCTCCTGGGGGCCTGCCAGAGCCTGGGACCCGACTACAACGGCGAAGAGAGCGGCTACCGCCTGACGCTCCACCAGACGGTACGCATCCCTCCGGGAAAGGCGCGCATCTACATCCAGAACGGCCGGGTGGTGGGCACCGGCTTCGACAGCTACCAAGCAAGTTGCAGCCTGGAGGTGCGCCATCTTGGCGAACGGGCGCAGCGCATCGAGCCCGACACCTTCGTGGTCAACCGCATCCAGCAGTTTTTCGAAGAGGTGGCCTCCAGCGGTTGGGCTCCCGCGCGGCTCGCCGGACTGGGGTTGGCCGGAGCTGCGGTGGACGGCGGCCCCTCCATGATCTACCGCGGCTGGCACTTCTGGCTCCACTCCCGCCGCCAGCCCAATGTGCTGCGGCTCAGCTGCCGGGGCGTGTTCGCCGATCCCTGGGAGGCCGATCCGCCCACCTTCGACGAGATTGCCGCCGCTCTGGGGGATGTGGCCACCCTGGCCCACGCCGGCGGCAAGCTGGCTCCCGGCAAACTGGAAACCGGCTCTCCACCGCAATGAAACCGGCCTTCTCCGGGTCTTCTCCATGAAACCCGCATGACGAGGAGGTGATTCCATGCAATCGACGACGATCAAGAGGCGCTTCATGGCGGTCGCAGCCCTTTTCTTGCTGATGGCGGGGGCCGCGGGGGCCGCTCCCCCCTTCGGTGGCGGTCAGGACGTCGCGTTCGCCCGGGCGCTGTGGCAGGCGCTGGCGTCGGTCGGGATGGTGGGCGACCGCAACCCCATCCTCAGCCGGCCCTACCGCGGCAAGCCGCCCCACGGCAAGATTCTCGACCTGTTGGAGCGGCGGGTGGTGGTGAACGGTTTCAACGGTGTGGCCATCGTCAAGAAGAACTATGGCGGAGAGGGACTCACGGTGAACGACGTCATCGACCATCCGCGCGAGTATCTGAAGTCGGTCACCGTGATGTTCAAACGGGGCCGGGGATACGATCCCGAGAACCGCGACTGGTTCTATGTGAAATACGCGCCCGACGGCGCCATTCTGAAGAACCCCAAGGGGATGCTGCTGGCCGGACGGGTGGCCAAGGGCAAACCCACCGGCTGCATCGCCTGCCACCGCACGGCGCCGGGCGGCGACTTCGTCTTCAATCACGACCGTTACCGCTGACCTCTCCACCTTTCGCTGGAACCTAGGGGTTTGCGCGGCCTTGGCAGCGCGGGCAGAGATAACAACTCTGCCCGCCTTCACGGCGCTTGACGATGCGCGTGCCGCAGCGGTAGCAGGGCTCGCCGTCGCGGCGGTAGACGTGGAAGCGATACCCTTCGAAGGGGGCGCCCTCCGCCTCCAGCCGCGCCGCCCGCTGCAGGTCGTTGGTGATCCCGCCGCTGTGGTAGGACTGGCGCGCAAGCTGCAGGATGCGTCCGGCCAGTCCCATGAGGGCGCCGATGCCGAGATCGCGCGGCCGCACCGCCGGATGCAGTCCACAGCAGTGGAGGATCTCGCAGCGCAGATAGTTGCCCAGTCCGGCCAGGAACGACTGGTCCACCAGCAGGTTGCCCAGGCGACGGTTGCGAAACGGAGCCGAGACCAGCCGCTCCAGAACGGTCTCGAGGGTGGTGGAGGCGTCCAGGACGTCGGGACCCAGCCGGCTCAGAAAGGGGTGGTCGCGCAAGGTCGCGCTCGGCCAGACCTCGATTCGCGATGCGCTGTAGAGGTGGGCCCACGCCTCCTCGGTGTGGATGGCCAGGCGCAACCGCCGCCGGGTCGCCGGCATCTTGCCGGGGGCGGCGACCCTCCACCGCCCATAGAGCTGGTTGTGGCTGAAGATGGTGTGGTCGTTTTCCAGATGGGTGAGCAGCGCCTTGCCGTGGCTCTCGATGCAGACCACGCGCAAACCATCCAACGGGCCGTTCCAGCGCTGCAGGTCGGGAAGGTGGAAGCGGATCCGCCGGGCCACGCGACCCAGCAGCGCTTCCGCCAGCTGGTCGCGAAGACGGCGGATTTCGGGTCCTTCGGGCAACTCAGTCGATGAAGTTGGCGAGAAACTGGGCGGTGATGGTGTCCATGCTGTTCACATGCATGAGGAACCACTGCGGCCAGCGTTCCAGGACGAAGGCGCGCAGCGGCTCGAGCTGCCGGTCGGCCAGCCACTGCGACTGCAGCCGGCGCAGCTCCTCCAGCACCGTGGCGTGTTCCTGAGCATGTATGGGAAACGGCGGGAAGCCGTACTCCTCCATCAGGCGGTTCTCGCGGTCGAAGTGGGCCTCGGTGTGCCGCAGCCAGCGGTCGAGGGCGCGGTCGATGGCCGCGGTGTCCATTTCGCCCTCCACCGCGTGCCGCAGCAGCGCGCCCAGCTCGTTGACGAGATCCACCTCTTCGCGGTGGGTGCGATTCATCGACTCCACCGCCACCTGGGGAATCCGCTCCGCGTCCACCACGGGAGCGCCTTTTTGAATGGGTTCCGACATGGCTTCAAACCCTACTATCAGTCAGGGAATCGGGTCAAGCAGCGGGAGGGTCGAGCTGCTGGAGAACGGCCCGTCGCAGCCGCGCTTCGACCGCCTTTTTTCCCGGCAGGCCGAAGCGCCCCGCCAACTCCTTCCAGGGCCGGCGTTGCAGCACCTTCGCCAGCACCATCCGCTGGCCGGGATCCTCCGGCTCGTGGAGACGGATCGCCAGCCGGTGCAGCGCCTCCAGCGCGTCCAGATAGGCGAGGCGTCCCTCCCCGTAAGCCCGCAACGTCTCCCGGTGCCGGGCGTCCAGGGGCGCCACCGGCGGATCGCGCAGCTGCAGCGCCAGCGTCGGATCCAGTTCCTGGAAGGTCTCGCCGAGCTGCCACGGGAAGCGCGACTGGAAGCGCGCCGCCGCTTCTTCGATCCACTCGCTTCCCCGGCCGCTGAGCCCCGTTCCCACCAGCAGCCCGTGGGCGCCGCTGCTCGCCTCCCGGCGGTGGCCCAACCGCAAAGGGCGAAATCCGAGCCGCTTCCAGAAAGGGATCAAGCGCGCGGTGGCGCCGAAACTGGCGCCCACCAGATCCACCCCTTCGCTCCGCGCCCTTTCCAACAGATGGCCAAGCAGCCGGCTGCCGAGCCCCCGCCCCTGGAAACGGGGGTGCACCGCAACGCGCACCACCCGCCAGCAACGTCCGCCGAGCGCCTGGGGCACGCCGCAACGGCCGGCCAGGAGCTGGGGAAGAAGATGGCCACGGGGCCTGCCGCCTCCTTCGACGATCTTTCGGCGCAAAGGTTCATCCAGTTCCCCCTCCTCCGCCACCAACACTGCGCCCAGCGGCTTTCCCCCATGAAGCGCGGCCCACACTCTCAGATTGGGAGCGTCCAGGATGTAACGCAGATCGCCGGGTTTCGTTCGATAGTGAGCGCTTACTAGAAGCCCGAAGAGGGGCTGGAGGAGGGACTCCTCTCTTTTCAAACGATCCGCCTCCAGCGGCACGATTTCGCAGGCGTCGGCCCGCGGCGGCGGTGAGGGCAGTGAAACAGGCTCCGCTTCCAGCAGCAGGGCCCGGGCGCCCAGGGCCTCGAGAGGATCGCCCGGCGCCCAGCGCACCGGCCGCTTCAGCTCCACGTTGCGCCAGCCGGGGCGCAGGCGATCCAGCTCTCTTCCCAGCCGCACGGCGAAGCTGCGTCCGGAGCCCTCGTAGCCGTGGACCGTGGTGCTCAGCACCGTCCTTCCATGGGAACGCACCAGCTCCAGCAGCAAGGGGAGCGGAACGCCGGCGGCCTCGTCCACCATCAGCAGGTTTCCCGCCGGCCGCTCGGCCAGAAGCCGGTCCGGCGCCACGAAACGGATTCCCCCGGAAGGGGGAGCGGTGGCGTCGAGGTGGGCGCGGGCGTGGCGGAAGAGCGTCTCGGTGGCGCTCTTTCGGGGCGCCGTGACCAGGATCTCCATCCCCTCTTCGTTCACCAGCCTGGCCGCCGCCACGCCCAAGAGCGCCGATTTGCCCCTTCCCCGATCCGCCGTGATGAGCAGCGGACGCCGGCCGTGGCCCCGGGCGGTGCGCAGCACCAGGGTGAGCGCCGCCGCCTGATCTTCGGTGAGCCCTTCGCGAAAGGGTTCCACCACCGGCGGTGCCGAGGGCTCGAAAGGGTGCTCCCGAAGCAAGGCAACGAGCCGCTGCAAAAAGCGGCTCGGCGCCGTCGGCGGCCGTCCGCTCACTGCCAGCCGCGCCAGCTCTCCATCGGCTTGCCAGGGCCAACGCTCCAGGGGTGGCGTCAGCAGCAGAAAACGACCGCCGCCGCGCACCAATCCCAGCGCCATGGCGAACGCATCCACCGCAAAGCCTTCCAGGGCGTCGAACACCAGAAGATCGGTTTCGCTTCCCAATCGGCCGGCGAGCCGTCGAGAAGAGACAGCGGGAATGGAGAGGGGCGCTTTCTCTCCCACCCAGATCCCGCCGCGGCGCCACCGGCGGGCCGCCGCCGCCCGGCACCGGTCGGGGTCGCCCTGGAGAAGCACCAGTTTCCGGTGCAGCCGGGCCGCTTCCTGGTCGTCAAACAACGAAGTTCGAAAGAGTCTGATGCAAAGTTCCGGTCAACAGCGCGTGGGACTCGACGCGGCCCGCGAGCTTTCGCTGCGACCGGTCGAGTCCCCCGGGACGCCGAGGGTCGAAATCAAAGAAAATCGGGAAGCTTTTCGCGAATCTCTTCCGGCTCCTGCTTGACCACGTCCTTGGCGACTTCGCCCGCCACCAGCGATTTCACCTGATCGTCGAGGCATTCGCGCAGCTCGCCCAGAAAAGCGGGGGCGGCCAGGATGTAGAGCTTGTCGAAGGTCTTTTCGGCGGCCGCCTGCCGCAGCCGCTCGCACAAGGTGCGGGCGAAACGAAGCGACTCCTCCTTTTTGGCGTCCACTTCGTTCTCCATGGCGTGGCGCCCCTGTCCGCCCCGGTCGAAGGCCCTTCCCGGCTCGTCGGCATAGAGTTCGGTGTCCTTCAGGCGGCTCTGGGGATGTTCCAACTCCTCGATGGGAACCAGCGGCCCCACCCGGTTGTCCGCCCGCAGGATCTTCGCGTGGCTGCTGTCCGCAGCCAGAACCCATGAAATCGCCATCTTCCTGCTCCTTTCGTCGGTTGTGGATGCCTTTTTCCTACATGGTGCCATGACGGCCGTTGTCAAGGAAACGACGGTTCGACAGAGGCGGGGAAAAGTCGAGTCGGGCGCTGCGCCCTCTTCCCATGCCGTATAGAATTCGAATCCCGAGGTTCGCCAAGCGGGGACTCTTCTACCCGCCCAGTCGCAACGAAGTCCACAAGGAGAACAGACCATGCTTGCAGACGATCTTCAGGCATCGTTCGATCACTTCGTTCGGAAAGCCGGGGCCTACGTGGAGTCGCCCGGCATGATGGCCGCGTTGGAGCTGGACGGGATTTGCGAACGGCTCTATCCGCTGGTGGCCCGCCATCTGGGCGATACCGGGCTGGCCAACCGCGTTCGCGATTTCGGCCGGGGCCTGCCGCGCAAGAGCCCGGAGGAGTTGCAGGCGCTCTTCGACGAAATCCTCGCCTTGGCCCGGGAGCGGGGGCTGGCCCCCCTCGATTAGCCCGGCACCAATCTGTGCCATCCTCAGGGCGTCAGACAGAAGTCGGAACGCGGCGCGCTTCGCAGGCAATGGTGATTCCATCGGCAAGAAGCGCAACAAAGTGCCGGCTTCTGTCTGACGTCCCGATCTTTTTGAAATTCAATCGGTTCGGTCACCACGAGCACGCTCGTGGTGACTGAGGGTGACATAGATTGATGCCGGGTTAATGGCACCGGGATCCGGGCCCTCAACCCCGGCGTAGCTCCCGAATCTCCAGAGCGTTTCCCACCAGCCGCCACGCCTGGCCGAAACCGCGCACATAGCTCCCCTCTTCCACCCGAAGGCGGAACAGGTGGAAGTCGGGCAGGCTGCGCAACAGCGCAAGGGTCTCGCCGAAGCGCGCCTCCATGCGCTCCAGCAGCGGCTCCCTGGCCGGGCCGGTCACCTCCTCCGCGCGACAGCGCAGGACCAGCCGTTCCCGGGCGAAGGGGTTGCGCGCCTCCTCCTCGGGCTGGATGAAGAGCACGCCGGCTTCGGGGCGGGCCAGAAGATTGCGGGTGTGGGGCGCCAGCTCGCTGAGATAGACGCAGAAGGCCTGGTCGTCGTCCAGCAGATAGGGGGCGTAGCTGATCTCGGGACGCCCCTCGGCGTCGGCCGTCGCCAGCAACAGGGTGCGATGGCGGTCGCGCAGGGCCCGGGCCTGCCGCTGCAACTTTTCTGGATCGCTCTTCTCCATCTCGATCACCGGTCGGGCTCGTAGGCAAGGTTCTGCCCCAGCCAGCGCTCCACCTCTTCCACCGGCATCGATTTGCGCCGGGCGTACTCTTCGATCTGGTCCTTGCCCAGCCGGCCCACGGCGAAATAGCGCGCCTGGGGGTGGGCGAAATAGAGACCGCTCACCGCCGCGGTGGGAACCATCGCCTTGGACTCGGTGAGCCAGATGCCGGTGTGGTCCTCGGCTTCGAGCAGCGCCCAGAGGAGGTCCTTCTCGGTGTGGTCGGGGCTGGCGGGATAGCCCATGGCGGGGCGGATGCCCTGGTATTTCTCCGCGATCAACTCTTCGTTGGTGAGTACTTCCTCACTCGCATAACCCCACAGATCCTTGCGCACCCGCTCATGGAGCCACTCGGCCAGAGCTTCGGCCAGGCGGTCGGCCAGGGCCTTGAGCATCAAACTGGAGTAGTCGTCGTGGTCCGCTTCGAATTGGCCGATCTTTTCGTCGATCCCTTCCCCGGCGGTGCAGGCGAAGGCGCCGATCCAGTCCACCTTGCCGCTCTCCACCGGAGCCACGAAATCGGCCAGCGATTCGTTGTACTGCCCCTCCGGCTGGCGCCCCTGTTTGCGCAGCATGTGAAAGACAGTGAGCACTTGCTTACCTTCTTCGTCTTCATAGATCAGCAGATCGTCGCCTCGGGCGTTGGCGGGAAAGAGCCCCACCACGGCGCGGGCGCGCAGCCATTTCTCGGCGATCACCCGCTTCAGCATGGCCTGGGCGTCGGCGAAGAGCTTGCGCGCCTCGTCCCCCTTCTCGGGGTCGTCGAGGATCCTGGGATAGCGCCCCCTTAGCTGCCAGGCGTGGAAGAAGAAGGTCCAGTCGATGTAAGGCGCCAATGCATCGAGGGGAATGTCGTCGAAGATCGCCAGCACTCCGGCCCCCTTGCGCACCACCCGGGCGTCGGCGGGGGGGTGCTCCAGCGCCCGCGGGCGGGGCGGCTGCCAGCGGCTCCAGTCGATGGGGGTGGCGTTGGCCCGCGCCTCTTCCAGGGAGGCGAGCTTGCGCCCCTCGTCCCGGCGGCTCCGCCCCTGGCGCACCGCCTCGTACTCTTCGGCCAGCTCGCGCAGAAACTCGGGCTTCTGCTCTTCCGAGAGGAGCGCGCTGGCCACCCCCACGGCGCGGGAGGCGTCGGGCACATAGACCACGCCATGCTCGTATTCGGGCTCGATCTTCACCGCCGTGTGGGCCTTGGAGGTGGTGGCGCCGCCGATCATCAAGGGAATGGTGAAACCCTGACGCTTCATCTCCCTGGCCACGTGGACCATTTCGTCCAGGGAGGGGGTGATCAGCCCCGACAGGCCGATGAGATCCACCTGCTTCTCGCGCGCGGTCTGGAGGATCTTCTCGGCGGGTACCATCACTCCCAGGTCCACCACCTCGTAGCTGTTGCACTGGAGGACGATGCCCACGATGTTCTTGCCGATGTCGTGCACGTCGCCCTTCACCGTGGCCATGAGGATGCGGCCGGCGTTCTCGGCGGGGCATTCGGCCTTCTCCGCCTCCAGATGGGGCTCCAGCACCGCCACCGCCTTCTTCATCACCCGCGCCGATTTCACCACCTGGGGAAGGAACATCTTGCCCGCGCCGAAGAGGTCGCCGACGATGTTCATGCCGTCCATGAGAGGGCCCTCGATCACGTGGATGGGCCGGCCCAGCTTCTCCAGCGCTTCCAGGGTGTCCTCTTCGATGAACTCGGTGATCCCTTTCAACAGGGCGTGGGCCAGCCGTTTCTCCACCGGCCAGGAGCGCCACTCCAGATCCTCTTTCTGCTCTTCGGCGGCGCCGCTCCCGGCGTATTTGGGGGCCAGTTCCACCAAGCGGTCGCCGGCGTCGGGCCGGCGGTTGAGAATCACGTCCTCCACCGCCTGGCGCAGCTCTTCGGGCACCTCGTCGTACACCACCAGCTGGCCGGCGTTGACGATGCCCATGTCCATGCCGGCGGCAATGGCGTGGTAGAGAAAGACGGCGTGGATCGCCTCGCGCACCGGGTTGTTGCCGCGAAAAGAGAAGGAGACGTTGGAGACGCCTCCCGACACCAGGGCGTGGGGCAGATGCTCTTTGATCCAGCGGGTGGCCTCGATGAAGTCCACCGCGTAGTTGTCGTGTTCCGGAATGCCGGTGGCCACGGCGAAGATGTTGGGGTCGAAGATGATGTCCTCGGCGGGAAACTCCAGCTCCTCCACCAGAATGCGATAGGCGCGTTCGCAGATCTCGATCTTGCGCTGGTAGGTGTCGGCCTGCCCCTTTTCGTCGAAGGCCATGACGATCACCGCGGCGCCGTACCGGCGGCACAGGCGCGCCTGCTGGCGGAACTTCTCCTCGCCCTCCTTCAGCGAGATGGAGTTGACCACCGCCTTGCCCTGCACGCACTGCAGGCCGGCCTCCAGGATCTCCCACTTGGAGGAGTCGATCATGAAGGGCACCTTGGCGATCTCGGGCTCGGCGGCGCAGAGGTTGAGAAAGCGCACCATGGCCGCCTTGCCGTCGAGCATCCCTTCGTCCATGTTGACGTCCACGATCTGGGCGCCGTTCTCCACCTGGGTGCGGCACACCTCCAGGGCCTCTTCGTACTCCTCGTTGAGGATCAGCCGCTTGAACTTCGCCGAGCCGGTGACGTTGGCCCGCTCGCCCACGTTGACGAAGAGCGAATCCTTGGTGATGTTGAGCGGCTCCAGGCCGGACAGGCGGCAGGCGGGCTCGATGGCGGGCAGCCGGCGGGGAGTCTTTTCCTTCACCTGCTCGTGGATGGCGGCGATGTGGTCCGGCGTGGAACCGCAGCAGCCGCCGACGATGTTGACCAGCCCCGCTTCGGCCCACTCGCCCACCGCCGCGGCCATCTGCCCGGCGGTGAGGTCGTATTCGCCGAACTCGTTGGGCAGGCCCGCGTTGGGGTGGGCCGAGACGAAGGTTTCGCTCACCCTGGAAAGCTCTTCCACGTACTGGCGCAAAAGGTCCGGCCCCAGGGCGCAGTTGAGGCCGATGGAGAGAGGTCGGGCGTGGCGCAGGCTGTTGTAGAAGGCCTCGGTCACCTGGCCCGAGAGGGTGCGTCCCGACTGGTCGGTGATGGTGCCCGAGATCATGATGGGCAGCTCCCGGCCGATCTCCTGAAAGACGTCCTGCACGGCGAAGATGGCCGCCTTGGCGTTGAGGGTGTCGAAGATGGTCTCGATGAGGAGGAGGTCGGCGCCCCCCTCGATGAGCCCGCGGGCCGCTTCCCGGTAGTTCTCCGCCAGTTCGTCGAAGGTGAGCGCCCGGAAGCCGGGGTCGTTCACGTCCGGCGAGATGGAGAGGGTCTTGCTGGTGGGGCCCAGCACGCCGGCCACGAAGCGGGGCTTTTCAGCGCTGCTGTACTTGTCCGCCGCCTCCCGCGCCAGGCGCGCCGCCGCCACGTTGATCTCGTACACCAGCTCCTCCATGCCGTAGTCGGCCATGGAGATGCGCGTGGCGTTGAAGCTGTTGGTCTCCAGGATGTCGGCGCCCGCTTCCAGATACTGCTCGTGGATGCCGCGAATGATCTCGGGCCGCGTGAGGCAGAGCAGGTCGTTGTTGCCTTTGAGATCCGTGGGCCAGTGGCCGAAGCGCTCGCCGCGGTAGTCGGACTCCTCCAGTTTGTGGCGCTGGATCATGGTGCCCATGGCGCCGTCGAGGAGGAGGATGCGCTTTTCGAGAAGGGTTCGCAGGCGGCTTTCGGTGTCGGTGGTCACGGTCGGGGGTTGGCGGATCGGCCGGGAATTGGCGCCATTATACCGGTGGGCTCCGACGGAGAGCCGTTCCGGCTCATTCGCGCTCGTCGATCACCTGCCCCGCATGGGAACCGACCTTGAGCCTTCCCTGGTAGGTGAGGACGTCGCCGAAGGAGCGGCCGCCTTGGCGGCGTTTCACCCGGGCGTTCTGTTCCCAGGTCCACATGTGGCCCTCCCGGGTATCCAGAATGAACACCTTGGGGCTGATGGAGCCGGCGCCGCCGGACGCGCCCGCACTGTGCAGCACCACCGCCTGGTAGCGTCCATCCCCGGCGGCGCCGGCCGGCAGGGGGGTCAGGCAGAGAAGAAGAAGAAAGAGAAGCGCGTGAAGAAAAGGGCGGTTCATGTGGCCATCCATGTGGGGTATCCTAAACGGCTTACCGAAGCACGAGGGTACACCGTTTTCCCATGGACCGCCAATTCGATCCCAGCGCCATCGAGACCGAGGCCCAGGAATACTGGGAAGCGCACCGGAGCTTCCGCGCCGTGGAGGATCCGGGCCGGGAGAAGTTCTACTGCCTCTCCATGTTTCCCTACCCCAGCGGCAAGCTGCACATGGGCCATGTGCGCAACTACACCCTGGGCGACGTGGTGGCCCGCTACCAGCGCATGCTGGGCAAGAACGTGTTGCAGCCGATGGGGTGGGATGCTTTCGGCCTGCCCGCCGAGAACGCCGCCATCCAGCACGGCGTGCCGCCGGCGAAATGGACCTACGGCAACATCGCCCACATGAAGGAGCAGCTCAAGCGGCTCGGTTTCGGCTACGACTGGGAGCGCGAGCTGGCCACCTGCGACCCCGACTACTACAAGTGGGAGCAGTGGTTCTTCACCCGCCTCATGGAGAAGGGGCTGGCCTACCGCAAGAAGGCCACGGTCAACTGGGATCCGGTGGATCAGACGGTGCTGGCCAACGAGCAGGTGATCGACGGCAAGGGGTGGCGCTCGGGCGCGCCCGTGGAGAAGCGGGAGATCGAGCAGTGGTTCCTGCGCATCACCGACTATGCTCAGGAGCTGCTCGACGACCTCGAGCGGCTCGACGGCTGGCCCGAGCAGGTGGTGGCCATGCAGCGCAACTGGATCGGCCGCTCCGAAGGGGTACGCATGCTGTTCCGGGTGAAGGGGTGGGACGAGACCCTGGAGATCTTCACCACCCGCCCCGACACCCTCATGGGGGTCACCTATCTCGCGGTCGCCGCCGAGCACCCCCTGGCGCAACAGGCGGCCGAGAGCGACGCCGCGCTGGCCGAGTTCATCCAGGAGTGCCGCAAAGGGGGCGTCTCCGAGGCCGAGATCGAGACCATGGAGAAGAAGGGCTTTCCCCTGGGCATCGAGGCGCTGCATCCGGTCACCGGCGAAGCGGTGCCGGTCTACGCCGCCAACTTCGTGCTCATGAGCTACGGTACCGGCGCGGTGATGGCGGTGCCCGCCCACGACCAGCGCGATTGGGAGTTCGCCGAAAAGTACGGCATCCCCAAGAAGCAGGTGATCTTTCCCGCCGACGGCTCCGAGGTCTCCATCGCCGACGGCGCCTACACCGAGAAGGGGGTGCTGGTGGATTCCGGCCCCTTCACCGGCCTCACCTCCGAGGCCGCCTTCGAGGCCGTCGCCGCCTGGCTGGAGGAGCACGGCAAGGGCGGGAAGACGGTGAACTACCGCTTGCGCGACTGGGGCGTGAGCCGCCAGCGCTATTGGGGCTGCCCCATCCCGGTGGTCTACGACGAGCACGGCAATGCCGAGCCGGCCGACGAATTTCCGGTGCGCCTGCCCGAGGACGTGGTCCCCGACGGCAGCGGTTCGCCGTTGAAGAAGATGCCCGAGTTCTACGACCTGGGCGGCGGCCGCCGGCGCGAGACCGACACCTTCGACACCTTCATGGAGTCGAGCTGGTACTACGCCCGCTACTGCTGTCCCGACAACGACGACGCCATGCTGGACGAGCGTGCCCGCTACTGGCTGCCTGTGGACCAGTACATCGGCGGCGTGGAGCACGCCATCCTGCACCTGCTCTACGCCCGCTTCTTCCACAAGCTCATGCGGGACGAGGGACTGGTGGAGTGCGACGAACCCTTCACCCGCCTGCTCACCCAGGGTATGGTGCTGGCCGACACCTACTACCGCGAGAAGGAAGACGGCTCGCGGGAGTGGTTCAACCCCGCCGAGGTGGAGGTGGAGCGCGACGACAAGGGCCGCGTGGTGCGCGCCGTGCTCAAATCCGACGGCCTGCCGGTGGAGCACGGGGGCATGGAGAAGATGTCCAAGTCCAAGAACAACGGCGTGGATCCCCAGCGGCTCATCGACCGCTATGGCGCCGACACCGTGCGCCTCTACATCCTTTTCACCGCGCCCCCCGACCAGTCTCTGGAGTGGAGCGACGAAGGGGTGGAGGGCGCCCACCGCTTTCTGCGGCGGCTCTGGAACCTGGCCGTGGAGAAGCGCCAGGCCATCCGCGCCGGCGGGGAAGCCGCCGCCGAGGAGTCCCGGCAGGTGCGCGAGGCGCGGCGCGAGATGCACGCCATCCTCAAGAAGGCGCTGTTCGACTACCAGCGCCAGCAGTTCAATACCGTGGTCTCGGCCTGCATGAGCCTGGTGAACCTGCTTTCGAAGCGGGATGAAGCGCCTCTGCTGCGCGAGGGCATGGACATTCTGCTGCGCCTGCTGGCCCCCATCGCCCCCCACATCGTCCACAAGCTGTGGCGCGAGCTGGGCTACGGCGAGGACGTACTCCAGGCCGGCCTGCCGCAAGTGGACGAGAAGGCGCTGGAGCGCGACACCCTCGAGTACGTGATCCAGGTGAACGGCAAGCTGCGCGGCAAGGTGGAGGTGCCCGCCGACGCCGACCGCGAAGCGGTGGAGCGGGCGGCGCTGGCCAACGAGAACGCCCGCCGGTTCATCGGCGACGCCCAGGTGCGCAAGGTGATCGTGGTGCCGGGCAAGCTGGTCAACATCGTCGCCAAATGAGAGTGGCGCGCCTGCTGCTCCTGCCGGCGCTGCTGCTGCTCGCCGGTTGCGGCTTTCATCTCCGGGGCGCCGTGCCGCGCCCTCCGGCGGAGATGGAACCCCTGTGGCTCGCCGGGCTGGCCGACTACCACCCCTTCGTGCGGGAGTTGCGGCGTCAACTGGAGTGGAGCGGCGCGCGGCTGGCCGGCTCGGCCCAGGAGGCGGGCGGCGTCCTGCGGCTTTCGCTGTCGCAGGAGAGCCGCGTCTTCTCGGTGAACGCCTACAACAGCGCGGTGGAGTACGAGTATCTCTTCGTGCTCCACTACCGGACGGAGCATCCTCCCGGCACGTTGCGGGACGAGGGCCGCCTGGAATCGCGGCGCATCGTCTACGCCCCGGGCGGCGAGCTGCTGGGACGGGTACGGGAGGGCGAGATGCGCCAGAGAGACGTCTACCGCGAGCTGGCCGGGCGGCTGCTGCAGCGGCTGGCGGCCGGAGGAAACCGGTGAGAGTGCGGGGCGAGCAGCTCGAGGCGCATCTTGCCCGCGAGCTGGCGCCGGTCTATCTGGTGAGCGGCGACGAGCCGCTGCTGGTGGGCGAGGCGGCGGATGCCATCCGCGCCGCCGCCCGGCGGCAGGGGTATCTCAGCCGCGAGCTGCTGGAGGCCGACGGCCGCTTCGACTGGAGCCTGCTGGCGCAACAGGCCGAGGAGATGTCGCTCTTCGCCGAGCGCAAGATCGTGGATCTGCGCTTGCCCGGCGGCAAGCCGGGTCGCGAGGGAAGCGCCGCGCTGGTGGAGTGGTGCCGGCAGCCGCCCGCCGACATCCTGCTGCTGCTCACCCTGCCGAAGCTGGATCGTAGCCAGGCCGCCGCCAAATGGGTCAAGGCGGTGGACGCGAAGGGCGTGGTGCTGCAACTCTGGCCGCCCGACTCCGGCCGCCTGCCGCAGTGGATCGAGCAGCGCATGCGCGCCGCGGGGCTGCGTCCCGAGCGCGGCGTGGCGCAGATGCTGGCCGAGCGCACCGAAGGCAATCTGCTGGCGGCGCGCCAGGAGGTGGAGAAGCTGCGGCTCCTCGAGGGCGAGGGGCCGGTGAGCCTGGAACGCGCCAGCCGCGCCGTCTCCGACAGCGCCCGCTTCGACGTCTTCGCTCTGGTGGACGCGGCGTTGGCGGGTCGGGCGGGCCGCGTGCTGCGCATCCTCGCCGGATTGCGCGGCGAAGGGGTGGCCCTGCCGGTGGTGCTCTGGGCGGTGGCGCGGGAGGTACGCACCCTCGCCTCCCTGGCCGGCCGGATCGCCCGTGGCGAACCTCCGGCCCGCGCCCTGAGCGCGGCGGGCGTCTGGAAGAGCCGCCAGCGGCTGGTGGCCAGCGGCGCGAAGCGGCTCTCCGTCGCCCAATGGAACGCCCTGTTGCTCCAGTGCGAGGCGGCCGACGCCATGATCAAGGGGGCTGCGGCCGGCGAGCCCTGGCTGCAGCTCGAGCAGATTCTGCTGGTGATGGCCGGCCAGGGCGGCGAAGAGCGCTACTGGCCCTTGGCGGCCCATTCCTGAACCTCATTGCATCCCACAGGGAAACCGGAACCATGACCATCGACGACGTACAAGCCTACATGCAGCAGACCGGTCGGCGGGCCCGCGGCGCGGCGCGGCTGCTCGCCGCCGCCACCACGGCGCAGAAGAACGCCGCCCTGGAGGCGATGGCCGATCTTCTCGACAGCAGCCGCGACAAGCTGGCCGAAGAGAACCGCAAGGATCTCGAAGCGGGGCGGGAGAAGGGGCTGTCGGAGGCGCTCCTCGACCGCCTGGAGCTCACCCCGGCGCGCATCGACACCATGATCGAGGGGCTGCGCCAGATCGCCGCCCTCCCCGATCCCGTCGGCGAGATCTTCGACCTCAAGTACCGCCCCTCGGGCATCCAGGTGGGGCGCATGCGGGTGCCTCTGGGCGTGGTGGGCATCATCTACGAGTCGCGCCCCAACGTCACCGCCGATGCCGCCGCCCTCTGCCTCAAGTCGGGCAACGCCACGGTGCTGCGGGGCGGCTCCGAGGCGTTCCACTCCAACCAGGCCATCGCCGCCGCCATCCGCGCCGGACTGGAACGGGCGGGGCTGCCCGGCGACGCGGTGCAGGTGGTGGAGACCACCGACCGCGCCGCCGTGGGCGCCATGATCACCCTGCCCGAATACATCGACGTCATCATTCCCCGTGGCGGCAAGGGGCTCATCGAACGCATCAGCAAAGAGGCGCGGGTGCCGGTGATCAAGCACCTGGACGGCATCTGCCACGTCTATGTGGACGACGAGGCCGATCCGCGGAAGGCCTTCGACGTGGCCCTCAACGCCAAGACCCAGCGCTACGGCACCTGCAACACCATGGAGACCCTGCTGGTGAACCGCAAGGTGGCGGAGGAGTTCCTGCCGCGCCTCGCCGAGGCGATGTGGGAGAAGGGGGTGGAGCTGCGCGGCTGCGACGAGACCCGCGCCATCCTGGGCGAGCAGTGCCGGCCCGCCACCGAGGAGGACTGGGACACCGAATATCTGGCTCCCATCCTCTCCATCCGCGTGGTGGAAGACCTGGACCAGGCCATGGAGCACATCGAGGCCCACAGCTCCCGCCACACCGACGCCATCGTCACCGAAAACTACACCAAGGCGCGCCGTTTTCTGCGGGAAGTGGACTCCAGCTCGGTGATGGTCAACGCCTCCACCCGCTTCGCCGACGGCTTCGAGTATGGCCTGGGCGCCGAGATCGGCATCTCCACCGACAAGTTCCACGCCCGCGGCCCGGTGGGGCTGGAAGGGCTCACCTCGGTGAAGTTCATCGTCTTGGGTGACGGCCAGGTGCGCCGCTGACAGCGGTCGGCTGGCGCGGAACCTGCCTGGCTGGGACGCGAGATGGCTGTCAGTGGGGAACAGGCTGCGAAAAGCGCTGAAGGAATTCGTCTGCGGAAATGGTCGGCAGGTGTCGGGAGGCTTCACTGAAGTATCGCAGGCCTCCCCAGAGCTCCAGTTCTCCGATGATGAAAATCCGCGATCGAGCCCGCGTGAGCGCAACATTGAGCAGGTTGGGCTTGCTTGCCGCCCAGCGGGCGCCTCCGGGGCGCGCCCGGCCGCAGCCCAGCACCAGCCAGACCATGTCGGCTTCCTTGCCCTGAAAGGTATGCACGGTGCCCACATGCTCTTCCGACCATTCTCGATGCCATCCTTCCTGTTGCAGCCGTTGCCGAAGAGCGTCTCGGATGTCCCTGAAAGGGGTGATGATATAGAGGGGCGGGTTGGCGCAATGGACCCGCCAGGCTTCAAGCGTCTCAGCCACCAGGCGCACTTGGTCCGGCACCAAGTGGCGCCCGGTCAATTTCCCTCCCAGATTCACCCAGCTGCTTTTTCCTGGATTCACGCCTCCGATTTCCAGTGGCGCATCGCCGGAAACGGCATGGATCATCTTGCCGCCGTAAGCGATGGTGTTGGCGATGTCGAACATGGGTGAGCGGCAGCGCCGGTGAACCCTCAAAGGGGCGCCCACCCAATGCGCGCCGCCATCGGTTTGCAAATACGCCCCATGGGCATTGGCGGCATCGGCCAGCGCCTGTACCGACGTTTGGTGAGGGGAAACCCCATCGCTTTCCGCAATGTCGCACCGCTTGGCGAGTTGTTTCACCACATTCAGGGGAACTGTGAACACGGGTTCGATTTGCAGGGGATCGCCCACCACGACGGCCCGCCGTGCCCGCCACAGCGCGCCCACGGCGGACTGCGGGGTGGCCTGTCCGGCTTCGTCGATGAGAAGCCAGCCCAAATCACCGCCTTTCAGCTCCCTGAACAGTCGGGCCACGGAAGCCAGGGTGCTGGACAGGACGGGCACCACCATGAAGAGGCTTTGCCAGAGCACGCGTGCGGCATCCCGGCCCAGGATCGTCTTGCCGTTGATCAGGATGGAAAAGCTCAACAGGTTGTCTTTCCAGTTCGCCTCGCCCAGCCAGGCTTCATGCAACTGGAGCGCCAGATCGAAGAGCTCGCTTCGCATCCGATTCAAGGTTTCATCCGGCCATAGTCCCTCGATCTGCAAAGCATCCTGTTCAAGTTCCCGATGGGAAGGTAGCGCCTTTAGTCGAGGAAGTCGGGCATTCAACTCGGCCCAGGCGTCGGCACCTCCAGCTTCGCTGTAGATTTGATTCAGAGAGTCTTCCTCTTTGCGCAGCTCCTGAAATGCCTGTTTGTATTCCGTGCGTTTTTTCTTCCGTTCATTCTTGTACTCCTGCTCGTGCCTGCGTCCTTCCCGGGTGAACCAGCGCCTCCAGAAACCGGGACGCAATGTCTGGATGCGTTCCAGATCCCGGTTGATCGCATCCAGCTTGTCCTTTCCTTTTTTAATCTTCTGTTTGGAACGAAGCCCTCGTATTTGCAGCGAACGCGCGGCCTTTCTTTCTTCTATTTCCTGCTCCTTTTTCAAAAAAGCCTTTTTCGTCTCCTGAAATTTGCCGGGAACCTGTTGGGCCAGCCAGCGCCAAAGGGTTTGGTGAACATTGGGGTCGAAAGGTTTTGGCGGTAGCTTCGCATCCTTGCGGGGTTCGAAAAGGAAAGGCGTGAGGAATGCCTGACGATTGGACTGGTTGCCAAGCACTGCGGCCACCAGTCCCCAAGGGTGTTCGTCGATGTTCAGTGAGCGATAGCTGCCATCCGTTTTTCTCGCAGCGATGTTGGCGGCCACGGTGCGCAGGTACCGGATTTTGGGTTCGCCGTCAGGATTTCGCCAGTGAGTGGTTCCCAATGCGGCGGCGCAGGGCAGTTCCCGGGAAAGGTTCTCCACGGCCCGGTTGTTGGAGGAAACCACCAGGATCTCATGTCCGGTAAGTTCCGGTTTCAGCCGGCGTAATCTTCGTAAGGTGCCATCGGGTAGCGTTAGCGCGCACTTTCCGTCGAAGGCGTCATTGGGGCGCTTCAGCTTTGCCAGCTCGCGGGCGCGCTGTGTGACGATCTCGGCGATGAGATCGCGCAGCAGCGTGGTTTTGCCGGTTCCTGGAGGGCCGTTTACCGAGAACAGGCTTTTTTCTTCGGTCAGGAGCCGTTTCAGGGCAGTGTTGACTGCATATTGTTGCATCAGGCTCAAAGTATGGTGGTTTTCGGCGGGCCAGCGACCGGCGGGGAGGTTCTGGGGCTTCAGCCGGCGAAAAACGGTTTTTCTTCCTTCTTGGCTGAACAGATCGATTCGTTCGTTTTCGGTAAGCGGCTTCAGGTATGCGGCCAGGGCACCTGCGGGGTGACGGGCACGGCGGGCTTTCGAGGCACGGTGGGCTTCCAGGGCACGGCCGAGATCTTGGGCAAAAAAACTGTTGAGGATATCGATCTGGACTTCCGATGGTTCCGTTGTTTTTATCGATTCGGTTGTTTTTCTGGTTGTAAAGTGGGGTTGAATAGCCACCAGCTGATGTTCGGCGTCCCAGTTGGCGGGGCTGAAGCCGGTCCATTCGCGCAGCACGTCCACAAGCTTCAGGATCTCGTCGGGAGTCAACGGGGGCGGTTCTTCGTCTTCGGCGGTGGGTCGTGCTTCGCGCAGCCCTTCGAGGCGTGTCTTCAGTTGCTTTTCCGCCGTCAGGTAATCGTCGTAATTGAGGCTTTCCGTTTCCGGTTTCTGTTGGTGGAGCAACTTGCCCAGAGCCCAGGGAAGAGTGGAGATCGATACCTTGTCCCATAAGGGCCGTCCCCCGGCATCCAGATGCATGCAGGCAAAGCAGGTACGCGCCTCGCGGCGCATGGAACGCTCACGATCCTCTTCTTTTTCGTTTTCCGAAAGAGTTTCGGGAAAGACTTGTTCCAGCACCGCTTCCGCTTCGGCCAGCGGAAACACACCGAGGAACAAGGTGAAACCGGTGATCGTGCGGCCGGGGGGTGGCGTCCATTGCTGGAAAAGAGAGAGGTCAGGGGAGTCAAGCGCGGCCTTCAACTCGGTCTTGCCTTGCATCCGGTGATGGCGATCCAACTGGCGATCCAGGTCGAACGGGATGAAATATTCAACTTGATGCCAGAAGTCGAGCAGCGCTTCCGGATCAGAAATGCGGATCATGATGCGGAGTAACTAAAGTGGGGTAACCCCACCCCCTTCCCTGGTTTGTGCATATGTAAAAAAAATACTACCCTTTTTGCTACGAGGTACACAAGAGAGTGGGTATGACCACAGCCGAAAAACTCCAACCCGATCCGGCCCAGGTGTTGGCCAAGGCGGTGCTGCGGGCCGGGGCCCAGCTGGGCCTCAACCAGGGGCAGCTGGGCCAGGTGCTGGGCCTGCACCGCAGCGTGGTGAGCCGGCTGAAGCGGGGCCGGCCGCTGGACCCGGCCAGCAAGGAGGGAGAGCTGGCGCTGCTGCTGGTCCGCGTGGCCCGCGCGCTCTTTGCGCTCACCGGCGGCGACGAGGCGTGGATGCGCCACTTCATGGCCACTCCCAACCGGCTCACCGGGGGGGTGCCGGCGGAACAGGTTCGCACCGTCCAGGGGCTGGTGCGGGTGCTCCAGGTGGTGGACGCCCTGCGGGGCAAGGTGTGATCTGGGAAGCCTGCGGCGGCGGCAAGGTGGTGGCGCCCCTCTCCGGCGCCCTCTGGCGACTGGTGGAGAACCAGGAGCAGGTGGCCACCCTGGGCTACGTGGACAGCCTCGAAGAGCAGGCGGTGCTGGAGGAGCTGCTCGAAACCGCAAAGCCGCCGCTGCCGCCGGGAACGGAACGCCTCCATTACCTGCTCAAGAGCCCGTTCCGCTATCCGCCCCTGCCCTGGGGCTCCCGTTTCGGCCGCGTCCACGAGCCGGGTATCTTCTACGGCGGCCTGGAGGTGGAGACCACGCTGGCCGAGGCCGCCTACTACCGCTTCGTCTTCTGGTACTCCATGGAACGGCCCGCCGGGGCGGTCTTGCGTTCCGAACACACGCTCTTCGGCGCGCGTTACGCCACGAACCGCGGGGTGCGGCTTCAGTCTCCGCCCTGCGACGCACGAGTGGACGAGATCGCCCACCCCGCCGACTACCGGCAAACCCAGCTGCTGGGCACAGCCATGCGTCAAGCGGGCGTGGAGGCCTTCGAATACCCCTCGGCCAGGCACCGGCCCGAAGGCCGGTGCGCGGGACTGTTCAGCCCCGGCGCCCTGGCATCGGAGGCGCCGGAAGCGATGTCGGGCTGGCTCTGCGAAGTGCGCGAGAAGGAGGTGGTCTACAAGCGGCTGGAGGCCTCCGCGGTGAGCGTGTTCTTCCTGGAGGACTATCTTTACGAGGGCCGTCTGCCGCGGCCGGCGGCATGAGGGAGACAGCATGATCGGCATCTTCGGCGGCACCTTCGACCCGGTTCACCTGGGCCATCTGCGCCCGGCGCTGGACGTCTTCGAGGCGTTGGCGCTGGAGGAGCTGCGTTTCCTGCCGTTGGGGCAGGCGGTGCACCGGCCGCCGCCCCGCTTCTCAGCCGGGCTGCGCCTGCGGATGCTGGAGGCGGCCGTGGCCGACCAGCCCGGCTTCATGGTGGACCGGCGCGAGATCGACTCCACGGAACCTTCGTGGACGGTCGTCACCCTCGCCTCCCTGCGCGCCGAGCTGGGTGAAAGGACGCCCTTCTGCTTGCTCTTGGGGCGGGACGCCTTCGCCGCCTTCCACACCTGGCGTGAGCCGCGGCGCATTCTGGAGATGGCGCATCTGGTGGTGATGGAGCGGCCCGGCGAGGCGCTCTTTCTGGAAGCGCCGCTGGAAGCGCTGGTAGAGGGGCGCATCACCGCCGAGCCGGCGGACCTGGCGCGCGCGCCCGCCGGGCGGGTGCTCTTTCAGCCCGTCACCCAGCTACGGATCTCCTCCACCGACATCCGTCGGCGGCTGGAGCAGGGGCGCAGCCTGCGCTGGTTGGTGCCGGAGGCGGTGGAGCGTTTGTTGCCCCGATTTCAAGACGACCGCCCTTTACCCGATTAAAGTTGGAATAGTAGGTTTGGCGCAACTTGCGTGCCGGTTTGGTACGAATGCGGCGTGATGATGGGGGCGACACGACGGCTCCCAAGCCGACGCTCATGCGGAGTCTTTCAATCCGCGCCCCCGTGATGGGGGCGACCGCCTTCGACGCCTTCATTGCTTCGCTCGACGATGTTTCAATCCGCGCCCCCGTGATGGGGGCGACATGCGCAGGCCGCACTGCTGGGCTACGACATAACGCCGGCTCGTTTCAATCCGCGCCCCCGTGATGGGGGCGACCCAGCGCTGACCCGCGCGAGCTGGGCGAGCTGAAGTTTCAATCCGCGCCCCCGTGATGGGGGCGACTCTTCCATTGTAAGTGCTGACCAGTACGGCTGAAAGGAGGCGGAATGCGCGAACCGTTCCTGATCGGGGAGGCATTTTTCGATGTGGATCAGGGT
>Ga0256841_1000743_pt1 | contig 31590 bp, 27 predicted proteins | sample 356308metaG_FD_185971 | JGI IMG/M metagenome (GOLD analysis project Ga0256841, IMG submission 185971) | Hydrothermal vent microbial communities from Mid Atlantic Ridge, Atlantic Ocean - 356-308 | ecosystem: Environmental > Aquatic > Marine > Hydrothermal vents | place: Atlantic Ocean: Mid... | reverse complement strand
GACTGAAGTTTGATGATTATTTCCGTGATAAAACCATGAGAATAGATTATTATCACACCGGCGATGCCAAAAGCGATATTGTTTCGTTGGATGAAATTTACGTTTACGGTATTTGGGCTGGAAGCAAAACACATTTAATTGATAAATTTAATAACGGAAAGTATTATGTTAAAATATATGATATCAAAACGGGAAAATTGATATTCTCAAAAGGATTTGACAGTTATTTTTTCGAATATCAAACGAGTGTGGAAGCGCGAAACGGTATTAAAAAAGTATTCTCGGAATCGGTTTTGATTCCTTTACCAAAAGCGGAAATAAAATTTGTACTTTTGAAAAGAAATAAAGTTAACAAACTTGAGGAAATTTTCCGTACAGCGATAAATCCGTTTGACGTAAACATCAGAAAGGAAAAACCGGATGAATCCCTCAAAGTTGTTGAATCCCATATTTCCGGGGATCCGCACATTAAAACCGATATTGTTATTTTAAGCGAAGGTTACACCACCGCGGAATTTGATAAATTTAAAAATGATTTGAAAAGATTTACGGAAGTATTTTTTAGGCAAGAACCGTATAAATCTTTGCGTGACGACTTTAATATCCGGGGTGTTTTCGAGCCTTCGGAGGAAAGCGGCGTTGATGAACCGCGTGCTGGAGTTTTTAAAAATACAAATCTTGATTGTACCTTTAATTCATTGGGTTCGGCAAGGTACCTGCTGACAAAAAACAATAAAGCCATGCGCGATATGGCTTCGGTGGTTCCCTACGATGCAATTTACATAATGGTAAATCATAAAAGATACGGCGGTGGCGGAATTTATAATCAATTCTGTACTTTCACAACGGGCAACAAATGGAGCGAATATGTTTTCTTGCATGAGTTCGGACATTCTTTTGCGGGACTTGCGGACGAGTATTACACTTCGTCGGTAGCTTACAGCGATTTTTATCCGGAAGGCGTTGAGCCGGTTGAGCCGAATATTACAGCACTTCTGAATCCGCCCAAAGTGAAATGGGAAAAGTTTGTATCACCCGGAATCGAAATTCCCACACCTTGGCGAAAAGCTGAATTCGATTCCCTCGATTTTGCTTGGCAAAAAGAACGGAGAAGATTAAATTCCATAATATCAAAACTTAAAAAAGAAAATGCACCGCAAAATAAAATCGATTCTTTAACAAAAGAAGCTGAAAGGTTAAAAGAATCTCATACGAAACGGGTTGAAAAATTTTTAAGGGAAAGCAAATATTGGGGTAAAGTAGGCGCATTCGAAGGTGCCGGATATGCTTCAAAAGGTTTGTACAGACCCATGCTCGATTGTATCATGTTTTCGATTGGAGAAAAACCTTTTTGCAAAGTTTGCGAAGATGCGATAATTTCAATGATAAATCATTATACGGAATAAAAATTAATTTTTGCAATCAAATCAATTTCAGTAAATTTCAGTTCCGGTTCGTTTGATTTATAATTAGTTCGGATTAAACTGTTGGAAAAATTTTCGCCAAATAAAATATTTAAAGAGCTCTCCCGCAAAACCGCCGATATGCTCGAAAGGGCAAAACTTACCGAACACACTTTCATGATTATTGTTGCTATAATAATCGGAATACTTGCCGGTTTTTCGGCAATCGGTATCCGTGCAATGATAGAATTCTTCTCGGAATTATCATTTCCAGGCGAAGGAAATTTACTTGAAAATATTATGAGTTCACCGTGGTATATAATAATTCTCGCCCCGGTAATAGGCGGTTTAATAGTTGGACCGCTAATTTATTTTTTCGCGCCGGAAGCAAAAGGTCACGGTGTTCCCGAAGTAATGCAGGCAATCTTGCTTAAAGGTGGAAACATCCGTCCGCGGGTTGCGGTAATAAAAGCGCTTGCAAGCGCAATATCAATAGGAACAGGTGGTTCGGTTGGCCGTGAAGGACCTATTATCCAAATCGGTTCAAGTCTCGGTTCAACCGTAGGGCAATTTTTCAGAGTTCCTTCAAAGCGGTTAAAAACACTTGTGGGATGCGGGGCGGCAGCCGGCATTGCCGCGGCGTTTAATGCACCTATTGCCGGTGCACTTTTCGCAGTAGAAATAATTTTGATGGATTTTGCAGTTGCACAGTTTTCCCCCATAGTCATTTCTTCCGTTATGGCTACGGTTATATCACACCATTTCGAAGGTGACTTTGCCGCATTTCAAGTTCCGCCTTATGAGATGGGCAGTACCGTTGAAATCGGTTTTTATTTCCTGCTTGGTGCAGTTAGCGGACTGGCTTCTTATCTTTTCATCAAATTGCTTTATTATTCGGAAGATTTGTTTGAGAACAGAATTAATTTCCCCGAATATTTCAAACCGGTTTTGGGCGGACTTGTAATCGGAATGATCGGATTGTATTTCCCTCACGTTATGGGTGTTGGGTACGATACCATAAACATTGCACTTCACGGGAATATGGTTTGGAAACTCGCAATTTTATTATTGTTCGTTAAGATATTTGCTACATCCGTAACGCTTGGCAGCGGAGGTTCGGGTGGTATTTTTGCGCCGTCGCTTTTTATGGGTGCAATGGTGGGCGCTTTTTTCGGTACTGTTGTTCATGATTTGTTTCCGGATATTACAGCCGGACCCGGAGCTTACGCTTTGGTGGCGATGGGCGGATTGGTTGCAGGTACAACGCGCGCACCCATTACGGCTATTATTATCGTATTCGAATTGACTAACGATTATCATATCATTTTACCTTTGATGATTACTTGTATTATCAGTATGATTGTTTCTTCCAAACTTTCGCGCGAATCGATTTATACCTTGAAACTGGTTATGAGGGGAATACAAATAAAAGAAGGTACCGAAATCAATATAATGGAATCGATTTACGTGAAAGACGTATATACCGAAAAGTTTGATTATATAAATTTAAATGATAATTTCAGCCAAGTCGTTAATAAAATTATTCAAGGCAGAGGAAGGCATTTTCCCGTACTCGATTCAAACGGAATAATCAGAGGTGTAATTTTGGTTGATACCATCAAAGATTATTTGTTCGAAAGGGATTCGCTCCAGAACTTATTGATAGCTGAAGATATTATGTCAACCAACTTTGAGACAATCGCTCTTGATGATAACTGCCAAACGGCTCTTGATATAATGAGTAAATATAAATTTGATAACTTGCCCGTTACAGAATCGGCCGGTTCAAAAAAAGTAATTGGGGTGATTTGGCGTAACGATATTCAAGACGCTTACAATCAAGAAGTTGAAAGACGTGAAATTTCTTCAACCCTTGCCAGCAGCATAAGTATGAAAGAACCGGAAACAAGCGTTACATTCCTCGAGGGTTATTCCATTTCCGAAATCAAAACACCCAAATCGTTTGTAAACAAATCCATCCGTGAACTTAACATACGGGCAAAATACGGTGTGGATGTTCTATCCATTAAAACCAAAGAAAAAAGAGGCGAAACAATCAAAGCCATTCCAAGCCCGGATTACGTTATTAAAGAAAACGACCGGCTTGTAATTGCCGGAGAAGTTAAAAATATTAATATTCTTAAAAATTTAGATTAAATAAATTAAATGAATATTATCCTCCTTTCCCCGCAAGATGAAAAATCGAACAGTGTGTATTTGCTTGATGATGAAAGAGCCGGACATATAATTAATGTTCTCAAATCGAAACCAGGTGACACAATTGAAATAGGGATTTACAACGGCGATTTGGGAAAAGCAAAAGTAGTAGGAGTACAGGATGGAAAAGTTGAATTGGAAATTATTAAAACGTATCCCAAAGTTCTTAATACGCCCGGAATCCACTTGATATGTGCTTTGCCAAGACCCCAAACCTTGAAAAAAATATTGTTCCACGCTGCCTCGATGGGGGTGGAACGTATAGATTTTATTAAATCGAACAGGGTTGAAAAAAGTTTTTACCAATCTCATTTGCTTAGAAAAGAATACTACGGAAAATTGATTAAACTTGGAATGAGTCAAGGTAAACAAACAATGGCGCCGGAAATATTTTTTCACAAAAAATTCAAAGCATATTTTGAGAATGTTTTTCCGTACATCGAACGGCGAAAAAGTTTAAAACTGATTGCCGAAAATACGGCTCACAGAACTTTATTCGATATTTATACAAACAATACAGGCTTTGTTACCGTTGCCATTGGTCCCGAAGGCGGATGGATCCCTTTTGAAATTGATTTTATGAAGAATGTGGGGTTCATTCCTTTTTCAATCAGCAAGTGGACACTTAGAGTGGAAGCGGCTGTTATTTCAACACTTTCGCAAATTGAATTGCTAAGCAACAGAATGTTAAAACAACAACCGCCTTCTTCAAATCAATAAACGTATCTTACTTTGAAGGTTAATTTTGTTTTGTCGTTTTTCTTCACGGGAACTTGAAAAACAATTCTTTTAGCATCTTTCTTTTCAAACGGCAAAGAAGATTTTAAAATTTCCCAATTAAATCCGAGATATCTTTCAACTTCAACCGTAACGTTTTCTTTCTTTCTGTTGGTAATCGTAATTTCGTATGAATCTTCGAACACACGGTCGGTAATTTTTTTATGTGCCGTTTGTTTTTCTTCGGCTAAAATATCGAAAGCTTCACCGAGTTTCAATTTTACTTGTTCGTTACGCGGAGTATGGTCGATGAAATCTTCACCGATAAATTCGAGGTTGTCGCCATCGGATTTGAACATTCTGATTTTACCTTTCGGCATAGGAACGCCAAGTCCGTTTTCCTTTTTGTTTTCAAATTCAACTATTACCGAAACTTTACCTTTCTGATTCCCTCCGTAGCCGAAATATCCGCCGCTGCGGTAAAAATATTTTTTCACTGCATTAATTCCGCTGCCTTCGAAAAGTGAAATTTGTTTTGTTTCGTTATTTGCCAAAGTTGTCGGTCGCTGTAAATTGTAAATGTGATATTCGAAAAATTCTTTTTCTTTAAATTGCGGTTGAGCTGATTTCATTTTTGTTTCTTCCATCGCCACATTGTATTGACGCGGATAACGGTCGGACGGCCTAACCATGTGCACATCACCCGCAACCAGTTTGAGTTTTGCGTTTTTGTATGTGGTGCCGGAGTTATTTTCCACACTTACCCAGGAGTTTAAGTCGAGCTTGGAATCATTTTTATTTAACACGGCAACATATTCCGCATGCCAATTCATTCCCCGTGTTTGGTATGAAATTTCCACGTCTTGTTTACCGGCTGAATTTGAATTTACCAGCCAAACCAGTGTCGGTTTTGTTATTAAACCTTCGGGGAGGGAGTTAACATTAAATCTGAATTTATTCACGTTCGGCAGCATTATCAACCCGCCGTCTTTCTTGCGTAAAACAATTTGTCCGCCGTAATTCGAAAGCAATGTTCCTTCAATAAGTTCGTTCTTTTCACCTATTAATTGGATTTCTTTATCGATATACTTATTCAAAATTTTATCCAGCGAAACCAAATCGTATTGATAATTTTGCTCGATTACCTCTCCATCCAGTTTAATATGGACGCTTGTCGGATCGATTTGCTTTGCCACGTCGGTAATTGCAATGCGGGAATTACCTTCCGGTATTTTGATCTCCCTTACATCTTTAACAACTCCAAGATTCGCATTGTAAACGGTAACTGCAATCGATTTTTGGTCCGCCGTTTGCGAATTGATTATCCCCGTACCTAAACCCATGAGAAACAAGGTAAGTAAAAAAGAATTATGCATTTTATTCTCCGGTTGTGTTATTAAAAAATAAGCTGGCAAGACGGATTATTTTCCATCAAAACGAATACGTTCAGGTTTTATAGCAGGAAAAATACGTAAAAGTTCCCTTAAGTTCTTTTGGAACTAAAAATTGTGGCAAATTATTGCTATATTTGTAAAAGTCAAGGATAGGAGCAACAATGGCAGATTCATTTAAAGTCTCGGTTACCTTACCTGCAACCCCCAAGGAAATATATAACGCTTGGTTAGACAGTGAAAAGCACTCGGAATTTACCGAGAGCAAAACCGAAATTGAAAAGAAAGTCGGTAGCGAATTTACGGCGGGCGACGGTTATATTCACGGAAAAAATTTATTGTTGCATATGAACAAACGAATTCATCAATCGTGGCGAACGGCCGATTTCCCGGAAGATGCGCCCGATTCCAAGGTGGAAATTTCGTTGGAGCCTGTTGAAAAGGGAACGAAGTTAACAATCGTACATTCGAATTTACCGGACGGCGAAGGGAAAAAATACAAGAAAGAATGGAAAGACCATTATTTTGCTCCGATGAAAAAATATTTCGGTAACAGCGAAAGCGAGCAGGGCTCTTAATCTTTCCGTTAATAAACTTCGGGCACAAAAGTTTGATCCGTTATGGGCGGGCGGATATATCCTTTGTTTTTTTGCCGTGGCGGTAATTTTATTGGCGGTGGAGTCAAATCTTCGTAAGGAATCAAACTTAACAAATGATGAATAGTGTTTAACCGCGCCCTTTTTTTATCATCGGCATTAACAACGTACCACGGAGCTTGCTTGATATCGGTATGTGCAAACATTTCGTCTTTGGCTTTTGAATATTCAACCCACCGTTTTCGGGATTCCAAATCCATCGGACTTAATTTCCAGCGTTTTGTTCTATCGTGAATTCTTGCTTGAAAACGCCTTTCCTGTTCTTCATCGCTAACTGAAAAATAATATTTGATTAAGATAATTCCGGAGCGAACCAGCATGCGTTCGAATTCGGGGCACGAGCGTAAAAACTCTTTGTATTCTTCTTCGGTGCAGAAACCCATTACCCTCTCAACGCCGGCGCGATTATACCAACTTCTGTCGAACAAAACCATTTCGCCTGCAGCCGGCAAATGTTGAACGTACCTTTGGAAATACCACTGTGTTTTTTCTTTTTCGGTTGGTGTGCCGAGTGCAACAACCCGGCAAATACGCGGATTCAGCGTTTGGGTAATTCTTTTTATTACTCCGCCCTTACCTGCCGCATCCCTTCCTTCGAAAATTACAACCACTTTCAAACCTTTGTGTTTAATCCATTCTTGCAATTTGACCAGTTCAACTTGAAGCTTCCGCAGTTCCTTTTCGTAAAATTTCCGTTTAAGTTTTTTCTTCTTTTTGTTGTTTTTGTTTTCGGAATTCGATTCGGGATCGTTTTTCTTTTTTGTCACTTTTCCCTCCGGAAAATATTCCTTTTTAAATTACCGGGTAAAGAAGTTAAAAATAAATCCGGTTTAATAATTTAACGATTCTTCCGATAATATACGAATGTTCTTCAATTTTGATGCACATCACAATTTTACATGATTTGCTGTATCGAATGGAACCGTTTTACGGATTCCCGCATCAAACAAGTTCATAAATATAGAAAATAAAATAATTTAGGAACAAAACAACAATTGTTGTTGTAAATAACAAAACAAAAAATTAACGGTAAAAAGTGTTGATTTTCACGTAAAAGATCATTATCTTATGTAGATTGCAAAATTTAGCACTTAGTTTTTTAACATGTTAAACCGGTTATCTTACCAATAACATTCAAATAAGGAGCCAACAGCTTTGAAAATCACCAAACAAATAACAAACCGCGAGAGTCAATCTCTCGACAAGTATTTCCAGGAAATCGGGAAAGTTGATTTAATTACTCCCGAAGAGGAAATAGAATTAGCTAAACGTATAAGAAAGGGCGATAAAGCAGCTCTTGACAAATTAACGAAGGCAAATCTAAGATTTGTCGTAAGTGTTGCAAAGCAATACCAACATCAAGGTTTGCCGTTGAGCGACCTTATAAACGAAGGTAATTTGGGCTTAATAAAAGCCGCAAAAAAATTCGATGAAACCCGTGGTTTCAAATTTATCTCTTATGCTGTTTGGTGGATCAGGCAATCGATTATGCAAGCAATTGCCGATCAATCCAGAATGGTTAGGTTACCGTTAAACAGAGTGGGCGAACTTTCCAAAATTTCCAAAGTTGCCAGCAGTCTCGAACAAGAGCTGGAAAGAAAACCGAGCGTTGAAGAGATTGCTAACGAATTGGATATGAGCGAAGAAGAAGTTGCCTACACTTTAAGGCATTCGGGCAGACAGGTATCGGTCGATGCTCCGTTTTCGCAAAGTGAAGACAGTAAGAGCAGTTTGCTTGACGTTATGCCGAATACGGAACAACCTTCACCCGATACTAATTTGATGAACGAATCCCTTCGCAAGGAAATTGAAAGGGTTCTTTCAACTTTGTCGGAAAAAGAAGCAACGGTAATCAAATTGTATTTCGGATTCAATACCGAATACACGGCTACTTTGGAAGAAATTGGCGAAATTCTTAACCTCACCCGGGAAAGGGTAAGACAAATTAAAGAACAAGCATTAAGAAAATTACGCCATGCTTCCAGAAGTAAAAGGTTGAAAGTATATTTGGGCTAATCCAACTTGGCTTTTGTTATAGAAATGCGATCGTAAATTTTTGCGGTCGCATTTTTATTTTTTAAATTGAATCTTTCGCCGCTTTCAGACTGTCTTTCTTCGATTTTAATTTTTCAATTTCCTTTTTCAACTTTTCAACTTCCTTTTGTTTTTCCGCTTTCTTTTTTTGCAATTCAATGAATTCCTTGCTTTGTTGAGGTGCGGAATTGTTGCTGTTGTGCTTTTGTGTGCATGCAAACAGCACGAGAAAAACGGTTGCGATAAGTAATTTCCGGTAATTCATGATTTGCCTCTCGTAATTTTGTAAAACCAAGATGTGCAATTTTTTTTAATACTCAAAATAATTTTAAAATTAATTTTTTGGATAAAATTGTCTTTTGTTTCGTTTGATTTAACAAATATATTTATTAAATTTTATATCGAGTAGAAAATCTTTATTCGAAATTGTACTTCCGTTTTCCTCCGCAGTTTCCAATCTCGATTGATACTCGCTTAAGTAACAATTTTTATTAGTAGTTAATGGTATTTTCAATGGCAGAACGTGAAACAGGAACCGTAAAATGGTTCAACGGCACAAAAGGCTACGGCTTTATTGAAAGAGAAGGCGGTGCCGACGTATTTGTTCATTATTCATCGATTCTATCCGATGGATACAAAACTTTGGAAGAAGGTCAAAAAGTTCAATTTATAGTTGAACAAGGTCCCAAAGGTGAACAAGCCCAAGAAGTTGAAGTTATAGAAAACTAAACTTGAAAACGGAGCGGCTTATCCCGCTCCGGCTCTTTTTATAAATCTTTCCTTTATATTTTTCCGGTGTATTTTTGCATAGGGCACACTACAGTTGTATATTTTTAACAACTATAATTATTTAAATTTGCTCTTTTAGAATAGTTTCCAACGTATGTTTAATCAGTTCCCATGTTTCCAGCATGTGCCTTTCTTGTGTGTGAATTCCGTTTACCGAAAGCCTTAATACATAATCACCGTTTAGTTTTGTGTGGGATAAAAATGATTTACCGGTTGCGTTTATTGCGTGTAAGAGCGTTTCGTTCAGTTTGTTGATTTCTTGTTGAGTCTTATCCGGCATTTTTGCACGGAAACAAACCAAAGCAAAAGGATTGGGCGCCATTTTTTCGAAGCCGGGATGAGCTTCAATTAATTCCGCAAATTTATTGCTAATTCTGATATGTTCCCGGATTATATTTGCCAAGCCCTCTTTTCCGAAATAACGGATGATGAACCAGAGTTTTAGAGCCCTGAATCTTCTGCCGAGTTGGATTCCGTAATCCATATAATTGACAACGGCGTTATCTTTTTCGGTTTTAAGATATTCGTGTACCAGACTGAAAGTTTTCTTTAACAGGTCGGGTTTTTTGATGTAAAATGCACTTAAATCAATTGGTGTGAAAAGCCATTTGTGGGGATTCACAACAAAGGAACCGGCATTTTCACATCCGTTTAAGATGTACCGCATCTCGGGAACTATTGCGGCTGTTCCACCGTAAGCCGCATCAACGTGCAGCCAAATGTTTTTCGAGTTGCAAATTGTTGAAATTTCTTCGACGGGATCTATGCTTGTTGTTGATGTTGTGCCAACGGTTGCTATCACGCAGAATGGAATCAATTTTTTTCCGAAGTCGTTGTTTACGGCTTCCTCCAATTTGTCCGGTATCATTCTGAAATCTTCATCAACCGGAATTTTGCGAATGTTTTTCACGCCGAGAAATCTTGCGGCTTTTTCAACAGATGAATGTGCATGTTCCGAAAAATAAACGCACAATTTTGAAACTTCGAAATTTTCTTTGTATTTGTCTTCCGCTTCCGTTTTGGCTGCGGCAATTGCATGTAAAGTGCTGATGGAAGCGGTGTCGTAAATTATTCCCCAAAAATCTTCCGGCAGGTTCAACATTTGTCTAAGCCAATCGAGTACAACGTGTTCGAGTTCCGTTGCCGCAGGCGAAGTTTGCCAAATCATTCCGTTTACGTTGAATGCGGCGGAAAGCAGCTCTCCCAAAATTCCGGGTCCGCTCGAAGTGGAATTAAAATAAGCCATAAATTTCGGGTGGTTCCAATGTGTGATGCCGGGTAAAATTATTTTTTCCACGTCTTCGAAAATGTTATTAAACGGTTCACCTTTTTCCGGAGGTGATGGTGGCAGTTTGGTTTTGATTTCACCAGGTTCCGCCATTGAAAGTACGGGATATTTTTCAATATTTTCCATGTAATCTGCAATCCAATCGATTAATTGGTGACCGAATTTTCTGAATTCGGACGGCGGCATGTCATATCCGTTTGTTGTAATAAAGTCTTTCATTTTTTCCGTTGAAGTAAATGATAATTCAAGCGATTAAAATGTGAAAAGTATTAACCATCCGCAAGGGGAAAATTATAAAACCGTACGGTTTGTATGTTAACAGTATTTATAAGTTTAATATTCTCCGTCGAATTTCTTATTTTTGCAACTTACATTAAACAAAATTGGTTCGTTATGAAATTCAGCAAGGCATTTATTCCAACTCTCAAAGAAGATCCGGCCGATTCGGTTATTCCGAGTCACAAGTTAATGGTTCGCAGCGGAATGATCCGCATGCTTTCGGCGGGAATTTATTCGTTTTTGCCGCTCGGCTACAAAGTTCTTAAAAAAGTAATTGAAATTATCCGCGAAGAAATGGATGCGATAGGCGGACAAGAGTTTCATTTGCCGGCATTAAATCCGAAGGAAATTTGGGAGAAAACCGGAAGGGTGGAAGCCTTCGGTGACACAATGTTCCATGTGAAAAACAGGGATTATGTTTTGGCGCCCACACACGAAGAAATAATGACTTTCCATGCACGGGGTGTGTTAAAATCTTACAAAGAAATGCCGCAAATTTGGTATCAGATACAAACCAAATTCCGCAACGAACCTCGCCCGAGAAGCGGGGTTATCCGGGGAAGACAGTTTTTAATGAAAGATGCTTATTCTTTCGATTCGTCTTGGGAAGGACTCGATAAATCTTACGAACTTCACGATAAAGCTTACCGTAAAATATTCGACAGATGCGGAATTAAATATTTTGTTGTTGGTGCATCGAGCGGAGCAATGGGCGGTAGCCAATCGGAAGAATTTATGGTGCGTTCCGATGCCGGCGAAGATACCGTTGCATATTGCGAAAACTGCGGATACGCCGCAAACGTTGAGGTTGCGCAATCTGAAATACCGCCGGTTAAACGTTATGATGAATCGAAAGAGGTATATGAAATTTCAACTCCGGATGTCAAATCCATTGATGAACTGTGCGAGTTTTTGGGAATTGACGAACGTGAAACGGCAAAGTCGAGAATTTATATTTTTAAAGACGAACCGGTGCTTGTTTTAATGTCGGGCAACGATGAAGTTAACGAAACCAAATTGGAAGCGGCTCTGGGTGGAACGGTTCGCCCGGCACATCCTGATGAACTGAAAGAAATTACGGGCGCGGATGCCGGCTCCATCGGCCCGCTTGGAATTAAATTCAGAATTATTGCCGACCTCCGTTTGAAAGACGGAAATAATTTGTACAGCGGTGCGAACAAAAACGATTACCACGTAGGAGGAATAGATTTGAAACGGGACGTTCCGCAAATAGAGTATTTCGATTTACGAACGGTTCAAACGGGAGAAAAATGTATTAAATGCGGAAGTAAATTAGAGGTGTTCAAAGCGATTGAACTCGGACACATTTTCAAATTGGGAACAAAATATTCCGAAGCTTTAGGCGCAATGTTTTTGGACGAAAACGGAAAAGAAAATCCCATAATTATGGGTAGTTACGGCATTGGAGTCGAAAGGGTTTTGGCTTGTTACATCGAACAAAACTATGACGAACGCGGAATTATATGGAATAAAACACTTGCACCTTATCAAATAAGTCTGCTCGGGCTGAATATGAAAAAAGAATCTGTTGTTGATGCTTGTGAAAAAATTTACGGCGAGCTAACCTCACAAGGTTACGATGTTTTGTATGATGACCGGCGCGATGTTCAAGCTGGAGTTAAATTTGCCGATGCCGATTTAATCGGTTTGCCGTTGCAGGTTATCGTTGGCGAAAGAGGATTGAAAGAAGGCGCCGTCGAAATAAAAATCCGAAAATCAAACGAGCGTGTAAAAGTTTCGTTGGAAGATTTAATCGGTAAAGTAAAAGAATTGATTTAATTATATATAATGTTAATATAAACTTTTTCAATGCAAAAGGAAGTCCGGATAAATGGCTGCCGGAACACTTTATATAACTCCAACACCAATCGGTAATTACGATGATATAACTTTGCGCGCTATTAAAATTCTGAAAAATTCGGATTTAATCATTTGTGAAGAATTGAAACCCGCACGCCGTTTGCTTTCGCATCTCGGAATCGAAAAGGAGCTTGTACCGCTTAACGAACACAATGAAAGGGAAATTACGCCGGAGATAATCGGGAAATTGACGGAAGGAAAAAAAGCGGCTTTAATTTCCGATGCGGGTACTCCGTTGTTTTCCGACCCGGGAAATTTTTTAGTGCAACAATGCATAGAAAAAAAAATTAACATTGTCGCTTTGCCCGGTGCAAATTCGCTTCTTCCCGCGCTCGTTTCTTCGGGTTTGAATATCGAAAAGTTTTATTATTACGGCTGGCTTTCACCGAAAAAGGAAATCAGAACAAAGGAGCTGAAAAAATTAAAATCGGTTAACGAACTTTTGGTGTTTCTCGAAACCCCGTACCGGCTTAAAAGAATTTTAACCGATATCAAAAACACTTTCGGCGAAAATGTTTACGTTGTGCTCGCATATAAATTGACAATGCCCAACGAAGAAATTTTAAGAGGCAAAATAAAATCGGTGTTGCAGACCGTTGAAAATAAAAAATTAAAAGGTGAATTTGTTTTAATTGTAAACAACAGAAAGGGCGAACGCAATGACTGGCGGTAAAAAAGTGGTTTTCGAAACGGAAGTTTACACATATCAAATCGATTATGTCGGACACGTCAGCAACATAGTTTACATTCAATGGATGGAAATCGGCAGGTTGAAACTCCTCGATGCAATAGATTTGCCTGTGAAAAAATTGGAGGAAACCGGAATAGCACCGGTGTTGGTCGAAACGAATATCAAATATAAAAAATCGCTATACGTGGAAGAGAAAGTTACAATCGAAGTGTGGATATCCGAATTGCAAAATGTTTCGGCTATTCTTCAATTCCGTTTTTATAATGGTAACGGCGAGCTTGTTGCAACCGGCTGGCAAAAAGGTTTGTTTGTTAACCGTGAAAAAATGAAAATTCACCGCTTAACACCGGAAGAAAGGGAAGCATTCAAAAAAGTATTAATCGAACCGGAATAAAAACGGCTGGCTTGATTCCTTCCTCAATTTTTTTTATGATTGTAAACAAACAGTAAACAAATACGAAAGGGAATAAATATGTTAATGGTACAAGACGTTGATTTAACGCCGAATCCGCACGCGCTTAAATTCATTTTGAACGAGCGGTTGCTTCAAAGGGAAACGAGAAGTTTCGAAAGCAAGGAAGAAGCTCAAAACGATCCGCTTGCAAAAGGTATTTTTGAAATTGAGGGCGTTGAATCGGTTTTTTACATGGATAAATTTATTACTATTGTTAAAAATCCCGGTGTAGGTTGGGAAAAAATACAAATGCCGTTTTTAACGTTTATCAGGAAATTCGATAAAAGCTTAATTCCGCCCGAAGAAATTACCGGCAGCGAAATTGCTGGCGACAGTGAAAAATTGAAAAAAATAAATTTCATTTTGGATAAACGTGTGCGCCCCGCCCTTGCCGGAGACGGCGGTGGATTGGAAATTTTGGGACTCGAAGGAAATAAATTGTTAATCAGATATCAAGGCGCATGCGATAATTGTCCTAGCGCAATACACGGAACGCTTGTGGCAATAGAAAATCTCCTTGTTCGCGAGTTGGGCGAAAAAATAGATGTGGTTTTGGGGTGAGGAAACAAAAACCCAACCTCATACTGGGGTTGGGTTTCGGAATAGATTAAAAGGTGGTGAAATTTAACCTGCTCTGTGAACAGCTTCGGGGGTAGTTCTTTCCGATTTGTAACCGAGCATTTTCTCCAATTCATCTTCGTAGAAAAATTTATCTGCACCGAAAGCCGGTGTCAAATCGTCCAACCACGTTGCGGTTTCATCGAAAGCGGCGAAGAACGGGCGTTTTACCCATGCGGGGTTTCTAGCTTGCAGAAAATTGAGCACAAAAACTTTCTCGCCGTAAATTTCCGCTATGCCTTCAATTGCAACTTTACCCGGCGTGGCCGACATTGAAGGTCCGCGAACCGTGCGCATCAATCCCGAAACTTGTTTGTATGCATTGCGGTAAATGTTAAAGGCTTTGAATAACGGAACTGCAAAATAATGTTTTGCTCCGGTATCCCTTTCTACAAAAAAGTAATATGGAATTATACCGAGTTTTACCTGTTCACGCCACATTTTAGCCCAGATTTCACTGTCGTCGTTTATAAATTTGATTAACGGAGATTGCGAACGGATTTCCGCCCCGGTATTTCTGATTCTTCTAATTGCCTCCTGCGCGACGTCGGTGGAAAGTTCAACCCAATGATTGAAATGAGCCATAATTGCCAAGTGTTTTCCGCTGCTTACAATTTTTTCGAAAAAGCGAAGCAGATCATCGGATTCCTTATCGGTTACATATTTGTAAGGCCAGTACGAAATAGATTTCGTACCGATTCTGATGTTTTTAATATGGTCGAATTCCGGCGAAAGCAATGGTTCGATGTAAGCTTTGAGTTTTTTGATGCCCATTATCATCGGGTCGCCGCCGGTGAAAAGAACATCGGTAATTTCTTTATGTGCCTTCAAATATTTTTGGAACCTTTTCGATTCGTCCGTGGCAAATTTCAAATCGTTCATACCTACAAACTGAGCCCAACGGAAGCAAAAGGTGCAATAAGCGTGGCAAGTTTGCCCGCCCGAAGGAAAAATTAAAGCCGTTTCACGGTATTTATGTTGAATTCCGCGTACAACTTCACCTTCGAACAAAGGTACGTTTGCGGTTAATTGACCGGCAGGGTGTGGATTTAAATCGTACCGTATTTCATTTGCAACCGCCGAAATTTTATCTTTCGGCAAACCGCTTTTAATCGCCCTGTAAATTTTATCGTAGTGCTCGGGCAAAAGCATGTTTTTGTTAACAAAAGTAAGTTTGAACATTGGGTCGTCCGGAACGTTATCCCAATTTATCAATTCTTCAACCACGTAGTTATTGGTTCTGAACGGAAGCACGTGAGCAGCAACTTTAATCGAGAACAACTCTTCTTCGCCAAGTTTTTTCAGTTGCTCAATCTTGTCCAAATCACGCATTCCGAAAAACCTTAATTGTTTCGTCTCAATCATATTCTGCTCCTTTCGCTAAATTTGGTTTTGTTGATTAGCTATTTATTATAAATAACAAATGGCCACAACCAAAGTTCCCGTTCGGCAAACCGGAGACAACATGCCCGTTAAAAAATGTACAACCAATTTTTTTTAATACGGATAAGAAAAAATCCGTAAAGAAAAATCGGGTAATGAGCCCGGTGTGATGATTATTGCAAAGAGGTAACTTTACTGATATCGTCTAATTTTACTAATTTTTCTTGGAATTTGTAATTACCTTTACCGGATTTAACGGTTTTTACAAATTTAACCATAACATGTGAAGCTTTTTGCTTGCCTTTGGCTTTTGCCGCAAAAGTTTGTGTTTTTGCCATGATATTCTCCTTTTTTTACTGTTCGAAATATAGCAAATTTTGACTTCAAAAGAAACCGGCCGGTTCAAAAACAGAACTAAAAAATTGTTTATTTTGCATAAAATCTTTAACTTTGTATTCTTTTTTTTAGAAAAAATGGAAATGGATAGATGAAGAGAACATATCAACCGAGTAACAGAAAAAGAAAAAACAAGCACGGATTCCGTGAAAGAATGTCTTCGAAAAACGGTAGGAAAGTATTAGCCAGAAGACGTGCCAAGGGAAGAAAAAGATTAACCGTTAGCGATGAATTTTAATCTTGAAGAAATTTGGTCTTTCAAAAAAGGAAAGGATCAAACTCAAACGTCACTTTAATCTGGTTTACACCAAAGGTAAAGTAATTTATTCACCTGCGAAGAAGATTAAGGCGACATACTACCACGAAGACAACCGGGAAAATGCGGGCGTAAAAGTTGCCTTTGCGGTTTACAAAAAGGCGGGAAAAGCTGTTTGGAGAAACAGGGTAAAACGTTTGTTAAGGGAAGCTTACAGATTGAACAAATCCGCTTTGGTTAAAACCGCAATCGATAAAGGAAAATTTTTGTTAATTGTTTTTTCCCCGTACGGAATCGATCAAAAACGCAACAAGAAAATTTATTTGAAGGATATTATGCCGGAAGTAATCGATTTGATGAACATAATTAAACAAGATATTTGATTATGCGTAAAGTTTTGGTTTATCTTATAAGGTTTTATCAAAAAGCCATCTCTCCTCTTTTTCCGCCCTCATGCCGCTTTTACCCTACTTGCTCCGAATATTCGGTTCAAGCAATTAGTAAATACGGGGTTATTAAAGGCGGAATAAAATCGGTCTGGAGAATTTTACGCTGTAATCCGTTTAACAAAGGCGGTTACGACCCGGTTGAATAAAATTTATAAGTTTTAATATGGAAAAGTTTAATGGATAAACAACAAACGATAGCATTTGTTTTAATCGGCTTGATTCTGGTTGTTTGGCTGTACATAAATGCTCCGGAGCCGCAGCAGCAAAATACCAAACCTAAAACCGATTCGACGCAGGTCGAACAAAAACCCATTCAACCGGAAAAAGAAACAGTTGAAGAAGAACCGGCCGGAACCGATACCGTTCAAAACGTTCAACCTTTGCAAAGTAACGTTAAGGAAGATGAGCGGATAATAACGATTGAAACTGATTTGGCTCTTTACGAAATGACCAGCAAAGGCGCACGGTTCCGTAAATGCTATCTCAAAAAATATGAGGTTTGGTATCATAATGATTTGCCGGATACCGCCTCTTTCTACGAAAAACACGTTCAGCTAATTAACGATAAAGACGGCGGGGATTTTAATGTGATTTTCGTTACCAAAAACGGCCGACTTGTAAACACAAAAGACCTTTTCTTTAATAGTAATGCCGACAATTATTATTACAAAATTACAGGTAACGATTCGCTTGTGTTGAATTATACATTCGATACCGGTAACGGGAATAAAATTATCAAACGGTTCACAATTCACGCAAACGATTATGCCGTAAAAGCCGATGTTGAATTTTTGAACATGAACGATATAATTACCGGCTACCGTTACGACGTTGAATGGCAGAACGGTATTAATTTCCTTGAGAAAAATTCCGTTGAAGAAGCAACTTATGCGAACGCAAGCGCTTATTCGGGCGACGAGCAGGTTATTGTTGATGCACCGAAAGGTGAGAAGATTGCCAAAACAATCAACGGAGTGGTTGATTGGGTGGCGGTCAGAAATAAATATTTTGCGGTAATTGTTGCTCCCGGTAATCCCCAAACCGTCGACGGTGCAGATTTGAAAGGGGAACATATCTTAACCAAAATGGGCGAACGTGAATTTTACAGCGTTAGTCTTAAAGTTTTGTTCGACGAACGGAAACCGGACCAAAAAAATTCGTACGAAGTTTATTTGGGTCCGCTCGATTACTACATTTTAAAAGACCACAACAAAAATTTCGAAGCCATATACGATTTCGGAAGTTTCTTCGGATTGAAATTTATTACGCGTCCCATTTCTGAATATATTCTTCTTCCGCTCTTTACCTTCTTGCATAAATTTATTCCCAATTACGGTTGGGTGATAATAATTTTCTCTTTAATTATTAAAATTGTACTTTATCCGCTTACGCGCCAAAGCTACAAATCGATGCGTAAAATGCAACTCCTTCAACCTAAGATTAAGGAAATAAAGGAGAAGTACAAAGACGATCAGCAGAAAGTACAAAAAGAAACGATGAAACTTTATTCCACTTACGGAATAAATCCAGCCGGCGGTTGCCTGCCAACATTGCTGCAGATGCCGATTTTGTTTGCATTGTTTACGTTTTTCAGAACCGTGATTGAATTGCGGCACGAACCGTTCATCGGGTGGATTACCAATCTTGCGGCACCCGATGTAATTTATACCTTGCCGTTTAAAATCCCGCTTTTCGGTATAAATCAAATTTCTGGATTGGCAATTTTACTCGGCATAACAATGTTTTTCCAACAAAAGATGAGCGTGAAAGATCCGAGTCAAAAAGCCTTGGTTTATATCATGCCGGTAATGTTAACTTTTCTGTTTATGACGTTCCCATCCGGTTTAAACTTATATTATTTTATGTTTAATTTGTTTTCCATCGGGCAACAGTATTTAATTAATACACAAAAAGACGGTGCCGAACTTGTACCGGTAAAAAATCCGAAGAAAAAAGGCGGATTTATGCAAAGGATGATGGAAGCAGCCGAACAACAGCAAAAAGCACAGCAGAAAAAAAGAAAAAGATAAACATACTTTTTTATAAGTTTGTTCACGTCTTTTAAAAGTTTATAAAGAGCAAATGATAAAAATTTTCAAAACGGTTTTACTGTTTTTCTTCTGTGTGTTTTTATCTTTAAATGCTCAGCAAACTTACGAATATTCGCTTGACGTTTATAAAAAGAAACTCCCTTTCGGGTTGACTGTAAACGAGCCGGTCAAATCTCCCAAAATAGCACTTGTATTAAGCGGCGGCGGCGCCAGGGCAATAAGTCAAATCGGTGTAATCAAAGCTTTGGAAGAAAACGGAATCGATTTTGATTTGATTGTGGGAACCAGTATGGGTGCAATTATCGGCGGATTGTATTCCTCGGGATACTGCCTGAACGACTTGGACAGTTTGGTGAAAGTAACACCGTGGAATGACTTTTTTACTTTTCAAAAAAACGATAGAAGAAGTTTATTTGTTGAGCAGAAAATTACCGAGGACAGGGCAATTCTGGCGGTAAGGATGGACGGACTTAAACCGGTGATCCCTCCGTCAATCAATTCCGGCCAAGAAGTTTCGAATTTTCTTACCACGGCGGTAATAAATTCACCGGTTCACGCAGATTCGGAATTTTCCGGTTTGCTGTACGATTTCGGAGCGGTTGCAACCAATTTGGAAACGGGCGAACCCGTAGTATTGAATAAAGGACTTCTTAGCTTGGCTCTGCGCGCCAGCTCGAGCGTTTCGTTTTTATTGCCACCCGTTAAAGCCGATTCCCTTTTGCTTGTAGACGGCGGCTTGGTTGCCAACATCCCTACAAAAATAGCGAAGGAACAGGGAGCCGATTTTATCATTGCGGTCGATTGTACCAGTCCGCTTAAATCCAAAGATGAATTGAAATATCCGTGGGATATTGCCGATCAGATTGTGAGCATCCCGATTCAAATTATCAGCAGGCAACAAAAGCAACTTGCCGATGTTTTGATTACACCCGATTTGGGTTACCGGAAAAATACCGATTTTACCGGTTTGGAAACGCTTATCGAAAAAGGATATAATGCTACAATCGATAAGATTGACGAAATCAAAAGTGCGATTGAAAAAATTACCAGAAAGCGTTTGCAAGATTCCACCGTAACTCTTTTTCCGGATTTGAAATTGAATGACAAACCGTCGGATATTGAACAACTTATTTACTCTCATTTGGCCGGATGCGATACGGTTACGAGCACCGATATTTTGTATGAACTTTACAAATTAATGAAAAGAGGCGATGTAAAATTTTTGAAAGCAAAGGTAACGAAAGACAGCGTAAAGTCCGTGCTGAATGTTGATTGTAAGTTTAATAACCGGGTAAAGGGCCTTTCCGAAAGCTCGGAAAACAATTTGGTTGACTTGAAGATACATACTAAAATATTGACTGGTTTGTTTAACAAGCCTTACAATCCGAAAACATATTTATCGGCACTTATTAAAATTTTAAGATTTTACAGAAAACAAGGTTATTCACTTGTGAACTACAAATATGCTTATTTTAATGAAGATGATAAAGACGGCGATTTTCAAATAAGAATAAACAAAGGTGTAATATCGAAGATTAGAATAACCGGAAATAGAAACACTTCCTCTACGGTAATTTTGCGTGAATTCCCCTTTTCCGAGGGCGATGTTTTTGAAATAAATAAAATTAAAAAGGGGCTGGAAAATCTGGTTAATACTAATTTATTTAAAAATGTTGAATTGTATGTTAAACGGAATGCCGGTGAAAACGAATTGGTCATTTCCGTGGATGAAAAAATTCCAACCGTTGTAAGATTCGGGATACGGGCAGACAATGAAAATTTTTTCCAAACATCGGTCGATTTTAGAAATGAAAATTTATTCGGCACCGGAACCGAGCTGGGTTTGGTTTCTTCAGGTGGTTTAAGAAATAGAATTTTTATTATCGAACATTTGGCGCACAGGATTTTCAATTCGTATTTTACATACAGATTAAGGGGATTTTACAAATTCAACGATGTTAACGTTTATCACACTTTGCCAAGCGCCGATGAACATCATTTCGAAAGAAAAAAATCCGCAGAATACAGGCAAATTTTTTACGGCGCTTCGTTCGGAATAGGCAGGCAAGTCGAAAAATTCGGTAATCTGATTTTTGAAGGAAAGTATCAAGTTGACCAAATAAAAAACCTTTTTAATTTTCCGGATGACAAAATATACAAACTCAACCTTGTGAGCATTAAAGCCGTAATGTCAATCGATTCGCAGAACAAGTATCCGTTTCCAACCGAGGGAATTTTACTTAATGCTTATTATGAAACGGCACAAACGGCTTTGGGAAGTGATATCGGTTTTACGAAAGCCATGTTCGATTATAAATCGTATTTTTCATTTTCCCCCAACGCAACGGTGGGCTTGTCTTTTAAAATCGGTTTTGCCGATAGAACGCTTCCTTTGAGCGAGCAGTTTTCTTTGGGCGGGCATAAAAGTTTTTTCGGTTATCGTGAGTACGAATACAGGGGACGACAAATATTTAAAGTCGGTATCGAATACAGACATTTAATGCCGTTTAAAATCTTTTTCGATACGTATTTGAGTTTCCGCTACGATTTGGGCTCGATTTGGGCTGAACAGGAACAAATTAAATTCAAGGATTTGCGTCACGGTTTAGGTGCTACATTATCGTTCGATACTCCGATCGGACCTGCGGAATTTTCGGTGGGAAAAAGTTTCTATTTTAAAAACGTTCTTGCAAAAAACACGATTACTCGCGGACCGTTTTATTTTTACTTTACAATAGGTTATTATTATTGATTTTCACGGATAGCGCATCTTTCCGCCAAACCAAAATACTTTCTTTGTTGTTCAACGTTCCCCAATTTTTTATATAAATCGGCAAGGGCGTAGTAAACTTTGCTTTTTTTTCTAACGCCGTCAATTTTACTGTGCACGATGTTCAGAATGGTTTCGTTGGTAGGTACTTCAAAATCAAGATTGTATAATTCGAGTAAGTGTAAAAACGGTTTGTGTTGTTCGGGTTTTGTATCGATTGCTTTTTCCAAATATCTGATTGCGTTATTCAAGCAATCGTAATCTTCGCAATTGTTTTCGAAAATACCGGCTGTCCACAAACAAATTTCATAAGAGTTCTCCTCAAGTTCTTTGCATAATTTTTCGGTGTACATTATCAATTCGTCTTTTGAAAGGACGGGATTTGCCAAAAGAATTTTGAACAGGTCAACGTCTTTTATGTTATGTCTCATTGCATCGATGAAAGCATCGAACAGTTCATTGGTATCGTTGGAATTCCTGAAAGTATTTTCGAGTCGTAAAATAAGTTCGCCGGTCATGTTACGGTTAATTTATGTTCAAAGAAGGTAATTCAAAATTTCGGCTTTGTTGAATTCCGGTAACCGGTTTTCAAATTCAACGGTTTGATTTTTATCCCATTGCTTACCCGCGGAAACAAAATAATTATGCTTTCCCAAAAATGCAAACCTTTTTTCGAGTAAATTATTATTATCATCGAATACGAAGAAGGCAATGATAACTGGGAGATTGAATTTTTTACTCCATTGTTCGTAAGCCTCAACGGCTCGTTTGTTCACCAGCCATTCTTTCTTGTGTTTAGCTTTCCAATCGATGAAAGCACTTCCGGATTTATATTCGATTATTCCGTCGGGCTTGTCTTTTCCTTTTTCCCAAACTTTTTTGAATCTGTTATCCCGTCCGAATTCCGTATATCCTATTCCCCATTGCTCCAGAAGATTTTTACCGTTCCATTCGGCTAAATCGTGAAGTTTATAATTCTTGTGAAATTCGGCTTTCGATTTGGAAGGTTGAAAATCTAAATTTTTCATACTAAAAAAATAAAAATTTGGTTTATTACGAACAAAAAAATTTTCCGTCCGGAAAGTATTTTTACAATTCCGCATTTTATGTAAACATTTATTATTTTGAATTATTCGAATAAAGTTTGTAATTAACCATACGGGAAAATGTTAAACGCGATAGTAAACGAAAAGTATCAAGAGCATCGTTTTAAAGTAGATGAATTTTTGAAAGAATTACACCGGTTCGCAATTGAGTTGGATAATGAAGAATTTCAAAAAATAATAGCCAACTTACGCACAAATATCAACGAACCGTTTCTGTTTGTTGTTGTGGGGGAAGTGAAATCGGGTAAGAGCAGTTTTATTAATGCACTTCTGAAAGCGGATGTTTGTAAAGTGGATGCCGCTCCTTGCACCGACACCGTTCAGCAAATTGTTTATTCGGAAAACGGCTTCGAGACAATGTTGAATCCTAACCTTAAAAGGATAGGTGTTAATGCCGGAATTTTAAAATCCATTGCAATTGTCGATACACCCGGAACAAACACGGTAATTGAACACCATCACGAAATTACACGGGAATTTATCCCCAACAGCGATTTGATTTTATTCGTATTCCCCGCGAAAAATCCTCACCAGCTCTCCGCTTGGAAGTTACTCGATTTCATTAATGACGAATGGAAAAAGAAGGTAATATTTATTTTGCAACAAAAAGATTTGGCACGCCCCGAAGAACTCGCTGTAAACACGGAAAAGGTTAAAGAGTACGCAATTAAAAGAAATATCGATTCCCCCGTAATTTTTGCAACTTCTGCCGAAGATGAAATTAACGGTAATGACAATAGCGGATTTGATGAAGTGCGGGAATTTATAAAAGAATCGGTTACCGGAGGAAAACATTACAAAGTAAAACTTATTACCACATTGGATACGGCTGAAAGAATTTTAAAAAAGATTGAAGACGGTTTGAAGGAACACAAGCTGAATCTTGAAAAGGATAAAAATTTAATTAATAAAATTAAAACAAGGTTAACCAGTGGCGAACAGCAATCCACTTACGAAATAAAATCGCTGGTTGACCGTTTGGTTGCAAATTACGATAAAATTGCCGCCGGCGTAAAAGAGGAATTTGAAGAGGGACTTTCGGTTTTCTCCCTTTTCAAAAGAAGCTTCAGTTCAATTTTCAATAAAGACAAATCTGTTAAATCGTGGATTAATGATTTGCAAAACCGTTTCGAACAAAGATTGCAAACAAGTTTCGAAGAAATTGCGAACGACGGTGCAAAACATTTCCTCAACGGAATAAAACATTTGTTAAACGGATTGCTGGAAGATCTCGGTAAAATTAAAGAAACAAAAACCGAAACCGAAGAAATCTATTTGAAACTCGGTGAAGAACGTTCAAAAGTGATTGCCGATGTAAGGGCAAAAGTAAGTGATTTGTTGGCGAACGAATCTTTCTCGCGTTTTATGGAATCGAACCCTTCGGCACTCGCCCCTTCCGCATTGGGTGGTGGAATACTTGCAATTTTGGGAGCGGTTATTTTAACAACAACAAAAGTCGCTTTTCTTGATGTTACGGGTGGAATTTTAACCGGTGTCGGTCTGGTTATTACCACAGGCGTTTTGATTTTTAAAAAAGGTAAAATCGTTCGTCAATTCAAAGAAGGAATTGATGCGGGAAAAGAAAAATTCGAAACGGAATTAAATCAAAAATTAAACGGTAAATTAAAATTAATCTACGAAGATATCGACAGAAGCTTTTTGCCTTTTTACGAATATGTTCAAAAAGAAGAAAAGAAAATTTTACCTATGCTTGAAAATTTGGATTCACTTGAAAAAAAATATATAGAATTAAGAAATGTAATTGAAAACGAATTTTGAGATTGTGCATTCATGTCATAAAACCGACAATAATCCATAAATCAAAATATTAACCTTGCAATAGAAAATTTTATCACAAACAATGGAAAGAAAATGAGTAACTATCTCGAAACCGCAAAAAACGTATATAAAGAAGCGGCTGTAAATCCGCAAGAAGGATTATGTTGTACAACTACTCCGGTTTGGCTTTTGCCTGAATTGGAAATTCCCAAAAAAATGTTGGAAATGAATTACGGTTGCGGCAGCACTGTAAATCCCCGCGATTTGGTTAATGAGCCCACTGTACTTTACGTTGGTGTGGGCGGTGGAATGGAGCTTCTTCAATTTGCATACTTTACGAGGCGAAAAGGCGGAGTAATCGGAATCGATCCGGTTCGCGAAATGCTTGATGCCAGCAGAACAAATTTTAAAGAAGCGGAAAAATTGAACCCGTGGTTCAAAAGTGAATTTGTGGATTTGCGTTACGGTGATGCGCTCGATTTACCGGTTGATGATGAATCGGTTGACGTTGCGGCACAAAATTGTTTGTTCAATATTTTTCACAGCGAAGATTTGAAAAGGGCTCTTGAAGAAATGTACAGAGTGCTGAAGCCACGCGGAAGATTGGTCCTTTCCGATCCCGTTTGCGAACAGGAAATGCCGGAGGAACTTAAAGCCGACGAACGCTTGAGAGCTTTGTGTTTAAGCGGGGCAATTCCGCTGCAACAATATTTGGATTTGATTGCATCAATCGGATTCGGAACACTTGAAGTAAGGGCAAAAAGACCGTATAGAATTTTAGACCCTAAACATTATGCTACAGGCGAACTGATTTTTATAGAAAGTGTGGAAGTCTGTGCAATAAAAGATCCTATGCCTGCAGACGGTCCGTGTATCTTTACAGGTAAAACCGCAATTTACTATGGTGACGAAGAATATTTCGACGATGGAGACGGACACGTTTTACTTAACAATAAACCGCTGGCAGTTTGCGATAAAACCGCTTCAAATTTGAAAGCATTAAACAGAAATGATATTTTTATAACCGACTCCACTTATTTTTACGACGGTGGCGGTTGTTGTTAACATATTAAATAAATAAAATTTGAAATGCCCGGTTTATTAATTTTATTAATTGTGCTGTCCCTCAATTTTTCAAAAGCACAGAACGTATCTTTTACCGGAGAATTTAAACAAAGCAATCTGATAATCGGTTATGCTGCGGATTTGGATTATGCTAAACTCGACGGCATTAAATTGTTATCCGACAACGGATATTTTGTGTTCGGTTTCGACAGGGATTCCCCGCTTATCCATTATTTAACCGTAAAGTTGAAGAACGGTAAATCGATCGTGAAAAAAATCGAATTGGCAAAACGCCGTTACAAGATTCAACGCATTAACCGAATGAAGAAAAAATTTGTTACACCGCCGCCAAAGGAACTTGCAAGAATTAAACGTGAAGGAAAAATATTGAAAAGGGCAAGAAGCAAAATAGGTGTGAACGCCTCGGCTTATTATTTAAGCGGATTTATCCGTCCGGTAAAAAGCGGAAGAATAACAAGCGTTTTCGGAAGCCAAAGAATATTGAACGGGGTACCGAAAAATCCGCATAACGGTTTGGATATTGCCGCTCCAACGGGAACACCGGTTTATGCAACGGCAGACGGAATTGTAAGGCTAACGGGAAAGAATTTTTTCTACAACGGTAACTTTGTTTTGTTGGATCACGGTCAAGGTTTAAGTTCAATATATTTACATTTAAGTAAAATTGATGTGAAGGGTGGCAAATATGTTCATAAAGGAGAAAAAATCGGGGAAATAGGAACAACCGGCAGATCCACAGGACCGCATTTACATTGGGGAGTGAATTGGTATGGAAAGAGAATTGACCCGGCTTCTTTATTGAAATTGGATTTGAAACATGTACGTTCAATTGGTAATAAATTATCATCAACAAATTAAAGGAGGTAACCTATGGCTGCAAAAAAAATTCTAATGTTTGTCGGCGATTTTGTGGAAGATTACGAAGCAATGGTTCCGTTTCAAATTTTAACAATGGTCGGGCACACTGTACATGCGGTTTGTCCCGGTAAAAAACCGGGTGATACCGTAAGAACGGCGGTACACGATTTTGTAGGCGATCAGACTTATGTGGAATATCAAGGTCACAATTTCCATATCAATTTCGATTTTGATGAAGTAAATCCCGCCGATTACGATGCGCTTGTAATTCCCGGAGGGCGTGCGCCGGAATATCTGAGGTTGAATGAAAAGGTGTTGGAAATGACACGCCACTTTGCGGAAAATAATAAACCCATAGCCGCAATTTGTCACGGTCCCCAAATTCTTGCTGCTGCCGGGGTATTAAACGGCAAGCACATGATTTCTTATCCGGCGGTTGGACCCGAATGCAAAATAGCGGGAGCAAATTACGGTGAAGTTAGTCCGGATGCCGACAATGCGGTAACCGACGGTAATTTGGTCACGGCTCCGGCGTGGCCGGCTCACCCGGAATGGATGCGCCAGTTTTTGAAAGTACTCGGCTCAACAATTGAACCGTAAATAATAAAAAAGCCCGGTTTCGGAATGCCGGGCTTTCTTTTATTTAATTTATTGATATTTTAAGAATTAACGGCTTTTTTTAATGGAATTAATTCGTAATTGATTTTTTTGATTTCCAATTCCAACTTTTCCAATTCGCTGTAAATTTGCTCTTTAATACCGTTAAATGCATTTTTAACCCCGTTGAATAACGACTTATAGTATTTTATTCCCTCTTCAAGGTTGGTAGTAAACTTTACGAAATAATTCAAATCTTTTTCCGAAACCGGTTTGGCGGCTTCTGAAATTTTGTTATTAAGATAATCAACATAAAGTTTCAATTCTTTTATGAAAAGATTGGGTCTGTCTTTTCTCAGCATTATGTTTATTCTTCCGTAAATATGATCGACCATTTCCTTCAATGTATATGTGTTTGAGAAGTATGCTATATTTGGACCCGGACAAACGGAAACACCTTCCTCTTTCGATTCCGGTTCTAGATTGTTTGCCACCAAAGCAGCGGAAGCCAATCCCAAACATAAGCAAGCTTTGTCCGTAATTTTATGAAATTCCTTATTAAACTCATCTTCAGGCAAGTTTTTAAGTTTTAATTCTTCAATTTTAATTTTTTGATATTGCCTTGAAGCCGTGCAAATCGGTTTTTCCGTAAATTCGGTATTCGATACAAGAAATTTTTTCGGACAAGAACTTCCGGGACGGCCAAGTTTTATTAATTCGTGTTTCGCTTTATCTTTCGTGTTTGTACGCAAACTGTTAAACGGAACACCCAATGGAGATATTCCGCTCAAATACAAATCTTTCTCCCTTGCTTTAACCAACAAATCACGAGTTTCGTCATCCACAACAGTTGCTTCGGGAACAAGAAGAAACGGTGAACCCCAACCGACCGAATCCAATTGATAATAATTCAGCAGGAATTCATGTTCTTCCGACGTTCCTAAACCGCCTTGTGCCGTGAACTTAACTTCGAGAGGAGTTTTAAGTTCGTAATTTCTAAATTTTAATAATGCTTTTTTGACTAATTGGGTGTTTTGCTCAATTAATTCTTCGCGTCTATTTTTGAATTCTTCCAATATCGGTCCCATCAAATAACCATCGGTGGCAAAAGCATGTCCGCCGCAATTCAAACCGGATTCGATTCTGTACTCGGAAACCCAAATGCCTTTTTGTGCGAGAAATTTACCTTGAATTAATGCCGAACGGAAATCGCTTACTTTAATTACTACCTTTTTTCTGATGTATCCGTTTTCGTCGGGATAAAAATCATCGAAGTTGGCAATATAACTGTAAAGACGCGGGTTAATTCCGGCAGAGAAAATAATTGAAGATTCCAAATTACTTTTTGCGAAACCGCGCAGCGCCGCGTGTGCGTCATTGTATTCCGCCGGAAGTTTTTCCCGTTTGTTGTAATTCGGTTTGTCCAACTTTGTCATAATATTAACATCTATACTTCCAACGGATATATTTTCTTTGAGCCATTCCTGAATTTTTGCAGTACTGAAGTTTTTTTCTACCATTTCGTTGAATTTTTGCTTCAATTCGGAATACGAAGGCAACATTTCGATATATTTTTCAAGTTCGCTTCCTTTGGCAAGAATCGAATTTTTCATCCCGTTAAATTTTTCCCTGACAATTTTGTCAATGAGATTTAGATACTCCCGGATTCTTTCCGCTCGGTAATCCGGTTGCTTGGTTGTAATCGGCTTAAATTCCAGATTTAATTTTTTACTGTAATATTCCCTCATTTTCTCAACGAGGAAATCGTCAACAATTGAGATAACCGAAGAAATTCCGTAATGAGCCACTTTAACGGGACTGTCGATGGTAAAGCTTAATCCCATTACCGGTATATGAAAAGTATGCGGTGATTTTTTTTGTTGCATTTTTATTATGCCCTGCTTTATGTAAAAATATTTTAGAATTTACATGAAATAAGCTAAAACGCCATAGTCATTCAATTTTGAGGGTTGCTTTCGGTTTTATTAGCGGGAGATTAAAATGATGAACACGCGGTCGATTTTCAGCTTTATTTCGTAAATTCTATTTACAAATACAAAATACAAAAATATTTACATCAATTACAAAATTTTTCTTTTAATAAAATTTTTGAAGCGGTTTTTTACCGTCGAAAATTAAACTTTATCGGCAACTGTTTCTTCGCCGGCTTTTAGCGCAGCCAAATTTGAATTTACTGCTTTTTCACCTTTCCTGGCAAAGAGAATGTGAATCGCCTTTTCCAAATTTTCTTTCTTTATTCCGAGGAAAGGGGAAGCGGCGCCAACCATAACGATATTGGCGGATTTCGGGGCTTTTATTTCCTTCGCAATTTTATCCGCATCCACAATTATGGAATGGGGAAGTGATGCAATGTAAGATAAGAGTTTCTCACGGTCGGGGTAATCCGGAATGTTTACAAAAGGTGTGGAGTTTGTGATTAATCTTCCGCCCGTTTTAAGGAAAGACAAATACCGTACGGCTTCCATAGGTTCGATTCCTAAAATTATATCCGCAGTTCCTTCGGGGATCAAATCGGAAAATATTTCTTTACTCGAAATCCTGAGATGTGAAATAACCGCACCGCCTCTTTGACTCATTCCGTGCACTTCCGATTGTTTAATTTTATAACCCTCTTCCATAGCGGCAAGACCAATTACAGCGGCAACAGTTAGAATTCCCTGTCCGCCAACACCGGCTAAAATAATATCTTTTTTCATTTTAAGTTTTTATAGTTTGTTTTTTTAATTTTTTATTTCTTTGAAGAACGCGAACACATTCACGTTTAGCAATAACGACCGATACTCCTTTGTAATGAAGTTCTTCACGTAAAACTTCAACCATCTGATTGTGATTTTTTCTCAATGGAACAAATGTACGAATATGATCCGGTGCAACTCCCGCGGCTCTGCAAATTTGTTCGATTTTCCCTTCGCCCGATGTGGGTTGACCGCCGGTCATTGCAACCGCCGCATTATCGAGAATTATAATTGTAACGGGCGAATTGTCATTAACAGCGTCGATTAGACCGGTAATTCCCGAATGCATAAAAGTAGAATCGCCGATTACGGCAACGGCGGGAAAAACGCCTGCATCGGCAACACCTTTTGCCATTGTGATAGAAGCGCCCATGTCAACGCAAGAGCTTATTGCATTAAACGGAGGCAACGCACCCAATGTGTAGCATCCGATATCAGAAAGAACACGTTCGTTTCCGTATTCTTCGATTGCTTCGTTCAATGCATTATAAACATCTATGTGTCCGCAACCCGGACATAATTCGGGCGGGCGGTTAGCAATAAAATCCGGTATGTTAAATGCTTGTTGGTATTGAATTCCCAATGCTTTGGCAACAAGATTGGGATTCAGTTCACCATCTCGGGGCAGGGTACCGTCCAATCTGCCATGAACCGGTTTGCCCAAGTTGAACAAGCCTTTGATTTGTTCCTCAATAAAAGGATAGCCTTCTTCAAGAATTAACAAACTTTCCGTTTCGTCGTATAATTTTTTTATCAAATTTTCCGGTACGGGGTAATGACTTATTTTAACTACAGGATAAGGGCATTTTCCACCGTTGTAATTTTCCATCAAATAATTATATGCAATGCCTGAAGCAACGATTCCTGTTGATTTGTCTTCTCCATTGTAAAATTTGTTATACTTTGAATTTTCAGCTTCTTCAAGAAAATCCTTTTGATGGTTTAAAAGCGATTTATACCGTTTCCTGGCAATTGAAGGCAGAAGAATAAATTGTTTTGGGTTTTCGGGAAAAGAAGTTACGCGTTGGGGCAATTGCCCGGAAAGTTGTACGGCATAACGCGAGTGAGCCAACCTTGTAGTAATTCTAATTAAAACCGGAGTGTTAAATTTTTCGGAGAAATCAAATGCTTCGCGCGTTATGTCGTAAGCTTCTTGTTGGTTCGAAGGTTCGAAAAACGGAATTTGTGCAAACTTTCCGAAATATCTCGAATCCTGTTCATTTTGGGAAGAATGCATTGAAGGGTCATCTGCGACCACAATAACCAATCCGCCGTTAACTCCGGTTATGGCGGAATTCATAAACGGATCGGCCGCAACGTTTAGCCCGACGTGTTTCATACAAACGACCGCACGTTTTCCGGCATAAGACATTCCCAATGCCGCTTCCATTGCGGTTTTCTCGTTGGTCGACCACGTCCGGTGAATATTTTTTTCTTTTGCAATTTTGGAGCGTTGCACATATTCCATTATTTCGGTCGAAGGCGTTCCCGGGTAAGCGTAAATTCCTGATATTCCACCGTCAATTGCGCCTTGTGCTATTGCTTCATCGCCTAGTAATAAAAGCTTTTTCATTGTGATGTTTTATTTGTGGATATTCATGTCCTAAATATATCAAAAATTTTAATTTCTTGTTATTCAGCATGTTAATTAAATATATCCATTCGAATCTGTGCATAAATCCGTG
>Ga0256841_1000742_pt1 | contig 31604 bp, 27 predicted proteins | sample 356308metaG_FD_185971 | JGI IMG/M metagenome (GOLD analysis project Ga0256841, IMG submission 185971) | Hydrothermal vent microbial communities from Mid Atlantic Ridge, Atlantic Ocean - 356-308 | ecosystem: Environmental > Aquatic > Marine > Hydrothermal vents | place: Atlantic Ocean: Mid... | reverse complement strand
TGCATCAAGTCCAGATACAGATCTCTTATCTCCTGGTTCGCGGTTTTGTTTGTTTCTTTAGTGTTCAATGTAAGTGTGGACATGGTTTTTATACTCCTGCCATTCTCTGCTGGCCAATGGCCTTTTCTTCCGGGGTAAGTAATCGCTTGGTCAATATGATGGACATGCTGTCTACTGCTCTTGGCTGAGTCAGGATCTGATCAGATGATTTACCTTCCTGCTGCATTTTTGTTCCAACAGGACTCAGGACAAAATTCATAGTGGTAAGATCAAAACGCGCTTTTTGCCAACCCAGGTACCAGTACCAGTCCGTGTAATAAAGCCAGCTGCGTTCATTGAAGGCACGGACATGGGTAGGATCCTGCCAGGCGCCATAGGAGAGATCATAGGGTACGTTGATTTTGAACTGGCCGCCGACTTTCAAAAGATCAAGACAGTTGGTCATTGCTGTGACCAGATCGGGGATGTGTTCCAGTACATCGTTTGCAATTATTTCATCGAACTGGTTTTCAGCAAATGTGATATCACCAAAACGTTTGCTGTGTACCGTTTTTCCGATCAGGTGCACATCACTCAAATCTGCGATGACATCAGGATGGCTTTTTTCCGACAGGTCAATATTCAGACAGTCTTCCCTGAAGTCTTTGCCACTGCCGATATTGAGTATTCGAGGCACGGCCAAATCCAGATCATCAATTATGGTTTTACTTTCTTCTCCCAAGGCAGTGAGTGCTGTATTCAAATACTCAACTGCATTCCGTGAGCTGATGTAGTCAAAACCCTTTTCTTCAAGCCTATTTCTTTGTTCATCCGATCGAACCAGTTCGCAGCATTTCGTGACGAGCTGATCATAAGGAACCATTGCGACGGCTTCTTTCAGCGAGTCATCGAGATCACTTTCTTCAGAATTTTCACACACAACGGCTTTTTTGTTTGCCAGAAGGTAGGCGATCCGTACTTGCTCAAAAATATTGCTGTCATAATAATGGATGTTGATGATCACTTTTGATCGCGCAATGTATTCATCCCGTGCACGTCCATAGACACCAAAAAGTGTTTCAACGTTAAGACCGGCCTCTTTCAGTGCGTCGAGAATTTTCTTGCGCCTCTCATTCAGAGAGCCATAGAACAGTACATCGATGTCTTGAATCTCGGGCTTGGGGATGCGTGTCAAGGCCGGGCAATAACCGACCGGGACATGTTGTAGCTGACTCTTGATTCCTTTTTCTTTCAACGCCTTGAGATTCTTCTGACTGTAATCCCATACAGTAAATGCATTGAAAAGATTAAAAAGTGCAGGTGTCATCCAATCGGATGTTTCGGTTATTTGCTCAAAGTTATAGAGGATGCTGCTGCTGGGGATAAGTGTCATGTCATTCTCTTGCAGCAAATGGGCACCGAGAATAATATTGATGCCATCCTCTATAAACGTGTTCTCGGCAATATTCGTGATAAATCCCAACTCATTGAAGGAGTAGGAAAGGGTTTCGGCAATTTCTTGAAAGGCGTCAGAATGTATATAACCTTCTGGACGGATGATTACGATATTGATTACCAGGGAACCTGCTTCGGGTGATGTCGGAGTCGTCGAATCGGTCCTGGCTATCTCTTTGTCTTCAAGATCGGAAACATAGAAGGTTTCCGGGTCTGATCCGGAATCGTGTAAATCAAGCATGTGCATGAATCCTCTTTGCAGGTTTTTCGTATAGGTTTCGGAATCAAAAAGGGAACAACTATCCCGGTTTGTCTTTAGTCTGTCCTTGAGCTGCCGGTGTTTATCTTTATTGTGTGCCAGTTCGAGGGCCAGGGATCGATACGCCTCTTCATCATTTGTGATCAATTCATCGAGCCCTGCCGCACAGAGCAGACTACCCGCCACACGTGCGGCAAAACTTCTGCCACGCATCGTGATCAGGGGCACACCGACCCACAGCGCGTCACTGGCTGTGGTGTGGGCATTGCAGGGATAGGTATCCAAAAATAGATCGGCGTTCCGGATCCTTGCGAGGTGCCGTTCGATCGGGAGTTTTTCCGCAAAGACAAGTCGTTTGGGATCAACGCCTCTTTTTTTGGCCTCTTTTTTCAGGTTCTTCGTTGCCCATGGATTATCATCGATCAACCACAGGACGCTGTTGTCTGTTTCTTTCAGCAGAGACATCCATAGAGTGAAGATCTCCGGGGTGATCTTGTACGACTGGTTGAAACAACAATAGACAAAGGCATTCGCAGGCAGGCCACACTCTTCTCTTGAAGGTGTATCGGGATGGACTTTTCGTTTTCGATCATTGACCTGGTAGCAGCCCGGAAGATAAACGATTTTCTCAGAATAGTGACACTGCTCCTGTTCAGGGATCACGTAGGGATCAGCAATGATGTAGTCGATGAACCCGGCTCCCATACTTCCTGGATAGCCCAGATAATTGATCTGGATTGGTGCAGGACGGCCTGCCAGTATTGCGGGACGGCAATTTTGTGTATAACCCTTCAGGTCAACCGCAATGTTGATCTCAAGTTCGGATATAAGATCAGCGATTTCTTGATCGCTTCTGGTTCTCACATCGTGGAAATTGTGACAAGCAGAGGCGATGCGCATTTTCATTCTGGAGTCAGCCTTCTCCTTACCATAGGAGATCGCATGGATTTCAAAAAGCCCCTCATCCATCAGTTCAAACAACTCGGCCATCAAGTAGGTGGTTGCATGGTCATGAAAATCTGCCGACAGAAAGGCGACCTTGATCTGTTGATCGTTTTTTCTCTGCATCGAATGCTGTGGTTTGAAGGCAGTGGCCATGTTTTTGCACAACATCTCACAGAATCGCTTTGATGCTTTCAAGTGTATGGCCGGATCATCAAAAAGCCCCAATAGGGCGAAGGGTGAAATCGTATTGACAATATCGGCTGGCTGATCTTCATCCAGGATGCGATGAATGCGCTTTTTGAGGCCCGGGAATTCTCTGTGATAATCCGACCAGTCACACATTTTCATCCGTGTGAACCAGAACTTACCCAGTGCACCGCCTAGATTCTTGTCAATTCTCAGAACCTTCTTGTAGGCATTTGCAGATTCATCCAGTTGGCCGGCAAGCATCGACACCACACCGAGGTTATACTGGATAGAGGCATCCTGAGGTTGCAGGGCCGCGATTCGCTTGTAATATTCAAGAGATTGTTCAGCGAGCCCCTGTTTTTTCATAAACTGTGCACTGAGATTCAGTGCGGGCAGATTGTTCCGATCAAGTTCCAGGACCTTGAGATAACAGGCCATTATCTGTTCAGGATGATCCGGTGCCAGTATCTCGAGTGCACACCCCATCTTGAGATAGGCATCCAGATACTCCGGGTCGATCCTTATTGCCTCTTTCAACAGTTCGAGCGCGGTTTCATTATCATCCTCCTGGCTGTAGATACTGGCCATGTTTGAATAGATGATCGCCTCTCGACAACCTGCTTCGATCAGTTTTTGGTATTGTTCCTTGGCAAACGCCAGATGGCCATTCTTCTGAGCCTCGATGATTGCTTCGAGGTTGACGGTTCTTTGACTGCGATCTTTCTCGGCGGTTATTTCCATCAGTGGTCGGATTTTCGGTTTTGAATATTTACTAAGGTCAAAACTGCAAAGCAGGATATATGCCATTAGCTGTTGAACTTGATATTAAAGAAAAATGAGTCACTGCCGTTAAATACGCTGACGCACCTCAAGAAGAGGTGTGGATTTATGATTAATCAGTAAACAATCGGACAAGAATTGTCTGATATGTCCAACCTAGAAAAGGAGAAAGGACTATGGCTATTTCAAAAATTTCCCTCACTGCAGGGATGCGTACCAATCTGCTGTCTCTGCAAAGAACTGACGCGTTACTCACTCGAACCCAGGAACGCCTGGCGACCGGCAAGAAGGTCAACAGTGCGCTGGATAATGCCCAGGCTTTCTTTGCCGCCAGTGCAAATACCAATCGTGCAGATGCCCTGAGTCTGAGAAAAGACGCAATGGGGCAGGCGATCCAGGTGATTAAAGCTGCCGATGCGGGTATCGCTGCGATCAATTCACTTCTGGATCAGGCCGCTGGTATCATTGCAACTGCCAAGGGCAGTCTGGGTGACACATCGGATGATGCGGCATTGAAGTCCCAGTACGACGAAATCATCTCCCAGATTGATGATATTGTGGATGATTCAGGTTATCAGGGCACCAATCTGTTGCATGGTACCGACTCACTGAAAGTACTTTTCAATGAGAGAGGTGATAACAGCCTGACCATCAGTGGTGTGTCCTCAGATACAGCTTCACTTGCAGTAACAACAACGTTTGACGGTGCAACAGGCACAACGTTGGATACTATAGATGCAGAGATTGTGGCTGCAAAAGCGACGCTACAGGCAACATCCACCAGCTTGTCTGGCACGGTGGGCATCATCAATGCACGTCAGGAATATACGGATCAGATGATCAATGTCCTGCAAATCGGTGCGGATAAATTGACCCTGGCCGACACCAATGAGGAAGGAGCCAACATGTTGGCTCTGCAGACCCGCCAGCAGTTGGGTACGATCTCATTGAGTCTCGCCAACCAGTCCAACCAGGCTGTATTACGACTCTTCTAACAGAAGTCTCCATCAGCACCCTCTCGAAACAGGGCCATTTGGGCCCTGTTTTTTTATTAAGCCCTAACTACTTTGTGAACCAGTTCTCATTTTCAATGAGAATAATCCTAAAGCTTTTTTGGTAGTGGTCGCTACACTTTCTGACACATTCCATGACGGGATGTGGGGCACTCCATGATGGAGTGTGATAATGGAGTAAAACAAGGCATCGGGGAGAACCCTCTGATGTTTGCCAACCTAGAAAAGGAGAAAGGACTATGGCTATTTCAAATATTTCCCTCACCGCAGGTATGCGTACCAATCTGCTGTCTCTGCAAAGAACTGATGCGTTACTCACACGAACCCAGGAACGCCTGGCGACCGGAAAGAAGGTCAACAGTGCGCTGGATAATGCCCAGGCATTCTTTGCAGCATCTGCCAATAATAACCGTGCCAATGCACTGGCTAACCGGAAAGATGCAATGGGACAGGCGATCCAGGTGGTCAAAGCTGCCGATGCGGGTATCTCTGCGATCAATTCATTACTGGATCAGGCCGCTGGTATCGTTGCAACTGCCAAGGGCAGTCTGGGTGATACATCGGATGATGCGGCATTGAAGGCTCAGTATGATGAGATCTTGTCACAGATCGATGATATCGTTAAAGATTCAGGCTATCAGGGCACCAATCTGTTGCAAGGTACCGACTCACTGAAAGTACTTTTCAATGAGAAGGGTGATAACAGTCTGACCATCAGTGGCGTGTCCTCAGATACATCTTCGCTTTCAGTGACAACAACGTTTGACGGTGCAACAGGTACAACGCTGGACACAATCGATTCAGAGATTGTGGCTGCAAAAGCGACGCTACAGGCAACATCCACCAAGCTGTCTGGTACCGTGGGTATCATCAGTGCGCGGCAAGAATTTACCGACCAGATGATCAATACGTTGCAAATCGGTGCGGATAAATTGACCCTGGCCGACACCAATGAGGAAGGAGCCAACATGTTGGCTCTGCAGACCCGCCAGCAGTTGGGTACGATCTCATTGAGTCTCGCCAACCAGTCCAACCAGGCCGTATTGAGGTTGTTCTAATGGGAAAGAGAAGTTGAAGGTACAGTCGTGAGATTGACACTTTTAACGTCGTAGTAAAGGGATGGGGCAGGAGACTGCCCCGTCTCGTTTTTGAGGGATACGCATGAATCACCGTTGAAAAACGTTGAAATATCAGATTCTTATGGAAATATACTGACGCTTATCTCAAGGAGGAGGTGCGTTATGATAGAGTCAAATAAAGGGATCGCAACGATCTCTACGCTAATTCAAAAACCGTCCGGGAATTCATCTGTGTCTCAAGAGACACCAACAAGTAATGCGGCCCAGATAAGTGGAACATTCCCGAATCACGTCACCTTGACGCCGACAGACAGTGAGTATGGAAAATTGCAGAGTCGCAATGACTATCTGTACAAGGTTGCTACTACCGTGCGCGAGGCTGGCAGGGTTATGGACCACCTGGCCAGGATGATAGGTGAGAAACAGGAAGAAATCTTTCAGTATGAGAAACAGTATCCGCCATTCCAGGGCCAGAGTTCCGAAAAAGTAGAACTTCTGAACTCCATAGCGGCGTTGAAAAAGCAGGTCGATGCATTGACACTCGTCCCTGACATCAAGGAAGTGGGGGGTGCTGTCTACGGTGATACTGAAAACTCTGGAAATGACGGGTTGTTTCCGCTCAAACAGTATGGGGTTCACGGTGGGGAGGATGGCCTGAACATTGCATCTTTAGGCCTAGACACAACCGATAACGATATCCAGAAATTTGGCAAGGAACTTGCCTCAGCTTCTGAGAAACTGAATGGGAAACGTTCACAACTGGCTAACGAAACTGAGTCGGTTTACCAGCAGATCACTGGTGTAAAAAGCCTGGGCGAGAAAATGCTGGAGGACGGACAACAGGCTGTGCGTCGAAGTGAACAGATAAAATATGAACTGTCATTGCTGCCAGGAATGAGTCTAGGCAGTCCGAAAGGACAGATCTTGCTGGAGAAAATGGGATAAATGCCGCTAAAAATATCATTGAAACCCGGAGAAAAACTCTACATTGGTGGCGCTGTCGTCATGAATGGAGAAAGCCATAGCGAGTTTAGCGTTCTGAACTCAACAACGATTCTTCGTGAGAAAGACATCTTGACGGAAGAAACGGCAAACTCACCCTGTAGGCGAATCTACCTGACAATTCAACTAATGTATATGGATCCGGAAAACCTGGCTCAGCATCACAGCAATTACTGGATGCTGGTCAAGGATGTTCTTGAAGCTGCGCCGAGCTTCGAAGGATTGATCCGAGAGATCAGCGAACTGATTCTGGATGAGAACTATTACAAGGCGCTGAAAGTAACGAAAAAACTGATCAACAGGGAAACAGAGGTTATTGAGCATGCAAAGCAAAGCAGCGAATGCGTATAAGTCAGTCAGCAAGACTTCCATGTCACCACGGCAACTGGAGGCAGCAGTTCTCAACCGTGCGGCTGCCATGTTGAAAGCCGTGCAGGATAACTGGGATGCTCCTGATCGTGATGAGAAACTGGATGAGGCATTGCGTTACAATCAAAAACTTTGGACCATTTTCCAGGCCGATCTTGCTGATGAAGATTGTCCTCTGCCGAAGAAATTGAGAGAAGATATTCTCACACTCAGCCTGTTTGTCGATCGACGTACGTTTGAATTAATGGCGAAACCCGAACGTGAAAGAATGACAGTTTTGATCAACATCAATCAGAATATCGCTGCCGGTTTGAATACCATGCCTCAGAAAGAAAGTGCGGCAGCAGGTTAACTATCAGACAGATTTATCACATTTTAACAATCTATGAGAAATATAATACAACTAATTGATATATAAAGACTTTTGCATTGTAAATGCGCATGTTCTCTTATTGGCCGAATTTCTTCAGTAATAGAGATTGAAACATTCGGCAAGCATTACAGAAAGGAAAAAGTTGCGATTTCCTCCGACCCAGTTTCTAATGTTTTTCAGGTTCTACTGAAAACGTCCCAGCCATGAATGATCCAGACACATCTTCGCTACTCACTTTTCAGGATCGATTCCCTGTCCGAGAAAAAAAACTGGATGGTCCTTTTTCTGAGGAAAGGATTTGTGATATAGCGCATTCAGCTGCTGAAGTATTGAACGCAATCATTGCGCTCGAACAGTTGAGTTTCGAAGCAGCTGATCCAGAGGCAAAAGGAACCTCCGCCGAATTGCACAGAATCGAGCAAAAGCTTGATTTTGTTACAGAACTTCTGGCACGTGTCCTGCAACATCAGCAAGTAATACCTGAATCAGGGACTATCAGGATGAGTGCCGAGAGGGTTTGGTGGCAACCGAAAGAGTCTGTGCAGACCACTGATCATTGTCTGGTAGAAATCTATCTTAGTCAGAAATATCCCCTGCCACTGGAGCTTCCTGTTGAGGTTCTGAATATCCATTCCGAAAGACAGGGAGAAGCGATTGCAGAAGGAAGGATCCTGTTCACAGATGAAAACCTCACCGACGATCTGATGCGTCTGGTTTTTCTCTTTCATAGACGGGAAATCGCCCGAAACAGGTCACACCGTTAACAATTATTACACAACCGACAGGATTTTGACCTCAGAAAATAAAAGTGCTTTACTTTATGAGGTATTAAGGGAGGTTTTTAATTTGCAATAGAAGATTGCGAATATCTGTGTGACCTTGTATTTGAGAACTTTGCAACTATCTTTAGTAGGCAGAGTGGTTCGATCTCAGGGAATACAAGCAACCTCTGCTTTAGTTTTTGATCAGACACAAGGGATTAATAAAAATGGCAAATGGCAGTGTACTAATCATAGAAGATGATGCAAATCAACGTGCTGAAATAAAATCTGTACTTGAATTTCTGGAATATGCCCCGGTCCATGCAGTCGACCATGAAAATTGGGAACAGCATCTTGGGGGTAAGGATGGGGCCCATATTCTCTTGTTAGGTCATTGCACCGAAACAAAAATCCTTATGGATGTCTTCAGACGGGTCAAGAAAATCGATCCGTATCTGCCTATTGTCCTACTGGTCGATGGCGAACGTACCAAGGCCAATTTCGAACTTGAAACAGGAATCATCGCCAAGGCGAATGTCCCACTTCGGCAGAAACAACTTTCCGTAGTCCTGGAAAAGGTCAATACCTATCGAGAAAACCGCCATGAAGATGGTGCACCTCGATCACTTGAACTGTTCCGTTCACTGGTTGGTAGCAGCAAGGGTATCCAGCGTGTCCGTCGTATGATCGAGATGGTGGCACCTTCGGATGCCAATGTCCTGATCACCGGGGAATCGGGTTCTGGCAAGGAAGTCATCGCCCGTCATATCCACTATCATTCCCCGCGCAAGAACAAGCCTTTTGTTCCGATCAACTGTGGTGCCATTCCACCGGATCTGCTGGAAAGTGAACTCTTCGGGCATGAAAAAGGGGCCTTCACCGGTGCGATCACGACACGGCAGGGTCGGTTCGAGATCGCAGAAGGAGGGACACTCTTTCTTGATGAAATTGGTGATATGAGCCAACCCATGCAGGTCAAATTATTACGCGTGTTGCAGGAACGTGTGTTCGAGCGTGTTGGCAGTAACAAGCCCATCAAATGTGATGTACGTATCATTGCAGCTACACACGTCAATCTTGAAGACGCAATTGAGAATGGCGATTTCCGAGAAGATCTGTTTTATCGCCTCAATGTCTTTCCAATCGAAACTCCACCACTGCGTGATCGTGTGGAGGATCTGCCGCTGTTGATCAACGATCTGACAGAGCGCCTCGAACATGAAGGCAATGGCAGCATTCATCTGACGCCCGCAGCAATTCAGTCACTGAGTAAATATGATTGGCCAGGAAATGTTCGCGAACTCGCCAATCTCATCGAAAGGCTGTCCATACTTTATCCAAATGGCACTGTCGGAGTGAATGACCTACCAGAGAAGTATCAATCCGAAGACGTACTGGAAGAATTCGACGGTGAGGAACAAGAAGAAAAGACGATCGACGACAAGGGCATCATGCCTCGTCTACCACGGGGTGGTATCGATCTGAAAGAGCACCTTACCAATCTGGAATACAGTATGATCAAGCAAGCACTCGATGAAACCAACTGGGTCGTTGCCCATGCAGCGAAACGTCTGCAACTGGGACGCACAACCTTGGTTGAAAAGATGCGAAAGTACAATATGCAACGCCAGGAAGAGGCGTCATCAGCTTGACATCAACTTCCTGAAACTTACACCAAGTTACAGTAAGTATTTGTTAGTTAAACACTAATAATTCTGGCACACTACTTGCTCTTTCTGGGATATGTACCAGAAAGAGCAAGCCATCTTGGCCAACCCTTATCTCCTTTGCGATCCGGACGCTGATCAAACCCAACCGGGCCACTGTATGGATCTGATCGATCATAAAGATGTGATCGATTCAGACAATCATGTGGAATCGAATGAATCGGCTCAACTGCGTCGCCTGAACAATCTGTTTCAGGCATTGCCAGGCGCTGTCGTTATGCTCGATGGGCAGGGGCGGGTCGTTCAGAGCAATCCATCCGCAAAGGATCTTTTGGGAGAACCACTGGATGACGAATTCTGGCGCGATGTTGTTGATCGGGCCTTCTCTCCTCGTTGGGATGATGGCCATGACATTTCACTTGTCAACGGTCGTATCGTTAATCTCTCCACACAACCCATGATCGATGAACCGGGACAGATCCTCCTGATAAAGGATGTAACGGAAACGCGGCAGCTGCAGGAGCAACTGTACCGGGCGAAAAGACTCTCTGCCAAAGGGGAGATGGCAGCGGCATTGGCACATCAGATCCGCACACCTTTATCTTCGGCCATTCTTTATCTTTCAAATCTTTCAAATGACAAACTGGATAACCCTTCGAGACAGAAATTTACCGATAAGGCACTGGCCAGACTCAATTATCTGGAAAGATTGATCGAAGACATGCTGCTGTTCGCACGAGGCGGACAGTTCGAAATGCAATCTGTTCATGTACGTGATTTCCTGCATAGACTGATACAACAAGTTGAAATCCCAGTGCAGGAAAGCGAGATGAACCTGCGGGTGGATCCCAATACAGAAGATGCAGTGATCAGAATCAGCCAGGAGGCGATGCTGAGTATATTTGGCAACCTTGTTGATAATGCTATCCACGCTTGCGGGGCAGGTGGAACGATTTTAATTACAGCAAAGAGAACTGCCATCAATAACAGAGAGATGATCCAGATCTCTGTTGCGGATAATGGCCCAGGAATCCCGGAAGCGATCCGTACAACCTTGTTTGAACCTTTCGTTACGACGCGTGCCAATGGCACCGGTCTGGGACTTGCTGTGGCACAGGCTGTAATTCGTTCACATGGTGGTGGGATCAGTGTCCGGGACTCAGAGGCCGGCGGGACAATTTTTGATATTACCTTACCCATCGAATAACAAAGGACAGGAGTTGAGCTGAAATGAAACCCGTAATTCTGGTCGTTGAAGATGATATCGATCTAAGGGAAGCCATCTGCGACACCCTTCAGCTGGGTGGTTATGACACGCTCTCCGCTGAAAATGGCCAGCAGGCACTGACGAAGATCGATCAGGAACATGTGGATCTGGTGATCAGTGACGTGCAGATGGATCATATGGACGGTCACACGCTTCTTAAAAATATCAAGATGCGTAGAACCGATCTCCCCGTATTGCTGATGACGGCTTACGGCACTATCCAGAATGCGATTCAGGCAATCCAGGACGGTGCGGTCGATTACCTTGTAAAACCTTTCGATTCCACTGTACTGGTCAGCAAGGTCGCCCAGATCATGCCGCAGGTCTTGAGTATGGAAGACGGTGTCATTGCCGTCGATCCACGGATGAAAGAAGTTCTTGGTGTTGCCAGACGGGTCGCCAAGAGTGATGCCACTGTCATGATCACCGGTGAGAGTGGAACGGGAAAAGAGGTGCTTTTTCGTTATATCCACAACCATTCTGATCGAGCAGACAAAGAAGCAATTGCCATCAACTGTGCTGCAATTCCGGACAACATGCTCGAAGCCGTTTTGTTCGGTTATGAGAAAGGTGCCTTTACTGGTGCGTACAAGGCCAGTCCGGGTAAATTTGAACAGGCACATGGCAGCACACTGTTACTCGATGAAATTTCTGAAATGGATCTGGGGCTGCAGGCAAAAATCCTTCGCGTCCTGCAGGAAAAACAGGTGGAACGTCTTGGAGGCAACAAGATTATGGAGCTGGATGTCCGCGTGATCGCGACTTCCAACCGTGATCTCCGCAAAGAGGTGAAGGAAGGGCGGTTTCGGGAAGATCTCTTCTATCGCCTAAACGTTTTCCCGATCAAGATGCCAGCCCTGAGGAAAAGACCAGGAGACATTATCCCACTGGCTGAATTCCTGCTCTGCCGGGCAGCGAAGTCAAACGGAAACTATATACCGGAATTGACCGAATATGCAGCAGAAAAACTCATGCAGCATTCCTGGCCTGGAAATGTTCGCGAACTGGACAATGTAATGCAACGGGCATTGATCTTGCAAAACGGTAATGAGATCACGGCAAACGATCTGATATTTGAAGAACTGGATGATGTTCACCCGCTGGAAGACACACAGGATACGCCAGAAGATAGCAAACTCGGTGATAACCTGCGTGATCAGGAGCAACAACTGATTCTCGATGCACTGGAAGCATGCGGCGGGAGCCGTAAGGAGGCGGCTGAGAAACTGGGCATCAGTCCAAGAACATTACGTTACAAACTGGCAAAGATGCGTGAGCAGGGGATAGCCATTCCGGCTTGAGGGAGAAGATTATGACCGATATCACCATGCAATCCGTACTTGCACAGATGCGCGCCATGCAGGCCCGTGCACAAGGGCTCGAGGCCAACTCTGTTCAGAAGCCTTCTGCTGACTTCACTACGGTAATGAAATCAGCCATCGATCATGTCAATGAGACCCAGAAGGCTGCCGGAGAGATGACCAAGGCCTATGAAACCGGCAAGGATGTAGATATCGCTGACGTTATGGTTTCGTTGCAGAAAGCCAATATTGAATTTCAGGCGACCGTTCAGGTAAGAAACAAGATGGTTGAGGCCTATCAACAGATCATGAACATGCCGATCTGATTTATAGAGTACAGGGAAATTAAATGGCAGAAAATCAGGTTGCAGTGGCAGAGAACAATACGGTTGCACCGGGGATGGTGCCACCTCCACCAAATCAGACCAGCCATGTGCTAAGACAGGTGGGATTGCTGATCGGGATTGCCGCCAGTGTTGCGCTGGGTGTGGCCGTTGTGCTCTGGTCACAGACACCCAATTACAGCCTTCTCTATGGAAACCTTTCTGATCGTGATGTCAGTGCAGTCATGGATGCACTGCAGAGTTCTGCCATCCCGTACAAGGTAGATGAAGCTTCAGGTGGGATCATGGTACCAACAGCGAAACTCCATGAGGCCCGGATCAAGCTGGCTGCGGCAGGTCTTCCCAAGAGCACTAGCATGGGATTTGAAATGTTACAGGAAGAACAGGGTTTTGGTACCAGTCAATTCATTGAAAAGGCCCGTTACCAGCGAGCACTCGAGGGAGAGTTATCCCGTTCCATCGCCAAGATGGCCAATGTGCGCAGTGCTCGTGTGCATCTCGCCCTACCTAAAGAGTCGGTGTTTGCCCGTGACAAAACTGATCCCAGCGCTTCTGTGCTGGTGGATCTCTATCCCGGCCGCCGGTTGGAAGATGGCGAGATCGCTGCAATCGCACATATGGTGGCAGCCAGCGTCCCCAATCTTACTGTATCCGGAGTCACCTTGGTCGACCAAAATGGCAGGTTGCTGACACGGGCAGGCAGCGCCAATGAGCTTGCAATCAGTGCCGAACGCTTCGAATACAAGACCAAGGTCGAGCAAATCTATGTAGATCGGATTGAAAACATCCTGAAACCGATTGTTGGGTTTGATGCAATCCGTGCCGAGGTGACCGCCGATCTGGATTTCACTCAGGTTGAGCAGACCAGTGAGCTGTACAATCCGGATTTGCCGGCCGTTAGAAGTGAACAAATCACCGAGGAACAACGGACTGGTGGTCTGAATCCTGCCGGTGTTCCTGGAGCACTCACCAATCAGCCACCAGGTAACGCGACAGTACCTGAAGTGGCTGGTGGTGAAGGAACAGGTACCCAGACCAAGGCACAGAAGCAACAACAGCTACGTAAAAAAGAAACGCGTAACTTTGAGCTGGATAAAACCATCAGTCATACACAAAAACCCGTGGGAACACTCGAAAGACTCTCCGTTGCAGTGGTATTGAACAATCCAACCAAAACGGATGAAGAAGGAAACACCATACCGGTTGAATATACGCCGGAGCAAATGGAACGATTTACCCAGCTGGTCAAGAATGCAGTCGGTTTCAACGCTGCACGGGGAGATACTGTCAGTGTGATCGCCACAAGTTTCTATGTTGCCCCTCCACCAGAACCGTTGCCGGAACCGGCGATCTGGGAACAACCCTGGGTCTGGGATCTGGGCAAACAGGTGCTGGGTGGTCTATTTGTGCTCTACCTACTGTTTGGTGTGCTGCGTCCAACCATGAAAAACATGTTGAAAAAACCGGAACCGGTAACACAGAATGTGGTCATGGTGGGGCCCGATGGACAACCATTACCACCAGGTACGCAACCGGGTGCTGAAACCCAGAAGCAAGATGAAGAAGCTGTCCCTCTGCTGGAATTGGGTGCCTCCGAAAGTTATGAGACCAATCTGAATTCGGTCAGGGATTTCGTCAAGGAAGAACCCAAACTGGCTGCACAAGTCGCAAAGAACTGGGTCGGTGCAGACTAGATGGCGGAAACAGCAACCCAAAATGGCGCGGAAAAAGTTGCAGTGCTGTTGATGGCACTGGGTGAGGATGTTGCTGCAGAAATCCTCAAACATATGGGGCCAAAAGAGGTTCAGCAGGTGGGTGTCGCCATGGCCTCGATGGACAATGTTCCCAAGGAGCTGGTGGAGTCCACTCTGAATGAATTTATCGGTGAACTGAAGAAAGAAACCGGCCTTGGTGTTGGTTCTGACGAGTATGTGAGAAATGTCCTGGTCAATGCACTGGGAGAGGATAAGGCTGGCGGAATGATCGATCGGATCCTGCTCGGTGGAAACACCAAGGGTCTTGAATCACTGAAATGGATGGATGCTAGAGCGGTCGCCGAACTGATCCGGAATGAACACCCACAGATCATTGCCGTTGTTCTTTCCTATCTCGACAGTGATCAGGCGGCATCTGTCCTCGCTGAATTTCCAGATAAGGTTCAGGCCGATGTCTTGATGCGGATCGCCAGTGTCGAGGGTGTTCTGCCTGTGGCAATGAACGAACTCAACGAGATCCTCGAGCAGCAGCTCAAGGGTGGGCAAAACATGAAATCATCGGGGATCGGCGGGGTCAAAACCGCAGCCAATATACTTAACTTTGTGGACAGCTCTACAAGTACCGTCATCATGGAACAGATCAAGGAAGCCGATGAGGATCTGGGTACGGAAATCGAAGATTTGATGTTTGTCTTTGCTGATCTGATCGAAGTCGATGATCGTGGTATTCAGACCATCCTGCGTGAAGTCCAGACCGATACACTGGTTCTGGCGCTCAAGGGTGCCGAACCAGAATTGCAGGAGAAGATCTTCTCCAACATGTCCTCCCGTGCAGCAGAAATGCTACGTGATGACCTGGAGACCAAGGGTCCGGTCAAGGTCAGCGAAGTGGAAGAAGCACAGAAAGAACTGTTGGCCGTTGCGAGAAGATTGGCCGATGAAGGACAGATCTCCCTAGGGGCCTCGGCCGGTGGTGAGGAGATGATCTGATCATGTCCAGTTTGATCAAAGATAAAGATGAAATTGAACTGAAACGCTGGAAACTGCCTTCCGTTGAAGGCGATATCCTGCCTTCTATGGATTCTGCACTTGCGACAAGGCCACCGACTGCGGAAGAGATCGAAGCATTACAGAAACAGGCCTATGAAGAAGGTTTTAATCTCGGTCGCAGAGAAGGCCGGGCACTGGGTTACAAGGAAGGGAAAGAACGAGCAGATGCCGAATATCAGGAAAGGCTCGATACACTGAAAAGCATCCTTGATCTCATGGCCGATCCTCTGGCCCAGATCGATGACGAAGTAGAGAAAACGATTGCCGATATGGTGGGTCTGCTGGCGAAGCATCTCGTACGGCGTGAACTCAAGGTCAATGAAGGCGAAATCATCGGTGTGGTGCGACAGGTCATGGGGCACATGCCAATCTCCGCACGCCATCCAAGAATTCATTTACATCCTGACGATTTGGAATTGGTCAGGGCTGCCCTTGCTATTGGCGAAGGAGAGGAATCCTGGCATCTGGAGCCCGATCCTCTGATAAGTCGGGGTGGTTGTCTGGTGGAATCTGAATCATCTTTCATCGATGCCACGGTGGAAGCAAGGCTCTCGGCACAGATTTCACAAATGCTGGGAGGTGAAAGACTCACCGATCGGGACGACAATGCAGACTAATCGCAATCCAATCTGGCAGCAGAGACTGGATGAATACAGGGAACGCCTGCGAACACCTGCTCCGATCGTTGTCGAGGGCAAGCTGACCCGAATGGCGGGCCTTACTCTGGAAGCAGAAGGATGTGAGGCGGCTGTTGGAGATCGCTGTCTAATCAAGTCGCAGACTGGCACAACAACGGAGGCTGAAGTCGTCGGTTTTGCGGGTGAAAAGCTGTTTCTCATGCCTATCGGTTCAATCAATGGTCTGGCTCCCGGTTCACGGGTGATACCCATTGGACGGGCTGGCGATGTGCCCGTCGGTTACGGGCTTCTTGGCCGGGTCATCGATGGTACTGGCCGTCCATTGGATGGTCGAGGGCCTCTGAAGGCAGAGGAAAAGTTTCCCTTGCAGGGACGAACCATCAACCCGTTGAAACGCCATCCTATCAGTGAACCTCTGGACGTTGGTGTCAGAGCAATCAATACCATGCTGACTGTCGGTGGAGGCCAGCGGTTGGGGTTGTTTGCTCCCAGTGGTGTGGGCAAGAGCGTGTTGCTGGGGATGATGACACGTTTCACCAGTGCTGATGTGATCATCGTCGGGTTGATCGGTGAGCGTGGCCGTGAGGTCAAGGAATTCATCGATCACATTCTTGATGCAGAAGCGCGAAAACGGTCGGTGGTCGTTGCAACACCCGCCGATCTTCCGCCCCTGATGCGTATGCATGGGGCTGCCACCGCGACCAGTATTGCAGAATATTTTCGTGATCAGGGCAAACATGTGTTGCTTTTGATGGACTCCCTGACGCGCTATGCACAGGCCCATCGTGAAATCGCACTGGCGATTGGGGAACCGCCGGCAACTCGAGGTTTCCCCCCATCAGTCTTTGCCCAGTTACCCCATTTGGTGGAAAGGGCAGGAAATGGTGACCAGGGAGGTGGCTCGATCACTGCGTTCTATACTGTGCTGATGGAAGGAGATGGTAACAGTGATCCGGTTGCAGAATCTGCACGGGCGATTCTTGATGGCCATATCGTGCTTTCCCGCAGTCTGGCTGAATCCGGACATTTTCCGGCGATTGATATCGAGGCTTCTATCAGCCGGGCGATGAATCAGATCACGACTCAGGAACATCAGCAGCTGGCGAGAGATTTTCGGCACTATTTTTCACTCTATGAACAGAATCAGGATCTGTTGAATGTCGGTGCCTATAAACCGGGTTCCAATCCAGAACTGGACCGGGCCATCGCCCTGCGGCCGACTTTGAAACGCTTTTTGCAACAGGGTATGAATGAAAAGGTATCCCTGCAGGAGAGTCTCGATCAGCTGGCGGTTGTTTTGCAATCCGATCAGACAGAACAGGAACTGGCTGAATGAAACGCTCCAGACGTATGAATACGATTCTCAATCTGGCAGAAAACCAGAAGGAAGATGTGGCGCGGCAACTTGCCGATAGTCAGGCGTTACTCGCCCAATGTGAGGGGCAGCTTGCGGACATGAAACAGTGCCGGGAGGATTATGCCGCGCTACTCAGCACAAGGATTTCCGATTCGAGGAAAGCATCCGAATTGCAGGGGATTCGTACCTTTATTCAACATCTGGATGTGGCTATCCATCAATTGGAACTGCAATTGATAGAGCGTCGTTCTGCCTGTGAATATCACAAGGAACAGTGGCTCAGATTAAAAGACAAAACCCAGGTTCTTGGTGAAATCAAGGAACGGTATCAAAGAGACGAAAAAAGGCTTACCGAACATCGTGAACAATTCGAGACCGATGAACTGTCACAGAGAAAAGGAGGTTAGACAATGACACGGTGGAAAGCAGCAGGTATGCACCTCATGATTTGTGGTGTGATTGCATTGACTGTACTGATCATCATGCTGTTTGTTTGGTATCCGGAACCCTATTTTGATGCATTGGGAGGCAAACGGCTTCTGATGGTCTTATTGGGAGTTGATGTGACACTTGGACCGCTGATCACCCTGATTATCTACAATCAGAGGAAAAGGTATCTCAAGTTCGACCTGGCCGTGGTTGCCTTTCTTCAAATCTCGGCATTGATCTACGGAATCACTGTGCTCTTCAATGCAAGGCCTGTCTACCTGGTATTTACTGTAGATCAGTTTGAAGTTGTTCGGCCAAAGGATATAAAACAGGAAGAGCAGGCGAAGGTTGATGATGATCGATTTAAGTCTCTTTCTGTCTTTGGCCCCAAATTAGTGACAGCGTTGAGACCTGACAAAGATATCGAGGAGATGAACCGTATCCTTTTTTCCTCATTGAATGGTGGTCCGGATCTGCAAGCCATGCCGCAACACTATGTTCCCTATGAAGAAACCACAGACTTGGTCAGAAAAAAAATCAAATCCCTGGATGATCTTCCGGACTTTCGATCAGAATTCAGAGAAAAGGTGATTGAAGTGGCCCGCAAGGAAGGCTATGAGCCGGAAGAGGTGGGCTATCTTCCTGTCAGAGCAGGAAACACATTCTTGACGGCGATCATGGACAAGAAAGATGCGGATATCATCAAGATGATCGCTATCGATCCCTGGTCCTGACAGTGCTCCCGTAAGGTTTTGACTCTTCTGAGAATTTTTCTCAGAAGAAAGCCAATCATTGTTTAACTGATCTTGTTTTTTCATTTGGTATCTCCATATAACCAGTGCAGTAAGTTGATTTCTGCTACTGAAAATTAAAAACAAGGAGAAAAGAATGAACATAACAGACATGGATCCCGACCTGCTTTCGTTAGAGCTTATCGGTGACGATGAAAGAGGGTATGATTTTCTGGATGAAGAAACAATGATCCGGCTGAAACAACTCAGTTCTGAGAAGGGAGTACTGAGTCTTTATTTGGATACTCGTCCTGAAACGGTACAGCGTGAACCTGTTCCCGTCCGTTTCAAGAATGGAATCAAGACAATACTGAACAAAAATGAAACAAATTGGGATCACGAAACTAAACAGCTATTCGAAGCCGTTGCCGAGGATGTGACAGAGGCATTGGAAAAAGAACCACTTGTTGCTGAAGGCAAGGGAATCGCTCTTTTTGTTGCTCCCATGCGTCTGTTGCCAAAGAAGGAAAAGGTTGACTATGAACTTTTCATGTCTTTTCATCTGCCCGAGGCCCCGGCCGATCTCATTCATTGGGGGCAAACGCCTGTAATTTCGCCCCTTGTAGTACAAAGAGACGAGCACCCAGAGACGGGAGTTGTGCTGTTTGATCGGGAAAAAGTACGTTTTTTCCTCTATACCATGGGTGAAGCGGCCGAATATACCTTCAGTTTCAGGAATGAGGATCCTGTACCCATGTCCAAGTCCCATACATGGCATGGATACGGTACACATAACCATCTGAAATGGCAGGAAGAACATTACAAGCGTTATTTGCGCCAGGCAGGAATTGCAATTAGCAAGGTGGCACAAAAAGCCGAATGGAAGTGGCTTGTACTGGCCAGTCCCGATGAACAAGAAGCCAAGCACGTGATCGATTATCTGCCAGAAGTGATACAAGAGAAGGTTATTGGTTATACAACCGTGGCGATGAATGACTCACTTAACACGGTACGCGATCGAGTGGCACCACTGGTACGGGAGGCAGAGATCCGCGAGGAAAAGGCGACGCTTGAAAAATGGATCGGAGAATTAGAAAAGTCAGATGGGCTTGCAGTATCCGGTGTGGCTGACACCGTTCTTGCCGATCAGGAATACCGTCTTCGCACACTTATCTTTCCGGCAGGTTTCATACAGAAGGGCTGGCAATGTACCTCATGCCATAGTCTGATTGCGGATCTTCAGGAGTCCTCGCCGGATGCGTGCCCATACTGTAATTCGGATCAGTTGTTCGAAAAGGCCGATATTATCGGAGAAATGGCTGTTCGTATGCTGCAAACTGGAGGAGAGGTTGAAGTGATCCGGGAAAAAGAACACCGGAATCTTGTCGAAACCCACGGGATTGTTGGCGGATTACTACGATATTAACCTGAAATTTGTCCGACCACCTTTTTCGTTCAAAGCTGAACGGTAGTCGGGCATCCATAGGCCTTCTGGAATATAATGTATCTATTTTTACACTATATTCCTGATGGTGGAACCCAACCACAACCCATATTCCTTGCTTCAGGTCCCTGTGCTTGCCATAGGAGCTGTACTTGCTGTGTTTCTATGGCAAGGATGGATGGGTTTCAGTCTCTGGGACGAAGGTTTCCTCTGGTATGGTTCACAACGCACTCTGCTGGGAGAAGTCCCAATCCGTGACTTTATGGCCTATGATCCAGGCCGTTATTATTGGTCTGCATTCATTATGTGGATTGTGGGCGATCATGGAATTATTACGCAGCGTATCGCACTCTATCTTTTTCAAGCGCTGGGCTTGCTGATCGCTCTGTTTCTGATTGGATGGAATTGTAAAGAGAAGAAATACAGCTTTCTGATCGTCGTTACCACTATCCTCATTGCCTGGATGTTGCCCAGGCACAAACTGTTTGATATCACAGTTTCGATCATGTTGGTGGCAGGCTTGGCGTATCTCATCAGCAAACCCGTGTACCATCGCTATTTTCTGACCGGATTATTGGTGGGGCTTTCTGCTGTGGTTGGAAGGAACCATGGACTTTATGGCCTCATCGGAAGCTTTGGTGTTTTTGCCCTGCTGGCGTTTAAAAATCAGGACAAGGCCAGCCTTTTCAAAGGGATGGCCTATTGGGCTGCCGGTATCATCATCGGTTATGCGCCGGTTTGGTTCATGTTCTTCTTCGTACCCGGTTTTGCCAACGCATTTTGGGAAAGTATTCTGTTCCTTTTTGAAGTCAAGACCACTAATCTTCCGCTTCCCATACCTTGGCCATGGAGGGTGGATTTTTCCGCTGTGGATGGGGTGGTACTCTTACGCCAGATTCTGATCGGGCTATTCTTCGTACTGTTACCGGTTTTTGCCATTTTTTCGGTAGGCTGGATTTTCTGGCAGAGACTCAGTGACAAAGGAATTCATCCGGTTGTGACGGCTGCGGCCTTTATGGCGCTGCCTTACAGTCATTATGCCTATTCACGTGCCGATGTGAGCCATTTGGCTCAAGGAATTTTCCCAACATTGATCGGATTCCTTGTATATATAGCCTCGCTTCCCAATAGAACTCAATGGTCCATCATTGCCGTTCTTGTTGTTTCCAGTTTTCTTGTGGTATACCCCTACCATCCAGGTTGGCAATGCCGTTACAACATGCAATGTGAGGAAATCCTGATTTCAAATACCAAACTCCAGGCGGGATCCTCAGTAGCAGGGGATATTGAACTCTTGAGAAGGCTATCCGAAAAATACACGCCTAACGGTGAGAGCTTTCTTGCGACACCTTTCTGGCCTGGGGCCTACGCTCTTCTCGAGAGAAAGTCACCGGTATGGGAGATCTATGCACTTTTTCCACGAAGTGCCACTTTCGAAAATAAAGAAATTGAGCGCATCAAGGCTGCTGCCCCGAGGTTTGTTGTCATCTTCGATCTGGCGCTTGATCAACGGGATGAGTTAAGGTTCAAAAATACTCATCCGCTGACCTTCCAGTATATCCAGAAACACTTTGAACGAACAGCTGATTTCACTGAAACTCCATATCTGATTTATACATCGAAAAAATACTGATCCCATGAAGAAAGTTGCCATTCTGCAATCCAACTACATACCCTGGAAAGGCTATTTCGATCTGATCGCCGCTGTTGATGAGTTCATTTTATATGACGATATGCAGTATACGCGTCGAGACTGGCGTAACCGTAATCAAATAAAAACACCCTCGGGATTGAAGTGGCTGACGATACCCGTAAAAACCAAAGGCAAATATCATCAAAAAATAAGGGAAACAGAGGTTGAAAATGAAAAATGGAGATCTACACACTGGAACACGTTACTTCTCAACTATCGTCGGGCCAGTTACTTTGATGAAGTAGCAGAGTGGCTTGAGCCACTATATATGGATAGAAACCATACCCATCTTTCCGCACTCAACCGAGAATTCATTGAAGCAATTTGCCGATACCTTGGGATAACGACAATAATCTCAAATTCCTGGGATTACCGACTTATAGAGGGGAAGACAGAAAGGCTTGTTGATCTATGTTTACAAGCTGGTGGTACTGAATATATCTCAGGTCCCTCCGCAAAGGACTATATCGATGAATCAATATTTTCTGAACATGGGCTTGGCCTGATCTGGTTTGACTACAGTGACTACCCTGAATATCCTCAACTATGGGGTGAGTTTGTACACCATGTGACGATACTCGATCTATTGTTCAACTGTGGCCAGAATGCGGCAAAATTCATGAGGTATGCCAGGCGATGAAGCTTTCGATTGTCGCGACACTTTACCAATCGGATCCTTATATCAGGGAGTTTTACGAGCGATCAACCGTAGCCGCACAAAAACTTGTCGGTGAGGATTATGAAATTATACTTGTCAATGATGGATCTCCCGACAGAAGCCTGGAGATGGCCATAGAACTGGTTGAGCAAGACAAACATGTAAAGGTGATCGATCTTTCCAGAAACTTTGGACACCACAAGGCGATGATGACAGGGCTCGAATATGCCAGGGGAGATCGTATTTTCCTGATCGATAGCGATCTCGAAGAAGATCCGGAATGGCTTATTTCATTCTCAGAACAAATGGAAAAGGAGCAGTGTGATGTTATCTACGGAGTACAGAAGCAACGCAAGGGAAATCTATACGAACGTTGGACTGGTGAGTGGTTCTATTCGCTTTTCAATCGTTTGACGGGTATGGAATTACCCAGAAATGTAGTCACAGCACGTTTGATGACGCGTCATTATGTGGAAGCGTTACTGTTACACAAAGAACGGGAGGTCTTCCTGGCAGGAATCTGGCATATCACGGGTTTTGATCAGCACCCTCAAACAGTCAATAAGAAAGATTCCAGTGAAACGACCTACACGCTCAGAAAAAAATTCTCAATTTTGATCAACTCGGTAACATCTTTCAGTAACAGGCCGTTGATCTGGATTTTCTATCTCGGCATCTCGATTTGTCTGATTTCAATGGGATATATTATTTATCTGATCATTCACTGGATCTTCCTCACCCCACTGAGTGGCTGGACATCAATTGTTGCCTCAATATGGCTTCTTGGGGGTATGATCATCTCTTTCATTGGTGTTATTGGTATCTATTTGTCCAAGATCTTTATTGAAACCAAAGAACGCCCTTATACGATAATCAAGAAAATTTATGGGAAACAATAAGGCAGGTCTCCTTCATCAGGTTGCAGAGTATTATTCTGCGAAACTGGATCAGCATGGGATGACACCTGGTGGTGTGGATTGGAATAGTGAAGAAAGCCAGCTTCTCAGGTTCAGGCAGTTGATCAGAGTCATAGATGATGCCGAACAGTTTTCCATCAATGATCTGGGCTGTGGTTATGGTGCACTTCTTGATTTTCTTGAGCGAGAATTCTCGAAACAGTTTTCTTATCTCGGGATCGATGTTTCGGCATCGATGATTGATGCGGCGAAAATACGTCATGCAGGAAATCTCAAATCGAGATTTATTGTTGGCAGCAGGCCGGATCAAACTTCCGATTATGGAATAGCGAGCGGAATTTTCAATGTCAGACTAGAGAAAACCGACAGTGAATGGTTTGCTTATGTGGAGAATACACTTGATTTGTTGAATGAGTCTTCACGAAAAGGTTTCGCCTTTAATTGCCTGACATCCTATTCTGATCCGCATAGGATGCGGGACGATCTTTATTACGCGGACCCTTGTCAATTGTTTGATCTGTGTAAAAGAAAATATGCAAAAAACATTGCGCTTCTGCATGACTATGGACTATACGAATTTACAATACTTGTGAAAAAACAATAATGAATAAAAAACTGATCATCTTCGGGACGGGCGATATAGCCCAGCTTGCACATTTTTATTTCACCCATGATTCTCACTATGACATCACCGCCTTTACTGTTGATGAGGAATACATAACTAGTGAAACCTTCTGTAATTTACCGGTCGTTCCTTTTGGTAACATTAATGAAGAATTTCCTCCATCCGACCATGATATGTTCATCGCATTGAGTTATTCAAAACTCAATGCGGTTCGAAAAGAAAAATATCTATCCGCCAAAGAAAAAGGCTATCAGCTTGCAAGTTATATCAGCTCCAAGGCGACGGTTCTCAGTGACAAGAGGATAGGGGACAATTGTTTTATTTTTGAAGACAATACCATTCAGCCATTTGTCACTATAGGTAACAATGTCACTCTTTGGAGTGGGAATCATATTGGACATCATTCAACGATCCATGATCACTGTTTTATTGCCTCGCATGTTGTTGTCTCTGGTGGCGTCGAGATCAATGAACAGTGTTTTATTGGCGTCAATGCAACATTACGCGACCACATTACAATTGGTGAAAAATGTGTAATTGGTGCCGGTACACTCCTGCTTTCCGATGCAGAGCCAGAGGGTGTCTATATTGGCAAGGTGACTGAACGGTCACGAATTCCAAGCACACGCCTAAAGAAGATATGAGTCGTGCCTGGGAAAAGATAGGGCAGATCTATTGCCCAACCGCGAATGGACGCCACCCCAAGTTGATTTCCCATGCAGCAAACCCCTTGCCTGTGTTGTTGAAAGACGATATTTATCGAATCTATTACAGTGGCAGGGACTCAGAACAGCGTTCGTCAGTAGGTGCTGTAGATGTCGATATTGTTCAACACAAAATTGTCAGGGAATACTATGCCCCTTTCTTTGAGCATGGGCCAGAAGGAAGCTTTTTTGAACATGGCGTAAGCATTGGTAACTGTTATAACGTAAATGGGCAAAGATACATGCTTTTCATGGGCTGGAAGTGCCCAAATGACGAGCACTGGTACGGTCAGATCGGCAGGATTATGGTGAACCAGGATTTCACTCTATCATTGGAGTCCGATCAACCCTTTATTGAGTTGGACGATGAGGATTCCGTAAGTCTGTCTTATCCTTTTGTACAAAAAGTTGGGAATAACGGATATTACATATGGTATGGATCAACATTGACGTGGGATGCAGGAAACGGTGAAATGCTTCACGTTATTAAGTTCTCAAGCTCATCGAATGGGCAAACATGGAACAAAAAAGGAGTGGCGATTCCCTATGAAATCGGAAACGCACAGGCCTTTTCAAGACCAACTGTTATCGGTGACCTGAAAAATGGGTTTGAAATGTGGTTTTCTTATCGGGGAGGAAATGGTGGGAGCTACAGGATTGGTTACGCGAGGAGTGTCGATGGTAAAAACTGGGAACTGGCCTTGGATGAGACAGGAATCGATGTCTCCTCAACAGGTTGGGATTCTGAAATGATTGAATATCCATTTGTTTTTGAACACAAGGGGAAAAGATACATGCTGTACAACGGGAACGGTTATGGCCTGACGGGTTTTGGTTTGGCCATCCAGGAGTAGTCACCCATGTCACGCTATTATGATTATTTGTATATTATCGCAACCATCGCCTTCACCGTTTATGGTCAATTGATTCTAAAATGGAGGATTGCAAAATATGGATCTCTTCCTCAAGAACTGGAGGAGAAAATAAGGTTCTTGTTCTCACTCCTTGCTGATCCATTGATCCTTTCAGGTTTCGTTGCTGCCTTTGTCGCTTCCTTGGCGTGGATGGCAGCGATGACAAAGTTCGAACTTAGCCATGCTTATCCATTTATGAGCCTCAACTTTGTTATCGTCTTATTATTGAGTGGTTGGCTTTTAAGCGAGCCAATAACATTTGCAAAAGTCATCGGAGTTGCAATGATCGTGTCTGGAACTATCGTGGCTGCCAATGGGTAATAAGCGCAGGTGATGTCATATAAGTCAGATACGTATCTCTGGTTTTTATTCTCCCTGATCCTGATCCCTTTCTTGATTTTTATTCTCTATGGTGACTTCCGGCCCTATTGGGAGACAAACGATGATATTGCCATGTCGATGGTTGCCCATGGTTACGGACTTTCTGAGAAAGCAAGTCCATATCTGGTATTTTCCAATATTATTTGGGGCCTAATTGTCAGCGCAGTGCCAGAAGTCAGAGGAGTTTCTGGCTACTCTATTGCTACGATAGGTACAATGGCTTTGGTTTCTGTTGTGTTATTCAATGCGATATTCAAACAGAGCAAGGGATTGATTTTGACGATAGGCATACTTTGCCTGTTGATGTTGCGACCGCTTCTGTTTCCCCAATTCACGATAAATTCAGGCCTGCTGTTTGTTTCTGCTATCAGTTGTTTTTGGCTTTACACAAAGAAACCAAAAGCAATCTATCTTTTGCTTTCCTGCGTGCTGTTTTTTCTCAGTTTCATCACCAGAAGTCATGAGTTTATTTTGTTGTTAATTATTTCTGTTCCTGTAATCCCATGGAAAAATCTTCTAAATGATAAACCACCACAGTATGCTGTATCAGTAGTGACAATCTGTATACTGGCTGCAATTGTGATCGATCATATGGCCTATCAGACTAAAGAGTGGGATGCATTTAAGAATCTCAATACTGTTCGAGCCTTCTATACAGACTTTGGCTTTGGGAAAGCCGTCATACAAGATCATGAGATCCTGGCACATTATAATTTCACTGAAAACGATATAAAACTTATCCGAAACTGGTTCTTTGTCGACACCGATATTGCTGATCCAAATGTTCTAGCGTCAATGGTCAGGGATATAGGAAGTGTGTCAGAGCCAGAAAAAGCAATAAACAGAGCACTCAATGGGTTTGGCGTCTTGTTAAGTTCGTCATTAATTTACTTGTCACTATGCGCTTTCTTTTTATTCATAATCTTTCCAAGCTGGAGAGTTGCTATAAGTTGGTTGATTTTCCTCTCTGTTGTTTTTTTTATTGGTTTTTTCGGTAGGCCAGGTATTGAAAGGATCTATTATCCAGTTTTAGGTTTGTTGTGTGTTTCTACTTTGATTTTTAATCATTTATCAGGTGTGCGATATTGGCTGGCAGTCACCGTTGTTTGTTTGTTGGTATTTTTCAATAGCCAACAGGTATTATCGGATTCCAGGACCATGAACTCTACCGCAGAGCAGGCACGAGAAGCATTGTCCAAGATCACTGAAAACACTTTTGCTGTATGGGGTTCTGTATTTCCCTATGAGGAAATTTACCCGGTCCTTGATTCTCCACAAATCAGAGCTCGATTTCAGTTCTATTCCTTTGGGGTATTTACACTTGCTCCCTTTACATTTTCTTATTCACAAGAGAACTCAGGGAATGGATTTGTCAGATCCTTATTGAGTAATTCTGGTATAAAAATCGTTCTCGACCAGTCCCGGATGGAACTTTTGGATCAGTACTGCAAGGAACACTTGAGAGGGAAGCTGAACATTCACTCCAAACACGACTACGGACAGATGGTCATCAGGCAGGTACAATGTGAAGCAGATCAGTGATTCCCTGTCTAAAAGTGTGTTTTATTATATCTTATGCTTGGTTTTTTCTAATCACCGTTCGCACTACAAGTTTTTCTATGGAACAAAGCCGTGCCTAACATGATTGTATGATTTCCGATGAGATTTACTTCAATCTCTTATCCTTTAATATATTGAGAGGGGCTTGAATGGCCAGTCAGGGATCACTTAAAGAGCTAATCATGACCTGACCGAACAGAGGAAACAGTTACAACAGAATGAATGATAAGCGCATTCCTTTCAACTGGCCATATATGACTGGCAAAGAGCTGGATTATATTGGCAAATCACATGACCATGGCTGCCTTGCCGGAGATGGTCCTTTCACCCATCGTTGCCATCGGTGGCTGGAAAATCTGACAGGATGCACTTCAGCGCTTCTTACACATTCCTGTACCGCAGCCCTAGAAATGTCTGCATTGCTACTAGATATTCAGCCGGGAGATGAAGTAATCATGCCTTCCTACACCTTTGTGTCAACAGCCAATGCTTTTGTTTTACGAGGCGGTGTACCCGTTTTCATCGATATCAGAGAAGATACCTTGAATCTGAATGAAACGCTGATTGAGGACGCGATCACTGACAGAACCAAGGCTATTGTACCGGTTCATTATGCCGGTGTGGCATGTGAGATGGATACGATCCTTTCCATTGCAAGGCGTCACGGCCTTTTTGTCATTGAAGATGCGGCACAGGGGATCATGGCATCGTATAAAGGCAAGGCGCTTGGGAGTATCGGTGATCTTGGCGCCTATAGTTTTCATGAAACCAAAAATGTGATATCGGGTGAAGGTGGAGCATTGATAATCAATGATCCAGAGCTTGTACAACACGCGGAGATGATCCGTGAAAAAGGGACAGATCGTAGCCGTTTTTTTCGTGGAGAAACCGATAAATATACCTGGCAAGTCGTTGGATCATCATTCCTGCCAGGAGAACTGATCGCTGCATTTTTATGGGCACAGCTGGAAAAAGCGGAGGAGATAACACATCGTCGCCTGGAATGCTGGGAATACTATCATACCTCCTTGGAGTCGTTAGAAACAAAGGGGGCTATTCGCCGACCGAGAGTACCGGATGAATGTCAAATCAATGCCCATATGTACTACATCATTTTGGCGCCGGAAACTGATCGGGATAAGGTGATAGCTGCTTTTCGGGAAAAAGATATTTGGGCTGTATTTCATTACGTGCCACTGCATTCCTCACCTGCTGGTCAGAGGTTTGGAAAAACAGTGGGTGACTTGAAGGTTACAGATGATCTATCAAAACGGATCATCCGCCTCCCACTGTGGGTAGGTATAACAAAGGAACAGCAGACTAAGGTGATTGATACCCTCGGATGGGCATTAAGCACCGTATAATCTTAAAGTCTATTCCATTAGGTGATGTGTTTCAGGAATGACATGATACAGGGGTGTGTCATCATTGGCCCAGTTCAATGCTAATGATGAGAAATACAAACAACTCCACACAACGAACCGGCAGTCTACAGGCACTATGAACATCGATCGGAAGGATCGGTTTCCCTGCCATATCAATCAGCCTTGTCCATCACCAAGAGCAGTAAGTTATCTTTTTTGAATTTTTATATTGACCCGAGGACGACAGGCTTCGATTGAACAACAGCTAGAGATAAATGGCGCGCCCTGAGAGATTCGAACTCCCGACCACCTGGTTCGAAGATAGACACCTATCTTTTATCTCTTCGAAATATAAGAATAATTAATATTCATCTGTAGTCATAAGTGCAGTACTTAGCACAATTGTGCAGGACCCAAAACGGCAAAAGTCAGGCAGAAAATCTATTCCTATGTAGATACTAACAAGTTCAGACTTTATCATGAGTTTTCTTAATATAGTTATCACCACCCGTAATTATAAATATAATCACGATGTTTAGTCCGATGATGTTATTCTGATCAGTACTACCGCATCACGCTTGAAATCTTCTGTTTATTCCCTTCTCGATAGCTTTTCCACTATCATCTCTCACCTCAGTTTCTGGAATTACCCCTTTACTGAGGTGTCTGGTGGAATTAGGACAAGTCACACCGGCCAATTCCTTATCACCAAGATGCTCTTCGTGTACATATTTTTAACAGTGGGCTGTCAAAAATATTCAAAATTCGGGGAAACTTTGATACTCACCTCGTTCATATTATTTGTGTTGTTCAAACACAAATAATATGAACTCTCTGGAATTATCATGCCACTGGACGTGGCATACAATTTCCTCATACCGAAGGCATCGCTGAATATCAGTGATGCCAGAAAAACATTTCCACTGTTTTCAACCATGGGTTAAAAGAGGATTGACCGATTTTCATTCAAAAAGTGCCAAAAGGTAACAGAAGATATTGTCGGATGGTCCATGCCAATTAGCAGAGTGGGCCTGCTTTAAAAATAAAGATAAATAATAATCTATGGACTTCAATTGGAATTCTGAAACTATAACAGTGCTGCTGTTTAATCTGTTTATAGAATCACAGCGGAATACACACCATTTTACTGTTTGTACCATTTTGTCTGGTTCCGCAAATATCGATATAACTTTATTGGTGAGAATGACTGAGGTGAATTAAAAAGAGATTATTAAGATTGGGTATGACTATGATGTTGTTGAGAGGCATTACCCATAGATTTGATAGTAAACAGTCAGACTAATGCTCTACCCTATGGAGGGGCCACTCTGCTTGTTTTCATAATATCTGGTGATCTCATTGAAACGCTCATTATTCATTACAGAACACGGGTCAGTAGAGGCGTAATCCGAAAGTAACTGACAAGCTTGCCATCTTAGAAGTATTGGAATCCTGAGACTAAAATCCTGACTCGATTAACATTATGTTACTTGTGGTTTTGTTTGAAGTGTACTAAAAATTATCCATAGGGAGGCAATCATGGAATCCCAATCGCTAGAAGAAAAAAATAATAAAGTCGATCAGGCCCTATTTCCACGAATTCGGATTGGAGACTATCGCTTTGTCTTCACGGCCGAAAAATCTCTTCCAGAAACCTATTATGAAGGTTCTGCCTGGCGCGGTGCTTTTGGTCATGCATTGAAACGAACCGTTTGTGTGATCCGCAAAACACGCTGTGAAGATTGTCCGCTGTTCACCAGCTGTTGCTATGCACGGATCTTCGAGACACCATCGCCACCCGGCACCATGAAAATGCGGAAATACAATTCTGTTCCACACCCTTTTGTCATCTGTCCTCTCGCAAATACAAAGAACAAGGGGGGCGAATATACCTTGCAGGTAAGGCTATTCGGCAACACTATCCAGGATCTGGCCTATGTTGTCTATGCGATGAGCCAGGCAGGTAGCAACGGCGTGGCCAATACCCGTTTTGAATTGAAGCGAGTGGAACAGTATCCGGCATCGACGGTGAAAGAACCCCAAGTCATCTTCTCGAATCAAGAGGGCAATCCTTTACAACCCTTGCCAGGCTTTGAAACACACATACCGGAACTGCCGAAGAAAATCCGAATCCGGTTTTACACCCCGTTTCGGGTCAAAAAAGATGGCAAACTGGTTTCTCCGGAAGCGTTTACTTTCCACAACCTTTTCTCACCATTGCTGCGACGCCATTCTATGTTGATGTACTTTCATGAAGAGATGGAACTCGATGTTCCGTTCAAAGAACTGACCACCGAGGCACACCACATCGAGATTACACAACGAAACCTTCGATGGTTTGATTGGGCCAGGCGATCGTCCCGGCAAAACTCCGTCATCCGAATGGGCGGGATCGTAGGCGACTTTGTTCTGGAAACAAAAAAATTGGAACCGTATTGGCCCTTCCTCTGGCTCGGCCAGTGGACTCACGTGGGTAAGGGAACAGTTATGGGGCTGGGAAATTACAACATCGGATTTATCCAGTGAAATGAAGATTGCCTTTATGCACAAATACACGGAAACAATTCATTCAACTGTTGGTAGGAATAAAAACGAAACGGCTTACCCACGTCGTATCTTGCTTGCCGTTACAGGTCTATCT
>Ga0256841_1000741_pt1 | contig 31614 bp, 36 predicted proteins | sample 356308metaG_FD_185971 | JGI IMG/M metagenome (GOLD analysis project Ga0256841, IMG submission 185971) | Hydrothermal vent microbial communities from Mid Atlantic Ridge, Atlantic Ocean - 356-308 | ecosystem: Environmental > Aquatic > Marine > Hydrothermal vents | place: Atlantic Ocean: Mid... | reverse complement strand
TTGCTGTAGGGTGGCTACAGCGGCGATGGGCCGCCTTGCTGCGAACCGGCACGCCACGGCTGAATACGATATATATTGTTGCCGGGTTAATAATAATAACCAGAACCCGTAAGGTGGGTTGAAGCAAAAAAGCCCGCAATCGCGGGCTTTTTTGCTGCCGAGAAGGGGCGAATCAGCGTTTTGCCCGGGTCGCCTTTTTGCGAGGCGTCACTTTGCGTGGCCGCAGTGTCTTCTTCGCGGCGGCTTTCTTGCGAGTGGCCGTCTTCTTGGCTGCGACCTTCTTTTTCGCGGTCGTCTTTCTCGCTGTTGTTTTTCTGGCTGTCGCCTTCTTTGCCGTCTTCTTTTTCGTCGTTGTCTTCCGGGTTGTCACCTTCTTCTTTGCAGCAACCTTCTTTTTGGTTGTCTTCTTCTTCGTGGTTGCTTTCTTGCGGGTGGTCGCTTTTTTGGCCGCGGTTTTTTTTGCGGCCGGTTTCCTGGCAGCCGTTGTCTTGCGTTTCACGGTTGCTTTCTTCTTGGTTGCGGCTTTCTTCTTCGCCGTTTTCCTGATCGCCATTTCTTTTTCCCTCCCGTTGAGACTGTCTTATAGTCTCAAACAGTATAATAAAGGTTGATGAAAAAACCAGTCATGCAAGGGGCGTTGTCATCTTTTTCATCTGCCTTCGATGGAAGAAATGAAGCGCCTCGTTGCATGGCATTGTTTTTGTTATCGGTGTTTTCATCCATGGCTTTAGTTCTGCTGTGTAATGTTTATCGTATCGAACGTGGTTGTCTTCGTATCGACGTCACCGATTGCCCCTGCCTCTCTCTGCATCGGCACCGTGTATACGGCCTTGCAATGGTATATGAAAGTGCGTTTCACAGCATAAAACACTGGGTGTTTTGAGATTTATGAGTTCAATGGACTGAACGATGGGGGTGTGTGGTGCGTTGGGTGTTTGGTGTGTTACGTGGCTTCTGTGGTGGTGAAAAAATTTTTCAATAGAACGCAGGTATGCCATGTTCTACGCGTTGTGAGTGGTGATTTACCCTTGTGTGCAGCGGTGGATCCTGTGTTCGGTTGCGATGATGTTCATCCTGATGTCCCAGGGATGTTGCTCGATGAAGCGGATGTGCTGGCACTCGTGGGCAAGGCCAATAAGCATGGGTTTTCTCCAGCAATGTCGATGGTGCAGGTACGACAGGGTCCTGTCGTAGTAGCCGCCTCCCATGCCTATGCGATGGCATGCGTCGTCAAAGGCGACGAGCGGTGTCAGCATCAGGTCGAGTGACCAGGGCTTGGTCAGGATGCGATGTCGGATGTCAGGTTCTGGAATACCGAAACGGTTGGGTCGAAGTATGTCGTTTGCACGGTATTCGATGAACCATAGATGGTTGAGGTGGGACCGGCGAAGCACGGGGAGAAAACAGCGCTTGCCGTGTTCAAGGGCAATGCGAAGCAGCGGGGCGGGGTTGATCTCGCCATCGGCGGCGATATAGAACGCGATGCGTCGACTGCGTGTGAATTCCGGGGTGCGTTTCAGGTTGCGGGCAAGCGCAACGCTGTGTTCGCGTTGAGTACGTGGATCGAGGCTGCGTCGCAGTTGACGGATGTGGAGGCGGGTCGCCTTCATGGAGTCGCCAGCGTTGCAACAAGGAGACGTTCCCCGCCTGTGCCGTCGCCGACCTTTGTTCTTGAACCAGTGGGTTCAAGGGGGAACAGCAGGGGTGCTTCAGGCTTCCCGCACGAAACGGACATGCACACCAGCACCGGCTTTATGCTCCCAGGGTATGGATTAGGCTCAAGAAAATACCCAGGCGGCTAACGAACACTGCAGGGAACGTCATGTACAAGGTAAACCGAAATGGATCAAAGTTCCAGTTGTTTCCCCGAATCGATGGCGACGGCGATCTTTTCCTGCAGGTGTTGGATGTGTTCGGAGATTGCGGCGGTCTTCTCTTCTTTTTCCCTCCGGATCTGGAGGAGTTCATGGGTGATGTTGAGGGCCGCCATGACCGCGATGCGGTCCGCGCCGATCACCTTGCCGCCCCGCCGGATCTCTTTCATCTTGTCGTCGAGGTAACGGGCGGCCGCAAGCAGGTTCTCACGTTCCTCGTCGCTGCAGGCGATGCGGAATTCCTTGTCCATGATATGGACGTTGACAGGGGTGTTCTCAGGCTGATTCACGATCCGGTTTCCATCGACTTCAAGCGGGTGATCATCGCCTCCACCCGTGATCTGGCGAGTTCGGTCTTTTCGATGAGCTCGGCCCGCTCGGCGACCAGGCTTTCCTGGCGCGCGAGCAGTGAACGGTTTTCTTGTTTCAGGTGGGCGCAGGTACTGATCAACTCCTCGACCTGACTTTCGAGTTTCTTGAGATCGAGTTCTGCCATGCTGAGGTCTGTCTCTTTTGCCATGTGCCAAATATTAGAGTGCGCTCTGCCAACGGTCAACGGTGAGCCTCCCATGTTATCATGTTGTATACAATGCTGCTTCCCCGCGGTGGGCCGTGTTGCGAGGGTGAGACCGAGGAGACAAGAGTGACTGCTGAATCCGGTACCTATATGGAGTATGCCGACGTGTTCGAGCATTGCCGATTGGATGCGGAGCCCTCCGAGATCCATGGGATGTTCTGCGGTATATTGAGCAGTCATGTGGAAAATCCTGATGCGGTGTGGCAGCAGGAGTTGCTTGACGAGGAGGATAAGGGCGGGCCGTGCCGCCAGCCGCTGAAACGCTTGTTCGATGCGACACGGGAGTCCATAACGGGGCCGGGGCTGGGTTTCACTCCGCTGCTGCCGGATGATGGTGCGGCCCTTGCGGATCGTACCCGGGCCCTGGCTTCATGGGTGGCCGGTTTCCTCTACGGGCTGGGGCTGGGAGGGCTCGCAACGGATGACCTGGGAGACGATGCGCGCGAAGTGTTGCGGGATTTGAGTGACTTCGGCCGGGTCGAGGCGGAGGTGTCCGATACGGAGGAGAACGAGGAGGCCTACGCGGAACTCGTGGAGTATCTTTGGGTGGCGGTGATGCTGGTATATGCCGAGGTGGAAGAGCAAAAATGATTGCGTCCGAATTCAGCCGCCGCCGTCGGCAACTGATGCGCATGATGGGGCATGGCGCCATCGCCATCCTTCCCGCCGCGCCAGAGGCTGTCCGCAACCGGGACGTGTACTATCCTTACCGGCCAGACAGCGATTTCTATTATCTCACTGGGTTTCCGGAGCCGGAGGCCGTCGCGGTCCTGATCCCCGGCCGCAAACAGGCAGAGTACATCCTCTTCTGCCGCGAGCGTAATGAAGAACGGGAGAAGTGGGACGGCAGCCGGGCGGGCCAGGAGGGCGCGGTGGAGATCTACGGCGCCGACGACTCCTTTCCCATCGGCGATCTCGACGACATCCTGCCGCGCATGTTGGAGCAGTGCGAGCGGGTCTACTACGCCATGGGCTGCAATCCCGATCTCGACAACCGCATGTCAACCTGGATCAATCGCATCCGCACCCACTCGCGTTCGGGCGTGCATGGGCCGGTGGAGTTTATCGCCCTCGATCACTATCTCCACGACATGCGCCTCTACAAGAGCCGGTCCGAGATCAAGGCCATGCGGCAGGCGGCGAGGATCTCTGCCCGCGGCCATCGGCGGCTGATGCGCGTCTGTCGGCCGGGGATGTACGAATACCAACTGGAGGCGGAATTCAAGCACGAGTGCGGCATGCGCGGGGCGCGCTTTCAGGCGTATCCGCCCATCGTGGGTGGCGGGGCCAATGCGTGCGTACTGCACTATGTCGACAACGGCGCGAGGCTCAATGATGGCGACCTGGTATTGATCGACGCCGGCTGTGAGGTGGATTGCTATGCTTCCGACGTCACCCGCACCTTCCCGGTCAACGGCCGCTTCAGCGCGGCCCAGCGCGCATTGTACGAATTGGTGTTGAAGGCCCAGGAGGCAGCGATCAAGAAGGTCAAGCCCGGCAATCACTGGAACGATCCCCACAATGCCGCGGTGCGCACTCTCACCCGTGGCCTCGTCTCCCTCGGTATCCTCAAGGGGCGGGTGCCGACCCTGGTGAAGAACGAGGCCTACAAGCCCTTCTATATGCACCGCAGCGGTCATTGGCTGGGGATGGATGTACATGACGTGGGCGATTACAAGGTCGATGGGGCCTGGCGTTTGCTCGAAAAGGGCATGAGCCTCACCGTGGAACCGGGTCTCTATATCGCGCCCGGCACCAAGGGCGTGGCCAAGAAGTGGTGGGGGATCGGCATCCGGATAGAGGATGACGTGGTGGTCACCAAGGATGGCCATGATATCCTCAGCAAGGATGCGCCCAAGACGGTGGACGAGATCGAAACCCTGATGAATTCCTGATCATGGCAACCCTCTACGACGTGCTCATCATCGGGGGCGGTATGGTGGGCGCCAGTCTCGCCCATGCGTTGACCGGCACCGGTCTTCGCATCGGCGTGGTGGAGGCGCACGCCCTCGATGCGACGCGCCAGCCGAGTTACGACGACCGGGTGATCGCCCTCGCCTGGGGTTCGCGCCGGATCCTCGACGGGATGGGGGTCTGGTCCGCCATCGCCCCCGAGGCGGAGCCCATACGCCATATCCATATCTCGGAACGGGGCCACTTCGGTTTTGCCCATCTCGACGCGGAAGAGGAACGGGTCGAGGCGTTGGGCTATGTGGTCGCCGCGCGTGACCTCGGTCAGGCGCTGCTGGCCGGTCTCGACTCGGCCGAAAGGGTCGACCTCCTGTGTCCCGCCCAACTCCATGCCTTCACCCTGGAGCCGGATCGGGTGCGGGTCGAGGTGCGCGAGGGTGACGCGGCCCGCAGCCTGGAGACACGCCTGATGGTGGCCGCCGATGGCGGGGATTCCGTGGTGCGCCGGCTGCTCGGTATTCCGGTTCAGGAGTGGAGTTACGGCCAGACCGCCATCATCAGCAACGTCACCCCGGAGCGGCCACACGAGGGTATCGCCTTTGAGCGCTTCACCGACACCGGCCCGCTGGCCATGTTGCCGATGACCGAGGGGCGCTGCTCCCTGGTCTGGACCGCTCGCGACGCGCAGGTGGAGGAGATCATGGGCTGGGACGATGGCCATTTCCTCGCCCAGTTGCAGGACCGTTTCGGTTACCGTCTCGGCCGTCTGCTCAAGACTGGTCGCCGCGTCGCCTATCCCCTCAAACGGCTGCGGGTGAAGGCCCAGGTGCGCCGCCGCGTGGTGCTCATCGGAAACGCCGCCCACGCCGTGCATCCCGTCTCCGGTCAGGGTTTCAATCTTGGCATCCGCGATGTGGCGGCGCTTGCCGATCTGCTGGCCGAGGCGGCGCGCAAGCGTGCTGACCCAGGGGCGGCGGCGTTGCTGGGACGCTATGCCGAATGGCGGCGCGGAGACCAACGCATCGTCGCAGCCATCACCGACACCTTGGCGCGCGTCTTCACCAACCCGCTGCCGCCGGTGCGCTGGGCGCGCGACTGCGGGTTGTTGGGGCTGGATCTCTGTCCGCCGCTGAAACACCGCACCGCGCGCCGGTTCATGGGGCTCAACGGCCAACTGCCGCGTCTGGCGAGGGGGTTGCCCGTTGCCTGAACCGACAGCCCGATACGATATCGTCATCGCCGGTGGCGGCATGGTGGGCAGCGCCCTGGCGTGCGCCCTGGCGCCTCACGGTTTCCGCATCGCCGTGCTTGAGGCGCGCGCGCCGCAAAGGGAATGGCCGCCGGACGAGGTTGACCTCCGCGTCTCCGCCCTGACCCGCGCCTCCCAGCGCATCCTTCAGCGCCTTGGCGCCTGGGAGCGCATGACGGAGATGCGCGTCAGCCCCTATCGCGAGATGCACGTCTGGGACGCCACCGGCGGCGCCAGCATCCACTTCGACAGCGCCGAGATCGGCGAGCCGGACCTGGGCCACATCGTGGAGAACCGCGTCACCCAGCTCGCCTTGTGGGAGCGGCTGGGTGAATTCGAAAACGTGGACCCCCTGTGCCCGGCGCTCCTCGACCGCTTCGAACGGGGAGACGAGGAGACGGTCGTCACGCTGCGCGACGGCGCCCGGCTGCGCTGCCGGTTGCTGGTGGGCGCAGACGGGCGCGACTCACAGGTGCGCGAACTGGCGGGCATCACCCACCACGGCTGGCCCTATGATCAGCACGCGCTGGTGGCCACCGTGCGCCCCGAACTGTGGCACAAGGAGACCGCGTGGCAACGTTTCATGCCGAGTGGCCCGCTTGCCTTGTTGCCCATCGATGATGGCCGTTGCTCCATCGTCTGGTCCACCCGCCCGTCGCGCGCCGAGGAGCTGATGGCGCTGGATGACGATCTTTTTCTCAAGGCCCTCACCGAAGCGAGTGAGCGTATTCTCGGCGAGATCGTGGAGGTGGGGCCGCGCGGTGTCTTTCCGTTGCGGCTCCAGCATGCCGACGCCTATGTGCAGGCGGGACTGGCGCTGGTGGGGGACGCGGCCCACGCGGTGCATCCGCTGGCGGGGCAGGGGGTCAATCTCGGTTTCCTCGACGCTGCTGCCCTGGCCGACGTGCTCCTCGAGGCGCGTCGCAAGGGGCGCAGCATCGGCAGCTTCACCACCCTGCGCCGTTACGAGCGGGCGCGCAAAGGAGAGAACATGGCCATGCTTGCGGCGATGGATGCCTTCAAGCGCCTCTTCAGCAATGACATCCTGCCGTTGCGTTTGATCCGTAACCTGGGGCTGAAACTCACCGACACGGCCACGCCGGTCAAACACCTCATCATGCGCCGCGCCTTGGGGCTAACCGGCGAGCTCCCGACCCTGGCGCGTTGAGGCGTGATGGAAAAAACCCCGGGCCAAGAAGAGGCGGCCCGGGGGCGAAACGGGAAGTGGGTCTACTTGACCGATTTCTCGTACATCTTCACTGCCTTGTTCATCTCCTTCAGCAGCGGCAGGTTGAGCTTGGCGGCCTTTGCCAGTCCCGCGGGCGAGGTGTCCACCTTGTCGAGGACAGGCTTGTATTCCGCCCACAGTTTCTGCACGGCACCGAGCTGGGCGCGGATGGCCGGGTCCTTGGTTCCGGGTAGGCCGAGCGTCTGGTCACCGTCGAGCAGGCCCTTGAGGGTGCGCTCGAACAAGGCCGCGGTCTTCTTCAGGTTGGCCGTGTTGGCGTCCACGTCGATGCCGTTGGCGATCAGCAGCAGCTCTTTGGTCATCTTCTGGGTCAGCATCCGTTGCTTGCCGGCCAGGTTGATGGTGGTGGCCATGGCGGGCTCCAGCTTGGAGCCGCTCATCTTGGCGTACATCTGTACCGCCTTGTTCATGTTTTTCAACAACGGCAGGTTCTGCGTGGCCACCCTGGTCAGGACCTCCTTGTCGATCTTGCCGGCGAGGACGGCATCCACGTTCTGCTTGAAGGTGCTCCACAATTCGGAGACCTTGCCGAGCTGATCGAGGATGGCGGGGTCGGTGGTCTTGGGCAGCCCCAGATCCGGGTCACCGTTGACCAGCCCCTTGAGGGTCTTGTCGAACAGGGCGGCGGTCTTCTGCAGGTTGGCCTTGTTGGCGTCCGCATCGACGCCTTTGGCGATGAGCAGGATCTCCTTGCTCATCTTCTGGGTCAGCATGCGTTGTTTGCCGGCGAGGTTGATGACGGTGCCCATCTCCTGTTTGCTGAACGCAAAGGCGTTGGAAGAGAGGCAGGCGACGAGCGCGCCGAAGAGGATCGAATAGAGGGATCGCATTCTGAACATTGAGAGTCTCCTTGTCGATTAGCAGGGTGTTCGATGTTAGGCCCTTGCCAATCCGTTTCTTTGATCTGAGACAAAAAACCTACAAAAAATATGGTTTAGGCGCGCGGCATGGCAATGCTTTTCAAGGGATGGCCGAGCGGGTATAGTTCCGCTCTCGATCTCTGCTTCGTGGGAGAGACCGGTCACCGACCGGCGCCGAAGGCGCAAATCCGCCCGGAATCGCTCAGGCAAAAGGACCGCGAAGCAAGGGGCATGCAGTCCCGGATCGACTCTGGAGAGCGGCCGTCTTGCGCGGCCCACCGACGGGGCAGGGGCAGGAAGGGTTCCCAAACTCTCAGGTTTCCGGACAGAGGGGCGGCATGGCGTCGTGACGGCGCTGTGCCGCCCTTTTCAGTTTTTGGAGAACACATTCATGGTTAAGAAAACACCCCTCTATGAAGCGCACAAGGCGGCCGGTGCGCGCATGGTCCCCTTTGGCGGCTGGGAGATGCCGCTGCACTACGGCTCTCAGTTGGACGAGCATCATGCGGTGCGCCAGGACGCCGGTATGTTCGATGTTTCCCACATGACGGTGGTGGATCTGCGCGGGGCGCGGGTCAAGGCGTTTCTGCGCTATCTGCTGGCCAACGATGTGGCGCGCTTGAAGACCAAGGGCAAGGCGCTCTACAGCTGTATGCTGAACAAGCAGGGCGGGGTGATCGACGACCTCATCGTCTACTATATGGACGACGAGTGGTATCGCATGGTGGTCAACGCGGCGACCACGGAAAAGGATCTGGCCTGGATCGAACAGCAGGCAACGGCCTACGACGTGGAGGTGGCGCCGCGCCGCGATCTGGCCATGATCGCCGTGCAGGGGCCGAACGCGCGTGCGAAGGCGTTGCCGCTGCTGCCGGACGCGGTGCGTGAATGTGCCGCTGAGCTCAAGCCCTTCACCGCCTGTACCGACGGCGCCTGGTTTGTGGGCCGCACCGGCTATACCGGCGAGGACGGTTTCGAGGTGATGCTACCGGCGGAGGCGGCAGAGGGCTTTTGGCAGGACCTGCTGACGGCGGGTGTCGCCCCCTGCGGCCTCGGCGCCCGCGACACCCTGCGGCTGGAGGCGGGCATGAATCTCTACGGCCAGGATATGGACGAAGAGACGTCGCCGCTGGAATCGGGGCTGGAATGGACGGTATCGCTGGAGCCGGTGGCGCGCGATTTCATCGGCCGCAGCCCGCTGGTGGTGGAGCTCAACAGCCCCGTCCGCAGGGGTTTCATTGGCCTGTTGCTCGAAGGGCGCGGGGTGTTGCGGCCCCATCAGCCGGTCTTTGCTGGCGAACAGCGCATCGGCGAGATCACCTCCGGTGGCTTTGCCCCGACATTGGGAAGATCCATTGCCTTTGCCCGGGTGGAGATGCATCCGGGCAGCCATTGCGACGTGGAGATTCGTGGCAAGCGGGTACCCGCGCAGGTGGTGCAGCCGCCCTTCGTGCGTCACGGAAAGGCTTGTTTCAAGCCGCTGGAAACCGAATAATTGGGGAACCCCGGTCCGTCGGCGCGGGGTCACAACTAACACGAGACAAGTTGAGGGGGCGTCATGAGTAATCTTCCTGCCGATTTGAAATACACGAAATCCCATGAATGGGTCCGTGATGAGGGTGATGGCACGGTCACCGTCGGTATCACCGATCATGCCCAGGAGATGTTGGGCGATCTCGTCTTCGTGGAGTTGCCGGAGGTGGGCGACAGCGTGGACGCAGGTGGAGAATGCGGCGTGGTGGAGTCGGTGAAGGCCGCCTCGGACATCTTTTGCCCCGTGAGTGGCGAGGTCGTCGAGGTGAACGGCGAGCTGGCGGACGCCCCCGAGACGGTCAATCAGGATGCCTTCGGCGAGGGCTGGCTGTTCAAGGTCAAGCTCTCCGACCCGGCGGAGATGGCCGGCCTGCTCGATAACGCCGGCTATGAGGCAGTGCTGGCGGAAGAAGAGCACTGATCCATGCCCTTCATTCCCCACACCGATGAGGATGTCCGCGCCATGCTGGAGGCGATTGGCGCGGAGAGCATCGAGACGCTGTTCGACGAGGTGCCCGGGGCGCTGCGTTGCGGCGGGCTGGAGGCGGTGCCGCCAGGGATGAGCGAGATGGAGGTGGGCCGGTTGATGCAGGCGCGCGCCCGCGAGGATGGCCAGCCGCTCTGTTTCATCGGCGCCGGCGCCTACGACCACCACATCCCGGCAGCGGTATGGCAGCTCGCCGCCCGCGGCGAATTCTACACGGCCTATACCCCTTACCAGGCCGAGGCCAGTCAGGGCACCCTGCAACTGCTCTATGAGTACCAGTCCATGATGACTGCGCTCACCGCCATGGACGTCTCCAATGCCTCGCTCTACGACGGTGCTTCGGCGCTGGCGGAGGCGGTGTTGATGGCGGTGCGGGCCAACCGCAAGTCCAAGTCCCGCCGGGTGCTGGTGCCGCGTACTGTGCATCCCGCCTACCGGCGGGCGGTGCAGGCGATCGTGGGGTATCAGGGTATCGAGCTGCTGGACCTGCCCTATGATCCCGCTGGCGGGCACACGGATCCCGCTGCGCTCGATGACCATGCCGACGAGGACATCGCCGCCCTGGTGATCCCTCAGCCCAACTTCTTCGGCGTGTTGGAAGAGGTGGATGTGCTCACCGATTGGGCCGCCGCCCACGGGGCCCTCTCCATCGCGGTGGTGAACCCGGTGGCGCTGGCCTTGCTCGAGCCGCCGGGCGAATGGGGCGCCAATGGCGCCGACATCTGTTGTGGTGAGGGTCAGCCGCTCGGCGCCCCGCTCACTTCGGGCGGGCCCTATTTCGGTTTCCTCTGTTGCCGCCAGTCGTTCGTGCGGCAGATGCCGGGGCGCATCGTGGGACGCACCGTGGACCTGGACGGCAAACCCGGTTTTACCCTCACCCTGCAGGCGCGCGAGCAGCACATCCGCCGCTCCAAGGCCACCTCCAACATCTGCACCAACCAAGGCCTGATGGTTACCGCCGCCACGATCCACATGGCGTTGCTCGGCGCTGAAGGGTTGGCGCGCGTCGCCGCCGCCTCGCACGCCAACACCGCCCGGTTGGTGGAGCGGCTCACCGGAATCGAGGGTGTCGAACCGTCGTTCGACCGCCCGGCGTTCCATGAACGGGTGCTGCGCCTGCCCGCCCCGGTAAAGGATGTACTGCGCTCGTTGGCGGCGCACAACGTCCTCGGGGGCTTCGATCTGCACGACGATTACCCCGAACTGGGCGATGCCCTGCTGGTGTGCGCCACCGAGATGCGCACCGGGGCCGATATCGACATCTATTATGAAAAGCTCGAACGCATCATCCGCATGCGCAGCGAGAGCCGCTGTCCCGTGGAACCCAAGATCTGAACCCTGCCCATGTTGATATTCGAACACTCCCGACCCGGTCGCCGCGCCACTGCACAGGCGCCCTTGCAGCGAGAAGAGACCCCTGCCATCCCGGACGCCATGCGGCGCAAGCGCCCCCCGCGCCTGCCGGAGGTCTCCGAGATGCAGGCGGTGCGGCACTACACACGCCTGTCCCAGCAGAACTTCTCCATCGACACCCATTTCTATCCGCTCGGCTCCTGCACCATGAAATACAACCCGCGCGGCAGCAACGCGCTGGCCATGTTGCCAGGCTTTCTGGCCCGTCATCCGTTGGCGCCCGAGAGCCACAGCCAGGGGGTGATGGCCTGCCTCTACGACCTCCAGGAGATCCTCAAGGAGGTGACCGGCATGCAGGCGGTGTCGCTCACTCCGGCGGCGGGGGCCCAGGGCGAGTTCGCCGGCGTGGCCATGATCCGTGCCTACCACGACAGCCGGGGTGACACGGCGCGCAGCGAGATCCTGGTGCCGGACGCCGCCCACGGCACCAACCCCGCTTCGGCGGTGATGTGTGGTTACAAGGTGCGGGAGATCCCCACCGATGCCGATGGCGACGTGGACCTGGATGCCCTGGAAGAGGCGCTCGGTCCCCAGACCGCGGGCATCATGCTCACCAATCCCTCCACCCTCGGGGTGTTCGAAAGGCGCATTGCCGAGATCGCCCAACGGGTACATGCGGCGGGCGGCCTGCTCTACTACGACGGCGCCAATCTCAACGCCATCCTCGGCAAGGTGCGGCCCGGCGACATGGGATTCGATGTCATCCACATGAACCTGCACAAGACCTTCTCCACCCCCCACGGCGGCGGCGGGCCCGGCGCCGGGCCAGTGGGGGTGAGCGAGCGCCTGGAGCCCTTCCTGCCGGTGCCGCTGGTGGCGTATGACGGTGACGAATACCATTGGGTGACCGAGAAGGCGCGGCCGCAGAGCATTGGCCGGCTCTCCGCCTTCGGCGGCAATGTAGGGGTGTTGTTGCGGGCTTATGTCTACGCCCGCATGCTGGGTCGCGAGGGGATGTCGCGGGTGGCCGACTACTCGACCCTCAATGCCAACTACCTGCTCAAGCGCCTCACCGATGCGGGATTCGAGGCCGCCTACCCCAACCGCCGCGCCACCCATGAGTTCATCATCACCCTGCGGCGTGAGGCGAAAGAACTGGGCGTCAATACCATGGACTTCGCCAAGCGGCTGCTCGACTACGGCATGCACGCCCCCACCACCTACTTCCCGCTGCTGGTGCCCGAGTGCCTGCTCATCGAGCCCACCGAGACCGAGGACCCAGAGACCCTCGACGCCTTCGTGGAGGCGATGGTGAGGATTCGCGAGGAGGCGGAGCGCACCCCCGACAAGGTCAAGACCGCGCCCCACAGCCTGCCGGTACGGCGCCTCGACGACGTGCGCGCAGCGCGCGAGCTGGATCTCGCCTGGCAACCTTCCGCCGCAGAGGGTTGAACCTCGCGGGCCGATGCTGCATCCTCAGGGACAGCCGATCACGAGACAGGGCCAGCCATGAGCGGACACTTCCATGACACGGGCTTCGTGCCCCTCAATATCGCGGTGTTGACGGTTTCCGACAGCCGCACCGAAGAGACCGACAAGTCCGGCACCACCCTGCGTGACCGGGCGCTGGAGGCAGGTCATCAGGTGGTGGACAAGGTGATCGTGCCGGACGACATCTATCAGATGCGCGCCGTCTTTTCGCGCTGGATCGCCGATCCCGATGTGCATGTCGTGATCAGTACCGGCGGTACCGGCATCACCGGCCGCGACAGCACCCCGGAAGCGGTGGCGCCCCTCTTCGACAAGGCCATCGAGGGCTTTGGCGAATTGTTTCGCGCGGTGTCGATGGAGGAAATTGGCGCCTCCTCGATCCAGTCGCGCGCCATCGCCGGTCTGGCCAACGGCACCCTCATCTTTTGCCTGCCGGGTTCCACCGGCGCCTGCCGCACCGGCTGGGACCGAATCCTCAAGGATCAGCTCGATCACCGCACCCGGCCGTGCAATTTTGCCCAGATGTTCCCCCGTTTGCTGGAGGAATGACCATGAGCGAATGCGGATGTGACGCCGTGGCCCACAAGGGGCCGGCCATGAAGACCCTCGATGAGGCCCTCGACCTGCTGCTTGACCATGCGCGGCCGGTGGAGGGCGTCGAGACCCTGCCGCTCGACGACGCCCTGGACCGGGTGTTGGCGGCGCTGGTGGTCAGCCGTGTGAACAACCCGCCGTGGGACAACAGCGCGATGGATGGCTATGCCGTGCGCAGCGGCGATCTGGAAGCCAATCATCGCCTGCGGGTGGCGCAGCGCATCCCCGCCGGCGCCACCGGCGAGCCACTCGAATCCGGCACCGCGGCGCGCATCTTCACCGGTGCGCCGGTGCCCCCCGGCGCCGACGCGGTGGTGATCCAGGAGGTGTGCCGGCGCGAGGGCGACGAGGTGGTCGTCGAACAGCCGCCGCAGCCGGGGGCCAACATCCGCCGCGCCGGTGAGGATACCCGCGAGGGCGAAGCGGTGATCGCCCCCGGCGCCCGTCTTGGTCCCCAGCATCTCGGGCTGGCCGCCTCGGTGGGCGTGGGCGAGGTGACCGTCCACCGCCGCCTGCGGGTGGCGGTGTTCTCCAGCGGCGACGAGCTGGTGATGCCGGGCGAGCCGTTGGGGCCTGGCAAGATCTACAACTCCAACCAGTTCACCCTGGCGGGCCTGCTTCGCTCACTGGGCTGCGAGGTGATTCCGCTCGGCATCGTCGAGGACACCCTCGACGCCACCTGCGACGCCCTGGCCCGCGGTGCGGGGGAGGCCGACCTGGTGGTGGCCTCCGGTGGCGTATCGGTGGGCGAGGAGGACCACGTCAAGCCGGCGGTGGAGCGACTCGGCACTCTCGACCTGTGGAAGGTCGCTATCCGTCCCGGCAAGCCCCTTGCCTTCGGTCATATTGGCGAGACCCCCTTCATCGGTACACCGGGCAACCCCGTTTCCCTGTTCGTCACCTTCTGCCTTTTCGCCCGGCCGTTCATCCTGCGGATGCAAGGGATGACGGGGGACGTGACGCCCGCGCCCGCCTATGCCCGCGCCGACTTCGATTGGCCCAGGCCCGACAAACGCCGCGAATTCGCCCGCGCGCGGCTGGAGCGGGGCGATGATGGAGAGCCGGTGGTCCGTATCTTCCCCAGCCGTTCCTCCGGGGTGCTCAGCTCGGTGGCTTGGGCCAACGGCCTGGCGGTGATCCCCGAACGGCAGGTGATCGCCCGGGGCGACCGGGTGGCCTTTCTGCCCTTCAGCGAGTTGTTGCGATGATCCGCCTACGCTACTTCGCGCGGCTGCGGGAACAGCTTGGCACCGGGAGCGAGGAGATGGCGCCGGCCGCCAGCGTGGCCGAGGTGCTGGAGCGGCTGCGCGCCCGCGGTGGCGTCTGGGCGGAAGCCTTCGACGGTGAGCAGACGGTGCTGGTGGCGGTGAACCAGGAGACGGTCGGCGTCGACGCCCCCCTCGCGGATGGCGACGAGGTGGCCTTTTTCCCACCGGTGACGGGGGGCTGAACGTGGACGTGATTCGCGTCCAGGAGGCGCCCTTCCAGTTTGACGCCGAAGTGGACGCCCTGCGCGCCGGTAACCCGGCCATTGGCGCCGTCGTCACCTTCCTCGGCCTGATGCGCGACTTCAACGACGGCGACCGGGTGCTTGCGATGACCCTGGAACACTACCCGGGCATGACCGAGAAGTCCCTTGGCGCCATCGTGGCAGAGGCCCGTGAGCGTTGGGAACTGCAAGGCGTGCGGGTGGTGCACCGGGTGGGGGAGCTGCGGCCGGAGGACCCCATCGTGTTGGTGGCGGTGGCTTCACCCCACCGGGGCGAGGCGTTCCGTGCCTGCGAATTCATCATCGACTACCTCAAGACCCGCGCCCCGTTCTGGAAGAAAGAGCGGACAGAATCGGGCGAACGCTGGGTAGAGGCCCGCCATTCCGACGATGCGGCCGAGGCGCGCTGGCGCGACGAGGACCTCTCTGGCGAGGGGTGCTGATGCGGCAGCAACCGCTATGAGCAGCGACGCCCTGCGTTTGAAGAAGGGCCACGAGCGGCGCATCCGCTTCGGTCACTGCTGGATCTATTCCAACGAGGTGGATGTCCAGGCCACGCCCCTCAAAAGCTTCGAGCCCGGCCAGCCGGTGGAGATCGTGGACCACCGCAACCACTGGCTCGGTTCCGGCTACGTCAACCCCCGCTCCCTGATCTGCGCGCGCATCGTCAGCCGTGACCGAGAACATCCCCTCTCCGCCAGCCTGCTGGTGCACCGGCTCAAGATCGCACTCGGTCTGCGCCGTCGGCTCTACGCCCGGCCTTTCTATCGGTTGGTGTTCGGCGAGAGCGACGGTCTGCCGGGATTGGTGGTGGATCGCTATGACCGTCTGCTGGTGGTGCAGATCACCACCGCCGGCATGGAGCGGATGCGCCGTGAGGTCATCGCCGCCCTGGAGAAGGTGCTCGCCCCCAGCGGGATCCTGTTCCGTAACGATACCCCGGTGCGGGAACTGGAGGGGCTGCCCGCCTATGTGGAAGAGGCGGCGGGCGAAGTGCCCATCTTGGCGGAACTGGAGGAGAATGGCGTGCGCTTCCAGGTCTCGCCGGTGCATGGCCAGAAGACGGGCTGGTTCTATGACCAGGCGTCCAACCGGACCGCGATGCTGAAATATGTGGAAGGCAAACGGGTGCTGGACTGCTGCGCCTACCTCGGTGCATGGGGAGTGCAGGCGGCGGCCCACGGTGCGGAGGCAGTGCTCTGCGTGGATCCGTCCAAGGCGGCCCTGGAAGGGGTGGAGCGCAATGCGCTTCTGAACGGGGTGGAGGACCGGGTGGCGGTGCGCCGGGGCGATGCCTTCGATGTGCTGCGTGCGTTGCGCTCGGAGCGGGAGCGCTTTGATGTGGTGATGCTGGACCCGCCCGCCTTCATCAAGCGCAAGCGGGATGCGAAAGAGGGAACGGCGGCCTACCGGCGGCTCAACCAGATGGGGCTCCAGGTGTTGAGTCGGGACGGGGTCTTGATCACCTCGTCCTGCTCTTACCACCTGGGCCGCGAGCAGTTGCTGACACTGGTGCAGCAGTCCGGTCGGCATACCGATCGCAGCCTGCAACTGTTGGAGTCGGGGCAGCAAGGCCCCGACCATCCGATCCATCCGGCGATCCCGGAGACCGCCTATCTCAAGACCTTCTTCCTACGAGTGGTGCCGACGTTCTGACCCGCCCGTCGCTGCATGCGACGGAGTGGTCGCCAGGCGCATGATTTCCTCGCGGATACGCGACCGGCTCGGCTCGGGCAGACGTTGCCAGGCCTCGGCCACCTCGCGGGCGTCGTCCCGCAGATTGGCCGCTGCCTTGTCACCGAACATCAGCCAGGCAGGGTTCACTTCGAGGACCTCTGCGATCTGATCGATCTTGCGGGGACGCAGGCTCTTGCCGTTCTCGATCTTCTGGATCACCGCCTGATTGGTGCCCGCCCGGACCGCCAGTTGCTCCTGGGTCCAGCCCTTTTCGCGGCGCTTGCGGCGAACGCGTGCGCCGAGAGAATCCAGAAATCGATGTTCATGTAGATATGCCGTCATTGTCTTCTTCCTATGTTTGTTTCCGTGTGCCTTTGTGTGCCTCCTGTAACGGCGTGGGAACTAACGGCTTGATGGAAAAGGGAAGGCGGGGATTGGGTTTCGTGAACCAGCGCGCATTTTGCCTGGAAGTGTGAAATCGTCGATGTGGAAGGGGACCTATCGGCCTCAAAAAGCGGTTTCCGGGGGCGGGATGTTGTACCATAGGGCCCTATGCTGAAGTTCCCCGGTATCGATCCCGTCATTGTCCACATCGGTCCCCTCGCGGTGCGCTGGTACGGACTGATGTACCTCGTCGGCTTCGCTGCGGCCTGGTGGCTGGGGCGGCGGCGGGCACGGATGCAGACGAACTGGGATCTCCGCCAAGTGGACGATCTCATTTTCTATGGCGTGATCGGCGTGGTTCTGGGTGGTCGTATCGGCTATGTGATGTTCTATGCTTTTCCTGCTTTCCTCGATAATCCCGCGATGATCTTTCGCGTATGGGAAGGCGGTATGTCGTTTCATGGGGGACTCATTGGCGTGCTGTTGGCGATGGCCTGGTTTGGCCGCCGTTATGGCAAAGCATTTTTCGAAGTGACAGATTTTCTTGCCCCGTTGGTGCCGATCGGCCTGGGGGCTGGGCGTATTGCCAATTTCATCAATGGGGAGCTGTGGGGAAAGCCCACCGATCTTCCCTGGGGCGTCAGTGTGCCGTGTCAGCGGTTTAGTCAATATTGTGGTGGCGCAACGACCGGCTGGAGTGCGCCCATGCATCCGTCACAGCTCTACGAGGCGTTCCTCGAAGGCCTCGTGCTGTTTCTGATCCTGTGGTTCTTCTCCAGGCAGCCACGGCCGCGCATGGCGGTGTCGGGCCTGTTTCTGGTTGCCTATGGGATCTTTCGTTTCACCATCGAATTCGTGCGCATGCCCGATGTGCAACTGGGGTATCTCGCCTTCGGCTGGGTGACCATGGGGCAAGTGCTGAGCCTGCCCATGATTCTTGCCGGTGTCCTGCTGTTGTTCCTTGCCTATCGCAAGAGAGGGGTCAACCATGCACCCGTATCTTGAGTTAATGGGCCATGTGCGTCAGCGCGGGGTTCGCAAGGAGGACCGTACCGGCACCGGGACCCTTAGCGTGTTCGGCTATCAGATGCGCTTCGATCTGAGCAAGGGGTTTCCGCTGGTCACCACCAAGAAGTTGCATTTGCGTTCCATCATCCACGAGCTGCTATGGTTTCTGCGCGGCGATACGAATATCCGCTATCTGCATGAACACGGCGTGACCATCTGGGACGAGTGGGCCGATGAGACGGGTGAACTGGGGCCGGTGTATGGCGCCCAGTGGCGTTCCTGGCCGGCGCCCGATGGCGGGCACATCGATCAGATCAGTCAGGTGATCGAGCAGATTCGCGCCAATCCCGATTCGCGCCGGCACCTCGTCTCCGCCTGGAACCCGGCCGAGGTAGACGCCATGGCGCTGCCTCCTTGCCACGTGCTGTTCCAGTTCTACGTGGCCGAAGGGCGGCTCTCATGCCAGCTCTACCAGCGCAGCGCCGATATCTTTCTGGGGGTGCCGTTCAATATCGCCTCCTACGCCCTGCTCACGATGATGATCGCCCAAGTGACCGGGCTCGAGGCGGGGGACTTCGTCCATACCCTTGGCGACGCCCATCTCTATCTCAATCATCTGGAGCAGGCCGACCTGCAACTCTCCCGTAAGCCCTATCCGCTCCCCCGCATGCGGCTCAATCCCGATGTCGCCTCGGTGTTCGAGTTCTGTTTTGAGGACTTCCTGCTGGAGGGGTATCGGGCCCATCCCCATATCAAGGCGCCTGTGGCCGTTTGACGTGAAAAAACGCCTGCGTCGGAGGGTCATATTGCCATTTAACATTCTTGAAATCGTTTCGGTTTTGGTCATACTAAGGGTTAAGGAACAAAAGTCGTAGGGCATGGTTCGAAAGGAGCGCCCGTGTCTTTGGTTTCCCAGTGGTTCGGATGAAAAACCAATAAAAGGATGGCAACATGGAAGGTAGTGAAAGGTCCCCGGAGGCTCCGAGGACGATACAAACCCAGTCCCTTGCAGGTGAGATTTCCCCGGTCAGGCGTGAGCGACGTGTGTCGGGTGCGCTCGACCGGCGGTTGTCGATCAATATCCACCGCTCCGATGTGAAGCTGGTTCTGGTCGAGCGGCGCAACCTCACGCGTCTCTCCCTCGTCGACATGCTCAAACGGGGTATCCAGCTCTCCGACGTGTTCCCGTTTCCGGATCTGGACAGCCTGGGCGCGTTCGATTTCGGAACCGTGGCGCATGGGGGGGTCGACCTGGCCCTGTTGAGCATTGGTATGGAAAGCGTCCATGCCCCCGCCGTTGCGACCGAGATCGACCGCCTGAAAGAGGCATTGCCGGGGACGTTTATCGTCATCTTCTCCGACCGGGAACGGGAAGAGAGACTGCTTGATGCCTTTGTTCGTCATGGTCTGCGAGGCTATATCACCTCTTCCCTCGACCCGAAGGTGGTGATCGCCGCGATCCAGTTGGTCCTCGCCGGCGGCGTCTATATTCCGGATACGTTGATGGGCTCCGAGGAAACGATGAATGAGACGGAGTGGAATCTGCTGGATCCTGCGGTCAAGGAGGTGTGCAAGGCATTGACCCCCCGGCAGCGCGAGGTGATGCACCTGCTGGGGCAGGGCAAGTCGAACAAATACATCGCTTTCGAGCTGCATATACGCGAATGCACGGTCAAGGCCCATGTGCGGCAGATCATGAAAAAGCTGGGCGTAACCAATCGTACCGAAGCGGCCTGCCGGGTGATGGCCGCCTCTGCCCAGGGACTCAATTGCTGAGAGGGCTGAAGCGCAGGGTGTAGGAAACCCCCAGATTGTAGTCAGGTGCATCCTCGGTCAGGCCCGCACCGATGGACACATTCAGGAAGCTGCGTGGCCCCAGGATGGAGGACGCCCCAAGCACCAGCATGCTCGACAATTGGTCGGACCCGTCGACAGTGACGCCATTACGGCTGTATGCCTCGGAAAACGTCTGATCGAGGCCGATGCGCAGGGAGGTGTCGGGGCTCGCCGCGAGCAGGGCGGCGATCGACAGGTTCCAGCGGTCGCCCGGGTCGAAACCATCCTTCGAGAAGGTCTTTGTGTAGCCCAGCCGGCCGGTGAAGACCAGCGGATCCTGGCGTTTCGTCATGCCGAGGGAGACGCCCAATTCCTCGGTGGAGAAGCCCAGTGGAACGCCCGTATCCACTCTGTCATCGCCGCTGCCCGTATTCCACTGGAGTCGGGCGATGAGGTCGGTCGGCCAGCCATCCGCTTCCGTCATGAGCGTCTTGGCCAGGCCGATGCTCAGATCGCCCAGGCCGGAATTGTGGTCGGCCGCTTCCTGTTTTTCTGCAAAGTTGACCTTACCGACGATGGATTCATCCACGTAGCGGTAGGGAACACCCAGCTCGATCTGTGCGTCGTAAGGGAGTCCCAGGCGGGCCAGAAGGTGGAGATCCGTGATGCTTCGGCGTTCGTGGTTGGCCGCGAGATCGACGATGTCGGCACCCGCACTGCTTTTGAGGAAGGCGGGGGCAGTGGAGGTGAAGCGCGTGAAGGAGAGGGTGGTGGTCAGGTCCATCTGGCCGAATCTCAGCAACAGGGCGCCCTCCTTGATCAGGGTCCTTTCCAACGCCCGTTCCGCGGCGTCTTCATCCACTTCGAATTCGCCGGGGGCGTGTTTGGAGGCCGCGGTCTTCGTTTGTTGGGGGGCAGGGGCGCGGGACGCTTCAGCAGGGGCCTTTCCTGCCCCGGCGGGGGGTTGTACGATCTGCATCCGCTCCAGTTCGAACAGGCGCCGCTCCAACATCTGGATGCGTCGATTCAGGATATCGATCTTGTGCGCCATCTCTTGTTGCGAGGTGGGTTTGACAAGCGCGGCGTCTGCCGCCTGAATCTTTGGAGAAAAGGCGCCTGCCAGCACCATTGCGAGCAGGCCATACAGCGGTGGTGAATCGATAAAAGGGTTCATATGGCGTATCCCTACCTCAGCATTACAAAATCCCGTCCCTTCGGCTTGAGCGCGCCGGCGTGTGCGGGACCTTCCCGGGGCTCCACATCGAAACCCACATGCCCGAAGACGGGAAAGTCGATCCATGCTGTAATGAAATCGTTTTCAAGCAGGGTCCGGTTCCCCCAAGCGGGATCCGCCAGGAGCACACGATTACCCGCCATCCCTCGAAAAACCACAAAATGGTTGTAGCCGTTCAGCCTCAGTGGCACCAGGATCGGGGCCTTTCGTTTCAGATCTGCAAGCGTCAATTTACCATAACCGATCCCTTTGTACCCGTGTTGGTCCGTATACCGCTTAAGATCGAGCAGAGAGAAACCGTGACGTTGGTTGATCATCGAGGGGTCGTCGACATATTCCTTTCGCCTGATCAGCGCGGACGCAATATCCTTTTCAGCGATTTTTTGACCGTATTGATACTTTAGGAGAGTGGCCAATGCAGCCGCGCCGCAGCTCAGGTCCCAGTTCTGGATGACCACGTTTTCGTGCCGTATTTCCAGCAGCGAACGCACGGGCTTGCCGGACCGGGCGGGAGCGACAGTGGGAAACCACGCGTACACCACTCCAGCCAGCAGCAGAAGCGCCGGGGCATGTTTTCCCTTGAATGTCCGCAGGGCACGTGCGCGAATCTTCATTGGCTTGCTTTCCACGGCTTGTTGATGGTGTGGAGAGGAAAGGGCGCGTACCGCAATCCTGCTGCACCCATCAGCCCCCCGGGACCAACGCCCCAGGGGGCTCCTCCTGTTACGTGATGTGTGGGCGGGCGGCCCAGTGGTACTGGCGCCGCCACCGCCACATTATTGCCAGATCACTTGAAGCAGATGTGGCAGAAATAGTAATGGGCGCCGTTTGTGAGCGAGACGCTCTTGGATACGGAGGCCGACCCCAAACCCTGAACGACACTCGTTGCGGTCCAGGTTTCCGAGTCGGTGTTGAGACCCGAGGCGTCCGCTGAGGCGTCTGCGGTGGCGATATTGCCGCGTACGTGGGCACGCACGTCATAACGGCCGCGTTTGATGGATTTGATGAGTTCGCCTCCGGCGAAAAACACCCCGTTGGTGGTCCAGAGACCGCCGGCGGAGATACCGTCCATCTGTTGGTCGGTCAAGGTCATTGGCTCTTGAGCACTTACGAACAGGGAGGCAGAGGCCAAAGCTGCACCAAGGATATAGGAAGTCATCTTTTTCATTGTCAAATCTCCTTTGACTGGGTTGGATTGTCAAACGTCTCTTGAACGACTGGAAACCGGTTTCCCATCTGGTTACCTATCCAGTGGTGATAAGTATTGTCGTGTTTGCGTCCTGTCACAATTATCAATTGAGGCATGCCATCAAAGTTGCAGTCGAAGTGAACCAATGGATAAAACGGCCGATGATGTATTCTACTTTTGGCTGATGAGGGGTGCATAAGGTCATCGCATCATGGCCGAACTAAGGATTGTCTGGCTGGGTTGCCCCTCGAATAAACTGGACACACATTTGGTCGTAGAGTAAGAGCGACAGGAGGTGTCCATGAGTGAGAAAAGCAACCGAAACGGTGGTCGGCGAAGCGCAGGCAGGAGGTGGTGCTGCGGCTGCTTCGAGGTGAGAGCCTGGATGCGCTGAGCCGGGAGACCGGCCAGCCGGCCTCGGTGTTGTCCGGCTGGCGGGATGAGTTCCTCGAAGGCGGTGTGGCCGCGCTGAAACGCCGCACCGACGATCCGAAAGTGGGATTCTGGCGGACCCTTCCCGCTTCGTGGAAGGGCAAGGTAAGGTGACGGAGGTCCTATTAACCCGGCAACACTATATATCGCATTCAGGGCTTCAGGCAGGCGCCGGAACAAGGCGCAGTGCGCAGGCAAGGGTCGTTCCTTCGCCAAGGTCGCTCCAGTGCATCCATGCACTCGCGACACTTGGACATCCTGTCCAGCGTACTGGAACGCAGGTCCGGCGCCTGCCTGAAGCCCCTCACCCTATGATATTCAAAGACAGGCCGCGGCTGAATACGATATATATTGTTGCCAGGTTAATATAAGGGAGCCGTGCCCGCCCCACAGGGCATGATGGGAGCCATAAGCCGGGCAGGGTGGGTTTTGCTCAAAGGCTTTTCCTGACTCGACGCCGAGGCCGCCTGTCGCCAGTGTCTTCTCTTCGGTGCCCCCGGGCCGTCGGGATTCCCCTGTCGAATACGAGATCTTCGCATGCGGCGAACGGGTGCGTTCGTGGAGACTACTGCCGTTTCATGACCCTTAGCGACAACCCCGAAAGGTCAATGCGATTCAACTGCTCCTCTTGGCCGGATGGCGCCGTCACCGCGATGGCCAGGATTCTGCCCCTGGAGGCGGAATGGAAGGCGCTGCGGCTTTCCGAGTGATTCTCGTAGATGAATGTCTTGTCACCGGCGACGGCGGCAGAAGTATTGACGGTTGTGTCATTGTAGGTGCCACAGCACGCGATAGCGGTGCCATGGCCAACGCCAAGGTCGATCTGCCATCCGTTGGGAGTATGGAAAGAGCGGGTGCTGGCTCCGGTATTGGTGAACGTCTGACTGCCGGGGCCAAAGGATGCAGCGGCGGCATTGACATCCACAGCGACGAAGCCCGCGGTAACGTGATCCATTTGTGTGTCGGTGAGCAGCATAGGCCCAGCCGTCGCGGCTGTGGCGATGGTGTTTAGAACGAATGTGGATGCCAGGATGCGTTTCATGGCGTACCTTCCTCTCTTGTCGTTTATTCTTCGCAATACCGTTGATTTTGTGGATCGATGATCGACCGGCGGCGATGGCGAAGGGTATTGTTGCCGCTCCCGCACTTGGTTTTCACCCTTCCACGTTCAAGGATGAGTATAGAAGCAAACGTGTCTTTGTTGCGTCAAAAAGATGGCTGTATGGCCTAATTTACGATGATCAATACTTAAGCATGAGGGAGTGATGCCACTTAAGTTGAATATGCCATATTATCCTTTCGGTTATATTCGCATAGGTGTTACAAAATAATTTGACGCTCCATAAATCGGTCCCTGCCTTCTCTGCTACATTTTTGAATAACGTCGTTATTAACGGCATTCACTTCGAGAGCGTTCGCTTTTTCGATGAAATGGGCGCAAGCGAGCCTTCTGATTCCAATTGGCAACACCGGGATGGTGCGATCATGGGTTATTTGAAATATCTGCTCTGGGTTGTGGCTGGGGTTCTTTCCGGATGTGGTGGTGGAGGCGGCGGTGGCAGCGCCGGTGATGGGACAGATGGCACTGCCTCCGGCTATTTCAAGGATACGAACGTATCGGGGTTGGAATATGTCTCTGGAAACCGGGTGGGAGTCACGGGGCCCGACGGACATTTTATTTATGAAAAAGGCCAAGCCGTGGCTTTCTCCATTGGTGGCGTGACGCTCGGGAGCGCCAAGGGTGCGAAAGTGGTTACCCCGGTTGAACTGGCGGGCGCGTCGAATCTCTCTTCGCGCCGTGTGCAGAACATGGTGCGTTTTTTGATCATGCTCGACAAGGATGGCAATCCGCAGAACGGCATCGAGATAACGCCGGAGGTGAGGGCTATCGCCAACAACTGGCCGGCGGTCGATTTCGACAGCCCGGATCTCGGCGCAGAACTGGTGAACATCAGGTCGGATGCCGCCTCTGTCGATGGCCGGGTGCATGCTCTGCCCGATGCGCAAGCGGCCATGGCGCATCTGCGCGGAACCTTGCGGTGTACCTATGCCGGGGTCTTCGCGGGAATGACATCGGAAGAGCCGCCGCGTAATTTCGGCGTGCTGGTCTCCGCGCTGACGGGCGACGTGAGGTTTCTGACGGCATCGGCCAACACTCTAGTTTCGATCAACAGCACAGACCCGATTGTCAATGATCGCGATTTTCGGTTTGCGGGTGAAACCGCTCCAGATGGCGCAACTGGAGGGGGAACCGGGGATACACAGTCTCCAACGGCAACCGGCGATGGCCAAAATGGGTCCACGAACATGGACAGTTCCCACTGCTCCGCCAGTTCGACGAATGGCTCCGGTTCCTCCTGTTCTTCGAGTTCGTCCTCCAGTACGGGGGGTGGAAACGCCGGTTCGGCCACCTCGGGAGCCACCGCGGGGACCGGCGGTGGGGACAGCTCCACTGGCGGTGCGGGTGGCGCATCGGGCGGTGGCAATGACAACGCAACGGATTCGGGCGGGCAACCGGCGGTGGGAACGGTGAAGTCGGACAGTTCCCACTGCTCCAGCAGTTCGACGGATGGCTCCGGTTCGTCTTGTTCCTCCAGTTCCCAAGTTTCCGTTGGCGCCAAGACAGTCCCGGCGGGGATCCGGCGTGTAGAGGGCCGGTTTCCCTCCACGGAAAGCGTGTCGGGCGCCCTCTACGAGGTGCCCGGTTCCGGGTCGGTCCCGTTTTCCGGGCATCGCATAGGGGGGGATGTGACAGCCGAGTATCGGTATGCCGCCTTCTATGAAGGAAGCGTCAGCGGGCTGCTGGCATTCGATATCGATACCTCGGGCAAGGTAACCGGCGCGGCCTACCATCTGGTGGACGATACCGTGGACCGCCTGGAGGGTGTCCTGGAGGATGGAGAGCTAAGGGTGACGACTACCGCCGGCATCATCATCACGGGATCGCTGAATCTCGCCGTGGGTCACGTCTCTGGCACTTGGGAGGATGCTCAAAAGGCGAGGGAAGGGCGTTTCTCGGGAGATGGTTGCAAACTCAACTGAGATGGAAAAAGCGAATTAACATCCTGAAAAACGAATTAAATTCTCAGAGTCAGGATTTTATAGCCTAATTACTGGTTTCCTTTCCTTCATGTTGATAGCTTGATTGGTGTCACCGGGCCAGTGGAGTGGGTGGGGTCCATTCAAGCGGAAAACGTAACGGTTGACAGGGTTGTTGTCCGGCACGCGCAACATGGGGCGGGGAATGATGAAGATCAACAGCAGATGGTGGTTGGCGGCGGTATCGGTACTTCTTGGCACGGAGGGAATGGCCAGCACTCTCCAGTATACGGTGAGTGCGCCCACGGTCCTGAATGCAACGACCTTATTCAGCTTCCTGGGGCGGCCGGCGGACTGGCATCCGGCCGATCCCGCATCCGATGATTATTTCTTTATAGACAATGACCGGTTTCAACCGCAGATTCCGAAGTTCGATCACTCTCTCGGGCGATTGGATGCGGTTTACTTTGGCGTGGACGTCCCCTACGTGGGCGAGGCGGGCGTGGATTCCAGCGCATTCATCGATCCCGGGCTGGTTTCGGCTGCGGTGTTGAAGGCGGATGCGGTCCTGTCGCTCCGCTACTCCCCCTCTTCGTCCACGGCGGTGGATCTCGTGGATCAGACGGTGACGATCAGCAAGGGTTGCGTCGGGGCGCCCGGAGCTCCCTGCACGACCCAGGATCGGCATATTGGCGGGCATTTTGGCGGAGAGAGCGGAAACGTGCTCTCCGATATTGGCGTGGATGTGCTTGTGGGGGATCCAGGGGAAACGCTGGACGCGATAGATCTTGCGATTGGTTTGCCGCTTAAGGCGGATTTCCCCGTTCTCTACAACCTTGCCGATGCAGAAGGTTATGCGTTCCTCGATCTCGCGCTTTCTGCGCCAGGTTCGATCTCTGTAACATACGATTACACGCCGGGGGTGACACTTTATCCGACGCCTTTGCCTGCGGCCTTCTGGCTCTTTTCGAGTGTAGTGGCCGGTTTCGGTTTCATGCGACGCAAGGCGGCCCGAAAAGCGTAGACAGACCTGCCCCGCGGTTTTCGCGGGGAACAGGATTCCTTGACAATCCCGTCCCGGATGCTATCTTAGTTAATTAGAAAGTTATTAAATACGACTGGAGGTGGCCTGAGATGGATGATGCATTGAAGATCGAATGCAGTGAATGGCGTGAGGAGGCGGAAAGCCATCCCACGGAGATGGAAGTGATCATGGAGATGATGATCGAGGCGGAAGGGGAGATCTGTTCATAGCCTCCAATGCCTGCGCCAACCGCTGATAGAGACACCCGCTGCGGCGGGTGTTTTCATGTTGTGCGTCCGGCATGGCGCGCCGCGAGCGCCCTTTTCATACGCCGTGGGCGACAGGGCGGATTCTGCGGCCTCCTGAAAACGCCGGGCCTCGGCATCGCCGAAGCGGATGACTATCCCGAACCAAACATAGGCTGCGCCCCGATCTGTCGGCATGCCGGCGTGGTAGAGATAGAGTCCGCCGAGCTTGCCGTAGGCCCTTTCGTCACCCGCGTCGGCGGCGGCCTTAAAGACCTGGAACGCGGCCTTTCGATCACTCTGTCGCACGGCGGCAAGTCCCTCATCGAAATCGCTTGCACAGACGCCATCCGGAGGGAATGCGGGCGGCGCTACAAGGGCCATGAAAAACAAGGACGGATGTCTCATCGGGGCCTCGCATTGGCAGGATAGGGGGATTGTTCACCCGGCAGCACGATATATATTGTTGCCGGGTTAATAGCGCTCTTCCGGTGCAAAATGCAACCCTGCAAGGATACAATGGCCCTTATGCATGAGACACAGCCGATCATCACCCTTATTGCCGCCGTGGGAGAAAACCGGGTGATCGGCTGTGATAATCGTCTGCCATGGCATTTACCTGCAGATCTGCGTCATTTCAAGGCGTTGACCTTGGGCAAGCCCATTGTCATGGGTCGCCTGACCTGGGAGTCCCTTCCCGGCCTTTTGCCCCAGCGCCGCCACATCGTCCTCACCCGTGACCCGGACTACCATGCGGAGGGATGCGAGGTGGCCCATTCCGTGGACGAGGCGCTGGCGGCGGCCGGTAACGCGCCCGAGATCATGGTGGTGGGTGGATCGGCCCTCTATGCCGCCATGTTGCCGTTGGCAGGGCGTATGCAGCTTACCCGGGTGCGGGGCCACTTCGAGGGGGATGCCCGTTTTCCGGAATACGATCCCGCCGAATGGCGGGAGGTGGCCCGCGAGGATCACCCCGCGGATTCCCGCAATCCCCATCCCTACAGCTTTCTTACCCTGGAGCGCGTCACTCCTGCCCCGGTTTGAGTGCTCCCGCGCAGGGATGTCGGAAGGGCTTGAGCCCTTTTTTTCTGCGTACCCGGAGAGCAGTCAACTGTCCCCCCCATACACATCCGGTGTCGATGGCCCAGACATTGCCTTCGTGAAGATAACCGAGGGTGGACCAGTGGCCGAAGATGATCTTGTCGTCCCGGCTGGCCCTGTCCGGGACCCGGAACCAGGGCATGAACCCGTTGTTGCGCCCATTGGGCGCCCCCTTTTCCCGTAGCCCGAGGCGACCCTTTGGATCGCAATAGCGCAGGCGGGTAAAACAGTTGGTAATGAAGCGCAGCCGCTCCATGCCCTTCAGATCGTCCGACCATTGGTCCGGATCGTTACCGTACATCTGTTGACAGAAGTCGCTGAACTCCGGACCGCGTAACACCGCTTCCACCTCTTTTGCCCGGGCGCGGGCGGTCCTGGCGTCCCACTGCGGGGGCAGCCCTGCGTGGATGAGGTTGAATCCCGTCTTCTTGTGCCGGTACATAAGAGGACGGCGACGCAGCCAGTCGATCAACTCATCACGGTCGGGGGCCTTCAGGATCGCGTCCAGCGAGGTGTTGTTGTAGTGTCTGCGGTTTCCCTGGCTGAGTGCGAGCAGATGCAGGTCGTGGTTGCCGAGCACACTGATTGCGCGTTTGCCCAGATTCTTTACGAATCTCAGCACCTCCAGAGAATTCGGCCCGCGGTTGACCAGATCGCCCACCAGCCACAGACGGTCCTTCTCCGGATCGAAGTGGAGAGTGTCCAGAAGGGCGCGCAGGTCGTCATAGCAGCCCTGTATGTCTCCGATGGCGTATCGGGCCATGGGTTGTGCGCTCCTCAATGATGATGCATACGAACGGCCGGTCACGTAACCGCCTCGACCGTAAAGATATCCCGGATCGCCGAACCGGCGGCCAGGGGCGGCGTGCATCTTAGCAAAATTCATTGACCCGACAACAATATACATCGCATTCAGGGCTTCAGGCAGGCACCGGACCTGTGTTCCGGTGCGTTGGGCAGGACGTCCAAGTGTCGCGAGTGCATGGATGTACTGGAGCGACCTTGGCAAGGGAATGACCATTGCCTTCGTGCTGCGTATTGTTCCGGCGCCTGCCTGAAGCCCCTCACCCCATGATATTCAATGACAGGCCGTGGCGTGTTGGCCCGCAGACTGCGTTGCCCCATCTTGCTGGAGGGCGGCTAGGAGTCTGTCGGGTTTAGGTGATCGTCGCGAGCATGGTGGGAAGGCGAGGCCAGTTTTTCTCGATTTTGAGGCGCATAGTGGGCCTATGCAACGAAAAATCGAGGAAAAATGGACCGCTTTCCCACCAGCGCACGACTGCATGGATGCAGGAGGTAGAGCAACGCATGGAGCAGTTGCCGAGTAGATTAATCCTAAATCCGACAGACTCCTAGACCCTACGTTTTGACGAATTTGCAAGTTTTAAGGAGTCAAAACATACAGTCCGATGTTTTGGCCAAGAACTGTTCCATAGTCCCTTATGGAACAGTTACTTGCAAGTCAAAACATATCAGCCCGGATTATTCATGAAATCGCTCGCGCTCTTGCTTGATCCCTGTGCGGACAATTCTCCGGGCAATCATCGCGGCGATTCATGAATAATCCGGGCCAGAGCGGCGACGGCTTCAGGATTCGAATGGATGGACGAAATAAAGTCATATCATGTGTTATGCTAATTGGGACGGTTGCAGGCGAGTGTTGAAGCGAGTTCTCGGTTTGATTCTGCTCTGGAGTGGCGCATTTTCGGCGCAGGCCGCCGATCCCGCCCAGCAGCTCACGGTGGCGGCTACGGCCGGACGGGTGGAGGTGGTGCGGGATCTGCTCGCGCAGGGAGTGGATGCCAACAGCAAGAGTGTGACCGGCCGACCAGCGATTGTAAGCGCGGCCTTCAACGGCAACTATCGCACCGTACGGGCGCTGCTTGCCGCCGGCGCCGATCCGGATGCCGCCGATGCCAAGGGGTCCACGGCGCTGATGGCGGCGGTTGCCTTTGGTTATCATCGCCTGGTCGACTTGTTGCTCAAGAGTGGCGCCAACGTGAACGCCAAGGATGCCGCGGGCAATACGCCGCTCACACTGGCCAACCGGAACAAACAGGCGAAGATCGCGGCACGTCTGAAGGAAGCGGGGGCCGCGGAGGAGTGACAAAAAGTGGGATCGGGTTCACGTTCTTCGCACCCGGCTGCTGAATTGGCGCTCATCAGCGGAACTCTACGTCAAGTTTTCCTCCGCAGTGCCGAAGCCGGAAAGCAGAGTCGGCCGGATTTCGGCGTTTGCATCGATATCCGTGGATTTGCGGCCAAACGGCGTCGAGTATGACGGATTCCGGAAAACACATGGGGATGCGGAGGACAACAATGTACAGAAAACCAATCCGTCACAAGCCTGATATCCTCATGGTGCTGGTGATGTTGGTGGGGCTCGGCGTGGCCGTCAGCATCGGCTACCAGTTACACAGCACGTTTCAGGTATCGGACATGGCGGCGGTGAAAACGTCACCGGCGCCACTGCGCATTTCGGACGGCTGAACACGCCGGTCTCTCCTGCTTTTCCCAAGAGCCTGTCGGGCCTCGCGGTGATCGGCCGTATATCCACTTTGATTGGTTTGTGGCGCATGCCGTGTTCGTTGAATTTTTCCCCGTACGAACAGTGCATCTTTTTCGCCCAGTGAATTTTCCTCTCGGCCTCTGACAGTGAAGAAAAGAGGGCTTTTCAGCGCACTGCTGGTGGCGACGGCTTTCCCCTGACTTCGATGGTTCATCCACCTGTGGTACATTGCCGGAGCTTTGGCAAAGCGGACAAAGGTCATGGGTGGGAAACTTCGGGTAGCGGTGATCGGCGTCGGGTATCTGGGGCGTTTTCATGCCCTGATCTATTCCCGTATGTCCGATGTTGAATTGGTGGGCGTCGCTGACGTGGACGCGGCGGCGGCGCGGCGGGTGGCGGAGGAGGCGGGTACCCGGCCCTTTACGGATCACCGCGATCTGGTGGACGAGGTGGATGCGGTGAGCATCGTGGTGCCCACCTCGCGTCACCTCGCGGTGGCGCGGCCGTTTCTGGAACAGGGTGTGCACATGTTGCTGGAAAAGCCCATCGCCGCCACCGCCGACGAGGCGGAGACGATCGTCCGCTTGGCGGAGGCGCATGGCGTGATTCTGCAGATCGGCCATCTGGAGCGTTTCAATGCCGGGGTGATGGCCCTGGCCGGCTATATTGAGACGCCCCGTTTCATCGAGGCCCATCGCATGAGCCCTTTCGTTGCCCGGGCCACCGATGTGGATGTGGTTTCCGACCTGATGATCCATGATATCGACATCATCCTTTCCCTCGTCGGCGCCGGGATCCGCGCCATATCGGCGGTGGGGACGCCGGTGCTGACATCGCACATCGACATCGCCAACGCGCGTCTGGAATTCGAAAATGGCGCCGTGGCCAACGTCATCGCCAGCCGGGTTTCCGAGAAACAGATCCGCCGCATCCGGGTGTTCGAACGTAACCGCTACCTCTCCCTCGACTTTATCGATCAGCGTATCGAGACCGCCTTTCCGCATCCCGTCAAGGACAGTGCATGGCCGGAGATCGTCACGGAGCGCATCGATGTCGAACCTGTCCGGCCCCTCGATACCGAGCTGGCCGCCTTTGTCGAGAGCGTCCAGACCGGGCGTCCGCCGCTGGTGGATGGGCGCGTCGGCCAGAAGGCGTTGGATGTGGCTCTGCAGGTAAAGGCAAAGATTGGGGCATGATTATTCGCCCTGCGCAAGCGCCGCCGCCGTGTCCAGCGCCGCCTCCAGGCTGGTGACGGAGGCGCGGCCGCTGCCGGCGAGGTCCAGGGCGGTGCCGTGATCCACGGAGGTGCGAATGATCGGCAGCCCAAGC
>Ga0256841_1000740_pt1 | contig 31629 bp, 32 predicted proteins | sample 356308metaG_FD_185971 | JGI IMG/M metagenome (GOLD analysis project Ga0256841, IMG submission 185971) | Hydrothermal vent microbial communities from Mid Atlantic Ridge, Atlantic Ocean - 356-308 | ecosystem: Environmental > Aquatic > Marine > Hydrothermal vents | place: Atlantic Ocean: Mid... | reverse complement strand
CTATAGGAAGGAATGAAACTCCCGGGGTCGGAATCGTAATAGATGCTGTCTTCCTGCGGGGTCAATGGTAATGGCGACAATATCGCCGAATTCCCACTTGTTAATAGCGGCTCGCCCTGCGAATAATCAATTGCCGCCCTTGAGCTACTTGCGCCGAATGCAAGCAACAGCAAAACGGCGATACTCAAAATTAGAGTTAGCTTTGCCCTCATTTGGTTCTCCTTAAATTAAGTTAAACGATTTGTTAATCTCTTTTAATGCTTCTTTCACGATACCCAATGAAAAATGCCCCTTTCATAAAGCAGGCAAAAACCCAACCAATATACCCGATTCTTATTTTAGTCAGCTAATCTTTACATCTACATTTACATCTTTTCATTACAGGACTTCGTTAGCCCAACGGTAATATAATATAGGCACTAAAATTGTCAAGCAAATAATTATACTCCAAATTCACTTTTTGCTTATATAAATAAGCAATGCAATAAAAAAACTATATTATTTATAATTCCAAAGCGTTATTTCCAAAATTATTAATAAAAGTTGTGAATTATGACTGTAATTGAGCAAATTCTAATCAAAATCGAGGAACAGGAGCTACTAACAATTGTTTTTCCTAAAGAAGCTTTATATTATATTAACCTGCGATTGAGAATTTAATTGTAGCCTTGATAAATAATAAATATAACTTGGTGAGATATATGTCTAAGGAAATAGTCGAAAAAATAAACAAACTGCGCAAAGAAAAAAACGCAATAATTTTGGCTCATAATTATCAAGTGCCGGAGATACAGGATGTCGCTGATTTTGTGGGTGATTCACTCGGGCTTTCCCAAAAAGCTGCCGAAACCGAAGCTGAAATAATACTTTTTTGCGGCGTACATTTTATGGCGGAAACCGCTAAGATATTGAATCCCGACAAAAAGGTCATCGTTCCGGATATCAATGCCGGCTGCCCTATGGCAAATATGATAAATGTCCGTCAATTAAAAAGGCTAAAAGAGAAACATCCCGATGCCATAGTGGTTTGTTATGTTAATTCCACAGCGGAGGTTAAATCGATGGTCGATTATTGCTGCACCTCGGCAAACGCCCCAAAAATTGTTAACGCAATAGATCCGAAAAAAGAAATTATATTTATTCCCGATAAATATCTCGGTAATTGGGTATCGAAAGAAACAGGCAGAGAATTGATCCTTTGGAATGGTTTTTGCCCCACCCATCGTCGTATCCTCCCTGAAAATATAATCCAACGGAAAAAAGAACATCCGAATGCGATTGTAATCGCTCATCCGGAATGCATTCCCGAAGTTCTCGAAAAAGCCGATTATATTCGTTCGACTTCCGGTATGCTGAAAGTTGTTGCCGAGCTCGATGCGGAGGAGTTTATTATTGCTACCGAGATAGGAATGCTTCACCCATTGGCGAAAAAACACCCTGATAAGAAATTTTACCCGGCAAGCAAAATAGCTGATTGTCCAAATATGAAACTTAACTCACTCGAAAAACTCCTTTGGGCTTTGGAGGATCTAAAACCGGAAGTAATAGTTCCAGAGGATATCAGAGAAAAAGCCCTTAAATCCATCGAACGAATGATTAATATCAGTTAATTATCTTTTGGTAATATAAAAATGAGCATTAAAAAATCTACAATCGTAATAGTTGCATTTATTTCCGGATTGATCTCCACGATTCTTGCAGGCCACCTTGAAGCATTGTTTTTATATTTCAACTTCGGAGATTATACCGATTTATATGTATTTGCGTATGCCGCTTATGCCTATGGGATTTTTGGTATATTGACGGGATTAGGGGCGGCGATAGTTTGGTTAATCATTGGATATTTCAAGGGTGATATTACTCCCGGTAGAATATATTGGCATACTTTCCTATTCTTCTTGGGTGCCGGCTTTTACGGTTTGTTCGAATATACTTGGAAAACTCTATGGGGACTACCAAATGTAATACCAAGTAATGTAATAGGTATCTTTATTGCCGGGCCCATAGTCTCCATCTTATTTGGGGGATTGTGTGTTAAATTGGACAGGAAACTAAAATATAGACTAAGTAATATAAAACTCAATATTATCGCCATAATAATAATAACCGTATTACCGGGTATAATTGGTTCCATGACGAAATCCACGCAATTACAATCCGAAATAAAAGGACCTCAACGAGAAATCCCAAATAGCTCAAACCCCAACATAATACTACTTGTGGCAGATGCTTTAAGGGCTGATTATTTAAGCGTTTTCAACGGAACTTTCTCGGTTCCGGCTCTCGACTCTTTAGCCGATGATGGAATCCGTTTTAATCACATATATTCCGCCTGTTCTTGGACAAGACCTGCCTTCGCATCACTTTTAAGCAGCGCGTACCCGATGAAAAGTGGTATTCGTGAATTTTTAACCGGCCGATTTCGCGGGAATGAGATGACTTTGCAGAGATTCCTTGGTAATAATGGTTATTATACCGCCGGATTCTTTAATAATGCCAACTTAGCTCCGGATTTCAATTTTCAAGCGGGATTCGATAGTTATAGATATATGTATCCCGAGAGCAGAACTCGCCCTCCGGGAGCCGCCGCGTATTTAAGAATTGCCGAACGATTCCGTCGCTACAAGCGGCTTTTGACCAAGATGAAGTATTATCCTTCCAATTACTATTGGCCTGCGGGGAAAATTCTCCCGGTAATTGAAAGTTGGATCGGTAAACATCGCCAAAAGCCGTTTTTCATTTTAGTACATTTAATGGATTCCCACGACCCTTATTTCCCTCATCCTTATGATGGGCGTGGGTTTGGAAATGCTATTACCCCTAACGAGGATAGGAAGGATGTTATTCTCGGATGGAAAGATATTTATCATCAAGAGATCCAATATATGGATTCCTGTTTGTCTTCTTTTTTCGCTTATCTCAAAGATGAGGATTTATATAATTCATCGATGATAATTTTTACCGCCGATCATGGTGAGGAGTTTTATGACCATAGGGGCAAAAATCATGGTGTTACTTTATATAACGAAGTCCTACACATTCCTTTAATCGTTAAACTTCCGGGCAACTTCCGCAAGGGAGAAACGAAAAATCGTTTAGGGAACATAATCGATATAGCTCCCACAATTACCTTTTATTTGGGACTCGGCAAACCCGCGGATTGGCAAGGAGAAGATTTATTTTCACTACCAAAGGAGAAAAATTTCTCCGCGGCGGATCTCAAAAATTTCGGTAATGAAATTCACTCAATAACTTTTAATAATTATAAATTAATTCAAAATATCAGAACTATTTACCATAAGCCAAAGTATGAATTATTTTACCTTGCCGATGATTCCACTGAAAAGCACAATATCGCCGATGAGAAACCGGAACTGGTAGAACAGCTTAATGCGGTATTGGATAAATTAGATGCGGGAATACAAACGCAATCCGATACCCTATCCCTCGATAAAGCCACCATCGAAAGACTCAAGGCTTTAGGGTATATTAAGTGATTTCAATATGATGTTTCTACAACGAACCAAAGGGCGAAATGGAAAAGGAAACCGGTTTTACCCGGATTAAAGAGATTTTTATCGCTATCGTTATATCCTCGCTTGGCGCCGGACTTACCGAAGCGGCGCTTATTTATTTTCGGGCTGGCAATTACAGGGACCTGTTTGTATATAGAAGCGCTGTCATTTATTATGGAATATTTGGTGTTTGGGTCGGGGTGGGGCTATCATTACTCTGGGCGTTGATATCCTATTTGATAAAATGGAAATTGCCGAAAAGGAAATTATTCTGGTTTATATTTGTTTTTGCATATTCCGTCGGTGTTTATATCCCAGTACGGGACATCTATCTTTCCAAAGCTCTAAAAACCTTTTCCACGATAGTCCCGTTCAAGTTGGAAATAGCTGTTGTCGGATTTGTTTTTGCCATTACAATCGGCAATTTGCTCTATGCGTATGACCGCAAGCATAAATACAATTTATCAACTCCCAAGAAAATCATCATCGCCCTTTTTATTTTAACGGTTATTCCGTTCATAGGCGGGAGTCTTTCCAATCCCTTTCGCCCCGTATATTACATTAAAGGACCATCAAGGGAAAAATACCGAAGCAAGGGACCGAATATTATTCTGATAGTTGCCGATTGCCTTCGCGCTGATTATCTGCGTCCTTTCGGCGGAGATTTTCCCGTTGTCGGTCTGGAGTTGTTGGCGAAAGACGGGGTTGTATTCCCCAAGGCTTTTTCCCAGTGTTCGTGGACCAGACCATCTTTTGCCTCCATATTGACAAGCTGTTTCCCTACCCAACACGGTGTCAGATCTATGTGGACCGGCAGGCTTTCCAAAGATGCGGTTACGATTCCATCCGTATTGGGAAGTTATGGATATTATACCGGAGCTTTTTTCAATAATGTTCAATTAGCTTCGGAATTCAATTTTAATATCGGGTTTGATGATTATTATTACCTATCCCCCCGAGAGGACTATATCCCCTGTGGGTCGGCGGATAAATTGGAATTGGTGATAAGATTTCGCCATTATTATAGGGAGTTGACACATTTTAAATATTACCCGGCGCATTTTTATCGGACATCCGAGGAAATGTTCGACCGATTTAACGAATGGCGGAAGGAAACAAATAAAAGGCCCTATTTTGCCATTATCCACTTAATGGAACCGCACGAACCCTTTTTCCGTCATCCCTACGATGGAGTACCCCATGGGCCCAGTTATGTCAAGGATGCCGACAAAGATAGTATCCTCTCGTGGGTGGATATTTACCGTGAAGAGATAATGTCTATGGATTCGGTGATAAACCGATTCCTCGTTAATTTGCGAAAGGAGGGGGATTATGATTCCTCCATAATAATATTCACTTCCGACCACGGGGAGGAGTTTTATGACCATCAATCTAAAGATCACGGTTTAACGCTTTACAATGAAGTCATACATATTCCATTGATTATTAAACTTCCTGAAAGCGAAAGAGCGGGAGAGGTAAATCGTAAAATTGTTTCCTCAATAGACATAGCTCCGACATTGGCATCTTTTATAGGGATTCCCATCCCGAAGGAATGGAAAGGTTCCAATCTGTTGGGGAAGCCATCGGAGGACGATTTTTCCGCAGCGGATTTGGTGAATTATGGCAATAGAATCCAATCCATAATTTTCGGCGATTACAAATTGATAAAGAATATCGCCTCGCGGGATAACAAACCCAAATATGAACTATATGACATAGCCGAAGATTTTGGGGAAAAACATAATATAGCATCGGAAAATGTAAAATTGGTTGCGGTTTTGGATTCTATGATGCAAATTCATTTGGAGTCGAAGAATAATAATCCGGAAGAAGAGGTTGATATAAGCCCCTCCACATTGGAGAGGTTGCGGAATTTGGGATATATCGATAAATAAAGGAGACCCATAAATGATAAATTTCGAATTTCACCTGCCCACAAGGATTATATTCGGTAAGGGAGAAATCAGACGATCCGGAGATGTCGCCTCCACATTGGGCGAGAAAGCAATGCTTATTATCGGCAGGGGTTCTGTCAAGCGATATGGTTATTATGATAAAGTCGTGTCCTCGTTGAAGGATAAAAAAGTGGAGTTTGTTACCTTCGAAGGAGTGGAGCCTAACCCTCGTTCCACAACGGTGGATAAGGCCGGCGAGATAGCCAAGAGGGAAAGGGTGGATTTCCTTGTCGGTTTGGGAGGAGGATCGGTTATGGATGCCACTAAGGCGGCAGCCGTTCGGGCGTTGGTTGATAATCCTATTTGGGAATATATTCAAGGCGAAAACGGAAAACCCCCGAGGCGAATTAAAAACGCCCTTCCTACTATGATGATACCGACAGTGGCGGCCACCTCTTCGGAAACGGATTGCGGGGGGGTTATTACAAATTGGGAGGAACATCGGAAGCGGAGTATTATCAACCCCCTTTTATTCCCCAAAGTTTCGATTATCGATCCGGAACTCACGGTGACCGTTGGGGCGGATACTACCGCTGACGGTGCGGTGGATATTATCTCCCATGTTTTGGAAAGTTATCTCTCGGGTGATCCCAACTCACCCGTTCAGGATAGATTCACAGAGGGTTTGATACGGACTGTTGTAGAATACGCTCCGAAAGCTATTGAAAATCCCGCCGATATAAACGCCCGTTCCAACCTTTCGTGGTGCGCCTCTTTGGCATTGTCAGGATTTGTAAATTCCGGGAGAGGGGGAAATTTCCCCATTCATATCATTGAACATTCACTCTCAGCTCATTACGATATCTCTCATGGTAGCGGTCTCGCCTTGTTAATACCTCCCATTATGCGGTTTACGGGCAGGGCTGTTCCTGAACGATTAAGGATGTTGGGGCGGAATGTTTTTTACAATACGGAATACCTGCCTTCAGGGAAAAGTGATGTCTCTGCCGAAGAAACGGTGCGGCTTTTCGAGAAGTGCTTTCATTCTCTTGGCAGGAAACTTACTTTCAGCGAATTGGGGATTGACGATTCTAAATTCGAGCGGATGGCTGATGATATTATATCGATGTTCGGTGGGGAAAAAGGGTATCTTGAAAACCCCCAGCCGATTTACAAAAAAGATATTATAGATATTTTTAACTCGGTTCGATAAACTTTATTGACAAATGAATAGGGGATGAGAAGATGGACATATTTACTACCGCAGCGCAATTGATGGAGGTTTCGGCAAGGACGGCCCCCAAAAGCCTCGGCAAGGATTTCGTTCTGACAAAGATAATCCCTAAGGAAAAACTCGGGGAGCTTGCCGATGAAATGGACAGGCTCGGGGTTGAAACCGCCCGGAAGAATTATGATAGGGATGCAAAATCGATTCGCGCTTCGGGAGCTGTTTTATTGATAGGATTGAAGGATGCGGGCGATTTGGGAATTGATTGTGGTGCTTGCGGATTCGACAGCTGTGCCGAATATTTGGCTAACCGTAAAAGGCGCGGGGAATTTGTGGGACCTATTTGTAGCTTTCGGTTGCTCGATATGGGAATTGCTTTGGGTTCGGCGGCGAAGACCGCTTCGATTTTTAATTTCGATAATCGTATTATGTATCGCGTGGCTCACGCCGCGATGAGCTTGGGATGGGTTGATTGGGATATTGTTATGGGTATCCCGATTTCCGCTACCGGGAAATCGGTTTTTTTCGATAGATGATGGAGCCTTTATTTATATCTCCAAATTCATTTTACCTCCCTCCTGACGGAGTGAAATCAGTTTTAATGAGATTCGATGATTAAACTCGATAAAATCAAATTCTCTTATCGAAAAGGGAAACCTCTATTTGATTATTTAACATTTGAGGTTCCAAAAGGGGAATTTACAATTATAAGCGGCTCGTCGAGGTCCGGGAAGACCACCCTCCTAAATCTTATGCAGTTTAAGATACTGCCCGATGATGGTGTAGTGTCGGTCGCCGGATTTTCATCCGACAATATCAACCGTAAAAAATTAACATCTTTCAGGAGAAAAACGGGATTTATATTTCAGGATTTTCGCTTAATTGACGAGATGACGGTTTTTGATAATGTCGCTTTAGCTTTGAAAGTAAGGGAGAATTATAACTCTCAACAGAAAAAAGCGGTCTATAAGGTATTGGCGGATATTGGCATCGATTATCTTATGCACTCTGTCCCGGCGGAGCTGTCCGGCGGCGAGAAACAAAAGGTGGCTATTGCCCGGGCTTTGGTTGGTAAACCTTTGCTTTTAATGGCGGATGAACCGACGGGGTCCCTCGATATTCAAGCCGGCAGGGAGATAGTGGAACTCTTAAAGAGAATAAATATCGGCGGAACGACTATTGTATTAGCTAGCCACAACGCGGAGCTTTTCGCCGATAACCGCTTTATAATATATAATATTTCCGATGGTGGACTTAAGCGGGTGGTTCGAAATGGGCATTGAGCGAAAGACATCGGGATTGATTTTCAGGGCTGTATTGGGATGCTCGTTGATATATTTCCTCCTAATTGTTTTTGCTTTGGTTTATTACAACCTTCATCTGATATCCGATGACTTGCGGCATTCCATAACAATCCAAGCATATTTGGAGAAATCGGTACAAAACGCTGATGTCCAAAAAATCGAATCGGAGATGTGGCGAATTCCCGGTGTCTCCGAAGTCAGGTTTATTAACAAGGAGGAAGCCCTTTCTGTTTTGAAAGAAGCTTTTGGGGAAAAAGTCTTTGAAGGGTTGAAATCGAATCCGCTTCCGGCAAGCTTCGAAATTAAATTGGACCGCAACCATTTGGGATGGGAGAATATTCACCGGGCTGCTGAATATATCAAACGGATCTCCGGCGTCAAGGAGGTGGATTATGGGGGCGATTTGCTTAAAAAAATCGATAAGATTGTAAGGGTTGGAACTCTTGTCGGAGTTGTCCTTTTGGCGTTAATCTCCTTAGCGGTTGTAGCCGTGGTAATCAATGCTTCCCAGCTCTTGTATTATAAGGACAGCTTCAAATTGGGGATTATGGAGATGTTGGGAGCTACGGATTTTTACCTTTCGGGACCGCTTATTATAAAAGGAGCATTAATCGGAGGAGTATCCTCGATTATAGCGATAATATTGTCCATAGGTTCTTTTATGGGGTTAGGTAAAAGTATTTCCGATGTGGAATTTCTTCCCCCGCAGATCCTAATTCTATTGGTCGTGTGGGGAGTGATTTGGGGTGCATTCGGCGGATACAGCGGCTTCAGGTCGGGGAAAAGGTCGGGATTTCATATCGAAAGTAAACACGATTGAATGCATTTACGGTTATCAAGAATGATTGAATTGAGCGGATCGAAGATCGCAAAGGTATTGTTGCTGTTCGGCATTATATTTACATTGTTTTCGGCTTTTCCAAAGACCTCTGTTGCCGGCAATGATGATATTAAAAACGCCGAGAATGATTTAAATAAGGTGCGTCAGGAATTGAAGGCGAAACGGGATAACCTGAAAACCTTATCCAAAAACGAAAAATCGGTTTTAAAGAATATAAGGTATATAGAAGAAAATATCGATCTTACCAATGCCTTTTTAAGGAAGTTGGAGAAAACATCTAAACTTCTCTCTAAGAAGATTAAGCAATTAAATCGGCGCATCGATTCCACCTCGACGGAATTGGAATCATCGAGGGAGGTTTTCAATAAGGGATTGGATGCGGTTTATAAGCAGTTAAGGAGAAACAATAGATGGCAGTTATTGTTGACGAATTCCTTGTCCGAATCGATTAGGGAGTATCATTTGAGCAGATCGGCATTGGAGTATGAATACAATCTAATTGAATCGATTAAAGAAATGATAAATCAAATCAGCAAGAAACGCATTGAATTGATAAATGATTATTCCGAACTGAAAAAGGTCAAAGCCGAGCGTAAGCGGGAGCGGATGGTTCTGGATAGACAAAACCTGAAGAGAAAAAAGCTCCTAAACCGAATCAGGGGCGAAAAGAAACTCCAGAGCGAAGCAATAGCACAATTGGAAAAAGAAGCAGTCCAATTAGAAAAGATATTGGCTGAATTACAATCTCAATCAAAGGGCGAGGTAATATCGACCCCGGATTATAAAACCGCCTTCTATAAATACAAAGGACGCCTGTCCTGGCCCGTTAAGGGCAAGGTAATCACCCGGTTTGGGGATATAGTCCATCCGATTTATAAAACGAAAACCTTTAATCCGGGGATTGATATTTCCGCCCCTTATGGTGCTAATGTGGCGGCTTCGGCTGCGGGGAAGGTGGCTTATATCGGTTATTTGCGGGGATATGGGAATTTTATTATAATTGATCATAATGAGGGATATTACACTTTATATGCCAAGCTATCGGAGATAGATGCTGAAGTTGGTGAGATAGTGCTCAAAGGGGATATAATCGGAAAGGTCGGAGATGCCGGCGACAGCGGAAACCCATCCCTTCATTTCGAGTTGAGAAGGGGGAAGAAACAATATAATCCGTTAAAGTGGTTGGAATAATGTTTAAGAAAGTATTTGGTCAGGATAGATTGTTTGAACGGCTGTTGGAGTTAATTTATCAGGGGAAGGCGGCCGGCTCATACCTTTTCACCGGTCCTGAGGGTATCGGTAAATGGGCATATGGATTACTTTTTGCAGCGGCTTACTGTTGCGAAAGCGACACGGAGAAACCCTGCGGTAAATGTCGTAGTTGCAAAGCATCGATGAACAACAATCATCCCGATGTCCAATTGTTGTTTCCGTTTCCAAATATTCGATCATCCAAGAAACAGGTTATTGTTTTCCCGTTTTCGGATTCATCGAACGGAGCGAAATATTCATCGGAAACAGCTGTGGAAATAGAGCGCTATTTGGAGGAAAAATCGGAAGATCCATATAAAATAGTCCATTTCGAGGGGAAACCAAATATCCCTATGGATATCATTCGTGACCTGCGTAGATTCCTTTCTCTGCGGCCTATGTGGGGAGGGAAGAGGGTTGTCTTGGTTTCGGATATAGAAAAAATGGCTCCTCGCGGCACGGAGATTTTCCTAAAAACTATTGAAGAGCCGCCGCCGGATACTGTTATCATCTTAACATCGTCATCTCCCCAAAAATTACCTGCTACTCTGCTTTCGCGTTGCCGTGTCCTCCCGTTTCAAACTCTTGATGAGGAAAGGATAAGAGAATATCTCAATTCCATTTTTCCCGGGGCAAAAGCCGATTATCGATTTGTCATTAAGGCATCCAATTATGCTCCGGGAATGGCAAGGGCGTTAGTGGAGGAAGGAGCAACCGAATTGAGGGACAGGTTATTAGGGTTGCTGAACTCCGCCCGCAAGGGTGATAAATTTATCGAAAGGAGCTTTACCGAATATAACCCCGATTTCAATATTCTCGGCGGCGGAATAACCGCTCCTTTGGTGTTGACTTGGATTTTGCGTGATGTTATTGTGATGCGAAAAGGCGGAAGGACTGAGGAAATTATCAATTGCGATCGAACGGAAATTCTATCGGGATTATCCGCAAGTATCACGGTGGAAAGGGCTTTATCGCTACTTGAGACGGTTAATGATATTAAAATAGCGGGTGAACTCAGCAATGTCCTCCCATCAACATTATATAAACATCTATTGGCATCAATTAAAAGGGCCTTTCGATAAACTTATATTACCGACCTGAAAACATACATATCAACTCAATTTAACGGTAATTTTTACTTTTATGGCCATCGAGTGATTAATTTAGTTGGATTTAATCCGATATTTATATCAGGATTGAAATTATCCTGCTTTGATTGCTCATAATTTGTGCAAGTCAAGGAAAGGGATGCTTCCCGATAAAAGTAATTTTGATAGAAATGCGGGGGCTATCCGTTGATGCTTTAAGAATTGGATTTTTAGGAATATTTGAGTATTTGCTTCATTCTTTATGATGGCTATGAAAATAAATGTTTTTTCAATATTATCATTTTGGAGCTGAGAATATGAAAGCGGAATATTTAAAACCATTCATCGAATCGATTACTGAAGTTTTCGAGAGTATGTTGGGAAGCCCCGTTAAGGTTGAAAGGATAGGGATACCTGATAAATCTTCTGAGAAACCGGAAATTATAGGATTGATCGGATTATCGGGATCCGCTCAAGGTATTGTAGCTGTGAAATTACCGGAAAATACCGCTCTTGCACTTATAAGCAGGATGGTCGGCGCAGATTTCAACAGCATAGATTCTTCCGTAATCGATGGGGTGGGAGAATTAGTCAATATAATAGCGGGGAATGCCAAAGCCAAATTTACCGGTCATATGATGTCCTTGAGCTTACCGACGGTGGTTAGGGGCAGTATTTATAAACTTAAGAGCCTTGAGGATTTTATATGGATAGCTGTATTTTTCGAAAGCGAATTCGGAAAATTTTCGATGGAAGTCAGTTTTAAGCCAGCCAAAACTTGGGAGAAGGAGTCGGCCAATGCAGGTGTTAATAGTAGATGATTCACAAATAATGCGCAGAATTGTAACCGGCGCATTAAATAAAATAGGTGTTCAAAAAACAATCGAAGCAAGCGATGGAGCCGAAGCGGTAAGGACAGTTTCGGAAAACAATAATATCGGATTGGTCTTGATGGATTGGAATATGCCTAATATGACTGGCCTCGAAGCTTTGAAAAAGATAAGAGCCAACGGCAAAAAAGTACCTATTATTATGGTAACAACCGAAGCCGAGAAGGAAAAAGTTATTGAAGCAATAAAATCGGGCGCAAACGACTATCTGATAAAACCGTTCAGTCCCAAAGATATCCAAGCGAAGCTGGAGAAATTCCTTAAAAACAATTAGTGAATTTTGTAGGAGTTTATACTGATTTTATTCTAAGTATCAATTAATTGGACAATTAGCTCGAAACATTATGGATAAATTCTCTTTCAACAAGATAAGGAATATTGTTTACGATACGAGCGGTATATTTTTAAGCGATGATAAAGAAGCTTTAGTCGCCGCCAGAATAAACAAGCGGATACGCAAGCTAAAATTAGCCGATTATAAGGAATACACTCAATACCTCCTACAGGATGACGATAGCGAAGAAATACAGGAACTGCTGGATGTTATTTCCACAAATGTCACAAGTTTTTATCGGGAGAGCGATCATTTCGATTATCTTAGAGAAATTGTAAGGGCATGGTTTCATAATAATGTTCCCAAAATAAGGATATGGTCATCGGCGTGTTCGAGCGGGGAAGAACCATATACGATAGCTATTGAAATAATAGAAGCTCTCCGTAATTCACGGGTGAACTTAAAAATCCTCGCCACCGATATAAATTCCGATGTATTAAGGAAAGCTCAAAAAGGGGAATATACAGAAGATAAAATGAGCCCCGTTCCAAAAAATATAAAGATAAAATATTTTACTGAATTGGTGAAAAAAGGTAAAAGGGTTTATAAAATTAAGGATGAAATCAAAAATAAAGTCATTTTCAGGCAGTTTAATCTATCGACCTTCCCCTATCCGCTCAAGGGAAACTTGGATGCAATCTTCTGCCGTAATGTTATGATATACTTCGATAAAAAGCTCAGAAACGCATTGATTTATGAATTTGAAAGATTATTGAAACCGGGCGGGGTACTTTTTGTGGGTCATTCGGAAAGTATAACCGGAACGACGACGAAATTAAGGAGAATAAAACCATCGATCTACCTAAAGGAATAACCAATGTCGAATGTTACAATCGGTATTTCTGAAATATATGTCACCAACAAACCTAACGAGGAATTGATTACTTATTCGTTGGGGTCCTGTATCGGGGTTACGATATATGATCCGGTTGCAAAAATAGGCGGGATGATTCATTATATGCTGCCTTTATCGAAGGTCTCCCCGGAAAAAGCAAAAACAAAACCCGGAATGTTTGCCGATACGGGCATACCCACTATGTTGAAAAGCCTTTTCGGAATGGGTGCAATTAAAGACAGATTAATAGTGAAAGCTGCCGGTGGGGCACAATTAATGGATCAAAATAATGTTTTTAATATTGGGGAGAGGAATTTTCTGATATTTAGAAAACTGATGTGGAAAAATAACATTCTCATAAAAGCAGCGGATGTGGGAGGAAGTATATCGAGAACATTGCGCCTAGAAATGAATACGGGGCGCGTAACGATTAAAACAGGACAAAAGGTTAAGGAATTATGACTATAAAAGATGAAATATTAGCAAAGGTATCCACATTCCCGACTCTGCCGATGATGGTCGGAAAATTACTCGATGTTTTGGATGAAAAGGATGCCGACTTCCGCATAATAGCGGAGGTCATTAAATATGACCCGGCACTGACAGCGAATATACTGAAGGCGGCGAACTCGTCATATGTAGGGCTCTCCAAACAGGTTAGTTCCCTTACGGAAGCATCGATCAGATTGGGCACCAGATGGATTTTCAAAATCGCCTTGTCCTCCTTAATCAATTCTGCCTTAAGGAGACCGGCTCCGGGATATGACCTTTCGGCGGAGGAGCTATGGAAACATTCAATTGCTACCGCTTTGATGTCCGAAATACTCTGCGATCTCCTCAATATCAAAGATAAGGGGATGATATTTACTTCCGCTTTACTTCACGATATGGGAAAAATAATTCTTGGAGATTTTATTTCCGATTCTTTTGATAATATATTGAAGCTGGCGGAGAATGAGCAAATTCCTTTTGAGGAAGCCGAACGGAGAGTCGTGGGAATCGACCATGCTGAATTGGGTGGTTTAATCGCCGACAAATGGGAATTCCCGAAAAATATCGTCGATTCCATCACTTACCACCATAATCCCGATAAGGCTCCGAGCCCCACTCCCGCAATCGATATAGTGCATATTTCCGACGCATTGAGTTTGATGGGGGGGTGGGGAATAGGCAGGGAGGGACTACATTATCATCCAAGCGAAGGTTCCATAAAACGGCTGTCCATTACAAACTCCATATTGGAAACCGCCACTTCACAATTATTGGATGCGATAGATGAGATAGAAACCCAATTCAAAGAAGAAAACAACCCAAAAGTTTTGGTTAGGGGGTGATAATATGGCGTACAATATTCTTGTCGTCGATGATTCGAAAACAATTAGGGCAATGGTAATTAAAACATTGAAAATGACGAAACTTGATATAGGGGAGATATTCCAAGCGGGAAACGGGAAAGAAGCTTTGGAATGCTTGGGGGGGAATTGGGTCGACTTAGTTTTGTCGGATTTGAATATGCCGGAGATGAACGGATTGGAATTGATAGAGGAAATGTCCAATGATGGATTGTTGAAAGGCACTCCGGTTATTGTCGTATCCACCGATGGGAGCGCCACTCGTATAGAAGAGTTAAAATCCAAGGGGGTCAGGGAGTATATCCGTAAGCCATTTACTCCCGAAGCCATTGAAAAAGCGATAGATAGAGTTTTGGGAGTGAAAAATGAATGAATCGAAGATTAAGGAAATCCTAAGTGAAACAGTCTGCAGGGTAATGGAGCAAACCGCTTTTGTTTTCCCGGAGCCGATCGACTTATCCGATGGGATAGGTTTTGATGATTATGATATGTTGGCGGTTAATCTTTCTTTTAATGGTGATAGCGAGGGCGATATCTCTTTTATGGTTCCGATTGAGCTTTGCACAGAAATTGCCGCCAATCTTTTGGGTGAAGAAGATGAAGCCGATATTTCAGACGATTCCTGTCAAGATTCGGCAAAGGAAATGTTGAACATCATTGTAGGTCAGCTACTCACAAAATTATATGGCGAAAAAGCTATATTCAATTTAACTCCTCCCGAAGTAAGACCATTAACCAAGGATGAGCTTATCACGGAGATAGATGACAAACCATATGCGTGCTTTATGGTGGATGATTACCCGATAATAATAACCTTTCAAACCAAAGATCTGTCCTATGAGCGTAAAAGTACTAATAGTTGATGATTCAGCAGTTGTCAGAAAGATATTTTCCACTGAATTAGCTCGGGATCCGGAGATAGAAGTTGTCGGAACGGCACCGGACCCTTATATTGCCCGTGATAAAATAGTCACACTAAAACCGGATGTCCTTACTCTCGATGTAGAAATGCCCCGTATGGATGGTATAACATTTCTGCGAAAATTGATGAGATACAATCCGGTTCCGGCTGTGGTAGTATCCTCACTTACGCCAAAAGGAGGGGAATTGGCGATGGAGGCGCTTCAAGCTGGGGCGGTCGAGGTTATAAGCAAGCCGGGCGGATCGTTTTCCGTAGGAGATTTATCGGTACAACTGATAGAAGCGGTAAAAGCGGCGGCAAAAGCAAGATTGATAAAATACTCGCCTAACATTGCCAAACCGATTGCAAAAACTAATCTATCGATGACCAAAACAACTAACAAAGTCATCGCTATCGGCGCATCCACCGGCGGTACGCAAGCTTTAGAACGGGTCTTGACCGCATTTCCCGCCGATACGCCCGGAGTAGTAATTGTCCAACATATGCCGGAGAACTTTACCCGTTCTTTTGCCGAGAGGTTGAATCAGGAATGCGCTATGGAGGTTTTAGAGGCGAAGGATGGCGATTCGGTTCACCCCGGCAGAGCTTTGATCGCTCCAGGTAATTATCATATGATACTAAACCGTTCAGGAGCGAAATACTTTGTTCGGGTGAAGAAAGGTCCTTTGGTTAATCGTCATCGCCCGTCGGTGGAAGTGCTGTTCAAATCGGTGGCGAAATATGCCGGCGCAAATGCTATCGGTGTTATAATGACCGGTATGGGAGCCGATGGAGCTCGGGGCATTCTTGAGATGAAGGAAAATGGAGCTTATACAATCGCTCAGGATGAAAAAACCAGCGTCGTTTTTGGAATGCCGAATGAAGCGATTAAATTGGGAGCCATTGAGAAAGTTCGACCATTGGATAAGATTCCCGCCGAAATAATCTCTCATTTATAAATAATAATCGGAAAACTTCCAATTAAAAATAAAAGTGATTTTATTACAGAAGCAATTGACCTAAAACTACTGGAGATAACCCAGTTCCTTAAGACGCATTATGGTGTTTTGATCTAATGCTACGCTGTCCGAAGCGGTGGTTTCCTGAGTAAACTTTGAAAGGGTTGCCCTTTCCAACCCGTTAATGCTATCTATAAGAGATTTATATTTGGGATTATCATAAAGGTTGTTTTTCTCCTCGGGATCATTAATCAAATCGAAGAGATCCCTGTCCGGGAAAACAGCCCTCTTGTCCAAAAGACTGAATTGCCTGGTGTACGATCTTACCTTTTTGTAACAGGGTTCCGATTTTATCAATTTTAAACCTAACAGAGAAACCGCTTCTATATTACACCCCATATTCTCGGCTTGCGAGATGACACAACTATTGTAAAAATTGGGGCTGAAAATATATTGACCATCCCATTTTAGGGGAGGGGTAATCCCCACGAGATTAAGAATAGTCGGTGCATAATCTATTTGTTCAACCAAAGATGAATCGATCGATCCTCCTTTAACATTCCCCGGAAGCTTAATTACAAGAGGAATATGTATTTGCTCTTCAAACATCGAACTAGCGTGCCCCCAATAGTAATGATCGAACATTTCCTCACCATGGTCGGCAGTAAGAAATATCAAAGAAGAATCGTAAAGATTAGATTTTTTGAGATAATTTATCAGGCGGGCGAGGTGCCGGTCGCAATATTCGATTTCACCCTTATACATCGAGGTATAAAAATTATAGTTTTTTCCGCTTGGATCAACATATGGATTCGCATAAGTTCCATCAAAAGGATGTTTATAATACCGGGCATGGGGATCCATATAATGTAAATACATAAAAAATTTCCGATTACCGTTATTTTTCAACCAATCCAAAACCCTATCGGTCGTCTTCTCTGCATCGCAATATGTTCTCTCCCTTTTCTTCAGCGGAGGTATGAGATTACGGATAATAGTCCGTATTTCGAAATGAAATCTTAAGAGAGGTGCCTGTGGGTCGACAGGAATAGCCTCAACACCTTCCAAAAAGTAAAACTCATTAAATCCTCTACCAAATCCAGTAAGATTTTGTATCATCGGGTTAGTACTAAATCCTATTGTATAATAACCTGCATCCCTCATCTCCTGGGGCAAAATCGGCAGATTTTTTGGAAGGCAAGAAAACCCTGCCAACACACCATGACTCTTTGGCAATATAGAAGTAAAAATACTCGCTACCGAAGGTTTTGTCCAATTACTATTGGCTATTGCCTTGGTAAATAAAATACCATCATCCGCGATACTTTGCATTGTAGGAGTCGAAATGTCATATCCATATGGGGAGGTCCAATCATAACGAAGAGCATCTATAAGGATAAATATGATATTAGGTTTATCTTGAACCATCGAAGCCATAGCAGGATTGTAAGGGACATTACGGTTCTTAACTTTAGGAGAGACGGCAGCGACAACTCCCGCTATCGTGAAAGAAACAAAATAAATTACCCAGAAAGAAACCAATGGATGCTTTGTAGCCTTTGCCAATTTGGAATAGGACCAGGCGAAAAAAGGATATAATACCCAAAATAAAATAGTTCCCATAAGGGAAAATACAAAAGTCCCCTTAAATGACCCAAGTATTAAATGGAATATTTCCCCCAAGCGCTGAGAAAAATAACTAAATAAAATGAAAACCATTACAGACGAGGCACTTATACTAAATATCCTTCCAAGTTTAATTTTACCGGGTAGCAATAATTTTAAAAGTATAAAAACGATGCTTAAGGAAATACCCGCCAATATTCCAAGGAATCCATAATAACCTATTGCGGTTACCGGTAATGTCCATCTTTCATAACCGGTGATCAGTGTTTTCGAAATCGCCTCTACAATCCCACCGCAGGCAGCACCTATTACTCCTCCGATTAAAGCTGTAAAAAACAATTCGCCATATAGCTTTCTTTTTATCTCAACCACTTTTATTCAACTCCTAACTGATAAAAAACAACTTTCGTTATGCTTTTGGAATATAGATTTAGGCGGTAAAATTGTCAATTACTAATTGGATTAGCCACAAATTACGCTTTGGCATAAGGTAACAATTTTAAAAACAATCATTGATATTATTTATTAATCGTTCTTTAAAGTTAATTAACCGAATAATGTTCGGGAAACAAATATCAAAATAATTGAAATTCAGATTTCAATTATAATAGCCCCTTAATATAAGTCTCTTTTTATGGTGTGAATAAGATATATATCAGCCATACCGTTTCAATGCTTTTTTGACTTCATTCTTGATAGAAGATTTGGTTATCAGCATCGGCTTTTTAATTATCTTCACAAAGGCTACATCGCCATCTATAAGGACCTTAGCCGCAAATTTGCCCAAAGGAGATTTCCCGTTTATACTTATTTTCCCCCCTTCCCTCCTTAACGAAATATTATATTCCTTTGCCTTTCCCTCTACTTCTCCCCACTTTTGTTCCCAATTTTTGGGTAGCTCAACTTTAAAATCGAAATCCATAGAAATCGTTTTTGTCCTCGAAATATCAGTTTAATTTGATTAGGATCATAGCATCAATGAAGCCGCATCCACCCCTTCATCCTCTTCTATTCTCCGCCGACGATAGCTCATATATGCCGCCTCGCCTATATCCTTTACAAAAGCGTAATTGAAACTCCCACCGATAAAAGCTCCCAATATCGGCACCATTTGCAGAGCCTTTCGTTTAGTCATTTGTATCCCGATGCTTTCTGCAAATCGGCGGATGTATGCGAGCAATGAGCGTTCGCCTATTTCTTTCATCGCCAAGGATTCATTAACTTTTTTCAATGAGACTTTTTTTAATATCTCTTCCACCTGTTTTAGGCTGGCCATAAACTCCATCTTCGCCCTGACATCTCCCGCCGCCCCGGTTTGGAGGATATGCATAACATATTCCTGTTCCGCCTCTTTTTTTATGTTATATCCATAACATAGCCCTATTTGTTGAATCAGCCTTATGGAAATAGTAAAAAGGGACGGAATATCGGTAGTAAGACCCAACCATCCCATCGCACCCGTAGCGGCGCCTTCGGCAGTGGCATATCCAAGGCTATAGCGCCAGTAATGTTTTGCCGCCTCGTCGGAAGCCTTTAAACCATAGCCATATTCCTCTCTAAATTTCAGGACCCGCTTTTTGATCGCCTTTTCCCTGACGATTAGTTTAGCCGCTGACCCCAGTCCGGTTATAAAATCAACTGTGGCTCTACTCACGGATTCCTGAACATTTTCGGGTATAAGGGCTGCCGCTGCCTTATATGCGGGCCAAAGGGCAATATTGCTGGCTTTGGTTAGAAAACCGGGACCCTTCGATTCCCATTCCTGAATTTCATTTTTAGCCTGATAAGTATAATCATCGTGCATTATTTTCTCTCCGTGATATTTTAATCAACTTTTGGCATAATATTTTGGTTAAATAAAATCGCTTTTCGCCAATAAAGGTCTTATGCCATTTATTTTAATTACACAATATAAAATATTGCCAGCCGAAAATCAACTAAAAGCTTTTCCATATCACGAGTTCATTATTATTAGATATTGTGAAATATATTCTTGACAAATTCATCAGTGGCTGATTTGTTATTTGCTTTTGAGGAAATTTTGTATTAACTGAAATAATTATTATTTTAAACCTTAACTTCGAGTAAGAATGATATTCTCCGATGAACACAGAAAAACCATCGCTTGGTATATAACGGCTCTATTATATACTATTATTCTTGTTTTTTTTACGACATTGCCGCAAATTACTCCCCCCGATTTAGGTTTTACATTAAGCGATAAGGTGCTGCATTTCGGGGCATATCTTTTATTTGGTTTGTTTTGGTATAAGGTTTTCGCATTGGGCTATAAAGGCGGAAAAGCCTCGATTTATTTAATTCTTTTTGTCTATGGTTCTCTATTTGGTTTTCTTGATGAATATCATCAATATTTTGTCCCGAATCGTAGAATGGAGGCTGGAGATATTGCCGCGGATATTTTGGGAATATCGGTAGCAATTATTATCCACAAAATTATATTTAAATTCCAAAATCGGCGAAAGATGAAAGGGTTATAATCCAGATTCCCAATATTCCTCAAGCGATTCCCCCGAAATTGCCCGATTATCGAATGTATAATTCCCAACGGCATTCCGATAACCCCAAACCAAACTTGACAATGTTAACAAAGGAGACTATAATTAGACCAAATTATGCAATTAATAATCGATGTCATTAGGTCCTTCCGCCCTACTCAATGGATCAAAAACGGAATTGTATTAGCAGGACTGATTTTCTCCGCTAAGTTCACCGACCCCGCTATGGACCTTAAAGCCTTTGCGGCTTTTGTCGGTTTCTGTTTACTGTCAAGCGCCGTTTATCTTTTCAATGATGTTCAGGATGTCGAGTTCGATCGAATTCACCCCAAAAAAGCAAAACGCCCTATTGCTTCCGGAAAAGTATCGACCCAGCTCGCCTTAACGCTTTCGGTGTTTCTCTCTATTGCGGGAGTTATAATATCTTTTGGCATAAATTCCAAATTAGGAACTGTGGCTACAGGATATTTAATACTAAATATCTTCTACAGCAAGATATTAAAACGAATCGTCATCATCGATGTTATGACAATAGCCATCGGTTTCGTCTTTCGAGCAGCAGCCGGAGCTTATGCGGTTGATGTTTCCATCTCCGCTTGGCTTTTGATATGCACTATTCTTTTGGCTTTATTCTTGGGATTTACCAAAAGAAGGTATGAAGTTGTCCTTTTGGATGAGAACGCAACCCAGCATAGGTTGATTTTGGATCAATACAGCCTCCCTTTTATGGATCAAATGATATCCGTAGTTACCGCCTCCACTTTAGTGATATATACAATTTACACGGTTACATTCAAGAATTATCATAACGGTACCGATCCCAAATTAGAATACACGATTCCTTTTGTTATTTACGGCATATTTCGCTATCTTTATATCGTTTATCATAAAGCTGAAGGAGGTTCCCCGACAGAATCGATTTTGACCGATAGACCGTTAATGATAAACACCATCCTTTGGCTGTTGACCGTATTGATTTTATTTTATGCCGTATAGGATGAATATATGAAAAAAGCAAAAGTCGCCGTTCTAAAAACAAACCCGGAATCGGTAGTGGAGGATTACATAAAACTCGCCCGTATGGCTGATATGGGGGATTTTCTCGAAAAAGGGAAAACAACGATATTAAAAGACAATATCTCCTGGCATTTCCCCTACCCTTCGGCAAATACAACTCCTTGGCAATTGGAAGGAGCCATCCGTGCCTTGCAGGAGGAAGGTTATGCCGATATAGTCGATGTTCATAACAATACCGTAGTTACCGACCCCCGAAAGGGCGAACGGTTGAATAAATATGATGTCCTCTATAAGAAGTATAACATACCTGTCTTATACAATTTCGAGGAGAAGGACATCAAATGGATTAAATATGAACCAAAGGGAGAGATGTTGGTTCTTCCGGAAATTTACCCGCACGGTATTTACATCCCGAAATATTTCCTCGATAAGAATATTGTCCATCTACCTACCGTGAAAACTCATATATATACAACTATGACCGGAGCATTAAAAAATGCTTTCGGCGGGCTTCTCAATACACGCAGACATTACACCCACAGCGTCATTCACGAAACTTTGGTCGATTTGCTTACGATACAAAAGGAAATTCATTCCGGTCTTTTTTGTTTGATGGATGGTACTACCTGCGGCTCGGGACCCGGTCCGCGGACTATGACACCGGTAAAGAAGGATATTATAATGGCTTCGGGCGATATGGTGGCTATCGATGCGGTATCGGCGAAGATTATGGGATTTAATCCGATGGATATAAAATGTATCCGTCTTGCGCACGAGGCGGGGTTAGGGATCGGGGATATCGACGAAATAGAAATAGTGGGCGAGGATATATCCGATTGGAATTTCCATTTCAGCGTTGGGGACAATGTAGCTTCAATGGCTGGGGATTTATTGTGGTTTTCCCCCTTGAAAGTATTTCAAAAACTGTTTTTTCATACACCTTTGGTTTATATATTTGTTTTCGGTTCCTACCTATATCACGACTTTTTATGGTATCCGATTAAGGGCAGGAAAGTTGTTAACGAATGGCTGAAATCGGATTGGGGGCAATTGTTCGGGAAATATTAAGTCAAACGATAAAGGAGATTAATTGGCACAGGTCCTTTATATAATCGGCGCAATCATTCTCAATGTTTGTGGGCATTCATTCCTTAAGGCCGGAATGAACAGGGTAGGGCCCCTATCGGGTGGTATAATCGAATATTCGTTGAAAACACTGTCCACACCATTTATCCTTCTTGGATTGTTTAGTTATGTTGCTTCCGTAAGTTTGTATATGCTTGTCCTTTCGAGAACCGATTTATCTTACGCTTATCCACTTTTAATGAGTATCGGTTATGCGCTGATTGTTTTGGTCTCATTCCTGATATTCAAAGAACCCTTTTCCGCCTACAAATGGGTAGGCATTGTATTGATATTAATCGGCGTGGTCTTGGTTGGGAAATAAAGATAAACCCAATTGGGGGCTTGTATAACAGTTGTTTTTAGTTTGATGATTGGATTTTTGGTAAAATATCGATTACCGATCTCCGCAGGAGCGTTTCTTTAAGTCCCTCAAAACTTCGGAAGATATTTCAATTTTGAGCCTTCCGATTGTATCACCCGATAACATAATAGAATACATAGGGTCAGGTTATCACACTTCGGACTTTCTTTTTGTTTCTTATGCTCACTAATAAAACAATCACTGCCCAAGCTAATATTGTAACCAAAGTCATCGGCACCCCTACCCGCAATATCTCCGCTAAAACTCCGGAAAAGCCGTTCGTTAAAAAAGGTGGATAAAATACTATCTCCCCGTTAACTATATGATCAACTATCAACATCACAACTCCTCCCCAAAGCATAGCATTTAACCATTCGATATGGTACTTTTCGGGGATTTTTTTCTTTATACTTGTTGTGATGATCGCAGTTGCCGCTGGAGCCAAAAAACAAGCCATATTTTATCTCCTTTCAAGTTGACAGATAAATATATTGATTTATCTCAATTTTACGAAAGCTAAAGTCAAATCGTCAAATAAACAATAAAAATCTTTTCAAAAATGTCTATTGCTTGTCAAATAGATTGGATCTTCCGCCACCCCAATCGATAGAAGCATTTTTACCCGAAGTTTGTCTTTTGGTAATAGTTTGAGATAGAAAAAGCCCATTCTAATGATGGGCTTTTTCAATTCAATGGAGGGGGGAGGATTCGAACCTCCGAAGGCTTCGCCGACAGATTTACAGTCTGTTCCCTTTGGCCACTCGGGAACCCCTCCGAGATTTTATATAAAATCGATATTTCAATTATTTTGCTTTCAAGCTGGCGAAGGGACTCGAACCCCCGACCGGCTGATTACAAATCAGCAGCTCTACCAACTGAGCTACGCCAGCGTATTCGATAAAATATATCGGATAAAATCATTGTCAAGTAAATTTCCTTGCGCAGAAAAATAATTTTGCTTAAATATGGTAAAAACGCGACGGTTTTGTTGTATTTGAGATAAATTTTAGGTGGATAATTTATGTCTAAAACAAGATTTTACGAGGGATGAGATATGAGTAATGAGTTGCGCTTCAACATCGCTGAACATCGTTTGGAATACAGAGGGAGCAAAAAACCGGAGAAAATCGATTCGAAGGAATTGGTGGAGTTCAACCACCGACACCGCACCGTATTAGGAAATTACAAAATCCATTTGGCTGACTGGTATATCACAACCCTCGATGACAGGATCAACCACCTTTCCAATTTCGGTGCTTTACGGAATCGGCAGATCCGAGAATCAGCAATATTAGCCTCGGGTTTAGCAGCTATCGCCGTGGGTCTTCATGGATTTGCGAGCTTGAAAAACTATTCCAAAGAGGAGCAAACCAAACAGCTTATAAATGATCTTAAGAGAGCTAACGACCGCACCGCCGCACAGATAATGTCCGAAGTCCTACAAACCACTACAGAAAGAATGCCTGTCGGTGAAGAAGTGATAATCGCATCGGCAATAACAGAAGGTGTTAGAATTAAACCGGGGAAGGAGTTGGGTGGCAATCCGACAATCTCGGTTGGAGCATTGTTCGGCAAAGATGAACATAGAGCTCAATACGGTTTATCCCTCGATCCCAGCGTTACAATGATGTCTATGGGGAACGATGTAATAGATGGAACCGGCAAATCCATCAAGGGGGATCATTCAAGTTTCACCGCATTGTTTATTACCGAATCCGGGATCAAGCGTCATTTACCGGATATTTATGTTCAAAGGTGGATGAGTGGTAATTATTTTCGGGAATTCAATCCGCGCGAAGCGGATTTGCTTGCGGCAGCGGAGATTATCGCCGATTCCTACGGGTTATCCCGGGTTGATAAGTTAAGCTCCTTTTTCCTCGATAGAAGCAGGCATTATCTCGCAATGGATACTTTAAACGGCGCGGGCATCAGCACACCTTTTGATAAGGACGGCGATTTATTTCCCTCCATCATTATGGGTAAACCCGATATCGTCTTCCCCGATGGTAAACCGTTGTTTTCGATGATAGGTGAAATCGGCGGCTCGGCGGAATGGGCAGTCGGGGTATTGCCTTTGGTTTGGCGCGGCGGACAGGCTATCGGGATGCTCACCAGCCAATCAGCCCTCACACGCAAGGACCTCTCTCCTAAAGAAGTTTGGGAAGAAAGGTTCCATTACACTGAGGAGGAGTTTATGTTGATTCAGGATGCCCGATTCGAGCAGAAGCCATATTTCACCATTAAGGATATTATGGAGGATCCATTCGCCGGCGGTATTAGCGTATTTGGAGCTATTTCCGATAACTATTATTATCCTCCCCTAAAGGGCGTAAGTTCCAACAAAAGCGATAACTCCATTACGGTAAATATTATGATCGTGAATTCCCTGGGGATTATGGAGCATTGGAATATGATCTTTAAATGTGAGGAGGGGATAGATAAAACAGTTGAGTTGATGACCTCCCCGAAAGAGCTGTTAGTAGAATTGAAAGGGGCTGAGCTTGAGCGTAAAATAGGCGAAATACTCTCCGACAAGGTAATGCGCAGTCGTTTTAGGATTTTCTACAATAATGAGTATTATCCCGCGTTAATTCCCATCAGAGATAAATTTGTGCTTTTGCATAACGCTTTGGATACGCTGATAGAGAGAGGGGCGCTGAAACCGATAGACAGAGAAATAGCGGAAACGGTTGTAAAATTGGCGCCCGAATGGTTCTTGAACAATGGATAAATACTATGAAAATTGAAGAATTGGAAATCAAGGGTTTCCGTTCACTTTGCGATGTAAAATGGAAACCGGGCGATCTTAATGTAATAATCGGTCCTAATGCCAGTGGCAAGTCAAACCTCCTAAAAGCGCTTGAGCTTCTTGCTATGTCCGCTATAGGCAAATTGGGAGATTATATCCAAAAAGAGGGTGGGATGATTCCCCTCCTCTGGGATGGGCGACGGCGACCCGGAACTATTTCTATGAGAATCAAGGAATTGGGACAAGATATAGGGGATAAGAAATATGTCGGCTTCATTTATCAACTGTTAATAGGTTTATTAGGGGAAAATGATTATAAGATAGAAAAAGAATCTTTCAACTGCTCCAGGAGGGGTGGTTCCCCCATATCTTTCAAGAGAATCCCCAACGATATAGTAACTAAAGGAGCAAACAAGGAAGTTATGGCGTTAGGCGTTTTCGAAGATGATTACAGTGGCGACTTTAATTGGAATGAAACGGTGCTATCTCAAGCGATGGCTCTACGAGAATCTGTTATCTCATCTTATAAAAGAGAATTAGTAGGTTGGCGGATATATCATGATGTTTATTTCCATAGGGATTCGGTGGTCCGTCAGCCAAATATAGCCCGCCGGGAAACGGCTTTATCCTCCGATGGGCAAAATCTTATATCATTTTTACATACTCATTATACCGAAGACCGGGAATTTAAGCGGGAGATTAATAATGCTATGAAATCGGCTTTTGGCAACGATTTCGAGGAATTGGTCTTCCCGCCAGCCGCCGATCAAAGAATTCAATTGAGAATAAGGTGGGGGAGCTTACAAAGGGAAATATCGGCCGCGGACCTGTCCGATGGAACTTTGAGATTCCTGTTTCTTTTGGCGATATTCATCAATCCAAAACCTCCATCATTGGTAGCCATAGACGAGCCCGAAACCGGCTTGCATCCGTCGATGATGAAGATTGTAGCTGAATATGCGGTTGAAGCTTCAAGAAAATCTCAAATCATTTTAACCACACACTCGGCGGAATTTCTAAACTCTTTTACCGAAACGATTCCCACAACAACTATAATGTCGTGGGAAGAAGGGAAAACCAAATTAAGAATAGTAAACGAAAACGATTTGAAATATTGGCTTAAAGATTACACCCTCGGCAATATGTTTACTTCTGGAGAACTTGACAGCTTGGAATAGACAACCCTATGGCAAAAAAGATAATATTATTCGTTGAGGGACAAACGGAAAGGCAAATTTTATCCTCATTCATAAAACGCACATTAGATACGAATATAAAAATCAGTATCATAAATTTTAAGGGAAGTGGTAACTTTATCAAGGAAATTAAAAGAAAAGTCTGGCTGCAAATTCAATCACCCCAAAAAGATGATATAATTTTTACATTTGGATTGTTGGACTGGCATGGTTTTAAGGATAAACTCCCCAATAATGTGAAAAATATGATAGAAGGACCCGAAGCTGGATCGCAATATATAGAAAATCTAGTCCATCAGGATAAATTTAAAATGTTCTTTGCGGTTTATGAACTTGAAGCTTGGCTCTTATCCGAACCCGATATATTCCCTAATAAAATCATTAATGAACTAAAAAATCGAATTTCCTCAAAAAGACCCGAGGAAATAAATTTTAATGAACCCCCATCAAAATTAATTAATCAACTGTACATAAAACATCTTAACAGCAATTTTAAAAAGGTAGTTAATGGAAAACTATTGTTTGAGGAATTGGATAAAAATAAAGTTCTGGAACAATGCCCATACTTCGCAAATATGATAAGTGATATACAAAATATAATCTCGGACCAAAGAAACAATCAATAGGATTCGGATATAAATTTTTCGTTAGAGGAAAGATCTTAATTTACTAATTTGGAGGTTAAAATGGGGAATTTCAGAGTTCCTATTCCGCATAACGAACCAATTTATTCCTATGCACCCGGGACAACCGATAGGGATAAAATCATACAGGCTATCGCGGAATTGAAAAAAGAACCGTTGGATATTCCAATGATTATCAACGGGGAAGAAGTTCGGACCGGCGATAAAATAGAAATAAAAGCCCCCCATAATCATTCCCTTGTGTTAGGCCATTATTACCGTGGCGGAGAAAAAGAAATCAATACTGCGGTGGAATCATCCCTCAAGGCTTGGAAGATGTGGTCCAATTTAAGCTGGGAACATCGTGCAGCCATATTCCTTAAGGCTGCCGACCTTCTTTCGGGGCAATACCGCTATAAGATTAACGCCGCTACGATGCTCGCCCATAGCAAAAATGTTTTCCAAGCCGAAATCGACGCGGTTTGCGAATTGGCGGATTTTTTCCGTTTCAATGCATTTTATATGCAGGAGATTTACGATATACAACCAGACAGCGCCCCAACGACTTGGAATCGATTAGATTATCGTCCATTGGAAGGATTTGTCTTTGCTGTTACCCCATTCAACTTTGTGTCCATTGGCGGTAATTTGCCGTCATCTCCTGCTATGATGGGAAATGTGGTTGTCTGGAAACCTGCTTCGACAGCGGTATATACCACCCATTTCGTTATGGAAATTCTAATGAAGGCTGGTTTACCCAAAGGGGTAATCAATATGGTCACTGCTCGGGGAAGCGACATCGGAGAATTGATTTTGAAGAACCGCAATCTTGCAGGGATTCATTTCACCGGTAGCACAACCACCTTTCAGTCTATGTGGAAAACTATCGGGGAGAATATAGCGAATTACAAAACCTATCCGCGCATTGTGGGCGAAACCGGCGGAAAGGATTTTATATTCGCCCACAGCTCAGCCGATGCGGCGGAAGTTGCAGTGGCTATTACCAGAGGGGCTTTCGAATATCAAGGACAGAAATGCTCCGCCGCTTCGAGAGCCTATATACCGAAATCGCTCTGGCCTGATATCAAGAAACTTCTTGTTAAACATTCAAAAGAAATTAAAATGGGCACGCCGGAGGATTTCTCAAATTTCATAAATGCGGTAATCGATAAAAATGCTTTCGATACAATTGTCAGCTATATCGAATATGCTAAAAAATCGGATGAAGCGGAATTTTTATTCGGCGGAAACTATGACAACTCGGAGGGTTATTATATTTCACCCACGGCGATTATAACTACAAATCCCCATTTCAAACTTCTCGAAGAGGAAATATTCGGGCCGGTTATCACTATTTATACATATCCCGACGACAAATATTTGGAAACGCTTCATTTATGCGATGGAACTTCCCCCTACGCCCTGACCGGCGCCGTATTCGGCAAGGATAGATTGGCTGTAGAATTAGCGGAAAAGGTATTAAGGCATTCGGCGGGCAATTTTTATATCAACGACAAACCGACCGGCGCGGTAGTGGGACAACAACCGTTCGGCGGAAGTCGAGCTTCAGGAACGAATGACAAAGCCGGCAGCCATCTCAATTTGCTGAGATGGACCTCTCCGCGGGCTATAAAGGAGAATTTCATTCCACCTAAGGATTACAAATATCCATTTATGGGTTAGAGCTTTATTTCAAGCGGTTTTTGATTAATGAAACATATTTTTTAATATTTCTTGACAAAATTTAAAAATGAGATATTTTTATATTAGTTAAATTAAATAATTGCGTGTCTTAAAAAATGGAAGGAGTTGATTAATTAATGACTCTCGTCCGAATAAGGGATGAGGATAGCTTCGAACGGGCATTGCGTAAATTTACCAAAGCGTGCGAGAAAGGTGGTTTGATGACCGATATTAAAAAGCATCAATATTTCGAAAAACCATCCGATAGAAGAAAAAGGAAGCTAAACGCCGCGAGACGCAAAGCGCGAAAGTTATCTAAATTATTAAGTTGATTTTGAGAAATCAATCTAAATGAGTGTAATCGAAAAGATTAACTCCGATTTGAAGACGGCAATGAAATCAGGCGATAAGGTCGCCGTGGATGTTTTGCGTCTTTTGAAATCGGAGATTGGTTACAGCCGAATAGAAAAGGGTGATGAGCTCGATGATAAAGAGCTTACCACCCTTTTAGCTTCATTACTGAAAAAATGGTCTGGGGCAATTGTCCAATTCAAAAACGGCGGGAGGGAGGATTTAGTCCGTCAGGAGACCGCAAAACTAAATATTCTCAAGCGCTATCTTCCCGAACAACTTACGGATAAGGAGTTATCGGATATCATAAAAAAGACGATTGGGGAGATCGGCGCTACTTCAAAAGCGGATTTCGGGAAAGTAATGAAATCGGTTATGGGGCAGGTCAGGGGTCGGGCGGATGGCAAAAAGATTAAGGAGATGGTTTCGTCCTTATTATCCGATAAATAATGAAAGGGAATTATGAACTGGGTAGATTTATTTGTCGTTATATCGCTTTTGGCTATGGCGGCTAATGGAGTGAAGCGGGGGCTGTTCAGGGAGATTGTTGCTGTTTTGGCCGTTGGGGCCGGTTTGATTGTAGCGATTAATTATACTGACTGGCTAGCCGACCAATTAGCGGGAATAATAAATTTTTCGCCCCACCTTCTTTTTACCGTTAGTTTTGTTTTAATGTTTATTTTCGCCTTAATCGCAGCAAAACTCTTGGGATTGATATTCTATAAGATGGTAAATCCCGAATCCCTAAATACCGCCGATAAGTTGGGGGGAGTTATAATCGGGGGTGTCAGAGGAGTATTGGTCCTGGGGGTTTTGTTCACTCTTATGTTATTCTTCCCAAGTTTATCGAGACTGAACTCCTCCATCGATGAATCTTTATTAGCTCCATCTATCCGTCAGGTTATTCCGAAACTTTACGACTATACCGAATTTACTCATCCATCCAATCCTTCATTTGTATATAAGGTCAGGCAGGTTATGCTCCCGTTCAAGGATCGCAGTATTGAAATTGCCAAAAAGGATAACAGCAAAATAATGAAATCCGAAGGCGATGAAATTGTCCATGATGTGGAGCATTATTTCGGCGAGGCCCTTTCGGACCAGAAAGGTTCGTCCGACAGAAAATAAGTCCAAAGTTTATTTTCCCGAATTACTGATAATCTTCAAGTAATTGTATTTTTGGCTGTCTTTTTTCCGGTAGGAGAGGAGCCATCCCATAAGGAAGTATCCTCGCCCAAAAATCTCCGTAAATCAAAAGCAAACTCGTAAGCATCTTGATAACGGTTATCCGGTTTTTTCTCCAAAGCTTTCATAGTAATCATATCAAGCATCTTCGGAATTTCCGAATTGATTTGGGAGGGAGGAGGTGGGGTAACATTAAGGATATTAACAACTAAAGCCGAGAGATTATCAGCCTGAAAGGGGCGTGTGCCGGTGAGTGATTCATACAGCACAATTCCCGCCGAAAATATATCAGCCCGACCGTCCAATATTTTCCCCTGTAATTGCTCGGGTGAGATATAGTTGGGAGTTCCAACAGTAATTCCGGTTTGAGTCATATGCATATTATCCATCCGAGCAATCCCAAAATCCATTACCTTAACCATATCACCCGCTAACACCATAATATTCGCCGGCTTTATATCCCTATGGATTACACTCTGCTTATGTGCATAGGAAAGCGCATCGGCCGTTTGCTTAAGTATCTTCGCAGTCCTATAGAAATCGAGCCGTTCGTTTTCCTTCAATAATTCCTCAAGCGTATTCCCTTCAAGATATTCCATCGCAATATATTGTAAATTCCGTTCCCTTCCCACATCATAAATAGTTATTATATTAGGGTGTGATAACCTACCGGCGGAATGTGCTTCCTGATTAAGTCGCCGTATCATCTCCTCCGCTTCCTCGGTGGAATCGAGCCTGTCTATCCTGATAGTTTTAATCGCCACAGGTCTTCCTATCGCGGGATCAACACCTTTGTAAACA